>Ga0315287_10002179_pt1 | contig 18406 bp, 7 predicted proteins | sample YL17G11_0_MG_FD_205037 | JGI IMG/M metagenome (GOLD analysis project Ga0315287, IMG submission 205037) | Sediment microbial communities from Yellowstone Lake, YNP, Wyoming, USA - YL17G11_0 | ecosystem: Environmental > Aquatic > Freshwater > Lake > Sediment | place: USA: Wyoming | collected...
TTCTCCTCTTTGTTTTTAGATCGACGAAGCCGACGCCACCCTCGCCACCTACGACGGCGACGCCGACGCCCTGACTGAGCGCATGTGAGTGAGCGTGTGGATGAGTGCGCGGCGAGGTGTGGGGTCTGCATTTCCTGACACCTCTCACACCTCTCCCCCCTTTTTTTTTTCAGTTCCGCCCTCCACGCCTCGCTCCTCGCCCTCAAGGCCGACACCCACCGCCCAGCCCTGACGGTCGACGTCCCGCTGGACCTGGTGGCCGCCATCGATTGCGGAACCCACCCGGACGACTTCACCGCGTCCATCTTTGCCCGGGCGCACCGGGGCAACCAGTTGGCTGCCGGCAAAGCCGCGGCCCTGGGTGCCCTGTCGGGCGAGCTGTTGAAGGCTGCCAGGGACGCGTTCCCCAACGCCGCGGCCGAGTACGAGGCGCTGACGACGACGGTGACGGCTGAGCCAGCTGCTGCTGCTAAGCAGTAGGGAACTCAGGCACACACTCACACACACGCACACACTCACACACACACACACACACACACACACACACACACACACACACACACACACACACATATAAAAATGGCGTCCCGCGCGTCGGGGTCCATCCGGGGAGGCCCGTCCCTGGCCGGCGGCGGCGGCGGCGGCGGCGACGGCGCGACCACGGCTGGTGGTGGCGGGCAGGGCGGCCCCGGGCCCGTGACCACCCTGTTGCAAGCCCTGAACGCGGCGGCGTGCGGCCGGGATGCGGCGCCCGTCCTGGGCGCCGCCTTTGAGGACGTCCTGCGCGCGTGCGCGGGCGGGCCGGGCGGCCCACCCCTGCTGCGCGTGCTCGCGTACGAGGGCGCGCGCGCGGCCCGCCCGGCCACCCTGACCCCGGCCGACTGGGAGGCGGTCGTGGACGCGGCAGAAGCGGACCTGGCGCCCGGGTCGGCGGCGCCTGGGGAGGTGCAGGCGGCGGCGCTGGCGGCCCTGGCCGCCCTCCCCCCCGACGCGGTCGCCGCCGCGGCCGCGCCGGCTGGGGGTGGCGGCGCGGGCGGCCGCATCCTGCCGGCCCTCCTCGGGGCCGCCCCGCCCGCCGCCCGCCCCGCCGCCGCCCGGGCCGCACTCGCCCTGCTGACCCGGGATGCGTGGCTGACCGCGCCGGGCGGGGCGGAGGCGGCGGCGGCGGCGGCGCTCGCGCTGGGGGACGCCCTGCTGGACGAGGATGGCGGGACGGCTGGCGCGGCAGCGGCCGCCCTGGCCGACGCGCTGGAGGGCGAGCTGGGGTCGCCCGCGCCCGGCCCGCCCACCCACGTGGCCGCGGCCGCTAGGAGCGCGGCCCTGCGCCCTGTCGTGGCGTCTCTCATCGCCGCCCTGCCCGCCATCCTGGACCGGGCGGTCGCGCTGCCCCCCTCGGGCTGCGCGGACGCGGCCCGGTGCGTCGCGGCCGCGCTCGCCTTTGCAGCAGCTGCTGTGGATTCGGATGAGGCCGAGGGTGGAGGGGTGGCGGCGGCCCAGGCGCCCGCCCACCCCCCCCGGCCCCCAGCCTGGGCGTACTCGGCTGCCGCTGATTTTGCGGCCCGCCTGGTCATCTCCTCCCCCGACTCCTCGGCGTCCCTGGACGGGGCGGCCGCCCTGGCCCGCATCGCTGTGCTGGCGTCAACCCCCTTCCCGCCCGCCCCGGGGTCCGGCCCGCTCGCAGTGGCAGCCGCGTCGGGGGCGGCCGCGCCGGCCGCCGCGGCGGCGGCCGCCCCGCGCGCTGCCGCCGCCCTGGTGGCTGCCTGGCCCCGCCCCGGCCTGGAACCGGCCCGCCCCCAAATTGCGGCATCCCTGGGCGCCCTCCTCCCCGCCCTCCCCCCCCTCGAACGGGCGTCCGCCGCCCGCACGCTCCTCGCCCTGGCCGGCGACTTGCCCCGCGCCGCCGACCGGGCCGCCGCCCTGGCCTCGTCCTGGTCGGCCCTGGTCGGCCTGGACGTGTGGGCCCGGGGCGCCCGCCGGGTCGCAGCCGCCGCCGGCGCGGCCGCCCCTCTCGTCGCGGGTGGCGGCGAACTGCGCGCGGCCCTGGCCAGCGCCGAGGTGGTGGCCGCCATTGGGGACGACCCCAGCGCGCTGCCGCCCGCCTGCCCGGCCGATGGTGGGGCCTGGCCACCCGCGTACCGGGAGGAGCTGGTGGCGACGCTACTAGCCGTCGTCCGGGCGGTGCCGGCCGCTGGAGCGGCGGACCGGGCGGCGGGCGCGGCCCTGCGCCGGGCGGCTGCCAAGGAGGCCGCAGCGACTGCTGAGGAGCCCGCCGTCTTTGTGCCGGGGGCGGGGGAAGGAGGAGCCACCGGCGAAGCTGACGACTGGCTGGGCACCGCCCGCATCGCTTTGCAAGGCACCCGGGCCTGCCTGGGCTGGGAGGTCGGGCGGTGGGGCAGTGCGGAGGGTGGTGGCAAGGGCGCGACGACAGCGCCCGTCGACGCCTGGTTGGGCCTCCTCGGGAGCGCGCTGCGGGCGGCCCGGGCGCTGTGCCCGCCGTCGCCCGCCGCGCCTGCCGCCCCTCTGCAGACCCAGGCATCCACGGTGCGGGCGTCCGTGGATGGGCCGGCCGCGGCGTCGACCCCTCGGGCGGGCGCCGGGCCGGGGCCGCTGACGCCCCGGGCGGGTGGTGGTGGTGGGGACAAGGCCGCCAACCTCCTCCCCGACACGCCGCCGCCCGCCGCGGCGGCTCGCCCGCCGCCCGCGCCGGCCCCGCACCGGACTGCCCTGCAATCTCTGCTACGCACGCTCCTCATCCATTGGAAGGCCGTCCCGGCCGCGGCCCGGCCGCGCGCCCTCTGGACGGCCGTCGCGGGGCTCGACCTGCCCGCCCACCCTGACGCGCGGTGGGCGCTGCTGCTGCGCGCCGCGGAGGAGCAGCTGGACAGGGGGGCGGGCGATGGGCGGGTGCGGCGGCGGGCGGCGGGGCGAGCGGCGGCGGTGGCGGGCTATATGAGCGTGGCCGCGGTGGCGGGGGCGGCGGCGGCCGCGGCGGCGGCGGCCGCCGCCGCGGCCGCGGCCAAGGGGGGCGGGGGCGCGACGCCGGACGGAGGCGGCGGCGGCTCGGCCAACCCGTTTGCCGCCTCCTTTGCCGGCGCCGTTACCGCCGTGGACGCACCCGTTGCGCCCACCACCCCCTCCGCCATTGTCACCCCCTCCCCCGTCGACCCCCCCGACGCGGTCGCCGCCCGGGCGGAGGCGGGTGCGGCCGGGTTGGCCGCCATCGAGGCGGCCGCCCGCCGGGTCGCGGCAGACCTGGCCGCTTTTGGCGGGCGACCCGGCCTGCTGGAGCTCGCCCGAGGCATCGCCGCCGTCGCCGCCCCGCACGCTTCCCTAAACAGCGGTGCTGGCGGCCCTGAAGCCCGGGAACGGGCGGGGCGGGTGGTTGGGGCGCTGTCAGCGGCGGCGGCGGAGGCCCCGCCCTCACCCGCCCCACCGGGCGGCGAGTCGGACGAGTCGGACTTGGACGACGCGGCGGCCGCGGCCGCGGCCGCGGCGGCGGCCTCGGCGGCCACCGCCACCCCGCCTGAGCGGGCATGCCTGGATGGCCTGGCCCCAGGGGGTGTGCCGACCTGTCCTGACGGGCCGATGGGCCCGCCGACCGCCCCGGCCCTGCGGTCCGGCCCGCCGGGCGTGCGCTACGCCGCCCTGACCGCCGCGGTCGAGGCGGCCGTGCGCGGGGTCATGATGGTCGGTGGTGGTGCGCCGCCTGTTCCTCCTTTTGACGACGCCGCCGTCGGCGTGCCGGGCGTGTTTGAGCTGGCCCGCCTGGCCGCCGGCGCGTTACCCGCCTCGGCCGCCGCCGCCGCCGCGGGCGCCGCGGCGGGTGGCGGCCCCCGCCCGGGCCTGGTCTCCCTCCTCCCGCTCCAGGCAGGTGGCACGCCGGCCCTGGACGGGTGTGCGCCCTTTGAGCTGACGGCGCCGGGCGACCCGGTGCGGGTTGCCATCCTTGCGGCCGACCTGGACGCGCCCGCCCGCACGGTCTCCCTGCGCCTGGAGGCGACAAACCGGACGCCCATTGGCCTGGGCGCGGGCGGGGTCGGGGTGGTCCTGCAGTGGGCGGGCGCGGCGGTCGGACCTGGGCGGGGGAGGGGGGCCCTGCCCCTGCCACCCCTAGCGCCAGGCGATTCACACACCTGGCGGACGGACGCCTCGCTGACCAGCCCCGGCCCCGCGTCCGTGGGCGTGGTGGTCGACCTCTCGGCGCTCGCCGGGCGGGCGCTCGGCGGGAGTGGGGACGCGCCGGCCAGCCTGCGCGGCCCCGTCCGCTTTTCGTTCGGCCCGGCCGCCTGGCTGGCCGTGCCGGCCGCCAACGCCTCCTCCACATCCACTCCACCCATCACCACGGCCGGACCTTTTTTCAGGGCGTGGGCGGGCGCGCCCGCGGCCGGGGCGGCCCGCGGAGTGTGCGTGCGGCCAGGCCAGGCGGGGCCGCCCGCGCTGCTGGGCGCGCTCACCCAGGGCGCCGCCCTGTCGCCCGCCTGGGTCGCCCCGCTCCCGGGCCAGGCCGGCTTTGTGGGGGCGCTGGCCGGGGTGAGCCCCCTGTCCGGGTGGCCGGTGCTGGTCGTCGTGTCGTCCCGGCTGGCCGTGGGAGAGGGCGGTGGTGGGGCGGCCCGCCTGGCTTCCCTGGCCGGCGCGCCCCATCCTTTCCCACCCCCTGCCGGCCTCCCACCCCACGCGCTAGCCACCTTTGAAATCCGGACGCGCTGCCCCGCCATGGCGGCCGGCATTGCGGCCAACCCAGCCGGCTTTGTGAGCGCTGCAGCCGGCGGCGAGCTGGCGACGGAGGGCGGCGCCGGCCTGGCAGTGGGCGGAGGGGCACCAATCCCGCCGCCTGCCGGCCGCCCCTCCGCCGTGGGCGCCGCCCTGGCGGCCCTGTGCGGGCGGGGAGTGGTGCCAGACATGGCCGACACAGCTGCCGCGGCAGTGGGTGGGCTGGACGCTGTGGATGCGGCCGCACACGCGGCGGCGGCGAGCGAGTGGCGGCGGTTGGTTGGGGAGCGAGCGCGTGAAGAGTGAGATGAAGAAAAGGTGTGCGTGTGTTGTGTGTTTCTTCGTTTGATGTTTTGATGTTTAGTACGGGAGTCACTATTGTTTACACGCGCGTGCGCGAGATGGGTTTTTGTGATGCATTTTACGCGTTGCGTTTAAGGGGTAATATCTCGTTGTTGTGTTTGGGAAGAAACAAAGGGGACGGCTCTAAAACCAGAACGGGGGACGGGAGAGGGGGGAAGGGGGGGCTTTTCTTGTTTCTTCGCATTTGTGGGGCTGAGGCGACGGGGCTGGCGCCCTGTGTGCTCCCAGTAAAAATGGGTGCAACGGTGAAGGTGTCTCTCCGGGCGCGCACGCGCAACACGAGAGAGAAAGGGGGAGGGGGAGGGGAGGGAAGGGGGGTTGGGTTGGGGAGGGGGGGGGGTCGAGGGACGGGCTCGAAAAAGCGTGTGTGGTTGGTGCCCCGCACACACACGCCCGCGCTCCGTTGGGTGGCTCTTACTAAAAAATCATGCACGCGCCCCCCGCACCGCCGACCGCGCTGGGGCGGGGCGAGGGGCGTTGGAGGGGAAGCGGAGATGGAAGGAAAAACAACATGTGGGTGCCGCGCGGTTTTTTTAAGGCCGCGCCGAGCGCGGGGCTCGCAAGCAGAGGGTCCGAGTGGGGTCGCGTTTGGTTTCCCCTGCCGTGTTCAGGGACAGGGAAAGAGTCCGGGCCCGTGGATGCCCCGGGCACCCCGCCGCCGTGTGGTGGGGGGGGTGCCCTTGTTGTAAAAGGGTGTTGCGGGGGCGGGCGCCGTGCCATCGCGCTAGTCTCGCGCACTCGTTGTGGTTGGGGGAGGGGGGGGGGGGGGAAACCCGCCGGGGCCGCGCGCGCTGGTGGTTGATGGAGTGTGGGCTTGAAATGTTTCAGATTCAAGCCGCCACCAGCAGCTTGCGGCCGCCCGTCGCGATATCAGGCGTGCCGGACTTGCCCGACTGGTCGGCGGAGGTGGCCGGCGAGGAGACGGCGGGCGCCTCGGCGGCCTTGGGCGCCGCGTTGGTCGCGCCCTTGCCCGGCCCCGCCGCCGTCGCCTTGCCGAAGTTTTTGGGGCCGCACCGGAAGATGAGCGAGTCCTTGGCATTGCCATAGTTGCCCTCGCCCTCGGACGGCCGGCAGATGGACTCCTTGGACGCGCACACGGCCAGAGGCCAGGGAGTGGCCAGGCAGGGCTTCGTGGGCTGGCCCACATCGCGGGGCTCACAGATGCCGCCCAGGCCGCCGCACTGCTCGCCGTCCTCGATGTAGGTCGTGTCGGACGAGTAGATCACGCCCGAGTTGGCCTCCGTCGCGATGGCGGCTTTCGGGGTCTCCGGCTGCCACAGGGTGAAGCCCTCCGGGATGGCCGGGTGCACAAACTCGGCGTAGTTGTTGGCCTTCTTGCCGTACCCGGGCATGACCTGCGACTCGAAGACCAGGTCGCCGACGGGCGCGAACTGCATGTCGCCGTCGCCGCCGCCCACAGGCATGGTGTCCTCGACGACCTCGCCCGTCACAGACGTCACCCGGATGGGCATGGGGAAGTCGGTGGACTCCCACCGCCGGTTGACGGACTGGCCCGGCCAGACCCACTGGTTGTTGGTGGTGTAGTGCGGGGTGTGCCACGCGCCGTCCACCTTGATCTGGACGTCCTTGACGGGCACGCGCGAGTTGGACACCACAAACGCCCAGTAGTTGGGGCCCAGGTTGGTGACGGGCGTGTACTTCATCTTGGAGTCGCCCACATTGCAGGGGACGGCAAACCATTCCATGCGCCAGCGGCCGTCGCCATTGATGTTCTGGTCGATCGACCCCTTCTCGCACTCGGGGCACTGGTTGTTCACGATGCCCATCGTCCACTGGGTGGTGGACGGCGGGGTCACGCCGACGCCGCCGCCAATGCCGCGGTACATGATGCAGGTGCCGCAGCCCTTGCCCCCGTTGAACTGGTCGTGGTTCATGGCAATGGTCACCATCGTGCCCGTCGTCCAAGCGGAGGTCGACATGGTGTTGGCGAAATTCTCGTTGAAGGAGCACGCGCCCCGGGCGTCCTGGTCCGGGTCCTGGCCGTAGAAAGTGCCGTCGCCCGTCTGCTTGGAGACCATGTTGGTCATCTCACCCCAGTCGAAGACGGCGGAGGTGGTCGAGGCCAGGGCGGCGAGGGAGGTGAGGGTGGCGAGGAGACGCATGATGTTGAAAAAGGATGGAAGGCTTGGGAATGAAATGGGGAGGTGCATTGGAAGAGGGAGGAGGTGGGAGTGTGAGCGCGCGGGGCGGCGTGATAGAAAGATATCGCCCATGCCGCGTCCCCTGGCCGCCCTCATCCATTCGCTCTCTCACTGAGAGAGAAAACACCCCAAAACAAGGGGAGAAAGAGAAGGTTTTGAGAGGCAGGCAGCGCCGGCTGCCTGGGGGGCTGGGGCCGGCTGCCCGAAGGCCGTCCACAGGAGAAGGCGCTGCCCTCTCCCCTTTCCGCTCAAGAGGCCACTAGCCGCCCATCCCGGCTTCCTCGCCCTGTGCTTCCACCAAAAACGGCTGTCACAACCATTCAAGCCCCGGTCTGGAGGACGACGCGGGCTGGAAAGCGGGAAGAAAACCGCCCAGACCTCTGCATGTGCGGTGCACGCGGCCAGCGCAACCGCTCCTCGGGCCCGACCCGTGGCTACGTTTTGCTCGCCGCTTCGAGGCCCGGGAGAAGGGGTTCCACCCCTTTCCTGATCCATGCACCCCCCACGCGGATAGACAAATGTCTAAGCAAGGCATTGCGCGGCCCGCCGGGCCAGAGGGCCGGATGCAAGGCAGGTCACAGGAGGGCAGTCGCACTCTCGATCACTCCCCACCGACGTGTGCCTTCTCCCGCCCGCCCATCTCCGTTTCAAGTGGCAATTGAGGGCCAACGCCCGGTCGCGCACCCCCTAGACCCTGCATTTTCACACAGTACTTACCTTGGTCACAATATGAGGGGAAGCGGGCGAGCGGGCGGCGGGCGAAAGGGGGTGCGCGTGGGAGGCGGCAAGGCGAACGAGAAGAGTTGAAAAGTCCAGGGGGGAGAGCTCTTTTTGTAAGAATGAAGACAGAGCAGCTGAGGGATCCGACTGTGAGCCCCCTGTGTCTGTCCAAAGCCCCCGTGCAGTCCGACTATTCCGGTCGGAGTCGTCCGGTACCATGTCTGCGCACTTTTCTTCCGTGTGCCCGCCGGCAAACAACAACAAAAAAGGCCCTCATCCACATGATGTGCCCTCCGACCGACCAGTGTGTCCATGTTTTTTTTCATGCCGTCTTTGAATCGCGTCTTTGCAGGCAGCCTGGGCCTTTAAAAAATGCCCTGCGGTCACACGAGAGGAAGACTGGCTGTCGGCTGGGGTGAGGAAGCGAGGAGCGGAGGGCCTAGCCAGAACCAAAAAGAGAGAGGAGCCGGATTTACTACAGGCTCGGCTCAAGCGCAAGGTTGTTTGTTTTCTCTCACACACTGCCTATCATCCTGCCGGGAGCTCGCCGGGACGGGACCGAACGCACACACCACCAAAACACACCCCATGCACATGTCCATCACCCCCCCAGCCGGTCGGCCCGTCAAAAGCCGCCCCACAACTCTCACCCCCCTTCGGCCATGCGCCCCCGCCCCCGCCGCCGCGCCGCTCGCGCCTGGCCGCCGCCCCACAGCGCTGGCCGCCATTGCGGCCCCGCCCAAACCCCAGACCAAGGTCGCCAAGGATGGCCACTCCCAAATGCTGCACGGCCTGGGCGCGGTCGGGGATGTGCCGGCCAAGCTGATGCCATTTCTGTTGCGGCTGGCCCATGTCCGGTAAGAGAAGAGAGCAGGGGAGGGGAAGGGGGGCGCCCTGGGTGAGGGCGGTGAATGCGTCCACTAGTGTATGCGCAGAGCATGTTTGCATGCATAGAGGGGTGATGGGTGGGACCTTGGCGAGCCGTTCCCCGCCGTGTCGAAAGAGAGAGCATGAGCATCGGGCCGCCACCCGCTGCCGACCCACCCCCTTATCCTCCCTCCTTTCTCAACAGCGCCCAAGTGACGGGCCACGAGTCGGCGGCCGCCATGGAGGAAGCGGCGGCCGGCATCCTGGCCTGGCGGGCGGCCCTGGTGCGCGGCCTGCTGCCGGACGACCCGACCCTGCGCGCCCTGGCGGCCGACCCGGACGCACCCCTGGGCGAGGCGCTCAGCGCCCGGGCGGCGGGCGCGGCGGACGCGGCGGACGCCCTGGCCTGGCCGGCGGCGCCCCTCCGCGCCACGCTCATCCGTGATCTGGCCCGCCTGGGCGCCCCTCGTGCGGCCGCCAAGTTCCCGGCCGTCCTGGAGGCCCTCCTGCGCACCCTGGTGGAGGCCACGACCAAGTACGAAAAGGTGGTGGGCGGCGTCGTGGACGCGGTGTTGGCTGAGGACGCTGACGCGGGCGCGCCGGCCTACACCTCCGCCCGCGACCTGGCCCGCCAGGAGACGGAGCGGCGGGCGGCCCGGGCGGCCGCGAGTGCGGACGACCCGGCGGCCGCCGCCGCGGCGGCGGCTGCCTCGGCGGCCGCGGCCGCCAACGCGGCGGCGAGTGCGGTGGCATCCGCTTCCCCTTCTCCCTCCGCGACGGCCGACGAGGATGAGGACGACGGTCCGACCGCGGCGGAGCGAGCGGCATGGCCCCTCGACAAAAAGGCCGCTGAGGGCATCGCGGGCGCGGTCGTCAAGCTGTGGGAGGCGCCCCTGCGCACGCTGGCCGCGGCCGGGCGCGCGTTTGATGGGCTGGAAGCCCTGCTGGGCGGGGGCGCGTTCGAGCTGGGCGCCGGCATCTGGCGTCGGAAGGGGTGGGCTGAAATGGATGCCATGCGGGCCCGGCTGGAGGACCTGAAGGAGCTGCGCGACCTGGTCCGCTCCCTCGGCCGGGGCGGCGGGTGGGGGCCCCTCCGCCGTGCGCCCACCCAAAAACTTGACATGCGGGGGCGGCCGGGCCTGCTGCGCACGACGCTGGAAGCCCAGGAGACGCGGGGGCTGACCCGGTCGGACGACATTTCGCGGCTGCTGCCTTCGGAGGCGGCCCTCCTCGCCCGGGGCCGGGTGGTCCGCCAGGCCAAGCTCCTGTTCTACGCCAAGCTCGCCGAAAAGGCGCTGTCCACGTATGAGCGTGACGGGTGGGGCGAGTACGACACGACCATCAACCCGGACCGCCTGGAGATCCGGCCGACGGCTGACCGGGGCCCCATCCTGCTGTGCGTCGACACTTCGGGCTCTATGCGCGGTGCCCGGGAGGTGGTGGCCAAGGCGCTGGTCCTGGAGTGCATGCGGGCGGCCAAAGTGCAGGAGCGGGGCTGCTTTGTGTTTGCGTTTGCCGGGCCGGACGACGTCGCGGAACTTGAGCTCGGGATTGATGCCGCCTCCGTCGACCGCCTCCTCACCTTTTTGGAGAAAGTCTTCAACGGCGGGTCCGACTTCAACACGCCCATCGCCCGCTGCTTGGGGCGGCTCACGGACAAGGCGTGGGCCAACTCGGACATCCTGATCGTGTCGGACGGGGAACTGCGCCAGCCCGCCCAGGAGGTCATGCGCAAGCTGGCGGGCGCCAAGGACAAGCTCGGCCTCCGCGTGCACGGCCTGGTCGTCGGCACACCCGGCAAGCAGCGTGCTGACCCGGCCGTCCTGCGCTCCCTCTGCTCGTCCATCGCCCCCAACGGCCGGTCGGAGACGCTGGTCCACACCTTTGAGTCGTGGGCCTCGGTCGAGGCGGACGACAGCCTGGGCGGCATCGACTGGGACGACGCGGCCGGGGATGCGTCGCGGCGGGCGGCGGGCCTGGCGCTGGAGAAGATGAGGGAGGACGAGATGCGGCGGCGGCGGGTGGATAACAAGCACTTGAAGGTGAAGGCTCCGCCGAGTGGTGGGCGGAAGAAATGAAATGAGATTCATGTTTTCTTTTGTGTGTGAAATTGAAAAATGAGAGCACGTTTCAGTACTGGATTGCGGTGCTGCGTGGGGTGGTCCCACCGCGGCGACCGGGTCTTTCATGTCATTTTGCAACCTCCTTGGCCGCAAACACCTGTGGGATTATCTTCTGCGTGGACGGGGCGGGCCTGGCATAGGTCGGGTCGTCCGGCTGGCGTGGTGGTAGCACAATCGCATCACCGGGCGGAGGTTCCTCATACTTGATCGTGCTGAGCAGAAAGGACAGAGTATTGAGGTGGGCACTCTTCTTGTCGTCACTCGGTACCACATTCCAGGGCACGGCAGTGTCCGTGTGCGCAAACATGGCGTCTTTGGCCTTGCAATAATCAACCCAGTGCGAGCGGGCGCTCAGGTCAAACGGCGACAGCTTAAAGTTCTTCTCGGGCGTCTTGATCCTGTCATCGAAGCGGCGGGCTTGCTCTGCGTCTGTGTGGATGAAGAGAGGTTGAAATGATGGGGCCCTGGTGACCAGGGTGCGGGTGGCGGCGTGCATGGTAGTGTTGAGAGTGCGGGGTGCGTTGCGCGCTGAGAGAAAAGCAAGAAAATGGAGAAGCGTGCTGAATGTGATGCCCTGTCTCTCCCTCTCCTCCTCCAGTGCTCACCGCTCACGGAAAACCACAGCTTGATGAGGATGATGCCCGCGTCCGTCCACATTTTCTCCAGCGCGGGCACCTGCTCAAAGAACTGGTCGACCTGGGCCGGCGTCGCGAAGCCCATCACCTTCTCCACGCCCGCTCGATTATAGTACGAACGGTCAAAGATGACGATCTCCCCGCCGGAAGGAAAGTGGTTGATGTAGCGTTGGAAGTACCATGAAGTCGTTTCGGCGGGCGTAGGGGCAGGAAGGGCGACCACGCGGAGGCCTCGCTGATTCAAGGGCTCCACAACGCGCTTAATGCACCCGCCCTTGCCCGCCGCGTCCCGGCCTTCAAAGATGATGAGGACCTTGAGCTTTTTCGATTTCACCCATTCCTGCCACTTCACAAGCTCGTTTTGGAGGCGTTTCAGTTCGGCGTCTGTGGACGAAGTGATGAGGAAGAGGATAGGAGGCGGGGTTGAGAGAAGAGATGTCGGGCCGCCCAGTCAAGAGCGAGGTGGGCTAAAGGAAGGAGGTTGGCCGGGTCGGGTGCCCTCGCACACACGTCTGGGGGTGCGGGACGCCCATTGCGGTCTCGATTTTTTCTCACTGCACCAGTCGGCCGCCTTCATCCACTCGCCCAATTAGGGTGTATGATAGAGAGAGCGAGGGTTGGAGGGCGAGAGGGACGTGGCTAGAGTGCATCTCGGGGGCCGATGGGCCCCCGTTCCGCAAGGCCTCTCTCCTCTCGCTTTTTCCCGCGCCTCCCCAGCACCCCGCCGGGCTCACTAGGTTAGTACCAACGCTCTATCTCACCGTAGTCGTAGCCGCGACCCATCTCGTGTCGTGTCGTGTGTGTGTGTGTGTGTGTGTGTGTGTGTGTGTGTGTGTGTGTGTGCATGTGCGTGGGGGTGAGTTTCTTTGTACAAAATATGCAACCCTGCTGCATCTATAACACACTCCAACACACTCCACCCTCTCTTCTCTCACTGCGCCCCCGGCGGCGCCCCTGGCGGCGGCCCCGGTGGCTGTAGCGGAGGCGTGGGCGCCACCACAGGCAGCACACCATCCCACTGCGGTGGAGGTGGAGGCGGCGGCGGCGGTTGTGGCGCCCCCACCTCCCCGAAGCCCAGGACGAGTGGTGGGTTGAACGACGGCTGGGGCGGTGGTTGGGCCGGAGCGGCCAGCGGGAAGGTCGCCGCTGCCCCGCCACCGCCCATGGCCCCCATGGGCGAGAGGGAGGGCAGCCCAAACCCGATCGGCGGGTGCGGGATGGGCGACAGGGACGGCGGGCCGCCGCCCAGAGCCAGGCCGGAGGGCGAGGCCAGGCCGGCCGGGAACATGGGCGGGGGTGGAGGGACTGGTTGGCTGGGGGCAAAAGCTGCCGGCGGTGGGTACGCCGTCACCAGGCTGCCACCACCCCACCCACCACCCGCCCGTTCCGAGGCCGCCTTCTCTGCGGCCGTCAGCCGCCGCCCTGACCGGGATTTCTTGCGGGCGGGCTCGCCGTCCGGGCCTGGCGTGCCATCACGGGAGGACTCAACGGCGGAGCCACCACGGGAGGAGGGGGAGGGCGCCGCGCCCCCACCCCCTCCACCACCACCACCACTCGCCGCCCGCACCGGCGCCGGCAGCGCGCCAGGCAGGCGCGCCGTCCGCCATCGCCGCTCAAAAGCGGCCTCCGCGGTCAGCGAGTCCTTGTGCACCGGGTTGTCGGGCGGATTGTAGGTGCGGCAGTTGGCCCAGACCAGGGCCACGTCCGCCCGCACCGCCCGGAAGGAGGGGTAGACGCCGCCGGCTCGCAGGCGGCCCGCAATCGTGCCCAGGTCCATGGGGCGGGCGATGGCTTGCGCGTAACCGGGCGCGTCGGCCTCCCGCACGGGCTCCCCAAACCAGCCGCCCGCCCCGGAGTTGGCAACCGCGTCCAGGACCCTGACCGCGTCAGCGGCCGTGGCCGGTGTGGGCGGGTCGTCCAGGGTCAGCGGGCGCGGGGGCGGCGGGCGGGAGGGTAGAGCCGGTGGTGGGCGGAAAGCGGCAGCCGCAGCAGCGGGAGGCGCCGCGTGCGCGCCGCCGGCAGCGGCCGGCGGCGGCGGCCCGTCCGCCCCGGCAGGCGGCAGGCCCGCCTCCCGGAACCGGTGCTCGATCATGCCCGCCGCCCGGGCGGCCGCCTTGACGATCCGCGACCCGTCCTGGTTGAAGGCCGCACAGTTGGACCAGACCAGGCCCAGGTCGGCCCGCAGGTCGGCCAGGGCGGCGTAGGCTCGCCCCGACCGGGCTTTCGTGCACACCGTCCCCAGGTCCATGGGGCGCGCCACATACTGCGGGTACGTCTCCAGGCCCGGCTGGGTCGGGTCGACCGGCTCGGCAAAGGGGGCGCCCGACGCGGAGTCGGCGACCGCGTCGATGGCCACCGCGGCGGCGGCCAACTGTTCGGCCAGGGTGCGCGGGATGGCGCCGCCGCGGCGGGCGCCGCCCCCGCCCCCGCCCGGGCGGCGGGCCGCCGCCGGGTGGTCGGGCGCACCACCACCACCCCACGCCCCCGCCGCCCGCGCCGCCGCCGCCGCCCGGGCAGCCGCCTCCTCCCGAGCCGCGGCCAACGTCTTCTGGCGGGCGGTCTCATGGTCGGCCCGCCCTTTTCTGACGCAGGCCGGGCACTCCCAGTCCTCGTCCGCCACGCGCTGCACGGCCTCCTCGTCCAGGCCGACGCAGCCCGCGTGGTACCAGGCCCCGCACTCGCCGTCGCACGCGATCCAGCTGCCGCCCGCCGGGTCCTCGCCCTTGCGGTGGCACTTGTGGCACCGGTCCTCGGACGGCGAGGCGGCGACGAGCTTGGTGGCCCACGAGCCGCGGCCACCGTTGGCGGCGCGGTAAGCAGCTTCCACTGCGCCCGCCGCCTCCTTTTCGAATTCCCGGATCAGCCACAGGGGGAGCGCGTCCTCGTGCACCCACACCTCCCGCTGGCCAAGGGGGCGGCGGGGCTTGGGCGGGGCGAGGGCGTGGCCCAGCGTGCCGATGGCGGTCGGGTCGCCCCCACCATCCGCGTCGCGCGCGCGCTGGGAGACGAGGCCGGCACCCGTACCGCCGCCGTCGTCATCGTCGTCCGGTTCGGGCGTGCCCAGGCGGCGGGCCTCCAAAATTACGGCCGCGACAGCGGCCCGGGAGGGGCGGCCCGGGCGGCCGTGGCTGGACCGGCGGGCGGCCCCGCCACCGGTTTCGGGCGAGCTGCGCTTGATGCTGGCCAGCTTCAGGGCGTCGGGGGCGGCAAAGCCTTCGGCGGGGCGGGCGGCGCGAGCCGCCCGGGCGGACGGTTCCCGGGGCGGGACGACGCGGCCGCGGAAGGTGACGGGGCCGGTGGTGCTGCGGCCGCGGCCGCGGCCCCGGCCCCGACCCCGGCCCCGCCCGCGACCACGCCCACGCCCACGCCCACGCCCCCGACCACCACCACCACTTTCAAACACGGCTTCTGTGTTTTCCGCCAGCTCCACCTGCACGGCGGGCCCACCCAGCGGGTCGTCCGGGATAGACAAGGTAATGAGGACGGGACCCCACCCGTCCGGGCCGTGGTAGGCGACGCCTGAACCCGTGAAGGGGCCACGGCGGGGGGAAGGTGGGGCGGTGGTGGAAGGAGGGCCGGCAGCGGTGGCGCCGATGGTGTCAACCTCCATCACGTCGCCCGGGATAGCCGCAGCGGCTTCACCGCCCGGCACGGGAAGTGGCGCAGCAGAGGGATCGACGACGGGGGTGGGCGACAGGGCGGCAGCCCCGGCGGCAGTCGCCCTCGCTTCCGCCGCCCGCTCAGCCGCCGCTTTCGCGGCCTCCCGCTCGGCTGCCTCAAACAGTTCAGCCGGCGGCAGCTCGCCCACGTCCACCAGGTACCGGTACCCGCCGCCGCCGGCTATGTCGACGAACTGGCGGGCTTTCAGGGTGACACCCGACCAGGCTTTCACGGCGTCCTCATCCTTGGGCTTGTACAGGGCCCCTCCCAGAATGCCCGCATCCAGCTTGCGCGCTTGAACAGCCAGTGCTGCCGGCGTCCCCGCCCGCTCCGTCTCGTACAGCCACGCCAGGCGGCGCGGGGTGACGATGGCCGAGGTCGTGTAGTCGATGCCCCGGATGCGGCGGGCGGTGCCCCGGCGGGCGGCGTGGCGGAGCTCGGACGTCGGCAGGCGGCCGGGCGCGGCGTCGCGCTTGGCGCCCCGGGCCAGGATGAGCCAGCCAGCCGCTTTGGCGCCATGGTTTTTGGGGTCGGCCGGCGCCGGGATGCCGCCCGGCCGGCCGGCCTCCAGGGCCATGACCCGGGCGGCGGCAACCAGGTCGTCCCCCCGACGCCACTCCTTGGTCAGGGCGACCCGGCGCAGGGCACGCTGCACGTTTGCCAGCGCGCGCGCCGCGCCCGCGACAGTCGGGTCGTCGAGCAGGTAGGCCTGGAATTCCTGGCGGTGCACGGCCCGCCCGTCGCCCGCCCACGGCCCGCCCAGCAGGGGATTCAAGTCCCGCTCAATCTGGAGGATGTAGTTGACGACAGAGCCCAGCCGGCCCGGGCGTGGGCGGCCGGCCGAGTCCAGGTGTAGGCAGGCCTTGCGCATGGTCGGCCGGGTGCAGGTCAGGCACTGGCCGCACCGGTCCCCGCCCCGGGACAGACCCTTCCCCTGGGAGGCCGGCCAGAGGAACCGGGAGACGGGCAGGGGCAGGGCCGTCTCCGCCTGGCGGGCTGGGATGTGCATGGCGGACGCGGACACGATGGCGGGGACGCCCCGCCCGCGCGATCGGACCAGGGCGTCCCACACGCGGGCATACTCCTCGGACCACACAATCCAGCCGGCGTGGTACCGGTTGCGGAAGCCTTCGGCGGAGGAGGTGCCCTCCGCGTCAGCCATGACGCCCAGGGGGCGGTGGGTGAGGAGGGAGGGGGTGGCGTCGGCGGGTGGGGGCGCGAGGCCGGAGGCGAGGGCAGCAACCTGGGCGGGGGTCGGGGCGGGCGCGCCCGGGCCCCGCCGCCCCACGCCCGCCTCCGCGGCCCGGGCTTGCAGGCTGCCCGGCACGCGCTCGCGGCCGGCAGGGGGGCGCAAGCCGGTGGCGGCCCCGGTCGCGGCGTCCGCGGTGTCGAGCCACTGGGCGGGCGGGCCGCCCAGGGCAGACACGACCCGGGGGCTGGCCGCCCGCTCGTGCGCGTCCCGCCCCAACCCGCTCCGCCAGGCGCGGGCGCCCCGCACCGCCCCACCATGCATGTGCCAGTGGATGGCGCCAGCACCGTCACACCCGCCCACCGGCACGCGCAGGCCGGCGCTCTCCGCCCGCCCGCCGGCCTCGCACTCGGGGCACAGCCAGCGCGCGGTCGCCGACAGGGCCCGTTGGTTTTCGCCCACGCACCGGATGTGGTAGGAGGCCGGGCACCCGTCGCAGCAGTGGAGGGTGCCGCCCGTCAGGCAGATGGCGCAGTGCTCCATGTTGTCGGCGGTGGGGTCGCCACCGTCGGACCCGCCCCCGCCGCCGTGTTCGGGGCCGGTCCGGAAGGGGCCTACCGCAAACTTGCCGTCCGCCTCACGCCGGGCGACCTCCTTGGCGATGGACGGCGTGTCCAGCAGCAGGTTGCACAGGCTGTAGATGAGGGCGGCCCGGGCGGCGGGGGACAGGGCGTAGATGTCGCGGGGTGGCGGCCCGGAGAACCGGCCCTCCACGCGGGGGCCGGGGGTAGGGAGCAGGCGGCGCAGGGGCGGCGCGTCGGCGGGCAGCGCAGACGCACCCGCTGCCCTGGTCGACGCGGCCTTGGCCGCCGCCGCCCGGGCCACCCGAGCCGCCCGCTCCTCCTCCTCCGAGGGTGGCACATACACGTCCACCCGGGCGGTGCGGGCCCGGCCAGACCGGCGGACGGCGTCATCGTCGTCCTCGGCGGCAGGAGGAGGCTGGGGATGGGCTGTGGCACGGCCGCCATCCTTGCCCTTGTCCACCTCCATCGCCGCCTCCTCCTCCTCTTTGGGAAGGGAGGGGGCGGCGGCGGCGGCACCATCGCCCACCTCCTCCATGGTAGTATCGCCGCTGTCCACGCCCCGTCCACCCTCTCCGCCGTCGTCATCCCACAGGCGCAGCGTGCGCCGCTGCCGGCGCCGCACCTCGCCGCCGACCTCCTCACCGTGTTCAAGCAAAGGCAGCAGGATGTCCGGGTCGCCCGCCAGGCGCAGGGCTTCGCCCACAAACATGGGCCAGGTCACGCCATCCAGCATGGCTAGGGGCAGGGTTCGGGACCTGCGGACGGCCGGGAGCTCCTCGGCCGCCAGGGCGCGCAGCATGCAGACCATGGCCTCGTCCAGGAGCTCGGTCGGCCCCGGGCATGCGAGGGCCGCGCACCAGTCGGCCATCGAGAACGGGCTGAGGCGGACCTGCCAGGAAAAGGCGCGCAAGAAAAAGTAGGAGGCGGCCGCGTCGGCGACGGCGTCGGCCGGGAGCGGCGTGGCGGGCAGCGGGGCGGGGCGGGCGGGGGCGGTCGCGCGCGCGATCGCCGCAGCGGCCGGGTCGGGGAACCAGGGGCCTAGGGGGGAGCCCTTGTGGGAGGCCGCCGGCCCGGTCGTGGGGACGTAATCCCGCTCGCAAGTCATGCCGCCCGCCAGGTCGTCATCCAGGTCGGACTCCGGGTCGGCGGGGGCGCCCCCGCCGCTGAGCAGGTCGGCTTCGTCGTCGCCACCTTCTGAGAAAGGGGAGGAGGAGGAGGGCGCACCGACGTCGTCGTCCGAGCGCGGGGTCCTATCGGCGGTGGCTGCCTTGACCCGCCACTCGTCATCCTCCTCAAACAGGTCGTCGTCCTCCTCCTCGTCTTCTTCCTCGTCTTCCTCGGAAGAGGAGGGCGAGGCGCTGCGGCGCTGGCGGGCCTGCTTGGGCCGCCCAGG
>Ga0315287_10002181_pt1 | contig 18403 bp, 13 predicted proteins | sample YL17G11_0_MG_FD_205037 | JGI IMG/M metagenome (GOLD analysis project Ga0315287, IMG submission 205037) | Sediment microbial communities from Yellowstone Lake, YNP, Wyoming, USA - YL17G11_0 | ecosystem: Environmental > Aquatic > Freshwater > Lake > Sediment | place: USA: Wyoming | collected...
GTTGCTCGCTCCAATCCTGGCTAGCAGGTTCTGGCCGCGCCGGAGTTGCCCGACTGGCGGCTGCGCCGCTGTAGCGCCTTGAATGCCGCGGGCCGTAGAACACTAGCGCATAATGATCCACTTCCATGGGATAGACGAAGCCCTGGGCCTTGGCGTCAGCAGGAGAGATGACGTTGCCTGAAGCATCCGCGACGATCGGACCGCCTGTGATGTATACAAAACAGCCCGGCACGGGCGGCGCATCAGGCGCGATTGGATGCATCGTGCCGGGGCCAAAGGGACTCGGCGGCCAGGCGGGCAGCCAGCCGCGTTCAACCAGCACGCCATCCAGGTGCGTGGGGTACGAGCCCTGAGTGTCCACGGCGAAGCGCTCGACGGCTAACTGGATCATATGCGCGTTGGCGCGGAACTGCTGCCACGGACGGAAGTAGAACTGCCAGGCCGCCGCAGCGCCGATCGCGAGCAGCAGGACAATAGCGACGAGCCATGTCAGCGCCCGCTTGTACTTTCTCATGCCAGCCTCCTTGAGATATGGCCAGCGCAATCTCCCTGCAGCAGTGTACCCGACTGCAGCGTCGGAGGCTTTGTTCCGGTGGTCCCGACCACCGCCGCCCCAAACTATCCGAGCAGTGGCGGCGGCAAGAATCCCCGGTGGGACGGACATTATGTCCGTCATCCTATAGCAGAAGACACGGACAGAATGTCCGTGCCACATCAATCTGGCTGTGCCACCAGCAAGCTGTCCCTGCCACCTGCTAATCCCCGGTCGGCATGACGCCGGCGCCCTCGATCATCAGCACGACGGTGCGCACCTCAGCGCGCGTGCGGTGCACCACACCGCGCGGCACCATCAGTCCCTGCCCCGGAGCCAGCTCGACTGTGCTGTAGGAGTCGGTGCTCCCGGAAGATGCAGGCGAGTCGCCTGCGCTCCGGGGGAAGTCCAGCAGCAGGCGGCCTTCGAGCACGAAGAACAGCTCGTCCTCGGCGTCGTGCTTGTGCCAGTGGAACTCGCCGAGGAACACGCCGACGCGCGCCACGCAGTCGTTCACAGTGCACAGGCTCTGGTTCCACCACGGCTCAGTGCAGGCACTGGCCAGCCCGGCGGCGTCGATCACTTCCAGCGGCCGGTACTTCACGTCGGTGTGGATCGCGTATTCCATGGCGCTATGTTAGCGCCTTCGGCGGGCTAGATCCCGGCGCCGTGGCTGAAGCTGACGCTGCGCGCCTGCGCCTGGTAGACGCGGCTGTCGGGCGGCACGCTGTGCGTCAGCCAGACGTTGCCGCCGATGATGCTGCGCGCGCCGATGGTCACGCGCCCGAGGATCGTCGCCCCGGAGTAGATCGTCACGTCGTCCTCGACGACGGGGTGGCGCGCGATGCCCTTCACCGGATGCCCCTGCTCGTCGAGCGGGAAGCTCAGCGCGCCCAGCGTCACGCCCTGGTAGAGCTTGACGCGCTTGCCGATGACGCAGGTCTCGCCGATCACCACGCCCGTGCCGTGGTCGATGAAGAAGCTCTCGCCGATGCGCGCGCCGGGGTGGATGTCGATGCCCGTCAGGCTGTGCGCATGCTCAGCGATCATCCGCGGGATCAGCGGCACTCCCAGCAGCTGCAGCTCGTGCGCCAGGCGCTGGCTGGTCACGGCCAGCATGTAGGGGTAGCAGAAGATCGACTCGTCGGCGCTGACGCAGGCCGGATCGCCGGCGTAGCCGGCCTCGGCGTCCTTCAGCAGCAGCGCCTGCACCGCGGGCAGCCGCGAAATGAACTGCAGCGTAACGGCGGCGGAGCGCTGGTCGCAGTCCGGCAGGCACGCCGGCTCGGGGCAGTCGAGGCAGTAGCCACGCTGGATCTGCTCTTTCAGCTCGCGGCGCACGCGGTCCAGCGCCGCGCCGATGACGAACTGCGTGCTGTCGGCAGACACGCTGCTCTCGCCGAAGTAGCCGGGGAACAGCACGCTGCGCAGGCTCTCCACGCTGCTGACCACCGCCTCGCGCGATGGCAGCTCCACGGCCTTCGTGCCCCCGCCGCTGAGCAGCCGCGCCGGGCCCGGCGCCGCCTGCGCCAAGGCTTCCACAACCTGCGCCAAATCCATCACGGCTTTGGGCTCGAGCATCGCCTGCATACCTACAATGCTAGCCATTCTGACCCGCCTCCTCGTAGAGCCAGGTGCTCAGGTAGCGCTCGCCCGAACTGGCCAGGATGGTGACGATCAGCTTGTCCGCGCTTGCCGGGCGCGCGGCAACCTCAAGCGCTGCCCACAGCGCCGCGCCGCTGCTGATGCCCGCCAGGATGCCCTCCTGACGCGCCAGCAGCCGCGCTGTGCGCCCGGCGTCCTCCGGCGTGACCTGGATCACCTCGTCGATCAACTCGGTGCGCAGCACATCGGGGACGAAGCCTGCGCCGATGCCCTGCAGCTTGTGCGGGCCGGGCCTGCCGCCCGAGAGCACCGGGCTGGCCGCCGGTTCGACGGCGATGGCGCGGAAGCCGGGCTTGCGCGCCTTGAGCACCTCGGCGACGCCGGTCAGCGTCCCGCCCGTGCCCACGCCGGCGACGAGCATGTCCGCCGCGCCCGCCGTGTCGCGCCAGATCTCCTCGGCCGTCGTACGGCGGTGGATCTCGGGGTTGGCCGGGTTCTTGAACTGCTGCAGCATCAGGTAACGCGGATTGGACGCCGCCAGCTCCTCGGCCTTGCGGATCGCGCCGGGCATGCCTTCCGCGCCGGGGGTGAGGATCAGCTCCGCGCCGTAGGCCGCCAGCAGCTTGCGGCGCTCGATACTCATCGTGTCGGGCATCGTCAGCAGCAGGTGGTAGCCCCTGGCCGCGGCGACCAGCGCCAGCGCTATGCCGGTATTGCCGCTCGTCGGCTCCAGCAGCACGGTGTCGGGCCTGATCAGCCCGGCGGACTCGGCGGCGGCGATCATGCTCGCGCCGATGCGGTCCTTGACGCTCGCGCCGGGGTTAAGGAATTCCAGCTTGAGCACGATCAGCCCCGGCAGCCCTTCCGCCAGCCGGTTCAGCCGCACCAGCGGGGTGTTCCCGATCACGCCAATAATGTTGTCGTGTATACCCGCCATACATACTCCAGTAGGGTGAGTACCCGCGAAACAGCCGATCCGATGTGCTCGTAGGGCGCGCAGTGATGCGCGCCGTCTTAAATGTGCAGGTGCGAAGAGCGGCGCGATTTACATCGCGCCCTACACAGCTGCGGCACAAGGATACTGGCGTTAGCTACAGGCTGGCCTGGGCCAGGTCGGCGTAGCTGTCCATCGCCGTGCCCCAGTCGATGAGCTGCTTGCGGCGCGCCGCCGCGTCGGGGCTTAAGCCCAGCGGGCGTCCGCGGCCGTCGAGCACCAGGCCGACCACGCCGCCGCGCACCTTCTTCTTCAGCGTGCGGCCTGGCCCGTCGCCGACGTCAAAGCGCTTGGCCGGCTTGACCTCCACCGACGCCTCGCGGCCCACGCCGAAGTCCTTGATCAGCTTCAGCTCGCCGTACTTCAGCGTGCCGGTTTCGTGGCGGCCGTCGTCATACTCGATGTCGTAGTCCAGCACCGGGTCGCCGAAGCGTCCCTGGCCGCGCGGCGCGATGCAGCTGCCGAGGTAGATCATGCAGTCGCGGTCGAAGACCTGCTGCGCCGCCTCGGGGTTGACCTGCGCCAGCACGCCGAGGTGCGGCATCATGAAGATGCTGTCCAGGCCGAGGAAGGTGAAGCCCTCGGGCAGGAAGGCGTCGATCAGCATGTGCATGCCCTGGTTGCGGCGCGGGGCATGGCTGACCACGCCGCCGCTGCCGACCAGCAAGTCAAGGTTCATCATCTTGATGAATGTCGCCTCGCTGGCCGTCTCGGAGAAGGCCTCGTCCAGGCTCTTGATGCGCTGCACGCCCTTCAGGCCCGTGGCCAGCAGCTTGTGCTGCTCGAAGGCCAGGCGCAGCGCCTCGCGCGCCAGCGCCTGCTCGAGCACCAGGCTGGCCAGGCTCTGGGGGATGGTCGTCGGGCGGATCATCTTGTTCTTGATCTGGTCGCGCAGGTACTCCTCGTCCACGTCGAACGGCACCCAGCGCATCACGTTGGCCCAGCCCGCCTCGGCCATCACGTTGCTGATGCTGTAGCTCATGCCGAGGTTGGCCGAGACGCTGCGGTTGAAGATGCGCTCCTTGACGGCCGGGCTGGTTTCCACCATGAAGCTGGAGAACACGTCGGTCGTCGCCCCGCCGATGTCCACGCCGATGACGTTCATCGAGTTCTTGACGGCGATGGTCTGGATGATGTAGCCCATCGCGGCGGGCGTGGGCATCACCGGCGCGCCGACCCACTTCAGCAGCTTGTCGTAGCCCGGCGCCTGGGCCATCACGTGCTCTTCGAACAGGTCCTGGATCTTGGCGCGCGAGGGCTGCAGGTTCTCCGTCTCCAGCGTCGGCCGCAGGTTCGGCACTTCGGACAGCGCGACCTTCAGCGTCGGTGCGCCATCCGTCAGCACCGGCGCGCCGTGCTCGTCCTTTACCGTAAACGCGGTACGCACATCGGGCCGCGCGTCAACGTTGCCGGCATAGATGATCGGCAGCTGGAAGCTATGGCCGAGGCGTGGCTTGGGGTCCGCCGCGGCGATGATGTCGGCCATCTCGGCGACGTGCTTGGTCGTGCCGCCGTCGATGCCGCCGGACAGCAGGATCATGTCCGGGCGCAGGCGGCGGATGCGCTCGATGCGCTCATGCGGCAGGCGCCCGTCGTTGCTGGCCAGCACGTCCATCACGATCGCGCCACCGCCCAGCGCCGCGCGCTGCGCGCTCTCGCCGGTCATCGTCAGCACGACGCCGCCGACCATCATCTGCAGGCCGCCGCCGGCCGAGGATGTCGAGATGTAGATGTCCACGCCGCGGTTGCCGTCCGATGGCGTGATGAACGGCAGCGAGAAGGGATCGCGGTTGGGATCGTCCACGGCGGCCCAGTCGACGATCTGGCGGCCAGAGAGCTCCTCCAGCTCCTGCATCGAGTTCAGCACGCCCTTGGTGACGTCCTCGAACGGCGCCTCGACGGTGGTCGGCGCCTCGCCGCGGAAGGTCTGGCGGTAGCCTTCGGGCTTCTTCTCAATCAGGATCGCCTTGGTGGTGGTCGAGCCGCAGTCGGTGGCCACGATCACGTTCAGCTCGCGCTTCTCTGCCATCTGTAATGAACCTTGTGCGAGTGGATTAGCTTCACGCCACGGCGCCGGCCCATGCCAGGGCGTGCCGCGGCGAACAGAGATTATACAAGGCGGCAGCAATCGAGTGCTGCCGCCTTGCTTCGCAAGCTGCAGTTTTCCAGCAGCCCCAGCCTAATGCTCTGCTGCTTAGCTTACCGCTGTAAGTGTTTTGCGTCCGCTGCTACTAGCATGATCCGCAGATTAGTTCAGACTCATGGGAGCAGGTCACCGCAGCAGGAACTCCTAGGCTGCGTGCAATCACAGCAGTGATTTGTACCCCATGTACATCCACTATCTGCCGTGTGCCAGATGTTTCCCGGAGAACCAGGAGGCAAAGTCGCTGAAGCCTCGTAACAGTCTTCCTGGTCGCAGCTGCACCAGTACTCACTATACGTTGGCTGGATTATTTGGTATACGGATAGCGAGTCCATGGTGTTGTCGAGCAGCGCGCATGCTAGCATGTGCTGACCAGGATTGATGTGGCAGGTCCAGGAGCCTGAACAACCAGACTCAGCTGCGGCAGCTGGAAAAGCGGGCGCTACTGCTAGCGAGAACAGCAGAATAACGTATGCTCGCAGGTTCCTTGAGTATTTCATGTCTCAGTCTCCCTCTTGATGGTCACTTGCAGCTTCAAGAAGCTTCGCTACTTGCCAGCGTTCTTTCGCGCTTCTTCGCGCGCCTTTTCGCGCTTCCGATGCCTCTCAGCAGTCTGCTGGGATGATTCGCGCCAGTATCCGAGCGAGTACAGTGAACCTTCGGGCTTGCGCGCCCATGCAGAATTCCGTGGATGGCTCCCCGTCTCGCCGTAAGCGCCGTGGTTCACGTCAGCACCGTAGATTGAGAGCTCAAATGACGCATAAATGATTTGCCCTCCCGTGACTGACTCATAGCCCGACGGGCATGGCTGGAACACCAAGTCGCCTGCTGAGAAGGGATCGTCCACGCTGAGCACTTTCATCGGCTCCCAGTTCCTGAATGGATTGTCAGGCCACGAACTCGCCGCACTCGTCGATATAAAGCTGTCGCCAGTGGCTGGTTGAGACTTATTCTCATACAATTGGATCAGGTTGCCGTAGAAAGCAACCCATAGCGCCTGAACCAAGTACTCCTCTGCCTCGACATCGCTCCACTGCGCTTGCGGCTTGGATTCGAGCACCGTTCGCGCATTCTGCATAGCGGTTTCAAAGCTTGCCATGCGGTCGCGGAATGTCTGGAGCATTTCCTCTTGCGAAGTAGCCTTGGCTGGCGATGTTGCCCCCGAAAACGCTAACACGCAGAAAGCTATGAGAAAGATAAGACAAAGATACCTTCTGTCCATAATACACCTCCGAAGGCAGTATAACGGCATCCGCAAGGAAATGTCAACCCTACTCAGAATTATCATAATCTACATTGAAATTTTCCGCAGCTACCTGCAGCAAGTCTTGCATGTAGACATCCATGTTTGTCTCATTGGAGTCTCGATAGGATTCGCTCCCATTCGTTGAAACTGAGTACCCAGCTGTTCAACGCGGCAAATAACATCAGCGGTTTGCGCGCTTCCGCAGTTGGCTCGTCAGGCCTTTACGATGTCTCGTCCTGGCTTTCGGGCGGAGCATCCACTCGCGCGCCGCCCTCGCCCGCTGCGCGGGCTTCGAGCTGCTGGATGAAGTACTCGACGCTGTAGCGCTTCTCGAAGGCGCTCATCAGCTGGGGGTACTCGGCGGGCGGGATGGCCAGGCCGAAGTTGCGCAGGATGCCGTTGAGTACCGGGTGCACCATATCGAAAAACGGCTGGAAGAAGATCATCGCCTGGCTGGAGACCCAGTTGAAGTGCCGGTTGCTCTGCACCCAGAAGATCGCCGCCGTGGTCAGCCTGCGCGCGTGGATGCGCTCTGCCAGCCGCTCGATGACCTGCCGCTCCTCCTCCGTCAGGCTGGTCTCGTCGTAGGGCTCGACGGCAAAGGCGTGCGCCAGCCAGGCGCGCATGCCGCGCGGCGGCGGTGACTGCCCGGTGTTGTCCATCAGCAGGATTATACGTCCAGCTCATGTGCGGGAGAGCTGCGCTGCCTGAAGGGACGCTTTGTGCGCTATGCCGAGGGTACAATACCCGCATGTGGGAAGAAGTAAGGACCTTGCGGCGGGCGATGCAGCCGCCGATGCATCGCTGGTGGATGAGCATCGGCCGCTGGTGGCTGATCGGCACCGTGCTGCTGTACCTGTTGCAGGGCTACGTACAGGGCTTGCTGATCCACACTGGCAGGCCGTCCGGGGCGCTGCCGGATTGGCTCTGGGAGTTTCCCTGGGCACGCATGGCCACACTGGCGCTCGGCGTGCAGGCGCAGGTCGTCTGCAGCCGGCTCATCTATCGCACGACTGAGGGCTTGGCCGTCACGCTCTTATCGGTGCGCGCGCGTTTCATCGTCTGCATCGTGCACAGCGTACCCGCTATGGTGGTTGCGCTTGTCGGACCCGCATTGTTCACGCTGGCCAGTCAGTCGCCTTTGCAGACCTTCGGCATGTCTAACTGGCTCCAGTCGGCCGCGAGTTTCCCGGCAGAGATGGTCTGGCTGGGATGCATCCTGGCCCTGGCCCCACACCTGTACAGGTTCGCTTACTACATCTTCGCGGCGCAGTTCACCGGCCGGGTCGCCAGCTGGCTGCTGGTTCAGCTGGTGGGGCGCTCGATCTGGCAAAGCAATGCACGCCCGCTGGCGGAATGGCCTGATGCGCTGTACTGGGCCTGTTCGCTGGGCTTGCTGCTGCTGATCCTGGAAAGCCTGCGCGTCAAGTCCTACAAGCTGGCGCTGCCCGCACTATGGCTGCTGGCGGGTGGCCTGCTGCTGGCCTTTCCCGTGAACATGCTGCTCAGAACGGCGGCGCTGAGTCAGCAGGCGCTGCTTGTGGCGGTGGGCTGGCTGGACCGCCTGAGCCGGGCCAGCTCCCTCGCCTACTACTCGCCGCCGTGGACTGACTTCGGGCTGCCGGACTACCTGCGGTCGCAATATCCAGCCAGCGAATCGATGCTTGGCTACTTCGCTACAGCCGCCGGCGTGATTGTGCATATGCTCTGGAGTGCTGCGCTGGCGGCGCTCATCTGGTTCTGGTTCCTGCGGCCGCTGAAGGCTGGCCGACCGCCGGCCGAAGCCGTCCAGCGCGAGGAGCAAAAGCCCTCTCCATTGCCGCAGTAGCCACAGGCGGCAGCTGTTGCTACGGCTGGGCGAAGGCCGTGACGTACATGCCGCCCTGCTCGGCGGGCAGCAGCACGCGGATCACGTTCTGGCCAGCTGCCACGGCCTGCGCCACGGCGTCATACACCGGCTGGCGCGTGTCGCCGCGGTAGACGAACAGCTGCGGGCGCGCGCTGGCACTGCCACCCGCGCCGCCACCGCCGCGTCCACCGCGTCCGCCGCCGGCGCCACCGCCGCCCTGCCCAGCACCGCCGCCGCCGCCCGCGCCGCCCTGGCCGTAGCCACCGCCGCCGGAGTAGATGTACCAGCCCGAGTTGGTGCCCGGCATCAGGTTTAGGTTATCCATGATCTGCGTGAGCTGCGTCGGGTCGGCGTAGTGCAGCTGTGTCAGGTCGATCTCGTTGGCGCCGGCGATCTCCTGGTTCAGGCGCTCGCGGCTGGTGACCAGGATCACCGGCTTGTCGAAGTCGCCGCTGCCCTGGCCCTTGCCGCCGCCGCCGCTGCCGTAGGCGCCATAGCGGCTGCCGCTTCCCGCTGGCTCGCCGCCGGCGTAGATCACGAACTCCAGGTCGTGCGTCTCCAGGATCAGCTTGAGCGCTTCGTCGAACGGCACGTCGACAAAGTTGCCGCGCACCGTGCCGCCGCGGTTGAGCTGCGGATCGAACACGCCGGCCGGCCGGAAGCCCGGCTCGTTGGCGTTGCCCTGCGGCAGCTCAGGCGGCAGCGGCTCGCGCGGGCTGCCCGTCGGCTGCTCAAACGCGTAAGGGTCGATTACCAGGCTGATGCCGCTGATCAGGCTTAAGTAGTTCAGCACGTCGTAGAGGTTCATGCCGCTTGTCGCCTGCAGCGTCACGCGGATATCCGAAAGCGTCGTGCCGCCGGGGATGAAGTCGTTGTAGTACAGGCCCGAGGCCGGGTCGTCGCGCAGCCGCGAGCGCGTGTCGGCGCTGGTGCCATTGCCCACCGAGCGGATGCGCAGCTTGGGCTGGTTGGCGGCCCAGAACTGCTCCAGCGTCGGCTGGCGGGCCATCAGCTTGGGGTCGGCGCGCTTGAGGAAGTCGGCGATCTGCTGCGGCGTGCCCGCCAGGTACAGCTCGCCCGGCGGCGTGCGGCCAACCCAGTTGGCCAGGCTCTGGCCGGCGGGCTTGACGATCAGCTCGCCCAGGCCCTTGGTTGCCACCTCCGCCGTGCCCTTGGTGTTCAGCAGCCCCGTGGCAGCTGCCAGACCCAGCACGCGCGAGGCATCCTCGCCCCGCAGGTCGACAGTGGTCAGGCCGAGCTGCGCGGGATCCACCGCCTGCGACACAGTTTCCTCGGCTGCTTCGCCAGCGGGTTCCGCAGCCAGCGGCCCCTGCTCTTCACCGGTCATCGGCAGCCTAGTCTCGAGATCCAGCAGCAGCTGCGAGCCCTGCTTGGCCTCATTGGAAGCAAATACCTCCAGCAGCACGACGTGCACGCTGGGCTGGCTGAAGCGGAAGTACTGCGGATCGACAAGCTTGGCATCGCCCAGGCAGACGCTGATGCTGACACCGTCCGGGCCCGTGGTGTCCAGCGTCACGCCGTGGATCAGCGCCGTGCTGTTGCTCGGCGCACTCACGCCCTCTGCGCTGACATGCCGCATGAGGAATGACAGCGTCGCCGTGGCCAAGTCAGGCTTGTAGCCCGCCGGCGGCGCCACGTCGCCATTCGTGCGGATGACCAGCACGTCGCGGTCGGGGAAGCTGGCCACGGTCAGGCCCACGACTTTGTGCGGATAGCTGGCCGCCAGTGCGGCCGCCACTGCCATGCACAATCCCGCGACAATCAGCACACGCCGGATGATGCCCATCGCAACCTCCTGCTGGTGAGGCCCGCCCGCCGTGCGGGATCGGGCCGCCCGAAGCCTACTGCACGTTATAGACCACCGCATTGCGCTGCTGTTCCCGTCTGCCACGCGCACCGCAGGCGGCTGAAACGCGACATAAGAATATACCTTGGCGGCGGTGGCACAGCGCAACAGGCGGCGAGACTGGCTGCACCAGAAAAAAATGCCGCTCCTTACGGAGCGGCATTTCAATTCGCATTGAGACCCCGAAGGGGTAGGCCTAATAGTTCAGCGTCACGCCCTGCGTAATCACGCCGGCGTTCAGCTTCGTGTCGTAGTTGACGGGCAGCAGGAAGGCCTTGAAGTTCGGATCGGAGTAAACGGTGAGCTCCAGATCGCGCCCGTCGCCATTGGTAAAGACCACGTAATCGGTAGCCCACGGGTAAACCAGCCGGTCAATGCTGGTGACTGGATAGCTGCCGCCGGAGGGGAAGACGCTGGTGCGCACGCCAGGCAGCACGATGGTGCCGGTAGCCAGGTTGACCGTACCGCGCAGGTCGATCGTGGTGTAGTGGAAGCGCGGATCGAACAGGTCGCTGGCGTTGTCGGCGTAGATGCCGTCGATGAAGTTGGCGATGGCGAACTTGCAGTAGATCTGCGGGAAGCTCTCGCCGGTGGCGTTCTCGATCAGCTTGATGTAGTCGGTCTCGCCTGCCTTGTTGTCGTCGTAGATCTTCTTGCCCAGATCGGCGCCGTAGTGCTCGTACAGGTAGAGGAAGAACAGGAAGCCGTTGCCGTACTGCGTCTGGTTGTCGAAGAACGGGTTGGCATCCATCGGCACGGCGCTCTGGTTGCAGTGCGTCAGGTAATCGGTCAGCTGGCCATCGATCGCCCAGTGGATGATCTTGCCGCTGTTCACCGTGTAGCCTGCGACGTGGATCGCCAGCATCGACAGGCCTTCGTTGAACCACATGTAGCTCGTGTTGCGCTCGGGCAGGTCGTGGTCGTGGTACAGCTTGTGCTGGAATTCGTGCGCCATCACCGAGAAGCCGGCGTCCCAGACGTCGTCGTTGGGCGGGAAGTTGGCGCCGCCGATGTAGATCGCCGAACCGGCGCTCAGCATCTGCTGGATCTGCTCGGTCGAATAACCGTCCTGTTGCAGCTCCTGCCAGATTTCGCTGTCGGGCTGGAACCAGGTGAAGAAGCCGCCCTCGCCGCCACCGTTGTAGACGAAGATGAGTATCTTCTGCTCCAGCCAGAGCGCGTCATCCACACGGCCGGGCAGGTCAATGAGCATCTGGCCGTTGCTGCCAAAGTCGTCACCGTTGAGCGTGGCGGTACGGTCCAGGTCGCGCCAGGCCGAAAACTCCTGGTAGCTCAGCACCGGGCCGAAGGCTGTGGTGACGGTCGGGAAAATCTTGGTGTCGAATTCGCGGGCCATGCGGTTGAGGCGAGCCTCGGTGAACTGAATGGTGTCAGGATGGCCGTTGTTGATCTCTGTGCTCAGGAACACCAGGCAGTGCGCACCGATGGAAACCAGGCGCCCGTCCTGCGCGTTGTAGATGCGCGGCCAGCGCAGCTCCGTGACGTCCTTGTCGGGCAGTTCGGGACCGGGCTCAATCGGCGGCAGGGCGATCTCGCGCGGCACGTTGATGAACGTGCGTACCTCGCCCTTCTGGATCGCTGACGTGGTCTTCACTGCGGACTCGCTGGCGAACGGCACCAACCCGCGCGCCTCGGCCGCGCGCTCGTAAATCGAGAGCGGGTTGCGCGACTTCCAGGTCTCGCTCATACCCTGGTAGTTGGCCAGAGAGCCAAGCTCGTCCACCGTCGCTTTCTGCATCTCGCTGATCGAAGACGCGCTGGTGCTGCCCTTGCTGACCAGGTCCGCGGTGATCGAATAGCTCGACTGCGGCAGCGTCGGGAAGCCACCGCCACCAGCCGCGGCATGGGCGTCGAGGAAGATCGGGTTGACGTTAACCACGACCATCGCGACCTTCTGGCCCGGCGAGAAACCAAGCCTGTTGCCGTTGGCATCCGCCGTGGTGAGTGAAACCCGGCCGGTACCGTTGGTGTCGAACGGCAACGCGAAGATGTTCTTGCCGAAGTTGAACGGCGGGGGCGGCGGGGGCGGAAGCTCGCCCGGCTCGAGCACCGGCGGCGGGGGAAGCACCTGGCCGGGATATTGCGTACCACCACCGGTGTCGATCGGCGGAACGATATTGCCACCGGTATCGATGTTGCCACCGATACCTGGCGTGGTCGTGGTGCCGTCGCCGCCACCGCAGGCGGCCAACGTCAGCAGCATGCAGACGGCCAGCAGCAGCGCAGCTATGCGCGCCCAGTCGTGCCTCGTCATGGTTTCACCTCATCGCCCATTATCGTAAGCGAATTCCCTACTAGTGTATCCGATTCCCACACCTTTTATACCCGCACGCGCGCGACGGCTAACTAGCCGCCAGGCGCACTCTCGGCTGGCACCGCTGCAGCGGACGCTTCAACAGGCGCCACCGCCTGACCCAGCTGCTGCGACAGAAACTCGCGGCCCTTTCTGATCTGCGCCAGCGTCTGGGTGAACTCCTGCTCCATGTCCGCGAGTAAATCCGCGGTGTACTTGAGGGCGTCCTGCTGCAGCTGCTCGGCGTCCTGCCTGGCCTTGGCGATGATGCGCTCGGCCTCCTGGCGCGAGGCGATCACCACCCGTTCCTGGCTCGTCAGGTCCTCCAGCCGCTTCTCGGCGCTCTCGATGATCCGCCGGTGCTCCTCCTGGGCGTTGCGCAGGATCGCGTCGCGCTGGTCGAGCATCTGCCGCGCTTCGGACAGCTCAGTCGGCATCAACTCGCGCACGCGCTGCGTGATGCGGAAGAAATCCTCATCACGGATGGCGACCTTGTTTGGCAGGTACCAGGGGGATTTTTCCGCAAACGATTCCAGCTCATCGATGAGCCGTTCGATCTCCGTCACGGAATCTCGCTGCTCCGGCATTCCCAACCCTTCCTGGGCGGCATTATGCGCCGGCAGGTGGCCGGCCTAATTTCGAAATTATAGCATCCCGCACGCTCGGAGGCACAAACGGACTGACGTCGCCCCCCCGGAAAGCGATCTCGCGGATCAGCTTGCTGGAGACGAACATAAACTGCGGACTGGTGACGAAGAAGACCGTCTCGATGTCCGGCGCCAGCGAGCGGTTCATCATCGCCATCTCGAACTCGTAGTCGAAATCCGCCGCGGCGCGCAGGCCGCGCACAATGACCTTCGCCCCCGCCTGGCGCACGAAATCGACCAGCAACCCATCGAACGACAGCACCTCGATGCGCGGCTCGTTATTGATGTTGCGCCTGAGCAGCCTTAAGCGCTCGGCGAGGCTGAACAGCTCGGATTTGTTGACGTTCTCGGTAGTGGCGACAATTAGGTGAGCGAAGACTTCGGCGGCGCGGGCAATGATATCCAGGTGGCCAAAGGTCACCGGATCAAAGGTCCCGGCGTAGACTGCGGTCGACGCGCCGGGATGCAGCGGCGTCGGGCCGGCGTGTCCGGCAATCGACATGCGCCGATGATACGCCGCGCCGCCGGGCCGGTCAAGCCGCGAAGCCGCTAGCACGGAGCCGCGCGGCATCCCCAAGCGCTTGCGGAATCGAGGCGAGACTCAATCCAGGGTGAAGCTGTAGCTCTTGCCATCCTGAGTCATGTTGTAGGCCTTGCTGATCAGGGTGATGAAACTGGCGGGGCTCATGCGCGGATTGGGGATTGCCATCTTCTTGCGCTCACTGCCGCTGACGTAGCTCATCACGCCGATGGTGTCCCGCATGTTGGTGGATTCCGGCTGTATCAGCCGCTGGCCCAGCTTGCGCAGCTCCGTATTCACGTAGTTGCCGCTGTCGGTCTGCGCGATGAACCAGTCCATCTCGCGCGACTGGCCGATCTGCGCGGCATCCACCAGCTCGAGGTATGCGTCGTACCACAATCCGCCCGGCTCGTTGCCAGAGCCCGGTGCGGGACTCACAGTCTTGGTCGTTGAGTAATGTCCGGGCGGAGCCTCGTAGCCTTCACGCCCGCGGATGTTAATCCCGCCCAGGCCACCGCTGTCCAGCCTGAACTGGTGCTGGCCGTCGTCATCATTTACCGTGAGCAAGACGTCTCCGCCCTGTTGGCTGGTGATTTCGGTGTCCACCTGGCCACTGTAGGCGTCGCGGATCGTCCACACAGCAGTGTAATAACCGCTGTTGATGGTCAGCGTAACGTCGCCATAGTCGCCGTACGCCAGCTCAATAGAGCTGCCCTCGCGCCAGCCTTTCCACTGCGCGTCGCGCGGACTGACCCGCATGCTGGCAGCGTCATATTGCAGCCAGGCATCGGCGGCGGGAGGCTGGCCAGGATAGTAGCCGGGATGGCCAGACGAAGGAGGCTGATAGCTCTCCCGCCCGCTGATGTAGATCTCACCCAGGCCACCGCTGTCCAGCCTGAACTGGTGCTGGCCGTCGTCATCATTCACCGTGAGCAGGACGTCTCCGCCTTCCTGGCTCGTAACCTTAGTCTCCACCTCGCCGCGGTAGGCGTCGCGGATTGTCCATTCGGCGGTGTAGTAACCACTGTTGATGATCAGCGTCAGCTCACCATAGCCGCCATTCACCAGCTTGATAGAACTGCGGTCGCCCCAGCCTTTCCATTGTGCGTAGCGCGGGCTGACTTCCATGCTGGCGGCGCTATAAGGCAGCCAGTCATCCGCCGCGGGAGGCCAGCCCTGATTGTCAGGTCCCCAGCCGTAGGGCGGGCCGTAGTCTCCGCTGTCCAGCCGCACCGACAACGCATCAAGGTCGCTGTAGATCTGCGACAGCTCGCGCTGGTAGTAGTACACCTCCTCGGCGGACAGCGATCCCGCAGTTGCCAGGCTGGCAATCACGTCATGCAAGTCGTCCAGGATCCGCTGCAGCTCGGCGCGATCGGCGTCCCGCGACGCGGGCGCTGAGGCCGAGTGCTTGGCGGGCGGCGCGGAGGCAACTTTTTTCGCCGGAGCTGCCTGCTCCGCTGCCAGCGCGGCCTGCTGGCCAGGCATCATGAATACCAGCGCGAGTGCGCAGCCAGCAATAAGCGTCTCCCTAAGCGGCGTGAATAACCATTTCGCCATTCGCAGCGTGTTGCGCATCTTCGTGCTCCTGGTAATTTAGTACTAATACACTAGTTAGGTAGACGGAATCGCGCGGGCGCAGTTCACGAGGCTGGTTTCGCCGCAAGCAGCTACGATTGTTTTCGACTATCAGTCGATCTGCTCTCACGCCGTCGGGCGCGATGGTAGAATCAGCCGTTGCCCTCGCAGTATGCGGGGTAGGCGAAGGAGCCGCGACATGGGTATGCTAATCATCGTCGTACTGGTGCTGATCGTAGTGGCGGTGCTGTGGTTCATCGGCATCTACAACCGCCTGGTCGGCTGGCGCAACAACGTCGAGGCGAGCTGGAAGCAGGTCGACGTGCAGCTGCAGAAGCGCTACGACCTGATCCCCAACCTGGTGGAGACAGTCAAGGGCTACGCCGCGCATGAGAAGACAGTGTTCGAGAACGTCACTGCGGCACGCGCGTCGGCGATCAACGCCCAGGGCGCGGCGGCGCAGGGCCAGGCCGAAAACATGCTGTCCGGCGCGCTGAAGAGCCTGTTCGCGGTGGCCGAGGCCTACCCGGACCTGAAGGCCAACCAGAATTTCCTCATGCTGCAGCAGGAACTGGCCAACATCGAGAACAAGATCGCCTACTCCCGCCAGCACTACAACGACGTGGTGCGGGGCTACAACACGCTGCAGCAGCAGTTCCCGGCCAACCTCGTGGCGGGCATGGCGGGCTGCAAGCCGGCGGACTACTTCGAGATCGAGGAGCCCGCGGCGCGCGAAGTGCCCAAGGTGAGCTTCTCGTAAGCGCTGCCAGCCCGGCGCGAACTGCCAGCAGGCGCCTTACGCGGCCGGCCAGCCGTCTGCATCTGCCTGCATGCTGCATTGCCGCATGTTAAAAGCCAGCTAAAGCCCCGGCTGGGCCTCCAATCGCGACTATACTTAGCGGCGGTTGGGCGGTCAGTTATGAGCATACGGGCAAAGACGCTGCTGATGGTCGCGATCGTGGTCTGTGCACTGGCCGCGGCGCTGTACCTGGTGCTCGACCGGCTGGTGTTGAGGCAGTTTAATCTGCTGGAAGAGCAGTCCACCGACAGGCAGGTCAGACGAGCAGCAGCGGAGCTCTACAACCTGGCCGATACGATAGCTAAGAATGCGAAAGATTACGCGTTCTGGGATCAAACTTACGCTTTCATGTTGGCTCCGACGCAGGAATACGTCGACAGTAACCTGCTTGAGACAGCAACATCACTTGGACTGCAGCTGGTAGTGTTGGCAAATGCTCAGGGCAAGATCCTGTATTCAGCCGCCTATGACAACGCATCTGGTGAAAAAGCTGAACTGCCCGCCGTGCTCCAGGCGCCGGGCGAACTGCGCGACAAGTTGCTGACGCCACCACCAGCGGATGGCGACGTGCGCGGCATGATCATTCTTCCTGCCGGTCCGATGGTCGTCGCCGCGCTGCCCGTCAAGGCCGACGCTGAATCGAAGGACGTGGGCGGAGTAGTGCTGTTTGGCAAATATATCGATCAGGAAGAGGTTCAGCGGTTGGGTGAGCTGGCCCTGGTCAATATGCAGGTGACAAGGCTGGACGCTGCTGGCGACCTGCCGGCAGCTGTCGCCGGCCTACTGCATGGCTCCACTGCAGCCAATCACAGCACCGTACAGCCGCTGAGCGAGAAGGAGATCGCCGGCTACAGCGTACTCAGCGACGTCTTCGGCAAACCCATCGCGTTTCTCCAGGTTCGCGAACCACGCTCGATCCACTTGCAGAGCCACAACCTGATGCGCGTGTTGCTGCTCGGGCTTTTCGCCACGATACTCGCATTCGCCGTGATCCTGCTGCTGACCATGGAAGGGCTGCTCGTCCGGCCACTGTCAACGCTCGCCATGGAAGTGCAGCAATTCGGCAGTGCCGGGCAAACCCTCAGTGCGGCGCGCGTTGGCGAGCGCGGCGGCATGGAGCTGCTCGGGTTGACCCGCGCGATTAACAACATGCTGGCTGCCATCCAGCGCGGGCAGAGCGAGCTTGTGGGCAGCCAGCAGCGCTTCCAGCTCCTGGCCGACACTGCACCCGTAATGATCTGGATGTCGGATGCAGACAGCCGGCTCGTGTTTTTCAACAAAGGGTGGCTGGAATTCACCGGCTTGTCGCTAAAGCAGCTGACAGACGGCGGCTTTAGCGGGCTGACTCATCCCGAGGATGAACCCGGCAGACTCGCTGTTTACCGGCACGCCGTTACGAAGCGCAGCAGCTTCCGTATCGAGCATCGGCTAAGGCGGCACGACGGCCAGTACCGCTGGCTGCTGGACACCGGTATCCCGCGTTTCGCCGTCGACGGCAGCTATGAAGGCCACATCGGCACGTGCCTGGACATCACCGAAAGCAAGCTGGGAGAGCAGCGTGTCGAGGACTACGCCCGGGCCCTGGAAGCCACGAACCTGGAGCTGCATCAGGCGCTGGCCGACGCGCAGGCTGCGGGGGAGGCCAAGAGCGCATTTTTGGCCACGATGAGCCACGAGATCCGCACGCCGCTCAATGGCGTGATCGGCATGCTCGAGCTGCTCAGCGATTCAGGATTGCGCCCCGACCAGCGTGACCTCGCGCAGACCGCATCGTTCTCCGCTGACGCGCTGCTGCGGATCATCAATGACATTCTGGACTTCTCGAAGATTGAGGCACGGCGGATCGAGTTGGAGGCAATTGACTTTGACCTGCGCTCGGTGGTTGAGGCGTCAAGCGACCTGATGAGCGCCAAGGCGTTCGAGAAGGGGCTTGAGCTGCTCGTGGATGTCCAGCGCGATGTACCCACCGCGCTGGTCGGTGATCCCGGCCGGCTGCGGCAGATCATGCTCAACCTGATCGGCAATGCCATCAAGTTCACGGAGCAGGGTGAGATCGTCGTCAGCGCGACTGTCGCCAGCGAGGACGCCGAGCAGGTGCTGATGCGCTTCAGCGTGCGCGACAGCGGCATCGGCATCCCCGCTGACCGCCAGCACCTGCTGTTCCAGAAGTTCAGCCAGGTTGATGTATCGACGACGCGCAAGTACGGCGGCACCGGCCTCGGCCTGGCGATCAGCCGCCAGCTGAGCGAGATGATGGGCGGCGAGATCGGCGTGGACAGCGAGCCCGGCCACGGCTCGACGTTCTGGTT
>Ga0315287_10002182_pt1 | contig 18399 bp, 18 predicted proteins | sample YL17G11_0_MG_FD_205037 | JGI IMG/M metagenome (GOLD analysis project Ga0315287, IMG submission 205037) | Sediment microbial communities from Yellowstone Lake, YNP, Wyoming, USA - YL17G11_0 | ecosystem: Environmental > Aquatic > Freshwater > Lake > Sediment | place: USA: Wyoming | collected...
CGCATGCCGAGAGGGTACGAGCTAGCTTCGCCGCGAGTCAACCAGCGAAGACTGAGAATTCTTAAATTATCTCTATTTTGGAGCCGGTGTGTGCTGCGGTGCCGGTCCTTTTTTCTTCAGGTCGGGCGCGATTTTTGAGTCGATTCCAGGGGTCAGGACCCGGAAGACGACCTTGACCCCGGTTCGCTCGATCCGGTAGACCCGGTCGGGACGGCGCAGTACCTGGCCGCCACGAGGCGGATCACCGGCGAGGCTCTCGCCGGGGAAACGGGCCTGGAGGCATCGCTCCAACCCGTAGGAGAAGTCCGCCGCGTCCTCCTCGGTCTTCCAGTTCGTCACCCAGATCGTTGCCCCCTCGCCAGCTTTCGTCGTGGAACCCGGGCCGGGCTCGAAGCGCCAGAGCGCATCCGCCACCCAGCCATCCCCCGTGATCAGTCCGAGATTGTCTTTTCCGGTGAGGAGGGACACCAGGGAGATGACCCCCTGCTCTCCGAGGGAATCCCTGTCGACCGGCGAAAGCGCCAAGGAGGCCGGAAGGGCCGGCTCCGGGATTTCGTCCGGCGGGGCCGGCGGGCGGTCGAGATGAAGGACATCTCGCGTGGTGCGGCGGGTCCTCCGCTCTTGCGTCAGGCGGGCGAACCCGCCCTTCCTCGCGAGCGTTGCGGCCTGGGCAAAGCCGTCCAAGTAGACGAACTCGAGCAAATGGGAGACGACCGGACTCGCGGAGCGCATCGTACCGGGGACCAGATGCCCCCCCATCACTTCTTCGGGGCGCAAGGCACCGGACAGGACTTCCGATTCGAGGCCCACCCCATCGAAAAGAAGAACGAAGGCGGCTAGATTCGCCGACCCCTCCGCCAAGGCCTGCCGAGCGAGAAGGGCGTCGGTGGTGACGGCAACTTCAACACCAGGGCCATCCAGGAAAGCGTGAGCCAGGTAGTGCCCGGCGAGAGGCTCATCGGGGGCAACTCCCGTCGCCAGTAGGATCGCGGCGTCGGGGTCCGTGTCCGGATCCCCTCGGCCCGCATCCGGAAGCAGGCGCTGCGGATCGACGAGCAGGCGAACGCGGGAGGCGTCCAAGGTCATCCCGGGCAGATCGCGAACGATCGCAAAGACGAGATCCATCGGCTCGGTTCCCGATCCGAAGCCGAGATCGCGCCACGCACGGCCCCGAGCCGACGCGTGGGTCGACGGCAAGAGTCGCTGCGCGATCGACTGGGCTTCGGCATCCCGTGCCGCCTCGTCGGCCCGGACCGCGGCAACGATGGGCGCCCTCTCGAGTCGGACGATGGCCGCGATGCGCTCGCCCGCCGTGCGAACCGATTGCACGAGGTAGGCGTCTCCGCCACTGCTCGGCGGCGCGTCGTCGGTGTCGGCTGCGGGCTGCGGGGACTCTTGTGCGGCAACGCACGTGAGCGCCAGCACGGCGGAGGCGAACACCCGGCGCAACCTCATCGCAGTGGGGGATCCGAGATCACGACGATGGTTTCGCCGTGCTTCAACGACTCCGCAGCGACGGTGCCCGCCGCGAACTCGACGACGAACCGTGCGGGGACGGGCGGCACGATCGAGGGGCAATCGCCGGTCGCGGGGCATGGTGGGCGATCGACCGCTGACCAGACGACGCGCCCGTTGGCGTCGAGCCACACCATGTCGAGCGAGACCTTGCAGTCTTTCATCCAGAACGAGTGCCGAGAGTTGTCGTCGAACACGAAGATCATCCCCTCGCGAGGCCCGATCTTCTCCCGCCCCATGTACCCACGCTGTCGCGCCAAATCGTCCGCCGCGACCTCGAGAGCGAACTCGTGCCCGGACGGCAAGACGGCAACGGCCCAACGAGGCGCGGAAGCGGCGATAGAACACCCGACGAGGACCGAAAACGCGACTCCCAGCGCCTTGTTCATGGCGTCACCGACTGGAACTCGCCATCGACCACGACGAGTCCCTCCGAGGCCGCGACGCCCCCCGCCTGTTCCTTCGCGCCCAGACACTTCAACCGATAACCACCTGCGGTGGCCTCATAGAGGAACGGCCGGTCCCAGGGATCGTTGGGGACACTCGCCATCGCCACGGGAACGAGTTCGTCGAGCGTGACGGGCACGCGCCCGTTGCTACGCCGAAACTTTTCGATCGCTCGCGCGAGTTGAACCATGAGTTCGCGAGCGCGTCGTAGCGGATAGTTCTCAACCGCCGTCGCGAGTCCTCGATAAACCACGATCTGAGCGCGCGCCTTCTCGGCCGCGCGCGTGTCGGGAAACGTGTCGATGAGCGTCTGGAGACGATCGACCGCGCCTTGCGTATCGCCTTTTTCCACGTGCTCGATCGCTTGACGCCACAAGCGCTGCGCACGCCGCTCGTCGCCGCCGCACGACGATGCCGTTATCACGAGAAGCACCATGAGCACGACGATGAAAAACAACCGCGAACGGACGGTTCGCGTGTTGACTTCGCTCGGGCCTCGTTTCATAATTCGCGCGCTTTCGAGCACGGGTTGTCCTCGGCACTAACGATTCTCGCGTCCGGACATCGCGCGTCGGCGTCCGACCGGTGGGCTCACTTTAGATGACGCTTCGGCCCAGGGCAACCGAGGTTCCCGAACTCGTGAGGCGACTCGGGAGTCGTCAGCCAAAACAAGTCGACCGCGCTCGCGCGCGGCTTTCGATCATCGGCTCCCACTCCGTGGTCGCTCTCGTCGAAGCGCTCGAAGGCGACAACAATCGCGTTCGCTCCCACGCGATGCCGCTCTTGGCGCTCATCCAAGATCCTCGAGGCCGAGAGCCGCTCGTCGCCATGCTCCTCGACCGTGATTCGCGCATGCGGCAGATCGCCGTGCGCTGCCTCGCACGCTTTCCGTCGCTCGATGCCGTCGCCGCGCTCGAGAGGCTCCTCAAGCGCGAAAAGATCCGCGAGGTTCGCGTCTCCGCGGTGCACGGCCTGCTCGAGCTCTACGAGGCGGGACAAGATGTGGCGATCCGGCGCATCCTCGAGGTGCTTCTCGATGCGAAGGAAGACCCCAAGATCCGGGTGGCCAGCATGGCGCTCCTGCCCCTCCTTCGACCAACGGCACGGCGCGGCCTGCTGCGCCGTCTCCGCCAGGACGGAGTCGAGGAGATCACCCGGAAAGCCGCCGAAATCACGGAAGAAGACGACGCGCCCGCGCCGAGAGACAAGTCCCGGATCGAGACGCTCGTCCGCGAACTCGCCGCCCACGACTACGCCGTCTGGAACGAGGCGCTCCACCGGCTTGCCGCCGCGGGACCGGCCGTGTCCGAGGCGATCGTGGCCGAAATGCGCCGGCGCTCCGGCGACCCCGAGTACTGCACCCGAGCGGGGATGGCGCTCAAGGCGCTTGGTCCACGCCGCGTCAGGGGACTCGCGGACGCGCTCGACGTCGTGGACGAGCCGCTCCCGCTCCAAGTTCTCGTCGAGGTCGCCGGCACCATCGGAGAGAAACCGCTCATCTATCGCCTGAAGAGCGTTATCGAAAGGGTGGCGCCGCGGCCGGAGACCGCGGGAACGTCTCGATTCGACACGATGCAGCGGGTGCGGGCGAAGGCGCACTTCGAGCTCGCCCGCATCGGGAGCCGAGTCGCCATCCAAGATCTCCAGTCGATCCTGGCGGACTCCGACCGCCGCGTCCCCCTCGAAGCGCTGGCCGCCGTCGAGCAGATCGGTAAGAAGGACGAGATTCCCCTCCTGCTGCGCGCCTATCTCCGGGAGGACCCGTTCACGCGCGGACGCATCTCGGTCGTAGTACGCACCATTCTGAAGCGGGAGCGCATTCGCCGGAACAGCGTCGCCCTGCGCTCCCTGCAGGCCGAGCTGAGGCGCGCGCTCGAGAGCATCCTCGCGCGTTCCGCTCGACGCGCCTCGCGCGGCAAACGATCCAAGTGACACCCTTACGGAGGTAACCCATGCCCAGCAAGCTCAGCGTGCGCGATCTCCACGGTCTCACGGGAAGACGAGTCTTCTGCCGCGTCGACTTCAACGTTCCGATTGAATCCGGCCGCGTCACGGACGACTCCCGTATCACAGCGTCTGTTCCCACCATCAATCTCCTCTGCGAGCGTGGGGCGCGCGTGGTCCTGGCGTCGCACCTCGGGCGCCCCAAGGGCAAACCGCGACCCGAATTCTCGCTCGCACCGGTTGCGACCCATCTCGCGTCGATTCTCGGGCGGCCGGTGGCCTTCGCGGACGACTGCGTCGGCGCGCCTGCGGAACAGGCGGCGGCCCGACTCGCCTCCGGCGAAGTTCTCCTCCTCGAGAATCTCCGTTTCCACCCGGAGGAAGAGGCCAACGAGGCCGGGTTTTCGGACGCGCTGGCCCGACTGGGTGACCTCTACGTCAACGACGCGTTCGGGAGCGCACATCGCGCGCACGCCTCGACGGCCGGCGTTCCGATGCGCCTGAAGCCGGCGGCGGCCGGCCTCCTGATGCAGGCGGAACTCGACCATCTCGGGCGCCTCCTCGAAGCTCCGCTCCATCCGTTCCTCGCGATTCTCGGGGGCGCCAAGGTCTCGGACAAGATCGAGTTGATCGAGAACCTGCTGCCGCATGTCGACGGCTTCCTCGTCGGGGGCGCGATGGCCTACACGTTCTTGAAGGCGCAAGGACACCCGATCGGTCGTTCCCTCGTCGAGGCCGACAAGCTCGATCTCGCGCACACGCTTCTCGCGCGCGTGGCGTCCGCCGGGAAGCGCTTCCTCCTGCCGATCGACCACGTTGCGGCCGTCGGCGGAGACGATACCAACATTCGCACCACCGCCGGTGTCGCCCTGGCCTCCGACGAAGCCGGCATGGACATCGGCCCGAGTACGGCGGCGGCCTTCGCGGCGGAGATCGCCCGAGCCGGAACGGTCTTGTGGAACGGTCCGCTCGGACGTTTCGAGGTCGAAGCGTTTTCGACGGGAAGCCGACGCATCGCCGAAGCGATTGCCGCCTCGCACGCGGTCTCGGTGGTTGGCGGCGGCGACACCGGAGCCGCCGTACATCGTTTCGGCCTCACTTCCAAAATGACGCACGTTTCCACCGGAGGCGGCGCGTCGCTCGAGTTTCTGTCAGGACTGCCGCTCCCGGGCGTCGCCGCACTGGACGATGCGTCGTGACGGCTCAGCAACCGCGCTCTCTCATCGTCGGAAACTGGAAGATGAACCTTGATGAGCCCGCCGCGAGAACTCTCGTCGGCGCGTTGCTGACGACTCTCCCATTCGATCGAGTCGATGCCGCGGTCGCTCCCTCCTTCCCCTGCTTGCGCGCGGTGCTCGACGCCACCGCCGGCAGCCCACTCGCCGTCGCCGCACAAAACATGCACTGGGAGGCGAAGGGGGCATTCACCGGAGAAGTCGCGCCACCCGTTCTCTTCGGCATGGGCGTCCGCTTCGTGATCGTCGGCCACTCCGAGCGAAGGGCACTTTTCGGCGAGAACGACGGAACGGTCTCGCGCAAGGTCGTCGCCGCCAGGCGCCACGGCCTCGCGCCGATCGTTTGCGTGGGTGAAAACGAAGCTCAGCGCGACGCGGGACAGACATGCGATGTGGTCGTCGCGCAGGTCCGGGCGGCGCTCGCCGACGGGACGTTGGAATCCCCCGGCGACCTCGTGGTGGCGTACGAGCCGGTGTGGGCGATCGGCACCGGGCGGATCCCAGAGCCGGCAGAGGTCACCGGCGCCCACGCTGCGATACGCGCAGCGCTCACCGAACGCTTCGGCGCTCCGGGTATCGACGTGCGCATCATCTACGGAGGCTCGGTAACGCCGGCCAACGTCCCCGTGCTCCTCGGGGCTCCGGAGGTGGACGGCGCGCTCGTGGGCGGCGCCTCGCTCGACCCGGTTTCCTTCGCGTTGATTGCCGCCGCCGCCGCGGCGTGCTAGCCTCTCTCGGTTTTTCGGGTCCGAATCGGAAGGGAACGGCGATGATCATCTTGCTGACGATCCTCCATGTGATCGTTGCGGTCTTTCTGATCCTCGTGGTCCTCCTGCAAACCGGGAAGCGTGCCGATCTCGCGGGCGCTTTCGGAGGAGGAGGATCTCAGACGGCCTTCGGCGCGCGTGGGGCGGCGACGCTACTCTCGCGCCTGACCGCTTGGTCGGCTGGAATCTTCATGGCGACGTCGCTGATGCTCGCGCTGATGTCTTCGAGCAGCACGGGTGGCGGCTCCGTTCTCGATTCGTTGCCGGCGAGCGCTCCGGCGTCCGCGCCGGCACCCGCAACGCCTCCGCCCACGAATCCCACGCCTGTACCGGCACCCGCGAAGTGAGCGAGATTCTATCCAGGCGTTCCACGATGTTTGTTATGATCGCGCGTCGTCACGACGTCCCCTGCGCCGAAGTGGTGGAACTGGCAGACACACCATCTTGAGGGGGTGGCGCTCGCAAGGGCGTGGGGGTTCGAATCCCCCCTTCGGCACCATTTTTGAAGACGTCTCGTGACGAGCGATCACCAGTCCTTGTAGTACGTACCGTCCAAGGCCTTCCCCGGGAAGAGGCAGTAGACATCGTAGACGTTTTCTCCCCCCCACGAGTCCGCGTCCCAGTCGTCCTGATATGAGCGCTTCCCCCACTCTGCCTCCAGCGTGAAGGGGTCGACAGGGATGTACTGCAGGTAGCGCACCTTGCTCGTCAGGCCCGAGACCGGATCGGTGACGTCGACGCCCTCGACGAGTTCGTCGAGGTCCGTCGGGAAAAAGCCGGGGTCACTCGGGAAGCCTCGCTGCTCGACATCTTGGGCCTTGATGCGGCCCTGGTCAGCGGCCTTCTTGTACTGGTCGATGGCCTCGCGCATCATGCGCAAATCCACGCGAAGTTCGTCTTCACGGCGACGCTTTTCGTCCCACCGCTTGAGGGGGATCGCCGCCGACACCAGCGCCACCAAAATGCCGAGCGCGGCGAGAAGTTCAATCGTCGTCAGACCCGACTGCCCGTGACGCCTCAATGGAAAACCCTCTTGGCTAGTGTAGGTACGGGGAACACGTCGACGCCGTCTAGATTAGACTCGTCGGTCGAATTCCCCGGAGGACGCCCCATGCCCGACCAGAAGGATCGAAAGGCCCCCTCCCCGGCCGCAGGGGAGCTGGAGGACCTTCTCGCGGAAACCCGCCATTTCGAGCCCAGCAGGGCCTTTCGCGAGGAGGCGCGGGTCGCCGACCCCGCCGTCTACGGGCAAGCCCAGGACGACCCCCTCGCGTTCTGGGAGTCCTTCGCGAAGGAACTCGAGTGGCAGAAGCCGTGGGATGCGGTGCTTCAGGGGCGCGGCCCGGATGCTCGCTGGTTCGTCGGTGGGCAGATCAACGCTTCGATCAACTGCCTCGACCGGCACGTGCGGGGACCGCGGCGGAACAAGGCCGCGCTGATCTGGGAGGGCGAGCCGGGCGACCGGCGGACGTGGACCTATTTCGACCTCTGGCGGGAAGTCAACAAGTTCGGGAACGTCCTTCGAGGCCTCGGCGTGACGAAGGGCGACCGTGTTGCGATCTACATGCCCCTGATTCCCGAGGCCGTCGTCGCGATGCTCGCCTGCGCGCGCATCGGTGCCATCCACAGCGTCGTGTTCGGTGGATTCTCCGCGGAGTCGCTGCGTGATCGCATCCTCGATGCGCAAGCCAAGGTGCTTGTCACGGCGGACGGCGGCTTCCGGCGGGGAGGCCTGCTTCCCCTCAAACACGACGCCGACTACGCGCTTCGAGAGACACCCTGCATCCGGCATGTCGTCGTAGTGAAGCGCGGCGATTTCCCTCTGCGGGTGAAGGAGGGGCGCGACCACTGGTACCACCGGCTCATGCAGGACGCGCCCGCTTGGTGCGAGCCCGAAACGATGGATGCCAACGACCCGCTCTACATCCTCTACACCTCGGGGACGACGGGGAAACCCAAGGGGATCACACACGGAACGGGCGGTTACCTGACGGGGGTCTACGCTTCGACGAAATGGGTCTTCGACCTGAAGGACGAAGACGTCTTCTGGTGCACGGCGGACATCGGCTGGGTGACCGGGCACTCGTATGTTGTTTACGGCCCCCTCTCAGCGGGCGCGACGGTCGTCTTGTATGAAGGCGCGCCGGACTGGCCCGATCGGGATCGCTTCTGGGAGATCTGCGAACGCTACGGCGTGACCGTTTTCTACACGGCGCCGACCGCGATCCGGGCGTTCATGAAGTGGGGCGACGAGTGGCCGCGCAAACACGACTTGTCGCGCCTTCGCCTTCTCGGATCGGTGGGAGAGCCGATCAACCCCGAGGCGTGGATGTGGTATCGCGACGTGATCGGCGAAGGGCGCTGCCCGATCGTCGACACGTGGTGGCAGACCGAAACCGGTCAGATCCTGATCACGCCGCTCCCCGGACTCACGTCGACCAAGCCCGGCTCCGCGAGCCTCGCGTTCCCCGGCGTCCGCGCCGAGATCCTCAACGAGCAGGGGAACGTCGTTCCCATCGGGGGGGGGTATCTCGCACTCACGGAGCCTTGGCCCGCGATGACCCTTGGGATCTGGGGTGACCGCGAGCGGTTCCTTGCCACCTACTGGAGTCGCTGGGACGGCACCACCTACTTCACCGGGGATGGCGCGAAAAGGGATACCGACGGCCACTTCTGGCTGCTGGGCCGTGTGGACGACGTGATGAACGTCGCGGGGCATCGCATCGGCACGATGGAAGTCGAATCGGCTCTCGTCGATCACCACGCCGTCGCCGAGGCGGCCGTGGTCGGTGTGCCGCACGAGCTGAAAGGGACCGCCATCGTCGCCTTCGTCTCCGTGCGCGACGGACGCGAACCCGGGCTCGCGCTCGCCGCCGAACTGAAGGATCACGTCGCGGCGAAAATCGGAGCACTTGCCCGCCCGGAGCAGGTCTTGTTCTCCGCCGATCTCCCCAAGACCCGGTCAGGAAAAATCATGCGCCGCTTGTTGCGCGACATCGCCGAAGGAAAGACGCTCGGAGACACCACGACCCTCGCGGACCCTTCGGTGGTCGAGGCCTTGAAGAAAAAATACGAGGACAAGGAGGGCTAGTTTGGGGAGCGCTCGCGCGGCTTGTGGAACAGCTTGTTCCACCATCGCTTGAACGCGCCTTGGTGCAACGAGCAGGGACCCGGCTCCGTCCCCGCGGCAAAGACCTCCTCGGCACGCTGGGGGCATCCCGGCACTGCCAACTCACCGCTTTCCGGGTCGACCTCGACTCGAAGAACCCCGGGCGGCTCCGGGAAGGTCGATCCGGCCCAGCGATGCTGCGCGTGCATCATGAGGTCGACCCAAATGGGCAAGGCCCCAGCGGCCCCGGTCAAGCCTGTTTTCGCGTTGTCGTCGTATCCCACCCACACGAGCGCGAGGATCTCCGGAGTGAAGCCGACGAACCACGCATCGCGCGTATCGTCGGTCGTTCCCGTCTTTCCCGCGGCGTCCCCGCGGAATCCCAAGGCGGAGGCCGAGGCCGCAGTGCCCCGGATCAAGACGCCGCGCAGCACATCATCGACGAGATAGGCCGCAACGGGGACCACGGCCCCGCGCGCTTCCCGAACTCGCTTCTCTAGTTTTCGCCCATCGCGGACCTCGACGTCATCGAGGATGCGCGCGGGCACGTTGATGCCGAGCGTCGCGAGGGTCCCGTACGCCGTTGCGAGCTCGAGGGGCGTGACCTCCTGGGCGCCGAGCGCGAGCGACGGCAACGGTGCAAAGTTCTCGGTGAAGCCACACGCCTTCGCCGTCGCTATGACGTGGCTGATCCCCACGGATTGGGCGGCGCGCGCCGTGGGCACGTTTCGCGACTCCTCGAGCGCCGCCCGAGCCGACAGAGGCCCCTGAAACATCCCGTCGTAGTTTGCGGGGCGCCACGTCCGGCCGCCGCTGACGAGCTCAAACGGGCTGTCATCGAGGATCGACGCCGGAGTCAACCCGCCATCCTTTCCGGCCATCGCCGCCTGGAAGGCCGCGAGGTACACAAACGGCTTGAAGCACGAGCCCGGCTGCCGGTGGGCCTGAGTCGCTCGATTGAACTGGCTGTCCTGGTAGTCGCGTCCACCAACGAGCGCGAGGATTGCTCCGGAGCGCGGATCGGTCACGATGACGCACCCCTGCAGTCGGCGGCGCGATTTCTGCCTGCGGATGAACGGAACGTCCGCCTCGAGACGGCCGAGTCCACGCTCGAGAGCTTCTTCGGCGCTCGCCTGGACCAGCGTGTCGATGGTCGTGTAGATCTCCAGCCCGTTCTCCGCGAGGACGCGATCCGAGTACAACTCCGCAAGCTGGGAGCGCACGAAGTCGACGACGTACGGCGCCTGTGCGAATCCGGCCCCCCCGCTGGCGACCCGCAGAGGCTCCGCTTTCGCCCGAACGACCGCCGCCCTGTCCGCGAAGCCAAGATCGAGCATCGCGTCCAGAACCGCGTTGCGCCGCTCCACCGCGCGGTCGGGGTGAGTGAACGGGTTGTACCCCCCGGGATTGCGGATTAACCCGGCAAGTGTCGCCGCCTCGGCGAGCGACAAGTCGGAGACGTTTCTACCGAAGAAATAGCGCGAAGCCGCCTGCACGCCGCAGATCGAAACCGACCCGCGCTGTCCGAGATAGACCGCGTTCAAGTAGACCTCGAGGATGCGGTCTTTCGAGTAGCGCGAATCGAGAATCACCGACATCAGCGCTTCACGAATCTTACGCCACCAGGTTCGCTCCTGGCTCAAGTAGAGGTTCTTCACCGTCTGCTGCGTGATCGTGCTCCCGCCTTGAACGATCCGGCCGCTTTTCACGTTGGTGAAAGCCGCGCGCAGCACGGCGAAGGGGTCGATGCCTGCGTGCCGGTAGAAGCGCGCGTCCTCCGCGGCGAGCACCGCGTTGACGAGGACCTTCGGCGCTTCGGCGAGAGGAATGATCATCCGCTCTTGCTGCTGCCGGCCAAAAACCAGGGACAGCAGTTCGGGCTCGAGTTCGATCGACGCGACGGGGCGCCCGCGCTCGTCGTTGATCGACGCGATCGACTCGTGATCGAAATTCAGAACGACATGCCTCGCCGCCACGGGGCGCTTGCCCCCGGTGAATCCGCGGACGAACAGGTCGATGGCCGAGGGACGCCGCCGGTACTGGCCGGGAGCGGAGGGCGACGTCTCGACTTGCGCATAACCGCATCGCGCAAGACGCGAAACGAGCGCGGTGGCATCGACCGCCCGGCCGGGTGTGAGACGAAGGGGCGCCGAGTAAACGCGCGCGGGGAGGGTCCAGAGGCGGCCCTCGAAAGTGAGCGTGATCTGGGTGTAGACAGCCAGAACGAGAATCAACCCCGCGACCACGAGCGGAACACCCAGCCCGAACAACCAGGTGCGCCACCGTCCGCGTGCCCGGGCACGCCGTCCTGCCGGAGCCTTCCTAGGCACGGACGCCTCCCTGCGCAGTGCGGTCATGAGTATTCGCGCGATCGCCCGCGGGAGAGCGCGGGTTTCAGCCCTTGAGCGTTTCCTTCAGGGGCTTTCCGGCCTTGAAAGCCGGTGCTCGCGTCGCGGGAATATCGAGTGTCTCCCCCGTGTGAGGATTGCGTCCCGCGCGGGCCTTGCGCCCCCTCGCTTCGAAAGTCCCGAAGCCGCTGATCGCGATCTTCTCGCCGGCAACCAGCGATGCGGCAATCAGCCCGATCGCAGGGTCGGGATCGAAGATGGCATCGATCGCCGCCCGGGCGTCGCGCGCGGAAAGCCCTGTTCGTTCGATCAATTTGTCGGTGAGTTCGGCCTTGTTCAACACGTCCTCCTTGCCGCTCTCATGGCACGAAGCGTAGCTCTTTCAGCCCTTTGCGAACGACGAAAATCTTCACATTGTTGTCCCGCTCGTCGGACGGGACGAAAAAAAACCCGGGAGCTGCAGGGTCATCCTCCGTGACCGATCCCCACATCGTCTCACCATCGCCGAACGTCAGGATCGCTCGCCGGCCCTCCGTGGCACGTCCGGGATCGAAATCGCGGCGGGCGATGAAATCACGATTCCCGAGATAGTCTTTGACCCAGAAAATCGCCTTCATGTCGTCCAGCTTGACGCGGATCGGCACGCCGCCTCCCTCCCCGGGAAGCACGTGAAAGGCGTCCTGCTTCGGCGAAAAATCGTGAGTGACGCCCTTGTGCACGACTCCGCTTCGCATGTTGACGACGATTTTCTGCTCCATGCCGGTCTCCGTCGGGCGGGGAGGGAACTCCCGCCACCGCCGAATCCTAACAGGTCGCCGTGAGTATGCGAAAGGGGCCAAACCAAGAGGCGCCCCGCCTTGCACCCCTGGGACGCCGGCCCCTATCTTCTGAGTGGAGGCCTCGCCTTGCTCGAACCAGGAGCGGAAAAGCCAGCAGCAGCCGGACCGACTCGTGGGGGCGGACCCTTCGGGTGGCGCCGCCGCCAATTCGTGGTCGACGCACGCTATCAACTCCGGGCGGGGGTTCTCGTCGGGGTCGTGGCGATCGTACTCCTGGTCCTGCTCAACGCCGCGCTCGTCCTCCCGCATCGGCACGCATCGGCAGCGGCGGCGATGGCGGCGACGCCCGTGCGGCCTCCGTTTGAGGCGTCAGATCGTTCGTCCTTCGCGCTCCTTCTCCTGGGATCGGCCGTCTTCCTTGGAGGTGTGGTCGTCCTCGGACTCCTGGAATCGCACCGGACCGCCGGTGCCGCCTTTGCCATCCGGCGGGTCGTCGATGGGCTTCGCGACGGGCAGTCACAGGTCCGTGTTCGACTTCGGCGGGGCGACCATCTCCAGGATCTTGCTCGCTCGATCAACCAGCTCGCCGAGACGATCGAAAGGGAACGACTGCCGCGCGGGTAAGCGTCGACTCATCGATCGGGCGTTTTGTCCTCGACACCGGCCTCACGAAACCCACGCGCGCGGAGTTGGCATGCGTCGCAGGCGCCGCACGGCACCCCCGAAGACCCGGGGTCGTAGCACGAGATCGTCGACGCGTACGGCACCCCCCACTCCACGGCGCGGCGAACGATCTCGGCTTTCGAGAGCTCCAAGAGGGGGGCGTGGATGCGCCAGGCTTCCCCTTCGGCTCCGGCCTTCGTCGCACACCCGGCGAGCGCCTCGAAAGCGCGCAGGAAGGCCGGGCGACAGTCGGGGTAGCCGCTGTAGTCCACCGCGTTGACGCCGATCACCAGGTCGCGCGCGCCGAGCGCTTCGCTCCAGGCCAAAGCGAGCGCGAGCAACACGGTGTTGCGCGCCGGCACATACGTCGTCGGGACGCCCGACGCGATTTCGGCGGGGCTGCGTGTCTTGGGGACGGCGACGTTGCGATCCGTCAATGCCGACCCTGCGAGGAACGACAGATCGACCGAGACGATTCGGTGAGAAGCGGCTCCGAGAACCCGCGCCAGCGCGGCGGCACGCTCGATTTCGATGACGTGACGCTGGCCGTAGTCGACGGTGAGCGCGTGGGCCAAGTACCCCTCGCGGCGCGCCCAAGCGAGGCAAGTCGCGGAATCTAGCCCACCCGAAAGAAGCACGATCGCGGAACGCATCACACCCCCCGCGCCGCCGAGGGCCAGAGGATCTTGTGGATCTGGATCTGCAAACGCACGGGAAGGCCGTCGTCGAGCACCCAGCGCGCCAGTTCTCGGGCCGGCAACCGATCGTGGACGGCGGAAAACAGCACCGGCAACTTCTCGTGCAGCGAGCGGGAGCGCAGCACGCCGGCGGCCCAGTCGTAGTCGGCGCGGTCTGCGATCACGAACTTCAACTCGTCCCCCGGCCGCAAGGCGTCCAGGTTCTCCCATCGGTTTCGCTCGCTCTCCCCGCTCCCCGGGCACTTGACGTCGACGATGCGACGCACACCTTCCGGTACGTGCTCGATTGGCAAGCTGCCTCCGGTTTCGAGCAACACCTCGTGCCCGCGAGACAGCAATGCGCGCATCAGTTCGATTGCATCGGGCTGCAGCAGGGGTTCGCCTCCGGTGACTTCGACCAACGCGCAGCCGAAGGCCCCCACGCTTAGGACGACCTCTTCGACGGTCATCGAGCCGCCCTCATGAAACGCGTAAGCCGTGTCGCACCAGTCGCATCGGAGGTTGCACCCGGTCAGGCGGACGAAGACGCAGGGGCGGCCTGCGTGGGTGGATTCCCCCTGGATCGAGTGGAATATTTCATTGACTCGGAGCACGGCGGCATTCTAGCGGACGGGCCCCCAAGGCCGGCTCCTTGCCTCCGCCGCCTCGGGAACCCACATTGAACCGCGGACGCGACGCCGCAGGCCGGCTTGCCGTGGGCCGGGAGGGAGTCCGCACACGTGTTGGGAAGCCTCATGCATTCCTTGAGCGGTCTCGCCCCCGCCATCGCGGGGGTCTTGGGTCTCGCCTTCGGGATCCTGATCGGCCGCCGAGGACGATCGCGCCTCGTCGGCGAGGTTTGCGGTCTGGAGGACGAGGTCGCCCGGTTGGAAAGCCAGACCCGTGACCAGTCGCGACAGGTCGCGAAGCTCCGCGGCGAGCAGAGAGCTCTGTCGAGCTTCACCCGCCTGCTCCCCTCAATCGCCCGAGATCTCAACCGCTCGGATCTCGACGAACGACAGATTCCGAGGCTCGTCTTCGCGCTCGCGGATTCGATCTTCGAGCCCGAACAGAAACTGCTGTACCTCGCCCTCCCGAACGGGGGTCGTGGCGAGCAAGGGCAGGTTCTCCAACTGGTCGAGCGATCGAGCAACACGGACATTCCTGCCTCAGCCACGAAGATCACGGTCGGGGAAGGGAAGATCGGGTGGGTCGCTAGCGCCAAGGTCGAGATGCTCGCCGAGGATTGGCTGAACATGACGCGTACGGAGGGGCGTGCGGTCGAAGACAACCATCCGTCGCTTCGGCTCGACTTGATCGGCCCGCTCGTCCACCACGTCGATGGAAAGGACCGGCTGCTCGGGGTTTTGTGCATCGGCAACCCCGCTTCGCGTCCGCGCGACGAGAAGGCCATGCTGCAGATGGTGACGAATCTGGCTTCGATCGCCTATACGAACTCCCGGAGCATGCGGCAGTTGAGCGATCTCGCCAACCACGACGGCCTCACCGCGCTCCTGAACAAGCGCTACTTTATGGGGCAGCGCTTGGGGCTGCTGATCAACGCCGCCGAACGCGAAGCCGCGGCGCTGTCGGTGTTCATCTTCGACATCGACCATTTCAAGAAATACAACGACACCAACGGGCACCTTGCCGGGGACGAGATTCTGAAAGGCGTCTCCCAGGTGCTTCGCGAGAATCTGCGGCCGTGTGACGTGGCCTGCCGCTACGGCGGCGAAGAGTTCATCGTCGCCATGCCCGGAGCGCGGGGCAACGAGGGGTTAGCGGCGGCCGAGAGGATTCGGGCGGCGATCGAGTCGACAAAGTTCCCTCGCGCCGAAACCCAGCCCGGCGGCCGGATCACGATCAGCGGCGGCGTCGCGCAGTTTCCTGTGGACGGCACCATCGGTAACGACCTGATTCTCCACGCCGACCAAGCGCTCTACCAGGCGAAGGCGGCCGGAAGAAACCGGCTTGTGCAGTTCAGAGGCGTCAATATCGGTGACGACGGCGTGAATGAGGCGGCGGTGTTCCCGCACGCCGACAGCCTGGGGTGAAAGATGACCCGCTGAGCCTCTCCCGATTCGGCCCGGGTATCCGACGTTGCTCGAGCCACCGAGGCCCCGGCGTGTTAGGCTTCGGTCATGTTGAACGGTTCCGGCCCCTCCTCCGCACGAGGGACGTTCCGCGCGACGATCACCGGAGTCGGACGACCCGGCCCGATCGAAGAGCGACTCGGCTGGCGCCTCGTCAGAATCGTTGATCCGGCATCGAAGGAGGGGGCGACGTTGCTCCGCGACCGGCGCGTGACGTTCATCGGACCCGAGGGCACGACGCTTGGACGGCTCGACCTGGATCAGGCCCGACGATTGTTGAGGGTTCGCCTCGAGAGCGTCCTCGCCGCAGTTCATGGAGACGAGGGCGCCGAGGCGATTCGCGACGGCCTCATTCGGCTGCGCCGGGCGGCGCCTCGGGTCGGCCGCGCCTAGTCCAACCCAGTCTTGAGAGCTTTCTTGATCGCCTCGACGATGAAATTCTGCATCGACGGAGCCTGATTCCTCACGGCGGAATAGACCAGGCACGGTAGCTTCAGCGAGATCTGCACACCATTCTCGTCGAGCGTCTCGAGCCACCGCTCGAACTCGTTCCACGACCTGAAGGACTGGGCCTCGATCGCCCCCTTGCGATAGAGCTCGACGAGGAGGATTTCATCCTTGAGCTTGAAGAGGACGTCGGCCTCGGTGTGCTCCGAGAAGTCGCTGTACGCGAAGAACTTCACCTCGCCGGCCGTCTGGTCCTTCCCTTTGATCGACAGCTCCGGCGCTTTGTTGCAACGGAGCATGATGTAGTCCTCTTTCCCTTTGAAATGGAACGCGAGGATGGGGTCGGTGCGAGGAGAATTGTCGGTTGGAGTCTTGAGGGCCCGGTAGACCCGCCGCGCAACGTCCTCGTTTGATCTATACATCTCTGCACGCCTCCACCATTCGCATTCGACCCCCACGAATAGGCTAAGTCTACGGCGAGGCATAGAGGACCTCAAGCCGCAATTGTCCAGATCTCTCCTCCCCGGTTGACGCTCCGAAAGTCTCACCGTGAGACTTGAGTATCTCAGCCATGAAATCTCCCAAAAGTCGATTCATTCATGGATTTTTGATCGGCCTCGGACAGGGGCCGTCTCATTTCAAGATCGGCGCGACTGACCACGTTCGCTCCGTTCGGCGCTCGCCAGACCTGTTCAACTCATTGTTAGATAACAGCTTAGCGCGACATCTCCTGAACAAAGAACCGAGGCGGCCCGCCGGTTGCTCCTGGTATGGCCGGAACGCGCATGGAGCGCGAACCACTTGGGGGATGAAACGATGAAAACCATGCGACTGATCTTCGGATGCGCGGTTCTGGCGGCGATGACGCAGTCTTCACTCTTGGCTGCGGGATCGAACCGCATCGACAAACTCGCGCCCGACCTTCGCGAGTCCATGAGCCTTTCCCACGATCAGAGGGTGATCGTCACGTACGCCCCCGACCTCGATGAGTCGGGAGTTCAGGCGCTCGTTTCGAAAAGCGGCCGGGCCTCGAAGCGCCTCGCCGGTTCGAAGTTGATCACCTCTTCGGTCTCGCGACGGGAGATCGAAGCGCTGGAAAGCGACGCGCGCGTGCTGAGCATTTCGCCCGATCGCAAGGTCGTGGCGACGATGGACATCGCCGTACCCACGATCGGAGCCGACCGCCTGGGGCAGTACCTGGGCTATTCCGGAAAGGGAGTGACCGTCGCGGTCATCGACTCCGGACTCACCCCGAACGCGGCGGTACCGCATTCCCGCATTCTCGCGAGCGTCGATTTCACCGGCGCGGACCGTAACATCGACGCGTTTGGCCATGGAACGCACATCGCGGGGACGATCGGCGGCTCGGGCGCCAAGGGATCCGTCCGCGGCGTCGCCCCGGGAGCAGCCCTGGTCTCACTTCGCGTCCTCGACGCCAACGGTCAGGGCTACGTGAGCAACGTCATCGAAGCGATCGACTGGACGATCGCCCACCGCCACGATCTCGGAATCCGCGTATTGAACCTCTCGTTCGGCCACCCCCCCGCCGAGTCGTACCGCACCGATCCGCTCGCCCATGCCGTCGAACGCGCTTGGGCCTCCGGGCTGGTCGTCGTGGCCTCCGCCGGCAATCGCGGTCGCGACGGGCACTTCACGGTCAACGCGCCCGGTAGCGACCCGTACGTTTTGACCGTTGGCGCGATGAACGACCTGAACACCGCGGATCGCGGGGACGACATCACGACGACCTACAGCAGCAAAGGACCCACCTTCGGGGACCACATCCTCAAGCCCGACCTGGTCGCGCCGGGAAATCGCATCGTGTCCTCTCTCGCGCCGGGGGCGACGCTCGGCCGTCTCTATCCGGACCGCGTTGTCTCGAGGGACCGAATTGAACTGTCCGGCAGCAGCATGTCGACCGCGGTGGTTTCCGGAGCCGTGGCGATTCTCCTTCAACGGAACCCCCGTCTCACGCCCGACCAAGTCAAGGCGATCCTGCTCTATTCCGCCGACCGCCTGACGGACCTCGATCGCTTCACGGTAGGAGCGGGCTACCTCAACCTGATCCACGCGGTGGCGATGACCGGGCAATTCCGCTCGGTTCGGTTCAACAGCGCGTCTCCGGTCGTCCACCCGAACGGCGTCGGCGGGTTCTCGCTCAGGCCGTCACCGTCGATCCTCGAAGCCGCAACCGCAACCTGGGGCGACACCGCGACCTGGGGCGACACCGCAACCTGGGGCGACACCGCGACCTGGGGCGACACCGCGACCTGGGGCGACACCGCGACCTGGGGCGACACCGCTACCTGGGGCGACACCGCGAACTGGGGCGACGCCGGGACGTGGGGCGTCACCGCGAGCTGGGGCGACGCGGG
>Ga0315287_10002183_pt1 | contig 18392 bp, 15 predicted proteins | sample YL17G11_0_MG_FD_205037 | JGI IMG/M metagenome (GOLD analysis project Ga0315287, IMG submission 205037) | Sediment microbial communities from Yellowstone Lake, YNP, Wyoming, USA - YL17G11_0 | ecosystem: Environmental > Aquatic > Freshwater > Lake > Sediment | place: USA: Wyoming | collected...
GCGAATGCGATGACGCTGATTCGCGAGCGCGCGCAGCGGCACGGGATCACCCTCGGCCTCGACGCCGACCCGCAACTCGGGGAGATCGTCGCCGACGAGCGCAAGCTGAAGCAGATCCTGCTCAATCTGCTGTCCAACGCCGTCAAGTTCACGCCCGACGGCGGCCGCATCGACGTCAGCGCGCGGCGCGATGCTGACAACATCGTCATCGCGGTGCACGATACCGGCATCGGGATCGCCGCCGGGGACCAGCAGGCGGTGTTCGAGGAGTTCCGCCAGGTCGGGCACGACTACACGAACAAGCAGGAAGGAACGGGGCTCGGACTCGCGCTGACGCGCAAGTTCGTCGAGCTGCACGGCGGCCGGATCTGGCTCGACAGCGAGCCGGGCACGGGTTCAACCTTCACTTTCACGATACCGGCGACACGATGAGCGTCATTCTGATTGTCGAAGACAACGAAAAGAACATGAAGCTCGTCCGCGACGTGCTGCAGGTCAAGGGCTACGCCACGCTCGAGGCGGGGACCGGCGAGGACGGGATCCGGATCGCCGTCGAACGTGTGCCCGACCTCATCCTGATGGACATTCAGCTCCCGGGCATGAACGGGATCGAGGCGCTCAAGGTGCTCCGTTCGGATCCGGCGACGGCCCCGATTCCGGTGATTGCCGTGACCGCGTCGGTGATGCAGCAGGATCGCAACCTGATCACCGAGGCCGGCTTTGACGGCTACATCGGCAAGCCGCTCAACCTCAGGGAATTCCTGGAGGCGGTGACGTCAATCCTGGAACGCGGCCGGCGATGAGCGCGCCGGCCAAGGTGCTGGTCGTCGACGACACGCCGCACAACGTCAAGCTTCTCGCCGACCTGCTCGGGGTAAAGGGCTACGCGGTGGCGACCGCCGTCAACGGTGAGGAGGCGCTCGCCAAGGTGGCCTCCGAAAAGCCGGACCTCGTGCTGCTCGACGTCATGATGCCGGGCCTCTCCGGTTACGACGTGTGCCAGCGTCTCCGGGCAAACCCGGAGACGGCGCTGTTGCCCGTCGTGCTGGTCACTTCGCTCGATCCACAGCAGGAGCGGGTCAAGGGTATCGAGGCCGGCGCCGATGATTTTCTGTCGAAGCCGATCAACCAGGCCGAACTGTTCGCCCGGGTGCGTTCGCTGCTGCGGGTGAAGTCGCTGCAGGATGAAGTCCGGCGCCAGGCCGACGCGCTGAAGGAATGGAATCTGAAGCTCGAAGAACGCGTCAGCCTGCAGGTCGCGCAACTCGACCGCATGAGCCAGCTGAAGCGCTTTTTTTCGCCCCCGGTCGCCGACGCGATCATCTCCGCGGGTGAGAATTCGATCCTCGCGCCGCACCGCCGCGAGATCTGCTACGTGTTCGTCGACCTCCGCGGCTTCACCGCCTTCACCGATTCCGCGGAGCCCGAAGAAGTGCAGGCGGTGCTGCACGAATATCACGCCGCGATGGGGGCGCTCATCACGGAATGCGAAGGCACGCTCGACCGCTTTGCCGGCGACGGCATACTGATCTTCTTCAACGATCCGCTGCCTATCCCCGAGCCCGGCCAGCGCGCCGCGGCGATGGCGCTGGCAATGCAGGATCGCTTTGCGCCGCTGCGTGCGCGCTGGTTGAAACAGGGTTACGACCTCGATCTCGGGATCGGCATCGCCAAGGGGTTTGCGACGCTGGGCGCCTTCGGCTTCGAAGGACGGTTTGACTACTCGGCGATCGGCGGCGTGGTCAATCTGGCGGCCCGGCTGTGTGGCGAAGCGCAACCCGGCCAGATCCTGATCGACCGCCGCGCGCGCGCGTCACTCGACGACGACTGGGAGGTCGAGCCGGTCGGACCGCTGCCGCTCAAGGGGTACACGCAGCCGGTGGCGGCATTCCTGCTCAAGCGCCACGCCCCCGGCCAAGCCTAGTCGCCCTGCGTCCGTGTCGCGTGCGCGGACAGGACGTGCGCCACGCAGGCCGTCAGTTTCTTCGCGTACGGAAGGTGCAGGAATTCGTTCGGCCCGTGCGCGTTCGAATGGGGACCGAGCACGCCGGTGATCAGGAACTGCGCCGCGGGAAAGTGCGCGCCCAGCATCGCCATGAATGGGATCGTGCCGCCCTCGCCCATCGCCGCCACGGGCTTGCCGTAGTACGCGTGCGACGCGTCGTCCAACGCCTGCGCCAGCCAGCGCGCGGTGGGCGGCGCATTCCAACCGGTGGCGCCTTGATCCGGCGTGAATCTGACGTTCGCACCCTGCGGCGGATCGGCTTCGAACAACCGTTTCAGCTCAGCGGTCGCCTTGGTCCCATCCAGCGATGGCGGTAACCGCAACGACAGCTTGAGCGAGGTCTGCGGCCGCAGGACGTTGCCGGCATTGGCGATCGGCGGCAGCCCGTCGGCGCCGGTCACGGAAAGCACCGGGCGCCACGTGCGGTTGAGCACCGCCTCGACATGATCCGCGACCATCGGCTGCGTGCCGCCGGCAAACGGGTACTTGCGCAGGACGATGTCGCCGAGAATGGCGGCGGCTTGCCCCGCCTGCACCCGGCGTTCATCGGGGATCGTGGCGTGGAATTCAGCGGGCAGCACGCGTCCGGTGGCCGCGTCTTCGAGCCGGTCGAGCAGCCGCCGTGCGATCCGGAACGACGACGGGACCACGCCGCTTGCGTCACCCGAATGGACGCCTTCGGTCAGCACCTCGACAGTCAAGGTTCCGGCTGCGAGGCCGCGCAGCGACGTGGTCGCCCACAGGCGCTCGTAGTCGCCGCAACCGGAATCGAGCCCGACGACCAGATCGACGCGGCCCATGCGCGGCGCCAACGCCGCAAGATAGGCCGGCAGGTCATAGCTCCCGCTCTCCTCGCAGGTTTCAATGACGCCGACGCAGCGCGCGTGCGGAATGCCCTGTGCCTGCAGCGCGCCGATCGCGGCCAGCGACGCGAATACCGCATAGCCATCGTCGGCGCCGCCGCGGCCATACAGCTTGCCGTCCTCGATCACCGGGAGCCACGGGCCGAACCCGTCGCGCCAGCCCGTCATCTCGGGCTGCTTGTCGAGGTGACCATAGAGCAGCACGGTAGGGTCGCCTGCCGCGATGCCGGTCGCCGGCGCTTCGAAGAACAGGACCGGCGTGCGGCCTGGCAGGCGGACGATCTCCGCCGTCAGTCCGGGCACCGGCTGCCGCTGCACCCAGGCCTCCGCGAGACGGATGACCTGCTCGATCTGGCCGTTTGCTTCCCATTGCGGATCGAAATGGGGCGACTTCGCCGGAATTCGCACGTAGTCGACCAGTTGGGCGACGATCTCGGTATCCCAGTGGCGGGCAATGGCCGTCGCGAGGGCGGAAGCGTTCATGGTTGAATTGTCCGATCAAGGTGTCCGTTGCGGCCGGTCAACCAATTTCGGCTGCCGCCTGCCGCAGTTCGTCATGCTCGAGGTTCGTCCCGACCCGTCCGGCGGCCGGCATCGCGATGGTGATACGGCGATATTTCCTTGACCGCCCAAGCATGTAGCGCGGCGGGTCCGTTCGGATCGGGCGGCTCGGCACAGTTCTTGCCTCGCCTGAGATGGCCAATCCATTCCGACACCTCTCAGTGAGCCGGTCCATGTTCCTCGCACCCGCAACCGCTGTTCCTGTCGCTGACGTGAGCCCTGGGCTTTGCCTCGAATCCGGCACGGCCTCCGATTGGCAGGCCGTGCGCCGCGCCATCGACGCCAAAGACAACGTCCTCCGTGACCGAACCTTCAAATGGCTGGCCACGCTCCCTGCCAGCGTCAGGCCCATGTCCACAGCGCGACAATTTCCCCGCATCGTCAACACGATCGGCGATCTGTGGGCGCACTGCGAATATTCGCGGCTGCATTTTCAGAGTCTCCTGATCGACCGCCGCAAAGGCAGGGAGGGCTTTCCGGCCGCCGTCAGGCAGGAACTCGTCGATCTGCAGCAATTTTACTTCGAGCACCTGTCCGGCCTGCCGGCGATTCTCTGGAATGCCGTGCCGGTGGTGCCGCCCAAGATTCCCCAAAGGGTCTTTGCGCGCCATCACCATAAGACCGAAATCGAGATCCTGCCGCTGTAAGCCGCGCCGACCGCCATCGCCGACTTTTGTGCCTGCCGGTCTACGGCGTACAGGGGGAGGCGTGTGTCGCCGTTTGGCGCACCCGCGCGTGTCACTCGATGCGCAACGCGTCCGGTGGTCCGTCCCGATAAATTGATGCGCCCGTCCTGGACCGATACCAGCCGTAGAAGTAGTACGTGCGCAGTTGCTCGAACTCCGCAAGAATGTCGGGCGAAAACCCCTTCCGTCCCCCGCGGCGGTCCACCAGCAGGACGTCCAGGTAATCACGAAAGGCGGAAGGTTGTTTCCAGCTGGTCGCGGCCATGTTGGCAAGGCGAGGATACTTGGCCATCAGCGCCTGCGGCTTGACTTCGGGCGGCAAGTCCTCGGCCCACCGGACGGTCGCATCCAGAAGCCTGTTCAGCGGATTCGCTTTGCGCACCTTGGACCAATCCGGTTCGGCGGGGAGTTCGGCCCGGTTCGGCTCAATCTTCTGCGCGGCCTTTTTGTCGCCGACGTTTGCGTTGAGGGCGGAAAGATCGATCTCAGGAAATGTAGTCATGATGGTCTCCGACTTTTCGATCCGCGTGACCCAGCCACGCCAGCGTCCTGGAGCGCCGGCCGAAAGCGGTTCTTAGCGCAACGGTCGACCCAATATCTCGTGCCGTAGTCAATGGATCGTCCCCAAACTGCAAATTGGAGCCGTCTGCGCGGGGTTGTGACGTACATCGTCAATCATTGCGCCTTTGGCATCGCATGCGCCGACTATACCAAATCAGACGGGACGGGGAATACTTCGAATCCACCCCGGGGGTCGTCACGCTCGGCGGCAGGAGACCGAGGGTGCGACAAACCGACAGTGGGCTCGAGGAATCCCTGCGCCTGGTTGACCCGCTTTTTCTGGCATTGGGGGTGAGCTTGCCTTTGCTCGACGGGTGTTGAAGCAAGAAAAGGTCCAGATCAACCCAATCCGAACCGATGGTCCGCATTGCCGGGCGTGCCCGGTTGCGCCGCTGTGCAGACCGCGGCCTGACCTCGGGAAGGCGGCGAAGGTCGAGCGGGGACGGCCAACCCCCGGGCCCGGATTTCGCGGGAGGACAGGTATCGCGATCGACGCCGGAGCCTATTGCGCGACGGACCCCATCAGAAGTCCGATAATGCCGGAATGCCCATGCCGGCGCATGGCGACAAGGTCGGCCGGGCCCCCTCTTGGCAATCCCGATCTCGTTCGCCGTCCATTGCGCGACGGGTGCGGTCTACTGCGGCCAGACGTGCCAGCGGTTCTCGATCAAGCTCGACGCCGGGCAGGAATCGGTGCGGGACTATTTGCGGCCGCCGCGCATTGTCCGCGACACTCACCGCGATGTTGGCTGTCGCGACAGGCCGGGCCGATGCGCCGGCAACGGGTGTGGCGCTCGAAGGCGCGCAGCGAGCCCCGGAACGCGGGTTGGAACAGGGAGATTCGCATGAGTGAGGTCAAGGCGGTACTGGTCGTCGGCGCGGGCGACGCGACCGGCGGCGCGATTGCGCGCCGGTTCGCCCGCGAGGGCTATATCGCCTGCGTGACACGTCGCAGCGCGGACAAGCTCCAGCCGCTCGTTGCCCGCATTCGCGCCGACGGCGGGCAGGCGCATGGCTTCGCGTCGGACGCGCGCAAGGAAGACGAGGTGATCGCGCTGGTGGCGCAGATCGAACGCGAGATTGCCCCGATCGACGCGGCCGTGTTCAACATCGGCGCCAACGTGCGCTTCGCCGTCACCGACACGACCGAGCGCGTCTACCGCAAGGTGTGGGAGATGGGTGCGCTGTCGGGCTTCCTGATGGGGCGCGAGGTCGCCAAGGTGATGGTGCCGCGCGGGCGCGGGACGATCGTCTTCACCGGCGCCACGGCCAGCATGCGCGGCGCGGCCGGGTTCAGCGCCTTTGCCGGCGCCAAGCACGCGCTGCGCGCGCTGGCGCAAAGCATGGCGCGCGAGCTCGGGCCGAAGGGCATTCACGTCGCGCACACGGTCATCGACGGCGCGATCGACACCCAGTTCATTGCCACGAACTTTCCCGAACGCTATGCGCTGAAGGCCACTGACGGTATTCTGAACCCGGACGCGATTGCCGAGGCGTACTGGCAGCTGCACTGCCAGCAGCGCAGCGCGTGGACGCACGAGCTGGATTTGCGCCCGTGGAGTGAAACCTGGTGAGGAGGCCAGCATGAACCGAACCGTCGAGTTCTTCTTCGATGTGGGCAGCCCGACGGCCTACCTCGCCTATACCCAACTGCCCGCGCTCGCGGCTGCCTGCGGGGCGCAGGTGGTGTGGCGGCCGATGCTTCTCGGCGGAGTGTTCAAGGCCACCGGCAACGCGAGCCCCATCAGCGTGCCCGCCAAGGGGCGCTGGATGAACGACGACATCCAGCGCTGGGCACGCCGCTACGGCGTGCCGCTGGTGTTCAACCCGCATTTTCCGATCAACACGCTGCCGCTGATGCGCGGCGCGGTCGGCGTGCAGATGCGTGAGCCCGAGGCATTCCTGCGCTATCTCGACGTCGTGTTCGGCGCGATGTGGCGCGAGCCGCGCAACCTGGGCGATCCCGCGGTGCTCGCCGAGGCACTGCGCGCCGGCGGGTTCGATCCCGCCAGCGTCGCGGCGCTCGCGGCCGAGCCCGAAGTGAAGGCACAGCTGATCGCCAACACCGGCGAAGCGGTCGCCCGCGGCGCGTTCGGCGCGCCGACGTTCTTTGTTGGCGAGCAGATGTTCTTCGGGCAGGACCGGCTCGAGTTCGTGCGCGAGGCGCTGTCGGGCTGACCACCACGCCGGTGGCTTGAGACCCTCAAGCCGGCAAGCTGCCATCGTCGACCGCGACGGGATGGCAGCGACCGCCGCGGGAGGCCGAATTGTTGGCAGAAAGCGGGGACTACGGTCAACTCGGTTATGGATGGGCGAGGTACGGCGCATCGTCGGCAGAAGACAAACGAATTGCGCACGGGCCGTCCATCCACAGGAAATCTTTCCCGCAGGAAAGCCATTGCAATTCACGGGCGCGCTGCAGCAGCGGACCGAACGGCGCGAGAAGGAAACCTCGGCTCGTCACCCATGAACAACCTCGACGAGGAATCTGGCGATCGGGTCCGCCCGATCGACCGTCGGGAAACAGATAAGGCTCTTCGGAGCAATGGCCGCGTCGCCCGATCGATGCAACCGATCCCGAGATCGAAAAGCGCAAGAAAAAGAGGGATACATTGATTCCGAATAGCGCTCGCCTATCCCCATGGCATGCAATCCTGCTCGTCGTCACCCTGGCGAGTGGATCGGCATACGCGCTCTATAACACCTACCAGGTGTTCATACCCTATCCCGACTGCATCAACGGGGCTCTGATCTATTTCGACGTGCAACGAGATGGCCTGGAGGCGATCCGGTACTGGGTGCTGCCAGCCGACAATTTCCTCCTCGTTCTGCATTCGATCTACCAAGTGTGGTTCCCCATTTTCGGCACGTCCGTCGCATCGATTGTCATATTCTCGTATGGGGTATTCCTGCTTTGCGTTGTGCTTTCGGCGCTGATCATAGAGAAGATCGCCGCCGACCAGAGACAAGCCGCATGGTCGGCAATTCTCCTTTTCGCGGCGCCTATGAATCTGATCAATGCCAACCAAAGCCATCCTTTGGGGCATAACAGTACGATGGTCTATGTTCTCCTGGCATCCCTGATCGTAATCGGATTCATGGCGTCGCATCGGCGAGACGCTTGGGGAATCGGCATTCTGGTGTTCGTAACCGCGATCTGCACTTTTTCCGACCCTTGGTTCGACGCCGCCTTCACGATCCCGGCCTTGCTGTCGCTGGCGGTGCTCGCGTTCTGGTCCCGGACACGCACGCCCGAGCTGAAGCAGACCGCGTGGTTGATCACAGTAAGCTTGATCGTCGGACTGGCCTGCGGGCGCGGTATCTACGAGATCATGGCCCATTATGGTTTCGTGCCGCGGAGATCGACGTCCTTCGCATTCGCCGACACGGTCCGCCAGATACTGGCCCGCTTTGGCTTCATGCCGGGAAAATCGACGCCGGTCGCATTTGTCGACCTGATCAGCGCCAACCTTCGATCGCTCCTCCAGGTACTCCCGACGCTTTTCAATTACGGCAGCGAAAGGCCCCAGGGACCCTTAGACTGGGCCTTCATCGGGTTCGGTCTCGGTCTCGCGGGGATCGTCTGCCGCCACGCGGTTCCGGTCTGGCGACGCATCGGAATGCCCGGAAAATTCATGTTGCTGTTCGCGCTCTTGTCCAGCGCGTCGATGGCGCTGGCATTCCTGGTTACGCGCTACGCATCCTTCAACACCGGTCTCGCCGCGGCCCGTTATGTCCTCAACGTTTACTACATGGCGTTCGTTGCCGGCATCATCATCGTGGGGGCGGTATGGGCACGGCTGGGATGGCAGAAGTTCGTCGTTATCGGCTGGCTGGGGCTCTTTGCCGTTCCGGGGCTTCTTGCGGGCTGGCGAACGTTCGAGCACGTCGGTCTGGAACACCCCAACCTCCGCGTGCATCAAGATCTCGTCGCGACTCTGCAGAAGGAAGGTCTTGCCGAAGGATTCGCCCCGTATGTCTCCGGCGCAATCGGCGCGAACTCTCTTACCTACCTCGGAAAAAATGAACTTGCGGTGCGCCCGGTCGAAGTCGTCGGCGGCCGACTTCGGCCATTTAGCGCAAACGTGTATCAAAGGTGGTACACGGAGGGCAAGTCCGCGAATTTTCTGGTCGTCCATCGCTCAGACGAAAGCGCATATCATGCCGCCGCATTGGCCAGTTTTGGTGCCCCACACCGAACGATCCGATCCGGAGACTACGTCATTTGGGTCTGGCCCGACAATCTGATGCCGCTGCTTACAGGGGCCTGATTTTCACGCATGGATCGAGGGCGTCTGCGATTGATGGGAACTGAATCGCCGTCGTGGTTTGGATTTCCCGCTGCCGCCGACGTGGGCCATGCCAGGTTGCTTCGCCCCGGTCGAAGCGCCCCGCACGATGCCGTTGGGCAGCGTCTTCAAGATCAGCCGACGACCCACTCCGGAAGGTCGCGCCTCGCGACAGCGGACCGTGCATCGTCTCTGATGCTGGCGCCAACACTACGCCACGTGGACAACGAGGTGTCCGGCAGGCGCTAGCCTAGCCACCGCGGACGAGAGCGTCCCGTATCGCGTAGCGATCGTCCGCGCCGAACTTGACGACGGTGGTATCGCCGTCGCACGAGGGTGTCATCGTATCCGTCGCGTCCGAAGTGACGGGCGTTCCCTCGACGAACAGACTGCGGCGCAGGGTCGAGCCCGGCCCGCGGACCTCGACGGTGGCCGTGCCGTCGAAGCCGCGCCGGATGACGAAGTCCTCGCATTGCTGCGGCTTCGGATCGAGCGGCGGCGACTAGCGCCAGTATCTCTGCCAATAGTCGCGCAGTTTTTGCAGATCCCGTTTGACGGCGGCTGGAAATCCTTGCCGCCCGCCACGTCGATCGACGAGGAGTTCGTCGAAATAGGCCGGGCACCCGAGGCGATCGTTCCACTGCAGCGCGATGAGATTGAGAATTCGCGGGTAGTGCGTTGCAAGAGCGCCCGGGAAAACTTCGGGCGGCAGGACGTCCATCCAGTTCTCGCTTGACTGGAGCAAGTACTCCACAGGCCGCGCCCTACGATACTTCGACCAATCGTGCGACCCGGCGGACGGGTAGCTCGACGGCCAGTTCACCGGCGCCATACCTGGTCCGCAGCGAGGCCATGGAGGATACCGCACGGATCAGTCCGACGCGGCGGGGGATAGATTGACATGGTGTCCGATTATGCGGATTTGTAGACCACAGTCAATCTGGACACGATCCAAGCGAACATGATGATCGCGATGAACTCGAGCCTGCTCGCGGCCCGGCTCCCGTGAGCGCAGCGCGGAAAGGGGCAGCGGCATCGGGCTCGCGCGAAGTCACGGAAGCGCGTTCCGCCCGCGCAGATCGACGCAGGCGCGATTCTACGGGCGCGGGATACGCGGACCCCCCAGCTTGCCACTTCGTGGCGCGTGGCTGCCGAGGGGAATGAACATTGATTTTTGTCAATTCTCCGGCATTTTTCCCCGCGCATCATGATCCAGTTGCCCGCTGCCGGGCGGCCGCAAACTGAGATCCACGACAACATAAAGGCGGAGAGTCAGATGGTGAAGAGACGAAAGCATGCGCCGCGTTATGGAGACGCTTCGATGTTTCTTGCCGAACAACGTGAAGCGGACTTTTGGAAGTATGGCTCGATCGTGGTGGGTCTCGCGCTGTTGGCGCATCTTGCCTGGCAACTCCTAACCTAGGAGGGTTCAGGACGCCGGCCGTTTCCACCTGTTGCAAGGCCAGCGGAGCAAGAAGCGACACCCAGGTCGATCCGACTTGCTTGCGTTGACCGCCGCCGCGCTGCGCGCCGAGGACGTCCGGCCGCGAGGACGCGCTGGAGATGCCCGCCGCGGAATGGCGCGATCGATGCCGACCCGCAGCCTATGGACGCCTTTCCTTTCGAGTGCGGGTTTGAAGAGGAGGGATCGCTAATGTTGACCAATAGTCATCCCAAGGAGCGCAGTGATCAGGATGCAACCGCTCCGGTTTCACCTGCAGTAGCAGCCACGATGTTCCTGCCGTCACCCGGGAATACACCCTCGCGTTTTGCTTGTCTGCGCAAATCGAATCCGGCCGACGTGGTTACGCCGCTGACCCGCAAGTGGTTAGGCGGGCTGCCGCAAGATGTCCGCCCGATCAATCTGATCGGGCAGTACCCGCGAATCGTCAATCTCATCGCGGCGGCGTGGGACAACCCAACCGCCTTTGGCGTGTTAGCGACTGACCTTCTTTATGACTTCCGCGGCAATCGGGCCGGCTTTTCGGCGGCGGTTGTTCGCGAGCTGCGGGCGCTGCGCGGACACTACTATTTTCAGTCGCTCAACAAGAGTGAATTTTCGAAGCCGCGCCTTTCGATGAAATCGTAGACGTGCTGACCGGCCGCACGAGCCGACATTGACCGTCGATCGCGTCGACTGATCGTGACGTTCTGCACGGAAGCCGCCCTTCGGGGCGGTTTTCGTTCCGGTCAGGCGCGGGGGGACTTGGTCGGCGGGCGCGGTCGGTGTGTCGCGTCAATATCGAGGCAGGCGCGACCCCGCGCCATTTCGTGACACCGGATTGACACGCCTGACAAAGGAGTTGCGTTAGATCCTGCAACGCTTTGATCTATATGGCGTCCCCAGCGGGATTCGAACCCGCGTACCTACCGTGAAAGGGTAGTGTCCTAGGCCTCTAGACGATGGGGACCTGGAGCGACCGCGGCCCGAAGCGGAGCATCGGGCTGCGGCTGGTGCGGTGGTGGAGGTAAGCGGGATCGAACCGCTGACCTCTTGCATGCCATGCAAGCGCTCTCCCAGCTGAGCTATACCCCCACGGCGAACACGAAATTATACGGGCCCGAGCCCGTTTCTGCAAACCAAACCAAGGCGTCATCGCGTTGCGGCGGCCAACGCGCGGCTGGCCTGATTCGGATATCATCGCGGCCGCCACCGTGCGATCGAGACCGGGGGCCGCCATCGAGGCGCTCCTGTATCAACGCGAGGCTTGCACGTTGCACCTCCCCTTTCTCGTTTCCCGATTTCTGCCCAATGCCCCTTCCCGCTGCGAACGCGCCGCTCCCTCTGGATCTGAACGGTCGTGCGATCCTGATCACCGGTGCGACCGGCGGCCTCGGCCGCCCGCTGGCGCTGGCCTGCGCGGCGCGCGGCGCGACCGTCGTGTTGCACGGACGCATCGTGCGCAAGCTCGAAGCGCTGTACGACGAAATCGTTGCCGCCGGCTATCCGCAACCGACGATCCTGCCGCTCGAACTCGCCACCGCGGGCGCCGATGACTTCGGCAACGTCGCTGGGGCAATACGCGCGCAACTTGGACGGCTCGATGGCCTCGTGCACGCGGCCGTGGCATTGGGTTCGCTCGGGCCGATCGAGCATCAGGCGTTCGATGCCTGGCTCAAGGTGCTCCGCGTCAATCTCCTTGCCGCAATGGCGGTGACGCGCGCAACGTTCCCGCTGCTCGCGGCTGCCGCGGACGCAAGCGTCGTGTTCACCCTCGACACGCGCGGGCAGGTGCCGCGTGCCTACTGGGGCGCGTACGCTGCGGCAAAGGCCGGGCTCGCGGCGCTCGCGTCCACGCTCGCGGACGAATGGGAGGGACGTCCCAACCTGCGCGTCAATGCGGTGATTCCGGGACCGCTCAACTCGCCATTGCGCGCCCAGACGCATCCGGGCGAGGACCGTTCCCGGCTTCCCGCCCCGAGCCTGCTCGTGCCGCTTTACCTTTACCTGCTCGGAACTCAGCCCAAGGTCGAAAGCGGTGCGCTCATCGATGCGCAGGCGTGGCTCGCCGGTCAGGCGGCGTCGGTGCCGCTGGTCCCTGGCGCGGATGCCGGCGAGCGGCCATAGCGAAGGGCCACGCGCAACCGTCGGAAGTCATCGACCGGAAGGGTGTCCGGCAGGATGACGATGCTTCGCGCCCGGCGGGCGCCATCGGGCCGCCAGACGACGGTGGTCAGCCTGCGCCCGATGCAGGAGTCCGCCAGCACCTCGCCTTCGCACGTGCGCCCATCCCTGGCGGTGACCGCAATCCGGCGATCGATGCCGACCCGCAGCAACGCCGGCGCTCGCCGGCCGGCGAGCGGTCGGAGCGCGAATGCACAGGCAAACGCGACTCCGGCGACCCCTGCGAATCGAAGGCCGGCGGGCACCGGGAGCGAAAGCAGCATTGACGCTGTCAATAGGTGCGCCGCAACCACCCATGCGATCGCACGCCGCGAGATGCGGACGACGAGATGCAGGGGTGGCGGCGTCTTCATTGCCGCTCATTGCATGCGGCAATGCCGCGGCCGTCAATCGGCCGGATGGCCTACTGGCTGGGCTTGTGCGCCGCCAGCGCAAGCCATGTGGCGACGACCGTATCGGGATTGAGCGACATGCTTTCGATCTGCTGATCGACGAGCCATTGCGCCAGGTCGGGATGATCGGATGGGCCCTGCCCGCAGATGCCGATGTACTTGCCGGCCTTGCGGCAAGCCTCGATTGCCATCGCCAGCATCGCCTTCACTGCGTCGTCCCGCTCGTCGAAGCTGGACGCGATCGCCCCGCCGGCGTCACGGTCCACGGCAAGCGTCAATTGCGTCATGTCGTTGGAACCGATCGAAAAACCGTCGAAATATTCGAGAAAGCGATCGGCAAGAATCGCGTTCGAGGGAATCTCGCACATCATGATCAGCCGGAGGCCGTTCTTGCCACGTTCGAGCCCCTGCGCCCGGAGCAGGGCGACGACCTTCTCGGCCTCGGTGATCGTGCGCACGAACGGGATCATGAGCTCGACGTTGGTGAGGCCCATGTCGTCGCGGACCCGCTTCATCGCGCTGCATTCGAGCGCGAAGCAATCATGGAATTCCGGCGCGATGTAGCGCGACGCGCCGCGGAAGCCGAGCATCGGGTTGTCTTCGTGCGGCTCGTAGCTCTTGCCGCCCACGAGATTCGAGTACTCGTTCGACTTGAAGTCGGACAACCGAACGATCACTTTCTTCGGCCAGAACGCGGCGGCGATCGTCGCCACACCCTCGGCAACCTTTCCGATGTAGAACTCGGTCGGGCTTGCGTAGCCTGCGATCCGTCGCCGGATGTCCCGCTGCAGATCCTCCGGTTGCCGATCGAGTTCGAGCAGTGCCTTCGGGTGGATCCCGACATTGCGGTTGATGATGAACTCGAGCCGGGCGAGACCGACGCCCTCGTTCGGCAGTCGGCGAAATTCGAAGGCAAGCTCGGGATTGCCGACGTTCATCATGATCTTCGTGGGCGCGACCGGCATTCGGTCGAGCGCCACGTCGATGATCTCGACGTCAAGCAGGCCGGCGTAGACATGCCCCGTATCGCCCTCCGCGCAGGAGACCGTGACTTTCACGCCATCCTCGAGCACGCGCGTCGCGTCCCCGCAGCCGACCACCGCCGGAATCCCGAGCTCGCGCGCGATGATCGCCGCGTGGCAGGTCCGGCCGCCGCGGTTGGTGACGATCGCAGCCGCCCGCTTCATCACCGGTTCCCAATCGGGATCGGTCATGTCGGTGACCAGCACATCGCCCGCCTGGACCCGGTCCATTTCGGCGGCCGACTTCACCAGCCGCACCGTCCCCTGTCCGACTTTCTGGCCGATTGCGCGACCGCTCGTGAGGTGCTCTGACTTGGCCTTCAGGCGGTAGCGCCGCAGGTTGTCGGTCCCTTCGCGCGATTTCACGGTCTCGGGCCGCGCCTGCAGGATGTAGAGCTTGCCGTCTTGGCCATCGCGGCCCCATTCGATGTCCATCGGACGGCCATAGTGCCGCTCGATGATCAACGCGTAGCGCGCGAGCTCCTCGGCTTCCGCATCGGTGATCGAAAAGCGGTGGCGTTCTGCTTCGGGGACTTCGACGGTCGCGGTGGACTTGCCGGCAGACTGCGCGCCGGCGAAGATCATCTTCATCGCTTTGCCACCCACCGTCTTGCGCAGGATCGCCGGCCGGCCCGCGGCGACGCCGGGCTTGTAGACGTAGAACTCGTCGGGGTTGACGGCACCCTGGACAACGGTTTCGCCCAGACCGTAGGCAGCCGTAATGAGCACGACCTGATCGAAGCCCGACTCGGTATCCATCGTGAACATCACACCCGAGGCACCCAAGTCGCTGCGAACCATGCGCTGAACGCCCGCCGAGAGCGCGACGTCCGCATGCGCAAAACCCTGATGCACCCGATAGGAGATCGCGCGATCATTGTACAGCGAGGAAAATACCTCCTTTACTGCATGAAGAATATTTTCCAATCCACTGATATTCAAGAACGTTTCCTGTTGTCCGGCAAACGAGGCGTCCGGCAGGTCTTCGGCGGTGGCCGAGGACCGGACGGCCCACGTCGCGGCCGGCGATCCGGCCGCAAGGGGCGCGTAGGCTTCGGTGATCGCGGTAACGAGGGCAGGCGGCAAGGGCGCGTCCGTGACCCAACCGCGGATCTCGGCGCCGGCCCTGGCCAGCGACGCCACATCATCGACGTCGAGACCTTCGAGGCGGTCGGCGATCCTCGCGGCGAGCCGGCTGTGGGAGAGGAACTCGCGGAACGCAGACGCCGTCGTGGCGAAGCCGCCCGGAACCCGAATGCCCGCCTTCGCGAGCTGGCTGATCATCTCGCCGAGCGAGGCGTTCTTGCCGCCGACCCGTTCGACGTCCGCCATCCGCAGATGCTCGAACGAAACCACGCGCTGCTGCTCGCCCATGCCGTCGCCTCCCTCGGTCACTTGCTCGTCATCTGCCAGAACGGGAATCCGTTTGCCGTCGGCGCGCCGAGAACGCGGGCGCTGGATCCACGCGCGCCCTCTGGGGCGACCTTAGACGCCTTGCGCGATAGCCGTTGGCCTCATCAGATCTTACCTTGCCGCAGCAACCGGCCGCGCCCGATGTTGCAGCGCAATAAGTATGCCTGGGTTGTCGAGCCGGCGCCAGGAACGGAGCCGGCATGCCCTCACCCGCGCAGAGCGTCAGTCGGAATGCGTACCGCTGGGCAAGGTCTCGCCGGAAGGAACGGGGATGATCCCGTCGGCGGGCGACCCGGCGTGCAGGACGTCACGCGCTGCGTTGTCCGAGGACGCTCCCGGGCGATGCTGGCCCTTCACCGCGTGCCGGAGCTTGCGATAAAGGTCGGGATGCGACTGCTTGAGGTAGGCGATGATCTCGAAGTCGACTCGCTTCACCTGCGACAGGTCGATCTGCTCGACATGGACGAGGCGCAGCAATTCGCGCACCGGCTTCGGCATCTCGCGTCCGCTCTCGTAGCGCGAGCCCCCGCTTTGCGTCACGCCAATCTGGGTCCAGAACTGCTCCTGATTGAGCCCCAGGCGCCGGCGAATGTCGCGCGGATTCAGAATTCGGTCGAAAAGCTTCAAGAGATTGGTCGCCCACTAAGTCGGCCGTCGAATGACCCAGCCCAGCCGCTCGAAATCCCAATAGCATATCTTCTATCCTTTTGCCCTGCGAATGCAAGCCCCTGCCCGTCCGGCACCGCCTGCCGCCCCCTTCCTGGGTGAAAATGCGACGTCAGGCAATGCCCTTCTCCGCCAGGTAGTCCTCGTAGTTTCCGATGAAATGGACGGGCTCCCGCCCGCCCAGTTCGATGACCTGGGTTGCCAGTGACGACACGAACTGCCGGTCGTGCGACACGAAGACGAGCGTCCCGGCGTAACGCTCGAGCGCGAGGTTCAGCGATTCGATCGACTCCATGTCCATATGGTTGGTCGGCTCGTCCATCACCAGCACATTCGGTCGGGTGAGCATCAGCTTGCCGTAAAGCATTCGGCCCTTCTCGCCGCCGGACAGCACCCGGACCGGCTTGCCGACGTCATCCCCCGAAAAGAGCAGTCGGCCCAGCACGCTGCGCACCGCCTGTTCATCGTCGCCTTCCTGCGCCCACTGCCGCATCCAGTCGAACACCGTCTCATCGGAGTCGAAAAGGTCGGTCTGATCCTGCATGTAGTAGCCGATGCTGGCTTTCTCGGCCCACTTGACCGTGCCTGCGTCAGGGGCAAGCTCGCCGACCAGCGTGCGTAGCAGCGTCGTCTTGCCGGCGCCGTTGGGCCCGATGATCGCGACCCGTTGCCCGGCCTCGATCATCAGCGAAAGGTTCGCAAACAGCGGACGCGGCAACGCGGGATAACCCTTGGCGACATGCTGGATCTCCACCGCTTGCCGGTGCAGCTTCTGCTTCGCGTCGAGTTCGAAGCGGAGGTAGGGGTTCTGCCGGCTCGAAGGCCTGACGTCCTCGAGCTTGATCTTCTCGATCTGGCGGGCGCGCGAGGTCGCCTGCCGTGCCTTCGACTTGTTGGCCCGGAAGCGCCGCACGAACTCTTCCAGGTCGGCGATCTGGTCCTTCTTTTTCGCGTTCGCGGACAGCAGCTGCGCCCGCGCCTGCGTGGACGCCATCATGTAATCATCGTAGCCGCCGGGGTAGACGCGCAGCGTGCCGTAGTCGAGATCGGCCATGTGCGTGCAGGCGCTGTTCAGGAAATGCCGGTCGTGCGAAATGATGACCATGGTACTGGAGCGTCGATCCAGCACGTCCTCGAGCCAGCGGATCGAATTGATGTCGAGATTGTTCGTCGGCTCGTCCAGCAGCAGGATGTCCGGGTCCGAGAACAGCGCCTGCGCGAGCAGCACGCGCAGCTTCCAGCCCGGCGCGACCGCGCTCATCGGTCCCTGGTGCAGTTCGATCGCGATCCCGGCCCCCATCAGCAGTTCGCCGGCCCGGGCTTCGGCCGTGTAGCCGTCGTATTCGGCAAACCGCGCCTCGAGTTCCGCCGCGCGCATGAAGTCGGCCTCGCTCGCGTCCGGGTCGGCATAGATCGCGTCCTTTTCCTCCATGACCCGCCACATCTGCTCGTGTCCCATCAGCACGACGTCGAGCACCCGCACATCCTCGTACGCGAATTGATCCTGCCGGAGCTTGCCGAGCCTTTCGTTGGGGTCGAGCGAGACGTTCCCGCCGGAAGGCTCGAGGTCGCCGCCGAGGATCTTCATCAGCGTCGACTTGCCGCATCCGTTCGCGCCGATGAGGCCATAACGGTTGCCGTCGCCGAACTTGACGGAAATATTCTCGAACAGAGGCTTGGCCCCGAACTGGATCGTGATGTTGGCAGCGGTGAGCACGGGGATGGATCTCTCTGGGCGGGTACCGCGCGGAAGGGCAGGCGAGCCCCCGCGGGTAAACCAGCTATTCTGCTAGAATCAGACACTTATCTCAAGGATTGTCGGTTCAAGCTGCGCCCGGACCTGGTCTTTTCTTCGTCGGCGTCCGTTGCGGTGAACGAGCCTTTTGCTCCCGATGCCCGGTTACGATCTCCACGCCCACTCGACCCATTCCGACGGCCTCCTCGCGCCCGCCGCCGTGGTGGCGCGGGCCGCGGCGCGAGGCGTCGAGGTGCTTGCCCTGACGGACCATGATGAAGTGAGCGGATTGGTCGAGGCCCGCGCCGCCGCCGCCGAGGCGGGCATCACGCTGGTCGCCGGGTCCGAGCTTTCGGTGAGCTGGGACCGCCTGACCATCCACATCATCGCGCTCGGCATCGATTCGGAGAACGCGATGCTGGCGCAGGGCCTTGCGGCAATTCGCACGGGCCGCACGCTGCGCGCACGGCGCATTGCCGACGCGCTCGCCGAGGCGGGAATCCGCGGCGCGTACGAAGGCGCGATGCAATACGTAACGAGCGAGCGGCTGATCTCGCGCACCCATTTTGCGCGC
>Ga0315287_10002185_pt1 | contig 18382 bp, 10 predicted proteins | sample YL17G11_0_MG_FD_205037 | JGI IMG/M metagenome (GOLD analysis project Ga0315287, IMG submission 205037) | Sediment microbial communities from Yellowstone Lake, YNP, Wyoming, USA - YL17G11_0 | ecosystem: Environmental > Aquatic > Freshwater > Lake > Sediment | place: USA: Wyoming | collected...
GCGCGCGCAGAGCCGGGGCCGGGTGTCGCTCGACGATTTCGCCCGCCGCTTCTTCGGGGGCGAGAGCGGCGCGCCGGCGTTGAAGCCATGCGTCGAGCAGGATGTCTACGACGCGCTCGCTGCAGTCTCGCCGGGCGACTGGCGCGGGTTCATCCGTCGCCACCTCGATGTGGCCGATACGACCGCGCTGCTCGGCGGGCTGGAGCGCAGCGGCTGGAAGCTCGCGTACACGGCCGAAAAGAACAAGGCGGTCGAGCTGGCCCAGAAACGTGCCAAGTACGCGGATCGCCGCTGGTCGATCGGGCTCATGCTCAACGACGAGGGCACGGTGCTGGACCTGATCGACGATCGCGCTGCCGGACGTGCCGGAATCGGCCCCGGCATGAAGATCCAGGCGATCAACGGGCGCAAGTATTCGCTCGAGGTGCTCGATGTGGCGCTCGCCGCTGCGCAGAACACCCGCAAGCCGATCGAGCTGCTGGTCGAGAACGACGATTACTACCGGACGATCCCGGTCGAGTATTACGATGGCCCGCGCTATCCGCACCTGCAGCGCATCGATGGGAAGCCCGACCTGCTGTCGGCGGTACTGGCCCCGCGAGCACGCTGAACCAGATATAGAGACTAAATTAAATCTGAATAAAATACGCATAAAAGCGATTAATAAGTGAACGATTGGAAAGAAGAAATTGATGAACTGCGCCGTCGGCAGGAGCTGGCGCAAGGGTTGGGTGGCGCCGACCGCATCGCGCGGCAACGGTCGCGCGGCAAGCTGACGGTACGAGAGCGCATCGACGCGCTGCTCGATCCTGGCTCGTTTCGGGAATGGGGCAGCCTCGCGGGGGAGGGCCAGTACGACGCCGACGGCGCGCTGGTCTCGCTGCGACCGTCGAGTTGCCTGACCGGGCGCGGCACGATTGACGGCCGGCCGGCGGTCGTCAGCGCGGACGACTTCACCGTGCGGGGTGGTTCGTCGGAGAGCTATCACCACGAGAAGAATGCCCAGGCCGAAAAGCTTGCCGGCGAATATGGCCTGCCCCTCGTGCGCCTGCTCGACGGCACCGGTGGCGGCGGTTCGGTCGCCGAGATCGAGAAGATCGGCGCGACCTATGTCCCGTTCGTGCCCGGCTTCGACCAGGTGGTCGCGAATCTCGGGCTGGTGCCGGTGGTCTCGCTCGGGCTCGGGCCGATCGCAGGCCTCGGCGCCGCCCGGCTGGTGGCCAGCCATTACTCCCTGATGGTGCGTGGCATCGCGCAGATGTTCACGGCCGGACCGCCGGTGGTCGAAGCTGCGGGGGAAAAAGTGACCGCGGAGCAGCTCGGCGGCGCGGACCTGCATGCCGGCACCGGCAGCGTCGACGACGTCGTGGACAGCGAGGCGGACGCTTTCGGGCGCGTCCGTCGCTTCCTCTCGTACCTGCCGTCGCGAGCGGGCGTGCCCGCCGCGCGCCTCGAGTGCGCCGACCCTGCGCATCGCACCGAAGCCTGGCTCGATTCCGTGATCCCGCGGGATCGCCGCTGGCCCTATGAAATCCGGCCTATTCTCGAAGCGGTGCTCGATCAAGGCTCCGTGTTCGAGGTCGGCCGGGCCTGGGGGCGCTCGGTGGTCACGGCGCTGGCCCGTATCAACGGCGTGGCGGTCGCGGTGATCGCGAGCGATCCCGGGCAAATGGGCGGTACGTGGACCGCCGCGGCCTCCCGCAAGATCACTCGCCACGTCGAACTCGCGGAAACCTTTCGCCTGCCCGTCGTGCACCTCGTCGACGTGGGCGGCTTCACGATCGGTTCGCAGGCGGAGAAGGCCGGCACGATCCGCGATGGCACGCGCGCGCTCACCACGATTTACCAGTCCACCGTGCCCTGGTGCGCAGTCATCGTGCGACGGGCCTTCGGCGTCGCGGGCGCCGGCATGATGGATCACACGCGCTTCCGTTACCGCATCGCCTGGCCGAGTGGCGACTGGGGCTCGCTGCCCCCTGAAGGCGGCATCGAGGCCGCGTTCAAGGCGCAGATCGAGGCCTCACCCGATCCCCAGGCGGCGCGGCGCGAGATCAGTGAGCGCCTGGAGCGGCTGCGCTCGCCGTTCCGTTCCGCCGAGCGGTTCCTGGTCGAAGAGATCGTTCCGCCGTCTGAAACGCGGCGCTGGCTCTGCGAGTTTGCCGACCTTGCGGCCGCCATGCCGCCGCGGGCGCCCGGCGGCTTCATCTATCGGCCGTAGGATCAGGAACGCTCGCCTGATGAACGCTTCCTCCTCCACGCGCGAACGCCTGCGCAACGCGCCGAATGCCTTGAGCGCGCTGCGCATCGCCGCTGTGCCGGTACTGTTGGGCCTCGCCGTCACCGGTCGCGAAGCGGCGTTCACCTGGGTGCTGGTGCCGGCATTGCTGAGCGACATTGCGGACGGCTGGATTGCCCGACGTTTCCAGCTGCAATCGCAGCTCGGTGCACTGCTCGACTCCGTTGCAGACACCCTGCTGCTGTTCGTCTCCATCTACGGCATGTGGGTCTTCCACCGCGACGTGATCACGTCGAACGTGCCTGTCTGCGTGGCGGTGATCGGCCTCTGGATGCTGGAAAACGGGTTTGCGTTGCTGCGCTACGGCCGCCTGTCGAGTTTCCACACCTATGTGTCGAAGGTGGCCGGCTACCTGCTGGGGATCTACATCGGCGGGCTGTTCGTCTTCGGGCATTCACCGTGGTTGCTGTACACGGCGGCCGCCCTCAGCATCGTCGGCAACCTCGAGGAGTTCGCACTGCTCGTGGCGTTGCCGCAGTGGCGCGCCAACGTCCGCGGACTCTGGTGGGTACTCGCCGAGCGGCGCGACCGGGGCGCGTCGTGAAGTGGCTCGCGGTGGTCAATCGCGCTGCCGGCCGTGCGCAAGAAGCTGAGGGATTGCTCGAGGCGCTGGAGCGGCTGCCGGAGCTGTCCGCCGTGGCGGTCTACACGGACGGCCCGGGCAGCGGCACGCAGATCGCGCGCGACGCCGCGGAGTTCGATGGCCTGATCGTGGTTGGTGGGGACGGGACGATCAGCGAGTGCCTGAGCGGCATGGACCTGCCGCGGCAGCGCCTCGCCATCGTGCCGGCCGGCCACGGCAACTGCCTCGGCCGCGATCTCGGGCTGTGCCGGCCGCGTGATGCCATCGAGGCGCTGCGCCGCTTACAGTGCAGACCCCTGGACCTGATGGACGTGACCGTGCACGCCGACCACGCATCGACGACCCGTCGTCTCTGCGCCAGCACGCTCGCCGTCGGTTACGTCACGGACGTCGTGACCGTGGGTCGCCGACGCCTGCCCGGTCTAGGCCACGCCGCGTATGCCGCCGCGGCCGTTTTCACGATGCCGCAGGAATTCCGTGCGCGGCACGACGGCGAAGACTGGGCGCCATTCACCGGCATCGTCGTCAACAACACCCGGCACCTCGCAAACTTCGACGCGTTCCCGCAGGCGCGGCTCGACGACGGCCTGCTCGACGTGATGCTGCAGCGTTGCGGCTGGCCGCGCCAGCAACTGCACAACTGCGCGGTGCTGGCTGGCAGCCGTGCGTTCGGACCGCTCGTGATGCGACAGTTGCCGCGGGCGGAGTTCCAGCTCGAGTCGCCGTGCACGTTGATGGCGGATGGGGAACTGCTGTCGGGCGTGACGCGCGTGAGCGTCGAAAGCCGGCCCGCGGCCGTCAGCTGCGTTGCCAGGGCGCCATGATTGGCGACATCCTGCGCGTGACGGTCGCCGGGTTCCTGCTCGGCGCGATCGTCATGGCGATCGGCAATCGCAGGGTTGCGCCGACCGCGGCGCGTGCGCGCTGGATCAAGCTGGGCGTGTTCTTCCTGATCGTCCACGTCATGCTCGTTGCCGCGGCGTTAGGCCGCGCCTGGGTGCTTGGCGTGCTCGGCGTGATCCTGGCGGCAGGCGCCGGTGAACTGGCGCGTGCCTGGCGACGCATCCCGAATCCGAGGTCCAGGCTGATCTGGCCGGTGTTCGTTGCGATCGCAGCATTGTCGCTGTGGAACGCGGCTCGACTGCCAGCGACGACGTTCGCTTGGCTGTTTCTCGCGGCCGCGGCCTGCGATGGGTTCAGCCAGGTCGTCGGGCAGTGGCTCGGACGCACCCCACTTGTGCCGAGCGTCAGCCCGGCCAAGACGATCGAGGGATTCCTGGGCGGTCTGTGCGCAGCGACAAGCGTCGCGGCCATGCTGCATGGGCTGGTCGGCTTGTCGGCGTTGCAGTCTGCGGCCATCGGGTCGGTTGCGGCGGTCGCCGGCCTGGCGGGCGATCTTGCCGCCAGCTGGGTCAAGCGTCGCGCGGGCATCAAGGACTATTCCGATGCGCTGCCTGGGCAGGGCGGGTTCCTGGACCGCTTCGACAGTTTGCTCGGTGCGCTCGCACTCGCGGGCTGGTGCTTGTAGTCTCGCCGTGGCCCGGGGACAGGAACGCACGATGAAACAGAACCAGCTGCATGCGGCGCGTCTCCTTGCGCTGCTCCCCAGTGCCGCGCTGCTCGTGGCGGCTTGTGGTCATCGGCCGCAGGGGGGGATGAAGCCGCCCGCCCCTGAAGTGGGCGTCGTGAACGTCGAGACCGGCAGCGTGCCGTTGATCCTCGAATACACCGGACGGGCCGCGGGTTCGCGTGACGTCGAGGTGCGGGCGCGCGTGAGTGGCATCCTGCTCGAGCGGCGCTTTGAGGAAGGACGTGCGGTCCGGCAGGGCGACGTGCTGTTTCGCATCGATCCCGAGCCGTATCGTGCGGCCGCCGCCCAGGCCGGCGCCGAGGTCGGGGTGGAACGCGCGCGCCTGAACGAGGCCCGGCGCCAGAAGGATCGCGTGCTGCAGTTGGTGGAAAAGGGCCTGGTCAGCCAGATGAACCGCGACGAGGCGGTTTCGCAGTTCGAGGTCGCCGAGGCCAACGTGGCCGCGGCCGAGGCGAAGCGACGGACTGCCGAGCTCAACCTGGGTTACACCGAAGTCCGCGCACCGATCGGCGGACTTACGAGTCACGAGGCTCGTTCCGAAGGCAGCCTCGTGACGGCGGGCGCCGAGTCGAGCCTGCTCACGCGCATCGTGCAGACCGACCCGGCATACATCGAGTTTTCGCTGCCGGAGTCCGACGCGGCGGTGCTGCGTTCGCGACTCTCGGCACAGGCATCTTCGGTCAGCGTCCGGCTGCTGCTGGAGAATGGCGCGCAATTCCCGGCCCCGGCCCGGCTTATGTTCCTCGACACGTCGGTGGATCCGGCTTCGGGCACCGTGCGGGCCCGCGCCGTGGTCGAGAATCGCGCCGGCACGCTGGTGCCGGGCCAGTTCCTGCGGGTGCGGGTCGAAGGCGTGAACGTCGATCATGCGGTGACGGTGCCACGTCGATCGGTCATGTCGGGCGCGCAGGGCAACTTCGTGTGGGTAGTCGGCGCGGGCGACGCGGTCGAACTGCGCCCGGTCGGGCTCGGCGGCAACGTCGGCGACCGCGAGCTGATCACGTCCGGACTGAAGGGTGGAGAGCGCGTCGTGGTGGATGGCGTGTTGAAAGTGCGCCCCGGCGCGAAAGTGACGATCGCGAAGCCGGCCGCGACAGGTCCGACCGGACCGACCCGATGATCTCCGGCTATTTCATCGATCGCCCGATCTTCGCGTCGGTCATCTCCGCTTTTATCGTGATCGCCGGTCTCGCGGCCCTGCGCGTGCTGCCGGTGGCGCAATACCCGGACATCCTGCCGCCCGAGGTCGAGGTCTCCGCCTTCTATCCGGGTGCGACCGCCCAGACGGTTGCGCAGACCGTCGCGGCCCCGCTCGACCAGGCGATCAACGGCGTGGACAACATGCTGTACCTGCACTCGGCCAGCGCGGGCAACGGTGCGCTGCAGATGACCGTGACATTCGCGATCGGCACCGACCCCGACCTCGCCGCGATCAACGTCAGCAACCGCGTGCAGAGTTCGCTGTCGCAGTTGCCGGAAGAGGTGCGCCGCCAGGGCGTCACGGTGCGCAAGCGCTCCAACTCGTTCCTCAAGATCTATGCGCTGGATTCGACGGACCCGCGCTTCGACGCCCTGTTCATATCGAACTACGCGCTGCTCAACATCGTCGATGAGTTGCGCCGCATCCCGGGTGTCGGCGACGTGGAGATCTTCGGCTCGAAGGATTACTCGATCCGCATCTGGCTGCGCCCGGATCGCCTCGCCAAGCTCGGCCTGACGACGGCGGACGTGGCAGATGCGGTGCGTGAGCAGAACGCGCAGTTCGCTGCCGGGCGCATCGGCCAGGAGCCGATGGAGGGCCGCATCGATTTCACCTATTCGGTCACGACGCTTGGGCGTCTCATCGAGCCGGAGCAATTCGGCAAGATCGTGATCCGGGCGACCGCAACGGGCGGCATCGTGCGACTCGAGGACATTGCGCGGGTCGAGCTCGGTTCGCGGGACTACGATTTCTCGGCGACCCGCAACGGCAAGGTCACCGTGCCGATCGGCGTCTTCCTGCAGCCGAATGCCAATGCGCTCGACGTCGGGCGGGCCGCCGAGGTGCGGATGGCCGAGCTGGCAAAGTCGTTCCCTGCCGGACTCGAGTATGCGGCGCCGTACGACACGACCAAGTACATCAAGGTGTCGATCATCGAGGTCCTGAAGACGCTGGTCGAGGCGATGCTGCTGGTGTTCGCCGTCGTCTTCGTCTTCCTGCAGAACTGGCGTGCGACCGTCATTCCGATGCTGGCCGTGCCGGTCTCGCTGATCGGGACGCTGGCAGCGATGCTGCTGCTCGGGTTCTCGATCAATACGCTGACGTTGTTCGGCATGGTGCTCGCGATCGGCATCGTCGTCGACGACGCGATCGTCGTGCTCGAGAACGTCGAGCGCATCATGGCAACCGAGCATCTCGCGCCGCGCGAAGCTTCCCACCGCGCCATGACGCAGGTGACGCGACCGGTGATCGCCATCGTGTTCGTGCTCGCGGCGGTATTCCTGCCGGTGGCGTTCCTCGGCGGGCTGGTCGGTGAGATGTACCGGCAGTTCGCCATCACGATCGCCGTGTCGGTCGCGATCTCGGGATTCGTCGCCCTGACGCTGACGCCCGCGTTGTGCGCGGCCGTGCTGCGTCGGGAGGACGTCGTGCATCACGGCGCGCTGCAGCTGTTCAACGACTGGTTCGCCCGCATGACCGGGCGGTACGCCGAAGGCGTGGGATACCTGATGCGCCATACGGCGCTCGCACTGGGCTTGTTTGCCGCGATGCTCGTCGCGATCGCGGCGCTGCTGAGGATCGTGCCGGCGTCGCTGGCGCCCGCGGAGGACCAGGGATTCGTCATGGTGATCCCGATCCTGCAGGATGCCGCGTCGCTGCAGCGCACGGAGCAGGTGAACCGGCAGATCACCGAGGCGTTGCAGAGGAATCCGGCGGTCCAGGACGTCATGACGTTTTCCGGCCTCGACGTGCTGACGTTCACGCTGCGGACCAACACCGGCATCGTGTGGGTCAACCTCAAGGACTGGAGCCAGCGCAAGTCGAAAGATTCGTCCGCCGCGGGTGTCGCTCGATACATGTTCGGTGCCGGCATGGCGATCAAGGATGCATTCGTGCTGGCGTTCGAGCCGCCACCGATCCATGGCCTGAGCAGGACGGGCGGTTTCGACGGGTTCGTGCAGTCCTACGGCGGCGGCGACGCCAAGCAGCTGGAGGCCGCCGCGCAGGCGCTGGTCGCTGCGGCCGCAAAGCGTCCAGAGCTTGCCGGCGTCACGACGACTTTCTCCGCCAGCGTGCCGCAGATTCGCATCGAACTCGATCGCGAAAAGGCGAAGCTGCTCGGGGTGCGCGTGTCGGACGTGTACGACACGCTGCAGAGCACGTTCGGCGCGCTGTACGTGAACGACTTCAATCGTGCGGGGCGTGTGTTCCGCGTGCACCTGCAGTCGGAGGCGGCGTTCCGCGCGCGCCCCGACGATATCCGCAACGTCTACGTGCGCGCCAGCAGCGGCGAGATGATCCCGCTCACGGCGCTGGCGACCGTGCGCGAGGCGACGGGTCCGGAGGTCGTCGAGCGCTACAACGTGTTCCTGTCGGCCAAGATGCTGGGCGGGCCGGCGCCGGGCTACAGTTCGGGCGATGCACTGCGGGTCATGGAGGAGGTTGCCGCGCAGGCGCTGCCAGACGGTTACCGTCTCGCATGGACGGGCACGTCGTTCCAGGAGCAGGCTACCCGCGGCAGCACGACCGGCGTGTTCCTCGTCGGCGTGCTGATGGTTTTCCTCGTGCTCGCCGCCCAGTACGAGCGCTGGACGCTGCCGTTCGCCGTCATCCTCGCGGTACCGTTCGCGGTGTTCGGGGCGCTGGTGGCGGTGTTCCTGCGGGGCCTGGAGAACGACATCTACTTCCAGATCGGGCTCGTCACGCTCATCGGCCTGGCCTCGAAGAACGCCATTCTCATCGTCGAATTCGCGCAGTTGAAGGTGCAGGAAGGGATGTCGTTTGCCGAAGCGGCCGTCGAGGGCGCCCGGCTGCGCTTCCGGCCGATCGTCATGACCTCGCTCGCGTTCATCCTCGGCGTCTCACCGCTGGCGATCAGCGGCGGCGCGGGCGCGGGCAGCCGCCACTCGATCGGCACTGGCGTGATCGGCGGCATGCTGTTCGCGACGTTCGTCGCCACGTTCTTCGTCCCGGTGTTCTTCCTGTGGATTGGTGGGCGCAGGGGCGCTGCACCGCGCGCGCAGGACTGATCCGGCGCGAACAAGCCTGATCGGGCGCTTGCGCGAGGAGCCGATCTGCGGACAGACTGGTGACCGGGCCAGCGGGGGAAATCATGCGACAGTCATCTTTGCGGGCCAGTGCCATGGCGCTGGCCGTGCTCTGCGCCGCCGTCGGGGTCGGCTGCGGACACCGGGAGCAAGCAACGCAGTCGCCGGTTGCGGCGACCAGCGCAGCCTCGGCTGCGACGATCGCCATAAACAGCAAGGCCGTCGAGGGCTTGCCGCTCGGCGACGCGCAGGACTTCGAGGATGCCCGCCGCGGCTTCATCGCCACCGACGATCCGCTGGTCATCGAGGGCCCGGACGGTCGCAAGGCCTGGGACTTCTCCAGTTACGCGTTCATCGACGGCGCCCCGCCGGCGACCGTCAACCCGAGCCTGTGGCGGCAGGCGCGGCTGAACGCGGCGCACGGGTTGTTCAAGGTGACGGACCACATCTACCAGGTGCGCGGCTACGACGTCTCCAACATGACGATCATCGAGGGCCGCACGGGCTGGATCGTCGTCGACCCGTTGACGACGACCGAGACCGCCGCCGCGGCGATCGCGCTGGCTCGCAAGCACCTGGGCGACAAGCCGGTGACCGCCGTCATTTTCACGCACAGTCACGTCGATCATTTCGGCGGCGTGGCCTCCGTGCTGCCCGCTTCGGCGGTTGCCGCCGCGGCGATTCCCATCATCGCGCCGAAGGGCTTCATGGAGGAAGCGACCAGCGAGAACGTGCTGGCCGGGGTCGCGATGGGCCGCCGGGCGCTCTACATGTACGGGCTCGCGTTGCCGCGCAATCCCACCGGCCACGTCGACACCGGGCTGGGCAAGTCACCGGCCTACGGTTCGGTCAGCATCCGGATGCCCACCGCGCTGGTCGATCGCACGCCGCAGGAGCAGCAGATCGACGGCGTCCGCTTCATCTTCCAGTACACGCCGGAATCCGAAGCGCCCGCCGAACTCACGTTCTACCTTCCGGACTTCAAGGCCTGGTGTGGCGCCGAGATCGTCTCGCACACGATGCACAACCTCTACACGCTGCGCGGCGCCAAGGTGCGGGATGCGCAGAAGTGGAGTGGTTACATCGACGACGCGATGCAACGTTTCGGCGACATGGATGTCGTCTTCGCCAGCCATCACTGGCCGATGTGGGGCAATGCGCGCGTGCTGGACTACCTGGCCGCCCAGCGCGACACGTATCGCTACATCCACGACCAGACGCTGCGGCTCGCCAACCAGGGTTACACCGCGCCGGAGATTGCGGAGAAGCTCGAACTGCCGACGACACTGCGCACGCGGTTCGCCAACCGCGGTTACTACGGCACGATCCGTCACAACGCGAAGGCCGTGTACCAGGCGTACTTTGGCTGGTACGACGGCAATCCTGCGAACCTCGACCCGCTGCCTCCGGAGAGCCTCGGACAGAAATACGTCGCCGCGATGGGTGGGGCTGCCGTCGTGCTCAAGCAGGGCAGGGACGCAGTGGCCGCAGGCGATTACCGCTGGGCGGCCACGCTGCTGAACAATCTCGTGTTCGCCGAGCCGTCGAATGCGGAGGCCAAGGCCTTGCTGGCGTCGGCGTACGATCAGCTGGGGTACCAGGCGGAGTCCGGGCCGTGGCGCGACGTGTACCTCTCCGGCGCTTACGAGCTACGCAACGGAGTGCAGGGCACGGCCGTCGATCCGCGCCGTGCAATCGAACTGCTGCGCAACACACCGGTCGATCGCTTCCTGACCTCGATGGCGGTGCGCCTCGATGGACCGGCGGCCGATGGCAAGCGTCTCAAGTTCAATTTCGTGTTCACGGACGCGGGCGAGACGCACGTCCTCGAACTCGTCAACTCCGTGCTGCACCATCACCGCGGCGAACCGGCGCAGGACGTCGATGCCACCGTGCGCCTGACACGCGACCTGCTGGTGCGGCTCGCGACCGGTGACGCCGGCCTGAAGGAGCTGGTGTTCTCGGACGACCTGCAGGTGGACGGCAGCCGGATGAAGCTGCTGACGCTGCTGTCGATGCTCGACAAGCCGGATGGGAAGTTCCCGATCGTCACGCCCTGAACCCATCCTGGTGAGCACGCATGGCGCCGACGCGTTGGCCGGGGAAGCCATAGACCTGGGGCAACGCTTTCATTGGCTGCATACGGGAACGGCCGCCTACGACGCAATGATCGCGATGATCGAGGCGGCACGCCGCAGCGTCGACGTCGAGTTCTACACGGTCGCTCCCGGCGCGGCGGCCGATCGCCTCGGCGCAGCACTGCAGGGCGCTGCCGCCCGGGGCCTGCGCGTTCGCGTCCTGATCGACGCACTGGGGTCCTCCTCGCTGCCCGCAGCGTGGGTCGAGCGCCTGCGTGCGACGGGGGCCGACGTGCGCCGCTTCAATCCCAGGCCGCTGCTGCGCTGGTCGTTCCGTGACCACCGCAAGCTGGTGGTCTGCGACGACGAGGTGGGACTCGTCGGGGGCTTCAATGTTGCGCCGGCGTTCGAAGGCGACGGCATCAGCCGCGGTTGGCGTGACCTGGGCGTGCTGATCGATGGTCCATTGGCGCAGGACCTCGCACGGGGATTCGCCGTGCTGTTCGCGGCAGCGAATCTGGAGCGCACGCAGTTGCGGCCGCTGGCTCGCTTCCTTCGCAATCAATCGCTCGATCGTCATGCGGCGGCGGCGATCGTCGGCGGACCCGGCGGCCCGCAATCGCTGCTCAGGAAGACACTGCGCGCTGACCTGAAGGTCGCGAAACGGGTGGACGTCGCGGCGGCCTATTTCCTGCCGTCGCGAGGCATACGCCGCCTGTTGCGGCAGGCGACCCGGCGTGGCCCGGTGCGCGTCCTGTTATCGGGAAGCAGCGACGTCCCGGTTTCGCGCCTTGCCAGCCAATACCTGTATTCGAGCTTGCTGCGGGGCGGCGTGGCATTGTGGGAGTACCAGCCGCAAGTGATGCATGCGAAAGTCCTCGTCCTGGATGACGTCGTCTACGTCGGATCCGCCAACCTGGATACGCGCAGCCTGCAGCTCAATTTCGAGCTGCTGGTGCGATTGCCAAGCCCGCTGCTCGCTGCCCAGCTGCGGGCGCGCATCGACCATGACTGTTCGTTGGCGCGGCAGGTACCGCTCGACTGGCCCCGGCAGCGCACGCTGCTGCAACGCTTGTTGCAGAGCTGGTCCTACTTCCTGCTCGCCAAAGTGGATCCGTTCGTTGCGCGCAGTCAGTTCCGTCACTTGCGCTGAGGCGCATTGCCGGCAGAGCCGCCGGCAATGTCAGCTGCGCCAGCGGCGCAGCCGCCGGACCGGAGCCGATGGATCGTCGGCGGAACGTGGCGGCCGATTGATTTCGGCGGCGTGCAGCAGCGTGGCGATGCGCACCGGGGAATCGGCCGCGAAATCGACGATCGACGCTCCGTCCGCCGGGCGACCGATCAGGTAGCCCTGCACCGACACGTCGCCGCAGTCGGCCAGGAAGTCGAGCTGTTCGTGGCGCTCCACGCCCTCTGCGGTCACGGCGAGCCCCAGGCTACGGCACAGGCTGATGATCGAACGGGCGATCGCGGCGGCGCGCGGACTGCGGTCCACCTCTGCGATCACGCTGCGGTCGAGCTTGACGCGGCTCAATGGCAGCTGCTCGATCGAGGTCAGCGAAGAGTACCCGGTGCCGAAATCATCGAGCGACGTCGCCACGCCCATCACCCGCAATCCGTGGAGCGTCTCCACGGTGATCGCACCCGTCTGCAGCATCGTCTCGGTGAGTTCGAGTTCGAGCGCGTCCGCCGGCAGTTCGTGACGGGCCAGCAGGCGCTCGATGTCCGCCAGGAAATTGCCGGCGAGGAACTGCTGGGCCGAGACGTTCACCGCCACGCGCGCGTCGGGCCAGCCGTTGCGGCGCCAGTCACGCACCGCGCTGGCGGCGGTCTCGAGCACCCAGTCGTTGAGATCGAGCATCAGGCCCGACTGCTCGGCGATCTCGATGAAATCGCCCGCCGGCACGATCTGGGTCTCACTCGTGCGCCAGCGCAGCAACGCCTCGACCGCGATGGTCCGCTGTGCGCCCAGGCAGACCTGCGGCTGGTAGTGCAGCACGAAGTCCCCGCCGTCGATGGCCTTGCGCAACGCCTGCTCGACGCGGAAGCGGTTCGACGCGTCGATCAGCATTGACGGGTCATGGACGCAAAGCCGGTTGCGGCCGAGGTCCTTGGCGCGGAACAGCGCAGCATCGGCGGCGCGCAGCAGGGAGGTCGCGTCGCGCCCGTGCTCGGGGAACATGGCGACACCGCAGCTCACCCCGACCGCGACCTCGCGGCGGTCGATCGCGATGGGCCGCTGGAATCCCTCGACGAGACGCGCTGCCCGCTTCTCGACCTCGACGGTACTGCCGGAATACGGGAAGACCAGCGTGAACTCGTCGCCGCCCAGCCGTGCGATGAAGCCGTCGTCGCGCGTGATCTCGCGCAGGCGCTCGCCGATCTCGGTGAGCACCCGGTCGCCGAACTCGTGGCCGAGGCTGTCGTTGATGGTCTTGAAGTTATCCAAATCGAGGAACATCACCGCGATGTGCGAGTTGGCGGGGGAGGCGGCCGCGATCATGTCGTTCAACCGCTGGAACAGCTGGCGGCGGTTCGGGAGGTTGGTGAGCGGATCGTGATCGGCGAGGTGCCGCAGCTGCCGTGTGCGTTCGGCAACTCGCTGCTCGAGCTGTGCCTGGTAGCTGCGCACCGAGCGCTCAGCCTGGTCGAGCTCCGTCGCCATGTGGTTGAAGGCGCGCGCCAGCTCGTCGACTTCTGACGCGCCGCCACGGGACACGCGCGCAGTGAGGTCACCCGCCGCAAGTCGGCGCGTGCCGGCGGTGAGCCGGCGCACCGGCCAGGTAATTGCCCAGGCGGTCACGGCGAGGGCCAGCAGCGCGAACAGCACGGCCTTGGCAGTGGCACTCTCGATGCTTTTCTCGGAGGCCCGGACGGACTTCTGCGCATCGTCGGCCGTGGCGATGAATTTGCGCCAGGTCGGAGCCTCGATCTGATCGCGAACCTCGGCGGCGAGCGCGTCGCCGCTGGCGATGAAGGCCCCGCGCTGCTGCTCGATGTCGGCATCGATCTGCTGGACGCGACGGCGCAGGGCGATGCTTCGCGTGATGTCCTCTTCCATCAAGCCGAGCCAGCCGCGCCCGGGTGAGCGCGCGAACTCCTCGCGGTGCGCGGCCAGCGTGCGCCGCAAGGCGCTCTCGCCCTGGGTTTCGACGGGCGCACCGGCCCCCGCCCCGCTCAATACGCCGCTCACGCTGCCCCGCGCTTCCTCGAGTGCGCGCGTGAGCTCGACTAGCGAAGGACGCGCCAGGACATTGTCCCCGACCACCATGCCGGCGCCGCCTGCGCCAAGGACGCGACGATGCAGGTCCTCGTACGCCTGGTCGAGGGCGGCGGCCGAGCGCTGGCGCTGGTCCTGGAGTTCGATCAGCTGGAAGCCTGCGGACTGCCGCCCGGCGATTCGCGACAGGATCGGCTTGACCGTCGCCGCCTGCTCGATCGTACCGACGTCCGCGGCCTGGTTCAGCGCGTTCGAAAGTCGCGCCGCGGCGTCCGCGGCAGCCTGGCGGTTGGCGTCCGTGCCGGTGCGCAGGAATGCGAGCACCGTTCGATCGAACGTCCCCATGCCGTCGCCGAGGTCGCGCACGCTGCGGGCCAGCGGCTCGAACTGCTGCTGCACCTTGGTGAGGCTCGCGGTGGCATGGCGCGTGCTGCGCAGCGCGAGCACGCCGGTCGTCGCGAACGCACCGATCACGAGCGCGAAGCCGAGCACCAGCCACGCGCTGATCGGCAGGCCAACGCCACGGGCTCGAGTCGGACGCGGTGATGGCTGCGGTGGGTTGCGCACAATTCCCCAGTGTAAGTCTTACTTGCCCGTGAGGAACCGGTCACAGGCTGCGGCGGCGCCACGGCCCTCGTGGATCGCCCAGACCACGAGACTCTGGCCGCGGCGGCAGTCCCCGGCGGCGAAAACGCCTTTCAGGTTAGTAACATAACGCCCGTCGTCGGCGTTGACGTTGCTGCGGGCATCGCAGTCCACGCCCAGCTCCTTGAGCAGCGCGCTTTCGGGCCCGAGGAATCCCATGGCCAGCAGCGCCAACTGCGCCGGTCGCACCTGCTCGGTGCCCGGCACTTCCACCGGGATCAGCTGACCCTTGTCGCTACGCTCCCAGGCGACCTGCACCGTGACCAGTTCCTTGAGCTGGTCCTGTGCGTCGCCGACGAACTTCTTCACGGTAGTCAGGTAGCCGCGCGGATCGCCGCCAAACTTCGCCGCCGCTTCCTCCTGGCCGTAGTCCAGCTTGTGGACTTTGGGCCACTCCGGCCACGGGTTGTCGGCGGCACGCTCCAGCGGTGCGCGCGGCATGATCTCGATCTGCGCGAGGCTCCGGCAACCCTGCCGGATCGACGTGCCGACGCAATCCGTGCCCGTGTCGCCGCCGCCGATCACCACGACGTCCCTGCCGCGTGCGTGGATCGGGCTCGCGTCCGGGCCTCCGTCGAGCAGTGCCTTGGTGCTGGCCGTGAGGAACTCCATCGCGAAGTGGACTCCGCGCAGCCCGCGGCCGGGGATGGCGAGGTCGCGCGGTTGTGTCGCACCGGTGCAGATCACGGTGGCGTCGAAGTCGCGCAGCAGAAGCTGCGCCTCGACATTCTCGCCGACGTTGGCGTTGCACAGGAACTTGATGCCTTCCTGTTCGAGCAGGGCGATGCGCCTCTCGAGGACTTCGCGCTTGTCGAGCTTCATGTTCGGAATGCCGTACATCAGCAGTCCGCCGGGACGGTCATCGCGCTCGAGCACCGTGACCAAGTGACCGGCACGGTTGAGTTGCTGCGCGGCAGCGAGCCCGGCCGGGCCGGAGCCGATCAAGGCGACTTTCCTGCCGGTGCGCGCTGCCGGCGGCTCGGGCAGCACCCAGCCCTCGTCCCAGCCGCGGTCGATGATCTCGTTCTCGATGTTCTTGATCGTGACCGGCGCGTCGTTGATGCCGAGCACGCAGGATCCCTCGCACGGCGCCGGGCACACGCGGCCGGTGAACTCCGGGAAGTTGTTGGTCATGTGCAGGCGCTCGAGCGCCTCCCGCCACAACCCGCGGTACACGAGATCGTTCCACTCCGGGATCACGTTGTTGATCGGGCAACCCGAGGCCATGCCGCTGATCAGCTTGCCGGTGTGGCAGAACGGCACGCCGCAATCCATGCAACGCGCGCCCTGGTGGCGCAGACGCTTCTCCTCGAGGTGCGGATGGAACTCCTTCCAGTCGCCGATGCGCTCGAGCGGCGCGCGATCGACCGGCAACTCCCGCAGGTACTCGATGAATCCCGTTGGCTTTCCCATCTTCTCGTTCCCGAACAGTGATGCGGCGGCTCAGTTGCCGCCGACGCGCGACAGGTCGCGGGCATTTTCCTCGAAGGCCACCATGATCGCCTCCTCGCCGACGAGGCCCTGTTCCTCGGCGCGCGAAATGCAGGCCAGCATGCGCTGGTAGTCCTTCGGGATGACCTTCACGAACTTGCGGACCGCCGCGTCCCAGCCGTCGAGAACCTGGCGCGCCCGTTCGCTCGAGGTGTGTGCGAGGTGGCGTTCCACCATGCGGCGAACCTCGGCGATCTCCGCCTCGGTCTCGAGCCGCTCGAGGTTCACCATCTGCGGGTTCACGTTGCCCGGGAAGTCGCCGCGCTCATCCAGCACGTAGGCGATGCCGCCGGACATGCCCGCCGCGAAGTTACGTCCCGTGGGCCCGAGCACGACGACGCGGCCGCCGGTCATGTACTCGCAGCCGTGGTCGCCAACGGCCTCCACTACCGCATTGACGCCGCTGTTGCGCACGCAGAAGCGCTCACCGGCCATGCCACGGATGAACGCCTCGCCGCTCGTGGCGCCGTAGAGCGCGACGTTACCGACGATGATGTTCTCCTCGGCGGCGAACGTGGCCTCGCGCGACGGCAACACCGCGAGCTTGCCGCCTGACAGCCCCTTGCCGAGGTAGTCGTTGGCATCGCCCTCGAGCGACAGGCTCATGCCGCGCGGCACGAACGCGCCGAAGCTCTGGCCCGCCGAGCCGCGGAAGTGCAGCCGGATCGTGTCCTCCGGCAGGCCCTTTGCGCCATGACGGCGGGTGATCTCGCTGCCGGTTATCGTGCCGACGACCCGGTTCACGTTGCGGATCGGCAGCTCGGCGACGACCTCCTCGCCGCGCTCGAGCGCCGGGGCGCACAGGTCGAGAAGCGTCGTGACGTCGAGCGACTTCTCGATGCCGTGGTCCTGTTCTTCCTGGCAGTAGCGGCCCCAGTCGGAGTCCACTTCGGGCGAGTACAGCAGGCTCGAGAAGTCGAGGCCCTTCGCCTTCCAGTGCTCGATCGCCTTGCGCGGTTCGAGCTTGTCGACGCGGCCGACCATTTCCTCGATCGTGCGGAAGCCGAGCTGCGCCATGATTTCGCGCAGGTCCTCGGCGATGAAGCGCATGAAGTTGATCACATGCTCCGGCTTGCCCTTGAACCTCTCGCGCAGGCGCGGATCCTGCGTCGCCACGCCGGTAGGGCAGGTGTTCAGGTGGCAGACGCGCATCATGATGCAGCCGGTCGCCACCAGTGGCGCGGTCGCGAAGCCGAATTCCTCGGCGCCGAGCAGCGCGGCAATCGCCACGTCGCGCCCCGTCTTCAACTGGCCGTCGGTCTCGACCGCGATGCGCCCGCGCAGGTTGTTGAGCACGAGCGTCTGGTGCGTCTCGGCGAGGCCTAGTTCCCACGGCAGGCCGGCATGATGAATCGAGGTCTGCGGGGAGGCGCCGGTGCCACCGTCGTGGCCGCTCACGAGCACCACGTCGGCATGCGCCTTGGCGACGCCGGCGGCGACCGTGCCGACGCCGACCTCGGCCACGAGCTTCACGCTGATCCGCGCCCGGCGATTCGCGTTCTTCAGGTCGTGGATGAGTTCGGCCAGGTCCTCGATCGAGTAGATGTCGTGGTGCGGGGGAGGTGAGATCAGGCCGACGCCGGCCGTCGTGTGGCGCGTCTTCGCGATCCACGGATACACCTTGGTGCCCGGCAGCTGTCCGCCCTCGCCGGGCTTGGCACCCTGCGCCATCTTGATCTGGATTTCCCGCGCGCTGACCAGATACTCGCTCGTGACGCCGAAGCGGCCGGAGGCCACCTGCTTGATCGCGGAGTTCTTCGAGTCGCCGTTCGGCAGCGGCGCGTAACGCTCCGGGTCCTCGCCGCCCTCGCCGGTATTGCTCTTGCCGCCGATGCGGTTCATCGCGATCGCCAGCGTCTCGTGCGCTTCCTTGCTGATCGACCCGTAGGACATCGCGCCGGTCTTGAAGCGCTTGAGCAGGCTCTCGACCGGTTCGACCTCCTCGATTGGAATCGCGTCCCCGGGCTTGAACTCGAGCAGGCCGCGCAGCGTGCAGAGGTGGGTGGACTGCTGGTTGACCAGTTCCGCATACGACTTGTAGGTCGCGTAGCTGCCGGTGCGCACCGACTTCTGCAGGCGATGGATCGTCTCGGGATTGAACAGGTGGAACTCGCCCTCGGCGCGCCACTGGTAGTCGCCGCCGACCGGCAGCGTGTGGCGGGCCGCCGCGCGCGCGGCGAACGCGGCCTGGTGGCGCATCAGCACTTCCTGCGCGATGACCTCGGTGCCG
>Ga0315287_10002186_pt1 | contig 18378 bp, 15 predicted proteins | sample YL17G11_0_MG_FD_205037 | JGI IMG/M metagenome (GOLD analysis project Ga0315287, IMG submission 205037) | Sediment microbial communities from Yellowstone Lake, YNP, Wyoming, USA - YL17G11_0 | ecosystem: Environmental > Aquatic > Freshwater > Lake > Sediment | place: USA: Wyoming | collected...
GGCACGCCGCCTTTGTGCCTGGCCACCACCAGGCTGAGGAAGTTTTCTGGTTTCACGTCGCCGTGCGCCCAGCCGGCTGCGTGGGCGGCGCCCAGGGCTGCCGCCCCGGCCTGGGCTAGGCGCGCAATGCTGGCCTCGCTGAGGAATCCTCCAGCCGTGCGGGCGGCGACCCGGGCGGACGGGCCGGCCAAAGGCTGTGGAGATGCGACCGAGGCGATGTGAGGAAAAAAAAAAAAAAAAAAAAGGGGGTGGTGGTGGGGTCGAGGGTGGGAGGAGAGTGTGCCTTGGCGGGAGGGCAGCAGGTGTTTGCTCCCTCTCTCTTTCTCTGCGCGCTCACCATCGCCAGGTACACGCCGCCCTCGTCCTCGAAGGCGGCGTACAGGGGCAGGGCAGCGCCCGGTGGGGCGGCCGCCGCGACGGCCGCGTGGGCGGCCGCCTCCTGGCGGGCCTTGGTGCGAAGTGAAGAGAGGGGATGGATGAGGGGTGCCCCTTCGTCCCCTCTCGACCCCCCACCACCCCTCCGCCCATTCAGCCCCACGCACGCTCTCACCTTGCTCACCTCTTCACGCCACTCGCCCGCCCCACCACACATGCAGGCCTTCACGGCAAAGGCCTGCCCGCTCTCACCCCCCCACCCATCCCGGCAGCGCAGGATGAGGGCGCGCCGGCTGGAGCCTCCTGGGGCCGTGCCACCACCGCTCCCGCCACCCCCGACCTCGCCGTCCACGAGGAGGGCGCCCACGCACCAGCCGGCGGGGCCGTCGGGGTGGCGTAGGGATGGAGGGCAGGTCGGCGCCTGCCAGGGCAAGGGGTGCGCGAGGAATGGGGGTGGGTGGGCGGGCCTCATGACGATGGAGAGCAGGGTGGTTGTTTTATGGTGTCTCCATCACCTCCCTCTTTTCAGTCTACCCCCATAGAAGAAAAATTCTCCGCAAAAATGCGGGCCGCCAGCGCGGCCTTTGTGGCCGTCGCCCGGCGGGCGGGTCAGTCGGGAGCCTGCCAGCCTGAGCCGGCCAAGCCCGCCATAGTTTGGGCGTGGACGACCACGCATGCCCACCGCTGGGCGTCGACGGTTGCCGCCATTGACTCGTCGGCCGTGCGCGAGAAGTCGGTCTATGTTGTCAATGTAAGTAAATTATAATGGGGGGGGGCAACGCATGCAAGAGGATGCAGGCATGCCATCGTGTTGCACGGCTGCTCAAGTGCCGGTCTGAGCCGTATTATTGGTGAGGGTGTCGGAGCCTCCAGATGCCCGGAGAAAAGGCGCGGAGCCATGCGTACCCGACCCAACCCGACCCCTCACCACCCCCCAACCTCACAGTCAGAAGGCTACGCCAACACCTCGCCCGTCCTGCTGGGCCTCGCCGACTCCCTCGCCCGATCCTCGTCCTCCCCCTCCTCTCCCACCCCGATCGGCTTCTACCAGCCTGTCGCGGGCGCCCCGTTCCCCGGCTCCCCAGCGGGCGCCCCGCCCCGCCACGCCGCCCTCCTGGCGGCCGCTTTCCCGGGCGGGGCCCTGGTCACGGCTGCCGGGCCCGCCAGGCTGGCCGTCGTCCGGGCGCTGGCGGAGGGGCGGGACGAGGAGGTCATCCAGCAGGCCGCCGACGGTTTTGAGGCGCTCGCCGGGTCGGGCCGGGTTGCGGCGGTCGTCGTGGAGGGCGCCCACGAGGAAGCCGCCTGGGCGGCCGCCCGGGCCGCGGGGGGAGCCGTCGGCGCCGGCGCCGGGGGAGCCGCCGCCACCCCCACGCCCGCGCCCTTCAACCTACCCTCCATCCGCCTGGCCCTAAACGCCCGGCTGGCCGCCGCGCTGGGCGTGCGCGTCCTGGTGGTCGTCGACGCGCACCCCGCGGGCCGCCGCCCCCACCGCGCCCTGCCCGGCGGCTCGGCCGGCCCCGAGGACGCAGCCTACGAGGTCGCCACCCGGGCGGCCGTGTGCGTGCGCGCGCTGCGGCGGGCGGGCGCGGACGTGCTGGGCGTGCTGGTCAACCAGGGCGGCGGGGGTGGAGGCGGCGGCGATGGCAGCACCTGCGCGGCCGCCTTGGCGACCGCGCTGGTGCCCCGCCTCGCGGCGGCCGGCACGCGCCTGGTGGGCGTGCTGCCGACCGACCCGGCCCTCGCGGCGGCGGGCTTGGCCGAGGTTGCGGCGGCCCTAGGTGCGAGCCCGCTGAACAGGGGGAGGAGGAGGACGGGCAGCAAGGGGGTGCACGCTGGTGCTGCTGCTGGACCCAAAGAAATGCACGACGCGCCCGTGTCCAGTCTCTACCTCGCGGCGGGGACGGCCGCAGGCATGCTCGCCGGGCTGAAGCGGGGGGGGGTGGCCGGGTCGTCGCCGCCCGCCCGCCCCGTCGTCTTGGCGGACGCGGACCGGGGCGACCTGGTGGAGGCGTTGGCGGGGGCCGGCCACCTCCACGCGCCCGCGGCCCTGGTCCTGTGCGGCGTCCAGCCCCGCGGCCGCAGCCCGGCGGGCGTGGTGGCGGCAATGGCACTGGCCGCGCACGCACCATCGCCACCGTCACCACCGCCAGGAGCGCCCATCCTCACGACCCCGCACGCCGTGGGGGATGCCTTCCTCCTGGCCACCACCCGGGCGCCGCCCTCGCTGCGCCCGGCCTCGACCACCAAAATCGCGGCGGCGATCGCGCTGTGGCGGGCCTCCATCCCGGCCGGCGCGTTGGAGGCCGGCGCGGGGGGTGCCACCCCGCACCACCACCACCCGCCCACCGACCCGCCCGCCCGCTTTTTGGCGCGCATCTTTGCGTCGGCGGCCGCGCCGTCCCAGGGGGCGGCCGGCCTGCCGCGCGCCCGCATCGTGATGCCCGAGGCGAGCGACGCCCGGGTCCTGGCGGCGGCGGTGGAGGTGGCCCGGCGCGGCATCGCCCAGCCCGTGCTGTTGGGCCGCGAGGCCGAGGTCCGGGCGGCCGCGGTGGCGGCGGGGCTACCGGCCGCCATGGAGGGCGTCGAAATCCTGGACCCGGCGTCCGACCCGGCGGCCCTGGCCGGTGCGGCTGCCCGCCTGGCGGCCGCCCGGGCACATGCGGGCCTGACGGTGGCGGGCGCGGCCGCGCTCATCCAGGCCGACTCAACCTGGTTCGGGACCCTCCTGGTGGCAGGTGGCGAGGCGGACGGCCTGGTGAGCGGGGCCATCCACACGACGGCCGACACGGTGCGGCCGGCCCTCCAGCTGCTGCGCGGCCCGCGGGCGGCCGTCCGTGGCGACCCGGCTGACGCCGCCCGGCCGACGCCCGGGCTGGTGTCATCCCTGTTTTTCATGTGCCTGCCGTCCGGCGTCGTCGCTTTCTCAGACTGCGCCCTGTGCGTGGACCCTACGCCCGCGGACCTGGCGGCCATTGCCCTGGCGTCAGCGGCGACCGCGGAAGCGTTTGGGCTGGGCGGCAGTGGCGGCGGTGGGAGTGGCACCGCGGCCCTCCTCCCGCCCATCCGGGTCGCCCTCCTCTCCTACTCGACCGCCGCCTCGGGCACCGGCCCCGCCGTCGACCGCGTCCGCGCGGCCGCGGCGCTCGCGGCCGCGGCCGCGCCGCCGGGTGTCGCCGTGGAGGGTCCCTTCCAGTACGATGCCGCGACCTGCCCGGCTGTCGCGGCTACAAAGCTGACCCCGGCCGCCCTGGCGTCCTCCCGCGTCGCGGGCCGGGCCAACGTTCTCGTCTTCCCCTCGCTGGAGGCGGGCAACATCGCGTACAAGGCGACGCAGGCGGCGGCTGGGGCGGTCGTCGTCGGTCCGCTCCTCCAGGGCCTAGCCCTGGGCGCGGCCAACGACCTGTCGCGCGGGTGCGCGGTGCCGGACATCGTGTGCACGGTGGCGGCCACCGTGCTGCAGGCCCGGGCGTTGAAGGCGCGGCGTGAAATGAGTAGAAGTTGAGTTTTTTTTTTTCAAATCGCGCACGCCATGTCCTTTCCATCTCTATGTCTTCGCTCTCCCGCACCGCACCTACAGAAGCGCACCCGCCTATCCCCACTACTTGCGTGTGCCCCCGCCCTTCGTCTCCACCGGCGGGACGACCACGCCAAAATCACTCCCCATCATCATCCCATTTTTTCCCCACCCTCCAGCCGCCCGCTGCCCCACACCCACCGCCCAGAACGCGATCTTGGGGCTCGCTTTGCGGGCGAGGACGGGGGCCAAGCCCGCGGCCGCCATGGCGGCCTCGAAGGGCGCCCAGCGAGCGGCGCAGGCCTCGTCGGAAGGGGATGAGGACGCCGCAGGGGGGTGGGGGCGCGCCCCGCCTACTCCACCCCCTCCCCTCTCCACGCACCGCCGGGGCAGGGCCACGATCGCGACCCCGCCCGGCGCCGTCAGGCAGGCCCGCATGCGGACCAGCATGTCCCCCCTCCGGGCCGGAGTGGCCACGCAGTTGAGGACCATGGCGCAGACGACGACGTCGAAAGTCGTGCCACCCCCCCCACCAGGCTGCGGCGGCCCCAGGCTGAAAAAGTCGCAGGCTTCGATGCCCCGGGCCGAGGGCCGGATGTCGATGGCCCGCACGGCCAGCCAGGGACACGCTAGGAGCTGTGTGTTGACGGCTCCTATCTCGAGCACAGCCGGGCGTGGGCAGCCAGCGGCACGGCGGACGCCCAGCGCTGTGAGCGAGGAAAAGACAAAGCGGGACGTCGTGCGGTGCCTGGCCGTCGCCGTCTGGGACGCGTCCTGGTAGGCCGCCCGGTCGGGCGGCGGTCCGTCTACAGTTCGGCCGTGCTCCGCCGCATGGAAGGCCGACGTGATCTGGCGGGCGCGCTTCAGGGATTTGAGGGGCGGCGGGACGAGGGCCCGTTTTTTCTTTGCGCCCATTCTCGCAAGTGAACCGTCCTAGCCACTTCTCTTTTTTCGCCCTCCCGCCTTCCTGGGGCGACTTTTCTCACCCCTCTACACACACACACACACACACTCGCCCAAACCATGCAACGCGGCGGTGGCCGGGGTGGCTTCCGCGGCGGTGGCCGGGGCGGCTTTGGCGGCCGGGGCGGCGGCCGGGACGGCGGCGGGCGCGGCTTTGGCGGCCGCGGCGGCGGCTTTGGCGGCGGCCGGGGCTCGTGGGACGCGGGCCCGCCCGCCGAGGTCGTGGAGGCCGGCATTTTCGAGCACCCCTGTGAGGGGGAGGCTGTCTGCAAGCTGGCCATTGAAAAGGTGCGAGAGAGGGAGGGAGGGGTTGGGTGGGCCGGGTGTGTGGGGCGCGGGAGCAACAGATCGATAAGCGGCGGCCGAGCAAGCGGCCGAGTGTTTTTGTTGTGTGTGTGAGCGCGCCCTTGTGCCCGGGGCGCTGTACTAAAGGGACCGGCCTGTCCCAGAAAAGCATGCCAGCATACGCGAGCGCTCGCTGGTGTGAAAAGGTGGCGGATGTAAGCCGCGCACGCCCCGTCCCGAGAGTGTGAGAGAGGAGGCGCACATGCCGGACCCCCCCGCGACGACAAAAAAAAACCCAACCCAGCCCTCAAAACCTCACGCCCTTTCCTTCTCCCCTCCATTCCTATCTCCACCAAGGTCCCCTTCTTCAACGCTCCCATCTACCTGGCCAACAAGACGCCTGTCGGCAAGGTCGAAGAAATCTTCGGCTCCATCGCCTCGCCCTACTTTACGATCAAGATGGGCGACGGCGTCGCCGCCGCCTCGTACGCCTCTGGTGACAAGTTCTTCATCGACCCGGCCAAGCTGCTGCCCATGGAGCGCTTCCTCCCCGGCGCCAAAGGGTCTGGTGGAGGCGGGGGTGGGCGTGGGGGCGGGCGCGGCGGTGGCCGGGGCGGCGCCCGCGGTGGCGGCCGGGGCGGCTTTGGCGGCCGCGGCGGCGGTGGCCGGGGCTTCAGCCCGGGCGGCCGTGGCGGCGGCGGCTTCGGCGGCCGCGGCGGTGGTGGCGGCCGCGGCTTTAGTGGTGGGCGGGGCCTGGGCGTCCGCGGTGGGGGGGTGAACGGTGGGCGCGGTGGGGGGTTCGGTGGCCGCAGCAGCTTTGGCGGCGGGCGGGGGCGGGGGCGGGGTTGAAAACGGTTGACGAGATTCTTCATCGCGACGCCTGTAACAACAACAAGAAACCGTGTTTTTTTGCTTCTTCTTCTGCTGGACATTACACGCACACACACACACACGCACACACGCACACACGCTGGCGCGATTTCAAACAGCCTCGACATCAAAAACGCCGACGGCGGGCATGGGAGCGGGCGCAGCCACTCTTCAACCACTCTCTCTCTCTCCCTCTCTCTTTCTAATCCTCACCCAAAATGTATTTACGCCGACGCCGGCGCGTTGACCCGCCCCGACATGGCCAGCAGGGGCGGGCCCCGCACGCCCTTGGGCGGCGGCCCCGGCGCGGGGCCGCCCGCGCCCGGCCCGGCGGGCGCGCCCTTGAGCACGCAGGCCAGGTAGGGCAGGGGCAGGGCCGCGCCCGCCGTGGTGCCATCCCGGCCGCCCTCGCACCCGCCGGGGGAGATGGGGCACCAGGTGAAGACGGCGCAGCCGTGCGCGGCCGCGCACTTGGCGCAGCACTCCTCCAGGGAGGCGGCGGTCGTGGGCGTGCCGGCGGGGCCGGCCAGAGGCGTGCCCGCGTACACGGCCGCGCTCTCCGCGACGCACAGCCCGCCCGCGACGGCCTCCTCGCGCGGGCGCAGCTCGCCGGACGTGGCCGCGGCCCGGCCCGCCCCGATGGCGCCGTCCAGGTACTTGACCAGCCCATCCAGCGCGGGCTGGGGCTTGTTGCAGGTGAAGGCCGTCGCCCGGCCCGTGGCCGGGTCGACGGGGCCGGCCGCCTGGCCGGCCGCCAGCCGGCCGACCGCCGCCCGCAGCGTGGCCAGGGCCTCGCCCCGGGCGCGCCGGTCGACGGCGTTGTCGCCCAGGATGGTGTACGTGAAGCCCCGGGTGGAGGTCGTCGCGTTGAAGGACGGGTTGGCCAGGATTAGGGCGCCGGACTGGGAATGGTGGGGGGAGAGAGAGAGAGAAAGAGAGTGAGTGTGCGCGCGCGCGCGGCGGGTGGGGTGGGGGGTGAGCGTTTTCGAGGGGGGAGGGGTCCGGCCGGGGGGCCCCGGTAGATTGCCCCCTCCCTCCCGACCGCCCGCGCCCCGCCCCCCCCCCATCATCTCTCCCTCTCCTCACACGCACCGTCAAGTCCATCCACGTCAGGTCCCGCACCTCGCCCTCGCCCGTGGGCACGGCCCGCCAGAAGCGGAGGGCCGGGCCGGGCAGTTCCAGGCCGGGCACGGCGGGCGTGTCGGCCAGGGTGAGGTACGAGGTCGGCGAGTGCGGGGAGCAGGAGGAATCGCCGCGGAAGGTGGTGCCGGGGAAGAGGGTGAGGGGGGCGGCGTACTTGAGGCGGGAGGCGTCGGCCTGGACGCCGACTGCGTGAAAAAGAAGAAGAAAAAAAAGGAGGGGGAGGGGAGGGGGGGGGGTTGGAGGGGGGGATGGAGGGGGGGGGGGGAGAGGGGCGCAAAGAAAGGGGGCGCCCGCATGCGTGGCTTTCAGGCCACCCCATTCCCAAAGCAAGCAGTGCGCTGGGTAGAGTGATGCCCCCTCATTTCCATCGGCCGTGTCGGAGCGGGAGAGAGCGAGGGGGGCGTGGCGAAAGGGGCGGTCGCGGGTGGAGGGAAAGAGCGCCGAGATGGGGGAAAGAGACGTCCCCGAGCCACGGCTAGCTGCGGGCAAGTCTCTCTTCAAGACGCGCCCCCCTTGCCTGGGCGTTGCGGGCGCTCTCGCACGGCTCCTGCCGCCCGGGGAGTGGAATGGCACACACACACACACATGCGCATGGTCTTCGGGGTGGTGGTGATGCCAGGCCGGCGGGGCGCCGGGACCGTTTTTCGCGCGTCCCCGCCCTCCATTTGACGGTCGAGACGGAGGCGGAGCCAAGTCGCGACCCCCCCCTCTCTCTCTCTCTCTCTCCTCCGTGTTTTACACGTACCGGGCCCGCCCACTGGGGAGGCAGCCTCTGGAGCGGCGGCTGCAGCCGCGGCGGCGAGGAGGGCGAGGAAGGTGGAAAGGCGCATGGTGGCGTGAGGGGGGGGGGGGCGTGTCGGGAAGACGGCCGGGGGGGTCGGAGGGGTGAGGTAGGTGTGTGATGTGGAAAAGCTGCTTTTTTTGTCTCATCTCTCTTCCAACCCCGCTCCCCGTGTTTCAAAAAAAAATTAAATTTTAGACGCAATTTCGCGCAGTCTCCCGGGCAGCCCGCGTAGCTGCGTGAAGTCAGGGCTCTGGAGTCGCTCCGGGTGGATTCTAGGCCCGCCTCACCTTCACCTGGGCGTGTATTCGGCTCGCCCGCGCGCACGGCACCGTCCGCAGGGAGGGTGCTGCGCCTGCTTTTTTGTGCGGGCGCGCCTGCGGACCCGCGCCCCCGGCTGACGTTTGCAGACGCTCCTTTGGAGCGCCCCACCGCGGCTGCGCGCACCCTCTTCAGACCCTGCCGCCCTCGCAAGGCCAAGCCCTATCCAACAGCCACCTGAATCTGTGACCGGTTCAACAACAAAGCAAAAGCAATTGCCTGGCCCGTGGAGGCGCGCGTCTCACATTTTTTTCCAGGCGCCGTGTTAAAAATTTGCTTCTCGCTCTTCCAATGCGCCGCCTCCTCGCCCTCCTCGCCTGCGCGGTGGTCGGCCTCCTGTACGGAACAGGGTGGTGGGGCGTCAGACCCATGCAATGGAAGTCGGCTCACACCGCCCGGGACGCCCTCCGCGGCGCCCTCCCGCGAGGGCGCCCCTCCCCGCTGCTGCCGCCGCCGCCGCCGCCCGCTCCCCCCCAAGCCCATCCACCCGGCCCGCTCTCCCTCGCAGCCACCCTCGCCTTCAACCTGCCCCACTGCAACCGGAGCGCCCACGCCGGGGGGCCGCCGCGCGCGGTCATCGTGTCCGCCTACTTTGACGTGCCCACTCAGAAACGGACACGGTAAGGGGAGGGAGGGGAGAGGTGGGGGGTGGGGGGGGGCCATACACCACTCTCCGCGCGCGCTCTGTTTCCCTCCCCCTCCTCATTTTTTTTCCGTTTTCGACCTCCCTCTCCAGCGCCCAGTACGCGACCTGGATCGGCCACCTGTCCGCCCTGAACGCGCCGCTCGTCTTCTTCGGGGACGCCCCCGCGGCGGCCGCAATGGCGGCCGCCCGGGCGGGGCGGGGGCTGGACGGGCTGACGGCCGCCGTGCCCACCGCCGTCGCCGACCTGGCCTGCGCGCGGGCGGCGGGGGGGATGGGCGTGTGGGAGGGCCAGGCCGACCTGTGAGTGTTTTTTTCAACAGAGAAGGGGGTGGGGGGTGCGTCGCGGGGCCCTCTCTCTCTCTTCCTTTTCCCTTTCCCAGGCACAAAAGCCGACCCGCGGGACCACACACCACCATTGCGCCCCCTCTCTCTGATCTTTCCTTCCTTTTCGCCCCTCATCCCCTCCCTCTCCGCCCCCCCAAAATCCTTTTCCAGCGACCCCGAGGCCTCCCTCCACTCCCCACCCCTGTACGCCGTCTGGTGCTCCAAGGCCGCCCTGCTGGCGGCCGCCGCCCAGGCCGGCTGCTTTGGCGGGTCGCACTTTTTCTGGTATGACGCGGGCGCGTTCCGGCAGGGCCCCCCGCCGGGGAGCGCGGCCGCCCCGGCGGTGGCGGCCCCGGCGGGCGCGGCCGCGGCGGGCGCGGCCGTGGCGGCCAGCAACGCACCGGCGGCGGCCAGCGCGGCAGCAGCAGGGAGGCAGGCAGGCGGCGGGCGCGCCCCCCCCACCCCTCCCCCGCCCACCCCCACCCCTCCCCCCACCCCCACCGTGACCACCCCTTGGCGCCCGGCCCTCCTCGCCGCCCTCCCGCCCGGCCGCCTGGTGGGCACACTGGTCCACCGGGCCTTGCCCCGGGCCGCCGTCACGCCCGACCCGGCCGACCCGGCCGTTCCGGCCCGCCCCCTGGGCCGCCCCGGCCCCCGCGCGCCCGCCCTGCTGCGCGACGCGGTCGCGGCGGGCGGCTTTGGCGGGGACAAGGCCGCCGTGGCCGCCTTTGCGACCGCCTTTTATGGCATGGCCGACGCCTTCCTGGCCCGGGGCTGGTTTGCCGGCAAGGAACAAAACGTGTTCACCGCGGTGTGCGCCCTCCACCCGGGCCTGTGCGCCCTCATCCCGGGAGGTGGCTGGTTCGATTTCCACGAGCGCCTCGCGTACGCGGCGGACCCGGCCGCGGCGGCGGGCAGGTTGAAAGGGCTGCTGGAGGCGTACGAGGCGGAGGATTAGTAGGGGAGAGAGAGCGGAAGTGCGGTTTAGGGGCGGCGTGCCGCCAAGAAACAGGTGTGCGGGCCGAGGCGGGCCCAAAGGCGGCTTGGGTGTCATTTTTTTCGCGCCTCTCTCTCTCTCTCTCGCCTCTTCGCCACACACACGCATACACGCACGCATACTTACACCTGCGCGGCGCGAGCGTTCTCCTCCTGTTCTTCCGCGCACACAGCCACCTCAGGAGAAGAGCACGCACCCGAGACGCTCCAAGACACCGCGTCCGCCCGTGTGAAAGAAAAAAAAAAAACATTGCGCCCCCACACCACGAAAAAATGGCGGACTGTCCGGCGGAAACCCTCCTGCCCTCCGTCTCCGTCCACGTCGTGGTCATGCCAATGGCAGGCGGGGATGCAAAGGTTCACCCCTCCCTCCTGCCGACGGCAGCCAAGGCGGCCACCGTTGCCGCGCCGGCGGCGGCCGCCGCGGGCAGCGCTGAGGCCGCATGCCATGCGCCGGCGCGCACGCCCGCCCCGCTAGCCCTCGGCCGGGACGTCCACGCCACCGCCCTCCACACGCCCGCCCCCCTGATGGTGACGCCCCTGTGCGCCCTGGGCATGGACACCAGCTGTGTGGACAGCGTGAGTTGTGTGGAGGGAAAGGGAGAGAAGGACCTCTCCGGCGGGGCTTCCTCGTTTCGATAAAAAAGAAATTCACACGCTTCGTCTCTCCACCACCACCACCACTCCACCACTCTCTCCCCCTCACCCCACCCCCACAGGCGTCCGGCTGGCTGGCCACCCACTCCGCCCACCGGGCCCGCCGCATCTCGTCCGGCGGGTCCGGTGGGGCTGGGGCGGCCGCCCCTGCGCCCGCCACCACCGCTGGCGAACCCTCGGCAGCTACGGCCACGGCCGCGGCCACGGCCGCGACCCCGCTCCCCTGCCCCCGCTCGGCCGGCCACAACGGGGGCCACCTCCTCCTTGTGGGCGGCGGCGGCCTGCTCCAGCCCACCCCGCTCCCGCCGGGCGTCCGGGGCGCGTCCGGGACGGGCGAGGCCGGCATGCTGCTGCTGCCGTCCGGGGGCGGCGGCGGCGGCGGCGGCGGCGGCGGCGGCGGCGGCGGCGGCGGCGGCGGCGGCGGCGGCGGCGGCGGCGCCGCCGCCGCCCTGCCCCCGCACCACCCGTCCAGCCGGGCGGGCGCCCTGGCCGCCGAGGCGTCTGCCCTGCACGCCCAGAACGGGGCGCTCGCGGCCGCGCTGGGCGCGGTCTCTGCCCGCGCCTCCGCCCTGGCGTCCGAGGCCGCCGCCGCCCGCCGCCTCCTGGCGGGCCTGGCGCCGTCGGGCGGCGACGCGGGTGGCAGCGCGGCGGCCACGCTGGGCGCCCTGCACGCGGCGCTGGCGCGCCAGCAGGCGGCCGCGGCAGGCCTGCCGCCCGCGCCCGGTGGGGGTGGGGGCGGGGGCGCCGCCGCCGCGGCCGCCGTGGCTGCTGCTGCTGCTGCTTTCAGGGGTGACGCCGCCGATTTGACGGCCGCCGCGGATGAGCTGCTGGCGGGGGCGGGGGTGGATAGTGAGTGCAGGGAGGGGGAGGGGGGAGCACACAGACGGGGGGTGGGCCGCGTGCCTCGCGTACCCTCAAAAACCTCACCCCTCACTTCTCCATCCACGCCACACAGTCGACGACCCTGCCTGGGGCGGCCTTTGAAGAAGAATGAAGGGAAGCGTTGCAACGTTGTTACTTTTTGTTGATGTTGGCGTGGGGCGAGGCGGAGGCGTGTGCGTGATGCGCGGGGCGTGTGCGGGGTTTTTGGATGAGAGGGGAGAGGGGAGCGATGATGAAGAAGAACGCCGCTGTCCAGTCTTTTTTTTTTTTTCCGCACACTGCATACAGCAACACCTCGCCAAATAAATGGCCGCCTTTGCCTCCATCGACATCTCCCTCGGCGGCGACCTGGATGACCTGCTCGCCGAGGCGGGTGGCGACGCGCTCATGGAGTGGGCAACCGTGGACGACGGATACGACGGGCGCTTGCTTGATGAAGGAATGGCTGCGTCCACGGCCGCCCCCGACGACGGCCTGCAAGCCTACGTCGCGGCCCTGCTGGCCGCGGCAGGCAGCATGGGTGGACGGGATGGACTGCCGATCGTCGCACCACACGCGGGCGCCGGTCGCCCGCCCAGCGCGGGCCTTGGGCCGCCCCCAGTCACGAGCGGCGGGCCGACACCCGACGCGCCTCCTCCCTCTGCCAGCCCGAGGCTGACCCGCCGCTCCTGCAGGGGGGCCACGGCGGCCGGCGCCCCACCCCTGCCCGCCCCGCCCGGCCTTGCGCCGGCGGACCCCGGACCCGAGCAGCTCCTACCCGACTTCCCGCTCCTGGACCCGGCGGCCTCCGAGCCGGCCCACCTCCCGCCCAAGGGCGCGCCCGCGGGCGGCAACAACGCCGAGGTGCAGCGCCGGTACCGGGAACGCCGCAAGGCCGCGTCCCGGGCGGTCGAGTCCGACCTGGCCCGGGCCCGGGCGGCCCTGGCGGCGGAGCGGGGGTTGCGGGCGCACCTGGAGCGGGCGCTGGTGGCGGCGGCGGCGGCGCTGCAGGCAGCGGGCACGCGGCTGCCTGGGGAGGAAGGGGGGGTGGCGCCACCGGCGCCGGCGCCGCCGCCACCAGCCTTGTCGCCGCCGGCGGCCGCCTTTACCTCGCCCGAAGACGCGTACGCGGCCCACGCGGCTGCGCTGCGGGGCCTGGTCGACGCGGCGGGCCTGCGTCGGGCCGACCCGGCGGGCGTGGACGGGGCGACGGCCGCGGCCGCGGCGGCCCTCGTCGCGGCGGGTGCGGCCGCCCGGGGGGCGGCCGCCGCCGCGGCCCGCCGGGCGCGGGCCCGGGGCGACGCAGACCCCACCGCCGCCGACAGGGGCGACGATGACGATGACGCCGCCGCCGCCGCCGCGCCCTGCGACGCCGCCTGCCCCGCCCTGTCCGGCCCGGCCGGGCGCGTCGCGGCGGCCCTCGCCCTCTCCCCCGCCCAGCGGGCCGCCCTGAGTGAGCTGCGCGGCGCCACCCTGGCCCGCCTGGCCTCCATTTTCGGGGCCCGCCCGTCCCTGAACGCGGCGGTCCTGGCGGGCCTGGCCGCCGATGCGGCGGGCGGGGGCGGGGCGGCGGGCTTGGACGCCCGCCTGGCCTGCCTGTCCGTGGCCGGCCGGGCCGCGTGCGATGGAGGAGGAGGGGGAGGAACAGCGGGCGCGGGCGCTGCCACGCCGTCCCCCTCCTCCTCCTCTGGCGGCCCTCCCCCCGGGGGCACGCCCCGCCCGCCCTCCCCACCCCCGCCCACAGCCGGCCTAGATGCAGCCCTGGCCGCCCTGCGCCGCAACCTGGCGGCGGAGGCGGCGGCCGGGGCGGCGGCGGACTATGCGCTCCTTGCACGCCTCCTCCACCCGACCCAGGCGGCCGTCGCGGTCGCCGACTGGTGGCCCGGGCACGTGGACGCGCTGGCCCTGGCGGCGGCGGTGGAAGCGGGGGGCAGTGCTGGTGGTGGTGGTGGGGTTGGGGCGGCGACAGCGGCGGGGAAGAAGCGCGGGGCGGCGGCGGGGTGAGACTGAGTGAGAGGGATTGTTGATGAAAAAATCGAGTTGAAAACAAACAACACGCGCACCCGTCTCTCTCCCTCTCTCTCTAGGGCAGCGGCTGCCCCTGGCCACCACCACCCCACACGCTCTGCCAGTCGCCGCCGGCACCCAGCCCCAGCCCATGGTGGGGGTGAGGTGGGTGAGGGTGGTGGGGCGGGTGCGTCTGGTGCGGCAGCGGGCCGCCCCCAGGCACGGCTTGCCCGCCGCCCCCGCCCCCGCCCTTCAGCGCGGCCTTGCGCCGCCGCCCAAAGAGGATGCGGAAGAGGAAGCGGGCGACCTCGCCGTATAGGGCGCCCGCCCGGTCGAGCAGGCCGAGCAGGGCGCCGATGAAGAAGTGGACGGCGTGCGCGTTCTCGTCCACTAAAAAGGAGAGGCGGCCAAAGAGGTGGACAGCGCCGCCCAGGCCGTGGAGCATGGCTGCCCACGCGCCTGGGGGGTGCGGGGGGGGGAGCACGCCGCCTGGCGCCGTGCCCAGCCCGCCGGGCGCGTAGGGCGAGCCCATCATGCCCCCACCGTAGGCGCTGCCGTAGCCGCCGCCGTAGCCGCCGCCCAGGCCGCCGCCGTACATGCCCCGGCCGTACAGGGAGCCGCCCATCATGCCGCTGTAGCCGCCGCTGCCGTAGCCGCCGCCGCCGTAGCCGCCGCCGTACATGGAGGACGCCCCGTACCCGCCGCCGTACCCGCCCGCTCCATAGCCGCCGCTGCCGCCGTACATGGAGGTGGAGCCGTAGGCGGCGCCGCCGTAGGGCGAGATGCCGCCCAGGCCACCCCCGCCGTAGGCGGAGCCCAGGGTGCCATACCCGCCGCCGCCTCCGTACGTGGCCAGGGCGCCCGGGCCGTAGCCCGGGGCGGCAGCGCCGCCGCCGTAGGGCGCGCTGGTTGTCGTCGTCGGCGGCGCACTCCCGTCCGTGCCCGTGGCGGGCGTGCCGTAGTTGGAGGGGCGGCCCCACCCGGCGGCCTGCTGCTGGGCGGGGGCGGGAGCGCTGCCCCCGCCCTCCCAGGGCGCCGCGCCTGTGGTTGTCGTGGTCCCGCCCGCCCCAGCGTTCAGGGCGGCCGCCCCGGCGGGCGTGGCCCCGCCGCCCGCCCGGTCCCAGGGTTTAGGGGGTGGGGGCTTGTTGCCTGAATGACGAGAGGAGGCGCGTTTGGAGAGAGAGAAGGTTTGGGTGAAGGGAGGGGATGCCAGCAGGGCGGGGCGGCGGGGCGTGTCTCTTTCTCTGCACCGCCCTTGACGCACCTGACATGACGCCGTCTCCCCTCTCAGGACGTGGATGATAGGCCCCTGCGAGGAGGCTAGGGGGCACAGGCCTCGTGTCGGGGAGCGCGTGCGTTCCGCGCGAAAGGGAGTCTTTTCTCCGGCGGCGTGAGGGCACTACTGTCGTTTTTTTTTGCGGGCGCCGCGTGGAGAGGCGGGGCGGGTCCGTGCGTGCGTGTGAGTGTGGCTTCTCACTGGAGTGCGCGCTGGTGAGACAGGTTTGCGCTCGTGCAAGCGTGGAGGAACGGGCCCCTTCACCCCTCTGCGCGTGGGCAGAAAGGCGCGAAGCGAGTCTGAGGAAAAGGAAAATGCCCCCCCCGCCTCATTCTTGCGACCCGCTTGTTTTTTTTTCTATCACCATGCTCGACGGCCCCGTCGGCCCGGCCCGCCTCACGGTCGCCTGCCTCGACTGCGCACGCTTCGAGATGTCCCCGACCAACCTGGTGGCGGCGGCCGCGTCGTCGGCCCCCTACGCGATGGTGTTGGGCTTGGCAGCGGTGTGTCAATTCGTGCAAGGAAAAAAAAAAAAAAAACATTTCAACCTCGACCCCTTTTTCCTTCACCGCCCGTCCACGCTTCTCATCCCTCCCACACCTGCCCCCCTCCCATCCAGGCCACCTACGCCACCGTGTCGCCGCTCGCCCTGGCCGTCCTGGCCGCGGGCGTCGCCAACGAAGGCGCCAGCCTGGCCCTGAAGCGGGCCCTGGCCACCCCCCGCCCGCCCGCCCGGTGCAGGGCGCTGGGCACGTGCGGCGCGGCCGGCATGCCGTCCTCCCACGCCCAGAACGCGGGCTTTGCCTGGAGCGTGCATGCGGGACTGGCGTCTGCCGGGCTGGTGGGCGTGCGGCATGCCAGGAACGGGGGCGGCAAGGCCCGCGCCCTCGCCCGCCCGCTCCTCCCCGCCTGGTGGCCCGCCCTGGAATCGGCGGCCCTCGCCGCCCTCGCCCTCCTCATCGGGTGGGCCCGCGTGGAGCTGGGCTACCACACCCTGGACCAGGTGGTCGCCGGGTGGGGCGCCGGCGTCGTCGCCGGCGGCGCGACGGCGGCGGGCATCCGGTGGTGGGGGCGGCGGCGGCGGCGGCGACAGCGGGGAGGGCAGGCGCGCGGCGCCCCGCCTGCCCTCCCGCCCGTCCGGACCTCGCCGCTCAGCCCGGCCCGGGCGCGCCGGCCCTCGGCCGCCGCCTCGCCCCGCAAGCTGGCCAGCCCTGCCGCCTCGCCCTTGCCACCCTGGCGGCGTTAGAAGGCGACGTGGAGACGTGGAGACACAAGAAAAAAAAAAAGGACACTCCCTCATGTGTAAAAAAAGTTAAAAAAAAGGAAAGCCCAACTCTCTCATATCATCATTCCTCGTCCACGCCCGGCTCGTACAGGCACACGCAGTCCATCAGCTCCCCGCCCACCAGCGTCCGGGCCAGGCGCGCATTCTTGACCATGGCCAGCTTCAGGGACGCGCACGCGAAGCGGGCCCGGAAGTTGGTGTGGAGGGCCCTACCCTGCCCGACCAGGACGACCAGGTCGGCGCCCGTGCACGCGTCCGCCAGCGGGGCCGGCACCCGGCGCAGGTCCAGGCAGGGCGACCCCTGGCCCGTGTCCACGACAAAGAGGCGGGGGGGAGGCAGGGGGGCGAGGGGCGCCGTGGCGACCCCGCCCCGGGCGGGCGGCGGGGAGGGCGGCGCCGGGGAGGTGGCCGCCGGCGGCCAAAAGGCGCCGGCCTGCAGCCCGCTCCGGGGCGAGGCCCCCGGCGAGGCGGCCGCCGCGACCGCGGCCGCCGCCGCCTGGGTCGCCGCCAGGACGGCCGCCACGGCGGCCCCGCCCTCCACGGGCGGCGAGAGCGGGGACGCGGACGCGCTCGCCCCGCCGCCCCCGCCGCCCCCGCCCAGCAGGTCGCACAGGCGGGTCCCGGAGTGCACCCGCGCGCGCAGGCCGGGGGCGGGCGGCACCGTCCCGCCCGCGGCCGCCGCGGCCGCGGCCCCCGCCGCCGCGGCCGCGCCGATGATGGGGCAGACCGCTCCCGCGGCCGCCACCACGCCCACCAGCTCGGCGGCGGTGATGTCGTTCAGGGCGGGCGCGGCGTTGGCCGCCAGGACGACCTCCCCGCCCGCCCGGAGCAGGGCCCTGGCGAGCGGGAGGACGCCCAGGACGACGTCCGCGCCCGCGTTGTCGACGAAGATGATGGTCCGCCGGAAGGGCGGCGGCCGGGCGGCGGGCGCGGCCGGGCCCGCCGCCGCCGCCGCGCCCGTCGCCGCCGTCCACCGGGCGGCCAGCGCGTCAAAGGTGTCGCGGCGCCAAGGGCGGGAGGCCGCGACGCGGGCGCGGGCGGCCCGGAACATGGCGACCACGCCGCTCCTCTCCCCGCCCCCCCCCACCGCCACCGCCTCCCCAGCCCCGGCCCCGGCCCCGGCCCCGCCGCCCGCCGCCGCCGCCGCGGCGGCCTCGGCCTCGGCCTCCGCCTCCGCCTCGGCGGCGGCGTACAAGTCCACGCAGGCGGCCGCCCCCCAGTCGAAAATGTTGGCGGCCAGGGCGCCCCCGATGAGGGCCTCCAGGGCGGCCGCGGGGGAGGCGGACGGCGCCGCCGCCTGCGCGTCCAGGTCGGCGAGGTGGGCCGGCAGGGCGGCCAGGGCGGCCGCGCACTCGCCCGCCTTGTCCAGGCGGTAGACGTCCCCAAACCCAAACTCGCGCACGCACTCCTCGCGCAGTTCGAACACGCCCGACAGGGCCATCGCGCCGTACGTGGCCGGGTCCCGGCGCAGGCGGGCAAAGTGGGCGTGCAGGGCCGCCCCCAGCGCCGCGCCCCGCCGGTGCGCCTGGGCGCCCCCGCCATCGGAGGCGACCGCCTTGGCGACGGTCTGCGGGACCTGCCCGGCCAGGAGGTCGACCCAGTACACCAGCCCAGCCTTTGCGGCGGCGGCCGCGTCCCCGCCCGGCGGTCCGCCGCCGCCACCGCCGCCGCCGCCGCCGCCGCAGGCCAGGACGTCCACGGTGTCCGGGACGTACGAGCCCGGGTCGGCCAGCAGGGGGAAGGGTTCCAGGGTGGGCGAAAAGTGGAGGACGCCGACGGCCATCATGCCCGCCGGCGGGGCGGCCGGCGGCGGCTCCCCGCCGGCGGGCTGGGCGCTGGCCGGGCGGGCAGGGGATGGCGGGGGGGGTGGCTGGGCCGCGGCGGGCGCGGGGGGCGTGCGCGGCGGGCGGCCCCCACCAGGGCCCGGGGCCGGCGGGGGTGGGGGCGTCGTCCCCCCTGCCTCGCGCCCCCCACCCCCGCCCCCGCCCCCGCCGCCTGCCTCCCCCGCCGCCGCCTCGCCGCCCCCACCCCCCGCCACCCCGCCCGCCAGCTCCCTTTCCACCCAGGACACCCG
>Ga0315287_10002187_pt1 | contig 18377 bp, 18 predicted proteins | sample YL17G11_0_MG_FD_205037 | JGI IMG/M metagenome (GOLD analysis project Ga0315287, IMG submission 205037) | Sediment microbial communities from Yellowstone Lake, YNP, Wyoming, USA - YL17G11_0 | ecosystem: Environmental > Aquatic > Freshwater > Lake > Sediment | place: USA: Wyoming | collected...
CGCCTGGCTGGCCGTGCGCTACCTGCACCTCCACGAATTCGCCGAGCTGGCGCGGCTCGCCCGGCGGGGGATGACCCAGACGCAGGCGATCGCCTTCAACGTGGAGTTGCGCAAAGCGGCCGTCGCGCTCCGGTCCGCCGCCTCGTGGGAGGAGTTCACGGCCACGCTGGCCCACGCGTTCGCGGAGAGCGAGTTCGATGGGGTCCGTCTCACGATGCAACCGGCCGCAGGGGGAGGCCGTCGGCGCGACTTCGAACTTGAGGATGGGATGTTCCGAGAGCACGCCAGGGCCGCCGCGGCCGACGAGTGGGGCATTCACATCCCTTTCCAGGTCGGGCCGCTCGGCGGGGTGCGCGGAGAGCTGGCGGTCTTCCGCCGGTACGGGCGCCGCCCGCTCCTGGCCGACCTGAACCTGCTCGTCGAGACGCTCCGCCCCGCGCTGGAGGAAGCGGCGACGCGGTTCGAAGCACCCGCGACGTAGGCGGGCCCCTGCGCGTCCTCCACATCGGCAAGTTCTACCCGCCGGAGTACCACGGCGGCCTCGAGTCCGTCATCGTCAATCTGAATCGCGAGCTGCTGCGCGTCGGCGTGGAGGTCGGATGCGTCGTCGCCTCCGTGCGCGGCGGGAGCCGCACCGACGCCTTCGAGGGCGTCACCGTCCACCGCGCCGCCAGCCTGGGCACGCTCTTCTCCCAGCCACTCGCCCCGTCCCTGCCGTCGCTCGTCAGTCGCACGGCCGGCGACGTGCTCCACCTCCATCACCCCAATCTCCTCGGTGACGTAGCGGCGCTCTCGGACGCCGGTCGCCCGCTCGTCGTGACGCAGCACAGCGATGTGATACGGCAGCGCATCCTCTGGCCGGCGTACGGTCCCCTCGTGCGGAGGGCGCTGAGGCGCGCGCGGTTCGTCGCCGTTGGATCGGAGCAACTCCTGCGCGTGTCACGCGAGCTGCGCGGCTTCGAGGCGAAGACCCGCGTCATCCCCTTCGGTATCCCGCCGGAGCGTTTCGTGCGGACGCCCGACGTGGACGCGCGCGTGGCCGAGTTCCGTGCGCGGTGGGGCGGTGAGCCGGTGGTGCTCGCGGTGGGACGGATGGTCCCGTACAAGGGGCTGGACATCCTGCTGGCGGCGGCGGAGCGGATCGAGGCGCGCGTGGTCCTGGTGGGCGGCGGACCGGAGGAGCCGCGGCTGCGTGCTCTGGCCGGATGCCGGGTGGAGTTCGCGGGCCGGGTGTCGGACGACGACCTCGTCGCCTACTACCACGCCGCCGACGTCTTCTGTCTGCCATCCGTCACCATCGCCGAGGCGTTCGGCATCGTGCTGCTGGAGGCGATGGCGTGCGGTCTGCCGTTGGTGACGACCGCCCTGCCCACGGGCGTGTCCGCCGTGAACCGGTACGGCGTCACGGGGCTCGCGGTGCCGCCCGGGGATGCGGGCGCGCTGGCCGAGGCCCTGCGCGCGCTGCTCGCGGACGAAGGGCGCCGCAAGGCCTACGGGGCTGCGGCCCGAGGCGTGCTGGAATCGGAGTACACCGCCGCATTGATGGCGGCGCGATACGTCAGTCTCTATCGCGAGGCGTTGGGCTAGGCAGGGCACGCCGCGGCGTGGGCGGCACCGGGGAGGTCGCACGCCGCAGGGGAGAGGATGCCCCTGATCGTCGAGGGGGACGCGCGGTCGAACCAGCCGGTGCCGTCCGCGGCCGGGCCCCAGCGCGGCGGCCCGAGGCGCCGGTGCACCTCGAGGAGATGCCCCTCCGGGCCGACGAACGTCTCGTGATGCGGGCGCTGCGGCGCCGGGAGTTGGTCGTTGGCCCGCCCGCCCCGCGCGTATCCGAGGGACTGTGCCACCCACGCGGCCCCGTCGACGGCGCTCTCCGGCACCAGGAGGTCGATGTCGCTCATCCAGCGGACGCCGAGTGCCGGCGCGAGGTTGGACACGAGGAGGGCCGAGCCCTTGAGTGCCACGGCGGGCACGCCGTGCGCCTCGAGTCCGGCGCCCAATCGCACGAGGTCGCTGGTGAGCCGCACCGCCTGCTCGCGCGCCTCCGCGAACGCCTGAGAGCCGACCTCGTCCACCTCGGGCGGGGCGACCTCGCGGAGATCGAGGGCGTCGAGCGCCCAGCCCACCGAGGCGCCGATGCCGTCCCAGGTCAGCGCGGCCAGCCACGACTCTTCCGCGGCCTCCGCATCGGCCCAGCGCTCGACGAGTTGAGAGGGGGCGGAGCCCCCGCCCAGCGCGAGGCCAAGGGTGCGCGCGAGGAGGCGGCGGATCTGGACGGGGCCGAGGGATGCTGCCATGCGAAGATGCCCCCACCGGGAGGCGAGGGCGTCGAGTATGGGCGGTGAGGGACTCGAACCCCCGACCTCTGGTATGTGAGACCAGCGCTCTAACCAGCTGAGCTAACCACCCGCGGTTGCGCCAGCGAACGCAGACAACGAAAATAGGCGCGGCCCGGCGTTTGCGCTACGCGGGGTCACTGGGGGAAGGGCGGTGGGTGTGACCAGGAACGCCCCGGCCCACCGGGCCGGATGTCGCGAAGGAGTTCACGCCGATGATGCGGGAGGAGTAGGGCGATGGCGCTTCGGGATCGGATCTCGGCACTCCTCTCTCCCGCATGGCGGGCGCGCGCGGCGCGGGCGGAGCGTCGGCTGCAGGGGTGGGTCTCGCGGGTCGGGCCGGCACGCGCGTTGGCGCGCCGCGCGCATCTGCCGCTCGCGCTGCGGCGCCCGGGCCAGGTCGGACTCGAAGTCACCTCCGCGTGCAACGCCCGGTGCATCATGTGCCCGCGCCACGAGATGGACCGTCCGATGCGCCCGATGGACCTCGGCCTCTTCCGCAAGGTCGTGGACGAATGCGCGGACCTCGGCGTGCCGGAGATCGCCCTCAACGGCTACGGGGACATCTTCACGCTGACGCACGGACGCTACCGCGACTACATCGGTTACGTGCGGGAGCGGGCGCCCGCCGCCCATGTCGTGATCAACACGAACGGACAGGGGATGGACGAGGAGGCGGCGCGCTACCTTGTCGCGTCCGGGGTGCATGCGGTACACACCGACATCGACGGGGCGACGGCGCCGACGTTCGAGCGGATCCGCGAGCACCTCTCGCTGGCCCAGGTGGAGGCGAACGTCCTGAGGCTCGTGCGGCGACGCGACGCTGCGGGCAAGCGACGGCCTGCGGTTCGCGTCGGGATCATCACGATGCCCCAGAACCGGCACGAGATTCCCCAGTTCCTGGCGAAGTGGCGCGGGCGGGTGGACTGCGTCGAGGTGGACGGTCTCGCGAACCGCGTGCCGGGCATCGACCCGTCGCTGATGCTGAACCAGGGGCGCCCGTGCTACGAGTTGTGGAGCAAGCTGCAGATCTGGGCGAACGGCCACGCCGTGCTCTGCTGCGAGGACTGGAACGGGACCCACGTCGTGGGTGACGCCCGGACCCAATCCATCGGGGAGATCTGGACCGGGGGCCCGCTGCAGTCGGCGCGCCCTCACCACCTCGCGGGGACGGCCCGCAGCATCGCGATGTGCAGGAACTGCAACGCCTGGCGGCCGGGGCCCTATTGGTGGTTCGATGACTGGGGACCCGCGCCCGAGCCCGGGGGGCCCGCCGCCTAGACCTTCTCCGCCACCACCAGGGAGTGGAGCGCGAACGCGCGGAGGAGCCGTTGCGCCGCGGTGGGAAGCGCGAGCTCGACCGGCGGGCGCCCCGGCGCGGGCAGGTAGTGGCCGTGGCCGTCCACGGCGCGGACGGTAAGTCCGGCGGCTCGGATCCAGTGCACCGTGCGCGGTAGCAGCGTCAGCCGATTGATCGGCTGGCCGACTTCGGTGTACGGTCGCCCCGTCAGTCGACGATAGCCGCGGTAGAGGCCCATGATGCCGAGGTAGTTCGGCGTCGTGAGGTAGAGCATCCCTCCCGGACGCAGCACCCGCGCCAGCTCCCGCACCGCTCGCGCCGGGTCCGCCACGTGCTCCACCGTCTCGCACGAGACCACCGCGTCGAAGGCCCCGTCCCGGTAGGGGATCGTGAGGATGTCGCCGACGGCGAAGGCGAGCTGGGGGTGCCCGCCCGCGCGGCCGTGGCGTGCCGCCATCGCGACCGCCGTGCGCGAGAAGTCCACGCCGCAGACCCGGGCCGCCGCCGTGGTCTCCGCCAGCTTGGCGGCGAAGCCACCCCGGCCGCACCCGATCTCCAGCATCCGCGCGCCGTCGAGGGGGCGCAGGTGCGCCAGGACCATCCGGTGCCACGGAGCCTCGGCCCCGGCGTCCACGTCGAAGCCGGCATGCCACGCGTCGTACGCGCAGCGCGCGTCGTCCGTCACGGTGACCTCAGTCCGATCCGGCGGCGGCCCGTGCGGCCACTTCGACCAATGCACGGGCAGACCGCTCCCAAGTGAACGTCCTTGCCCGGGCGGCCGCCGCGGCCGCGAGGGCCCGCACGAGGTCGGGCTCGGCCAACAGTCGCAGGGCCTGTGCCGCGCCGTCCTCCGGGTCGAGAGGACGGAAGAGGAGTCCCTCGCACTCGTGGCGGACGATGTCCGGGACGCCTCCCACGCGCGCGGCGACCACGGCCAGGCCAGCGGCCATCGCCTCCAGCATCGCGAGGGGAGATCCCTCGGAGAGCGACGGCACCAGAAGGATGGTGTGTTGCGCGACGATCGCGGCCATTCGCTCCGGATCGGCCACGTGGGGATACACGGTGAGCGTCTGTCGCACGTCGGGAGGGAATTCGGAGAGCACCGCTTCGGCCGGCGCCCCGGTGCCCACGAGCGTCAACCTCGCCTCAGGGCACCCCGCGTGCACTGCGGCCCAGAGCGGCGGAAGCAGCCGCCGACCCTTGACGTCGATCCACCCCCCCACGAAGAGCACGGGATGCGTGCCAGACGGCGCGGCGGGGACCGGCGTGACGGGTGGGTCGGCACCGTTGGGGATGACGGTGACGCCCCCTACGGGCCGGAGCCTCGCGTCGGCGATGTAGGCGCGGTCCTCCTCGGAGAGGCAGATTACGGCGCGGGCGCGGCGGATCACGCCGTCGGATTGCCACCGCCGGAACAGCGGGACGGTGAGCCATCCCCACCGAGTGCGCCGCGCGAACCTGCGGCGCGCGGCCTCGTCCAGGAGGCGGGCGACCTTGCTCTCGACGTTGTGGCAGACGGCTACGACGGCCGGGAACGGGCGCATCCAGGAGGCGAGGACCGTGCACCACCAACCCGTCGGCTCGTGCAGCACCGCGACGTCGAAGGTGCGCCGGCGCGCCGCCAGGCGCGCGGCGAGCGCGATGGGCGCCACGAGGACTGCGAATCTGCCCGCCCGCTGCGCGACCGGGAAGTCGTCGCCGAACCACAGCGTTACCTCGTGGCCGGACGATCGGAGCTCTGCAGCCGTGCGATGGGTCCACTTCCCTAGGCCGGTGTGAGCGTTGTCCGGTCCGAACGACGCGAGGAGGACGCGCATCGGCTACCCGCCGCGTGCGGCGGCGGCCAGACGTTCAGCCAGCCGCTCCGTGTGCCGAGCGAGTCCGTACTCCCGCGCCGCTGCCCATGCGCCCGCCCGAAGCGCGGCGTGGTGGCGGCTGTCGGCAAGCGCGCGCGCGATGGCCTCGGCGAGGCCTGCCGGCGTCGGCGGATCGCCGGGGGCGAGCTCTCCGGTGACCCCGGCCCTGAGCCAGTCGGGGATCCCGCCGACCGCGTAGCCGACACTCGGGAGCCCGCTGCCGGCCGCCTCGACGCCCACGAGACCGAAGGGCTCCGGCCAGACGCTGGGGACCGCGAGGAGATCGGCGCGCGGGTAGAGCGCCGAGACCGCATCCCTGCCGATCCACCCGAGGAACTCCGCCGGGACGCCCCGCCGCGCCGCAAGGGTCTTGAGCCGAGGCGCCTCCGGACCATCTCCCGCCACGGTCAACGTGAGCGCCCGCCCCAATGCCCGCGCGGCCATCGGCAGCGCCTCGATGAGGTAGTCGCAGCCCTTGAGCGCCGTGAGCCGGCCGACGAAGAGCACGCGCCCCGAGGAATCTTGCGCAACGGGAGGCGACTCCAGGGCGGGCGTGCCGGTGCAGGGGAGCGGCAGCAGAGTGACCCGGTCATCGGGCAGCCCATGCCGGAGGTACTCGGTGCGCAGGCGGCGGCTGCTCACCAGCACGGAGCGATAGGAGGGCAGAGCCGCGAGACGGCGTGCCTGCAGGCGGTAGGAAGCGAGGACACGGCCAGGGCTCCGAAGGCCGCAGCCGCGGACGGCGTTGAGGACGAGGCACGAAGGCCCGAAGCGCCGGTCGCACACCGTCAGGGCCGGGCGCTGCATGCGCTTCTCTCCGGTCGCGCACGTGCCGTAGTAGCCGTGCGCAAAGAGGACGCACGGGAACGCGGCGAGCACCCGCGCCTCCAGCTCCGGCGCGTAGAATCCCTGACAGTACACCACGTCCGGCGCCCACGCGGCGAGCCACGCTCGGGCGCCGCCGGGGTCGTCGGGGTTCGCGTGGTGCGTGGTCAGGTCTGGGATGTCGGCGTCGAGGCGCTCGGCCACGTGCGGGTCGTCGAGCTCGTAGACGAGGCAGACGTCGTGCCCCGCCGCCAGGAGCGCCGGCAGGAGGACGTGCACGTAATGCTCGGCGCCGCCGAGCAGCTGACGCGAAGGCGCGACTACCGCGACGCGCATCGGAGCAGGTAGTGCCGGTCGTCCTGCGCATCGCCCGCGGAGGTGTCCAGCGGCTCCGCCGAGAGCAGGGTCATGGCGCGCTCGTGTCCCGGCTTCGCGGCCGGCGGAGCCGCCCTGCGCCGGCTGCGGCGGCGCGCGCGACCAGCGCTGGCAGGCTGATCGGGCGAAGCGGCCGGGCCCAGGTCCGGCGCATGCGATCCGCCTCGGCGTGGATCGTCGCCTCCCATCGCTCGCGGAACACCTGCCCGTTCCTGAGCGCGCGAGCCTTGTAGCTCTCGGCGAGTTCCCGCCCGACCGTCGCGCTGCCCACGTGGAAGAACGCGCCGAGCCGTTCGTAACCGTGCGTCGCGACGGCCCACCCGGCGCGCCGCACGCGGTAGGCGAGGTCCGCCTCGTCCCACTCGGTGGGAACGAAGGCCTCGTTCAACGGGCCGACGGCATCGAGACACGCGCGGCGCACGACCCACGGCCTCACGACGGAGTCCACCTCGGCGAGGCGGAACCAGTTCAGCGGCCCTCCGGGGCCGAGAGTGCTCTCGAGGTGCTGGGGCCGGTGCAGATCGGCCCACCGCTCGAGCGGATGGACGAGCGGGAATAGCCGCAGGCCGCGGATGAGACCGAGCATCCCCAGCTCGGGGATGCGAGCGAAGGCGCGGAGCACTTCCGGCACGAACCACCCGGCGCGGACAAACATGTCGTCCTGCCACGCGAGCAGGAGACTCCCCCGCGCTTCTGCGAAACCGCGGTTGTCGCAGCGAAGCTCGTGCACGTCCGCTTCGTGGAAGACCCGCAGCGTCTTGCGGCACCACGGGGTCTTCGCGACTTGTGCGAGATACGCCGGAGTGCCGTCGTCGCACGCGTCCTCGATGACGAGGAGTTCCACGCGCTCGGCGGCAGTGAACCGCCGCCAGCTGTCCAGGCACTGCCGGAGGGCCGCCAGGTTGTCGTGCGTCGGGATGACGACGGAGAGGAGGGGGGTCCTGCTGGCCATGGTGCTAGGCGCGGGTGGACGGGCAGATGCGGATGACGTCGTTGGCCACCGAGCAGTGCACACCGCCGCGAAATCCGTGTCTGGCGATGCGCTCGACCTCCTCGATCGTCGGATAGTCCGCTGCGCCCGTGAAGAGTCGTGCGTCGTCGATGAGAACGACATGGCCCCGCACGTCGTGATCGAGGATGCTCCGCAGTTCCGCCAGGATGGGCGTGTCGCTCGCGCCGCGCCCGGTGGTCCCTCCGGTGACGTGCGCGTCGAGCCAGAAGAGGCACGGTTCCGCGAGGGAGGTCAGGAGAATCGGAAGGAGCGTGGAGCTGTCCCCGCGCAGGATGGTGATGTGCGGGTACGGCCGGAATCGGTCCCGCGCGCCGCGATGCAGGTCGGGGTGAAGCTCGAGCGAGACGATGCGGTCGAACACGTCGCGTACCGCGTTGACCATCTCGCCGGTGTGCGTGCCCGTCTCGACGAAGGTTCGCAGCCCGAACCGTCGTCCATACGCCCGCACCGTCTTCCACTTCACGACGTTGGGTGGCGGGACCGGTCGACCCTCGCGGAGCCACCGGCGATAGACCCGCTCGTTGGCCACGCGAGAATACGTGGCGGCCGGCAGGACAGCGCGGGCCACGCCTCGCAGCAGCCTCACGAGTCCCGCTGCATCGTGGGTCATCGTCTGACTCCGGGTCTTGTACGGAATGGGCCCTGGTGGGTTCGAACCACCGACCAACGGATTATGAGTCCGCCGCTCTAACCACCTGAGCTAAGGGCCCGAGGATTCGTGGAAGGATGCCTTCGTTGGCGTCGATCGACGGGATGAAGCTAGGCGGTTAGGGACCCAGCTGCCCCCAAACGATGACGCAGTTCCCGGGATGAGTCAATGGCATCTCCGGGAGCACACGCGCCCCCAGGAGCATGACCTTCAACTCCGCGGCGGAATAGGAGTTGAACTCGGCCGGCGAAATCTCATTGTAGGTGATGTACCCCCGGCGCGCCAGCGTTAGCACTCGCTCCATGTAGACGTCCTGCACCTCACGCCTGAGCTCGGAGAACGCGTAGTTGCTCATCACGAGATCGAATGGCGTCCGAGGCAGCTCGTTCAACGTCTTGAACGCGATCACGGAGTGGAGGACGTAGTGGTCGAGGTAGCGTTGCGCCAGCGCAAGCGCGGGCTGGATATCGACCAGGCAATACGTGGCTGGCCGGAAGAAGGTGCTCGCCATCCGACACTGTCCACCATAGCCGACCCCGATTTCGCAGACGCTCAAGCCGTTGAGCGAGCCGAAGTGCCGCTTGAGATCGATCAGGACACTTGCGTATCGGAGTGTGGTGGGGGAGACCCGCCCGACCACGGGGTAGTCAAACAGTTGCGGGCTGCCGTAGTCGTCATTGGCCTTCAGCAGCGGCATCGCGCTTAGTACTTCCGCGTCGCCCGCCACCAGTTCCGCATATCGCGCGCCCTCGTCTCGCGACAGGCTCTCCAGGATCTGATTGTAGCTCGGATCGATACGGAATCGGTTGAAGTGCCGATAGTCGTAGCTCGCCCGCAAGCACGCCTGTGGGTACGACTCATTGTCCGACAGGCTGGTGGACCAGCGCGTCGGCATGGCGGGGTCAGCGTTCGTGCGTAGGAGTCCGCGCACGAGGTCGCGACCCCAGCCCATGAGTCGCGTCAACGGAGAATCGGCCGTCTGCATGGATACTCCCCTGGCCGCGAGTCTGGCACCGTGCCGATTGGCCACCTGGAGCCCCTCACGAATTCTTGCCCGCGGCGCTCGACGGTCCGCCGGCGGCCTGCGGCGCATCCATGTGGGTCAATGCGCGGGGTCGCCCTAGCGGCAGCAGCAACGCGAGCGAAGTGGCATACATGAACAACGTGGCTGCCGCGCAACCCTCGGCGCCAAATCGGGGGATCAGGAGGATGTCTCCGCCGAGGTTGACCACGGCTTGAGTGGCTGCCATGCCGGCGACCAATCGCTCCCGGCCGAGGCGATACGCCACCGGCGCAAGCAGGAGCACTCCCACCGCGAGACCGTTCGCCGCGAGGAGCCATCGCAACACGGGTACGGCCGCTGCGTATGCACCCCCAAAAAAGAGCGCTGTCACCCACGGGGCCACAATGATGCCCGCGCCGCACACCGCTCCGAGCCCGGCCCAGGCGAGGCCCGCGAGCCGCAGGTACCGTTCGAGCGCGCCGCGCTCGGTGACGCCCGTGGCGTACGGGAACGCGACCGCGAAGAGCGCTCCGCTCGCCAGCGTGACCATCCCGGCGATGCGCGCGGCGGCGTTCCACAGGCCCGTCTCCGCAGCGCTCGACATCCCGGCGAGGAGGAGAGTGTCGGTCTGCCCTATGAGCGGGCCCACCATCGCGGGCACGGCTGCCCACGCCGAAAGGGCCAGCCAGTCGTGCGGCGGCAGACGCAGCACCGGTGGCCAGAGCGGTAGCGTGCGGTGGGCCGCGAGCGCGGCGAGCGCCATCTCGAGCGGGATCGCGAGGAGCGCGACCAGGATCGCTGAGGATAGGGACAGCCCGCGGGCGAGCGCGAGCGTGCCGTAGGCGAGGAGTCGGAGCGCCGAGGCGCCCGAGCGCACCATGGCGATCCCCCGCTGGTGCCGCGCCACCTGGAGGATCGTGACGAAATGGGAGCCGACCGCCATGGCCACGCCTGCGGCAGCGGCGACGCCCGCGAGCCACGCGAACCGCGGCGGCAACTGAAGGGCGGGGAGGAGCCAATGCCCGGCCAGTGTGACCACCACGCCGAGCGCCGCGGAGGCCGCCACGCGCAGCAGCAGGAAGACGGTGTGCAGGTGGCGGATATCCCGTCCCTGCATGATCTCCGGGCTGCCGAGGCGGATGATGGAGGCGGTGAATCCGATGTCGGCGAGGCCGCTGACGACGAAGACCAGCGCCATGATCACGCTGAGGAGCCCGAATCCCGTGGGGCCCAGCGTACGGGCAAGGAGGACCGTCGTGACGACGCCGGCCGCCGTCTGGAACGCCGTGCCGGCGAGCGACCAGCCGACATCCTTGGTCCCTCGCCGCCGTGCGAGGGCGAAGCCGGCCTCGAGCCAACCGGCCAGGCGACCCACTTCCTAGATCACCCCTCCCCGCCGGAACATCCCGGCCGGGTCGAGGAGCCGCTCGAAGCGATCGAGGACCTCATCTCGAGTGACTACCGCGACGCCGGACTTGCCGACCTCGATCCCCGCCGCGTAGTTCGCCAGCTCCGCCGCCTCGCGCACGCTCGCGCCCGCCGCCAGCGCCGTGCCCACCCATGCCGTCACGGTGTCGCCGGCGCCGCTCACGTCGTACACCTCGCGTGCCACCGTCGGGATGCGCGTCAGCGCGCCGTCGCGTCCCACCAGCACCATCCCGTGCGGCCCCATGGTGAGCAGGAGGTTCTGGACCTCGAGGCGCTCCATCGCCTGGGGGAGGGCATCGGCGTGCTCGATATCCACGGCCGCGCCCAGCGCCGCCTCCAGCTCGCGGCGGTTCGGCTTGAAGACCGTGGCCCCGCGATAGGCGAAGAAGTTGCGGAACTTGGGGTCCACCACCGACGGGATGCCGCGCGACTTGGCGCCGAGGAGGATCGCCTCGATGATCGCCGGCGTCAGGACCCCCTTGTTGTAGTCCTCCACGAGGACCGCATCGGCGTCGGCGATCGAGCGCTGGACGGCCGCGAGCACCTGCGCCTCCGCCGCACCGCTGATCCCCCCCTCCTCCTCCTCGTCGATCCGCACCAGCTGCTGGCCGCGGGCCACGACCCGGGTCTTCGAGGTGGTAGGCCGGCCGGCCAACGTCACCAGGCTGCCGTCGGAGATGCCCGCCGTCGCCATCTCCGTGCGCAGCTGCTCCCCGCGACTGTCGTCGCCGATCGCTGCCACGAGCGTCACCTTCGCGCCGATGGCCGCCACGTTGGCCGCCACGTTGGCCGCGCCGCCGAGCGCGTGCCGCTGCTCGTGCACCGTCACCACGGGGACCGGCGCCTCCGGCGAGATGCGGTCCACGTCGCCGATGAGGTAGATGTCGAGCATCGCGTCGCCCAGCACCACGACGCGCTGCTGCTCCATCCGGTCCAGGATCTGCTTCACCCGTTCGCGCGCGATCACGCCCGTTCCTCCAGCGTCCGTGCCACCAGCGCCCCGATCTCCAGGCAGGAGGTTAGCCCCGGCGACTCGATGCCCACAAGGTTGACCCACCCCGGCCGACTCCGCTCCGACTCTTCGCGGATCACGAAGTCGCGGAACACTTCGCCGGGGGCCTGCAGCTTGGGGCGGATCCCCGACTGGTCCGGCGCGAGGTCCTCGAGCTCCAGCCCATCGAGGTAGCGCGACACCGCGGCGTGGAAAGTGAGCGCGAGGCTCGGCGGGACCAAGTACTCCTGCCGACGCTCGTCGAGGTACTGCACGTCCGGCCCGAGTCGCAGGCTGCCGCCGAGATCGAGCGTCACGTGGATGCCCAGTCCTGCCTGCACCGGCGTGGGATAGATGAGGTGGCTCGCCAGGTGCCGCTTCCGGTCGTGGACGCGGAAGTAGTGCCCGCGGGCGAAGTGCTGGCGGTAGCCGCACGCGCCGACGTCGAAGCCCGCCGCGGCGGCCACGGTGTCGGCATCCAACCCGGCGGCGTTCACCACCCAGCGCGCCTCGAGCACCGCCTCTTCACCGTCCGGTCCGCGGGCAACAACGCGATGGCCTCCCGGAACCGGCTCCGCGGCTTGCACTTCGTGACGCCATACCGCCGTCGCCCCGTGCGCCTCCGCGTCCGCCAGGAGACTCGCCATCAGCTGATGCGAGTCCACGATCCCCGTGTCGGGCGACCACAGCGCGGCGGTGCAGCGGACGTGCGGCTCGATCGTGCGCGCCTCGGCGGCGGTGAGCGGCCGCAGCGATTGCACGCCGTTCGCTTCCGCCTGCGCGGCGAGCTGCGCCAGCTTCGCTTCCTCGGTGGTCTCCGTGGCGACGATGAGCTTGCCGACGCGGCGGTGCGGCACATCGCGCGCCTCGCACCAGGCGTAGAGGCTGGCGTTGCCGCGCGCGCACAGCGTCGCCTTGAGGCTGCCGGGCGGGTAGTAGATGCCGGCGTGGACGACTTCGCTGTTGCGGCTGCTCGTCTCGACGCCGAAGCGCTCGTGCCGCTCGAGCACGAGGACCTCGTGGCCACGCTCGGCGAGAGCCTGGGCGCACGCGAGCCCGACCACGCCCGCCCCGATCACGATGGCGTCAGTGTCCACGGTGGACAGGGTGCGCCGCTATCAGCGCACGCTTCCGCTGTAGCTGCGCCGCAGCTCCCCGCGCACCCGCCACACCCACCGCCCGTCCGTCGCTCCCGCCACATGCCCGGCGTTCGTCACGAAGTGCCGTCCGACGTCGGCCGAGAGCGTCACGTCGGGTCGCGGAGTCCAAACCGCCTGTGCCGCGAGCCTCACCGTCCGTGCCACGACGCCGGTGAGGAACGTGAGCGAGTCGGCAAACGCCGAGACCGGCGGATACCGGTCCCGCATGTCCCCCTCGCCCTGCCGGATCACTGTCAGCTCACCGGTGACGAGTGCGCGCGGGACCACGGCCGCGGTGACGCGCACGGTGGCCTGGTCGTAGTCGGAGTAGTTCCGGCCCAAGCCGACGCCGTACCGCGTGTACTGCTCTTCCCGCGCCGGAGTGCGGTAGGTCAGATTTGTGACTCGCGTGTAGAGCCCCGTCCACGAGAGCGCGCCGCCTCTCGCGCCGCCGCTCGCGCCGAGCGTCAGGGCGTAGCCCGGCGGTTCCTTGTCTCCCGGGTCCGACCGGTCAACCTGCACGTCGTCCACGAACACCTGCCCGAACACCCGCACCCGGCCCAGGTCGTACGAGACATCCGCGCCCACACTAATGTTGGCGTTCATCTCGGGGCCGGTGTACTGCGCGATGTAGAATGAGTTCAGCGGATTGAGCGCCCACGGTTCCCACGAGCGCGCGACGCCATCCACCTTGGTGTACAGCGCGGTCTCGAATAGCGAGAACGTCAGCCGGTCGGTTGGGGACGCGACCAACCGGTGCAGCGAGAAGTACCGCACTGCGCTCGTGACGCTGTCCCACGGGGGCAGGGCGTCGAGTTGCGCGGCCAGCAGCTCGAGGCGCAAGCGCCGCGGACCGAGACGCACCATTAGGTGGTCGAAGGAGTAGGGGCTGGTCGAGAGCGCCAGGCCCTCGGCTTCCGTTGGCCCGAGGTTCCGGCCCAGGCTCCCGAAGAACACGTCCACGTACCGCCACGAGCCGACTGCGTACGCCTCGTTGGTCCGGCCCCCGACCGCGCGGTCCTTTGCGCCCCGATAGTCCGGATCGTACTGCAGCCGGTTGTCGATGGCCGGGTGCGTCACCAGCGTGAGGTGCGGCATCTCGAGGGACGCCGCCAGTCCTGCCTGTGGGAAGATGCCGGCCGAGTCTGCCGACGGCCGCTCCGCCCAGCGCCGCGCGTCCGATGCCGCCAGAACGCCAACCGCCGCGTCCAACCTCCAACGCACCGAGTCGGCGGGTTCCTCAAGCTCGCGGGCGAGCAGGCGAACGATGGCGCGGACTCCGGACGCTCTGGCGGCCGTGTCCACCTCGGAAAGCGCCCGCCGCAGATCGGCCCTGCGGAGCGGCCGGGTGAGCGGGTCCGGGTCCCGGAGCACGCCGGCCCGGATCAGGTGCTCCACATAGGGCGTCGTCCAGGCGCCGATGGGCTGGTACCGCCCGTTCTCCTGCTGCGCGGGCAACGCGCTCACGAGGGCGAGCAGCAGGCCGGCAGTCACGAGTGATGTACGCATGCCGCGAATATACGGGCGCCTCACACCCCTGCACACTACCCGCTTCGTACCACTGCGTGTCTGCGCGTCTGCTCACTACTGGGCACTGCTCTCCTGCATACTCGTGAGCCAGCGCCGTATATTGGCCGCGTGCGCCGTCCCTATCTGATTCTCCTCGCCGCCGTCCTCGCGATCTCCTGGGCGGCGCCCCTCATCCGGCTCTCCACGGCGCCGCCGCTCGCCATCGCGGCGTGGCGCCTGACGTTCGCGTCCCTCTTCCTTGCGCCCCTCTTCGCGCAGAGCCGCCACCGCGCCGACTGGCGCGCGCTCGGCAGCCGGACGCGCTGGGTCGCCGTGCTGGCGGGCGTCGCGCTCGCGCTCCACTTCGCCGCCTGGATCACCTCGCTTCGCCTCACGAGTGTCGCGGCATCAGCCGTCCTCGTTTCGCTCTCGCCGGTTTTCGCGTGGGTCCTGTCGCACCTCTTCCTGCATGAGCGGCCGACGCGCCTCCAGGCCGCCGGCATCCTGCTCGCCGTCCTTGGCGCGTCCGGCATTGCCCTCGGCGACGTGCGCGCCGGCGCGCCCGGCGCGCTCCTCGGGGACGCCCTGGCTCTCGCCGGCGCCGTTTTCGGTGCGGCCTACTTCGTCATCGGCCGGCGTCTCCGCGCCAGCCTCGGCCTCGTCGCCTATGTGACGCCGGTCTACGCCGTCTCGGCCGCCGTCCTGCTCGGCTGGGCGGCGCTGCGCGGTGAGGCCTTCCAGCCCTATGCGCCCTCCGACTGGGCCATCTTCGCCGCTCTCGCCGCGGGCCCGATGCTCATCGGGCACACCGGCTTCAACTACGCCCTGCGGTACCTCCCGGCCTACACCGTGAACGTCGGGATGCTCGCCGAGCCGGTCGGGGCCACGCTCATCGCCTGGAGCCTGCCGGCCATCGCCGAGGCCCCGACGCCGTGGGCCGCGGGTGGTGGCGTCGTCGTGCTGGCCGGCGTGGCGCTCACGCTGCTCGGCGCCCCGACCCGTCCAGGTCGTTAGCTTTCACCTCCGATGACCGCCTCCATCGACGTCGTCCGCGGCGGCGTGAGCGTGAAAGTCGAGGACGGCGACTTCAAGAGTTCGGGGCCGGCGCTGCTCGCCGTGCTGGACCAGCTCGCGCCGGGCGTGGCGCCGGTCAGCGACGAGTGGCGCACCCCGGCGGTCCGCAACACCCGTGGAATGGTGGTGGGCCGGATGGAAGCGCACATTTCGCTGCGCGCCGAGAAATGATGCCACGTCGCAACACGCGGGTGCCGGCGCCATCGCGCCAGGAGGTACTGTGATCACCATGGACGCCGAGACCCGTGGCTTGCTGCGCGTCGCGCTGGGCATCTTCGACCTCCCCGAGCCGGTCCTCGAGGAGCGGATGCGAACCGCGCACGCCGCGGGCACGCCGGCTATCTGGCTCGAAGAGCTCATCCTCTCGAGCGTGCTGTTCGTCGGCTACCCGCGCGCCCTGGTGGCCGCCGGGGTCTTCCGCCGCATCGAGCCCGACCGCGCGGAGGGCGGAGAGCCCTCCCAGTACGAGGGGTGGCGCGAGTGGCTCGCGCGCGGCGAGGCGACCTGCCGGATCATCTACGGCCGGCACTACGAGGCCCTCCGCCACAACCTGCGCGCCCTGCATCCCGCCCTCGACACCTGGATGATCGTGGACGGCTACGGCAAGACGGTGAGCCGCCCCGGCCTCGATCTCGCGCGCCGCGAGCTGTGCGCCGTCGCGATGCTCATCCCGCAGGACGCCCCGCGCCAGCTGCTCTCGCACCTCAAGGGCGCGATCAACGCGGGAGCGGGGCCCGAAGCGGCCGACTCGCTCGTCGCCCTGGCGGCACGGCAGGGACTGCCCGAGGCCCGGCTCGCCGTGGCGGACCAGCTCTGGCGCGAACTCCGCAACTCGCTCACGCACGACTGACGGGTGTTCATCGACGAAGTCGCCGTCGAGGTGCGGGCCGGGCACGGCGGCTCGGGGATGTGCGCGTTCCGCCGCGAGAAGTACGTGCCGAAGGGCGGCCCCTCCGGCGGCGACGGCGGCCGGGGCGGCAGCATCCACGTCGTGGGCGATGGGCAGCTCTGGACGCTCCTCGACTACACCTACCACAGGCGCTGGATCGCGAAGGACGGGGCCCACGGCGGCCCCAACCAGGAGACCGGCAAGTCCGCGGCGGACATCAACCTCCCCGTGCCGCTCGGCACCGAGGTCCGGGACGCCGACAGCGGCGAGTACCTGGGCGAGGTCGTGAAATCGGGGGACCTGCTCCTGGTCGCGAAGGCCGGCCGCGGCGGCCTCGGCAACCAGCATTTCGCCACCCCGACGCACCAGGCGCCCCACGAATTCCAGCCGGGCGAGGACGGCCAGCACCGCCGCATCAAGCTGACGCTGAAACTCATCGCCGACGTCGGACTGCTCGGCGAGCCGAACGCCGGCAAGAGCACGCTCCTCGCCACGGTGACCGCCGCCCGCCCCAAGATCGCGGCGTACCCGTTCACGACCCTCGAGCCCAACCTCGGCGTCGTGCCGCTCTCGCGGCACCGCACCTTCGTGATCGCCGACATCCCCGGCATCATCGAGGGCGCTCACGCCGGCAAGGGCCTCGGCCTGCAGTTCCTCAGGCACGTGGAGCGCACGCGCATCCTCGTGCTGATGGTGCCGCTCGACGCGCCCGACCTGGCGGCGTCGTTCGCGATGCTGCGCGAGGAGGCGCAGCGGTTCTCGCCGGTGCTCGCCGCCAAGCCCCACTGCGTGGCGTTCACCAAGGCCGACCTGGTGCCGGGCGACGAGGTGCCCGACCTGCCCGAGACGCCGGGCGCGTTCGCGCAGTTCGTGATCTCGAGCGTCTCCCACCGCGGGCTGGACGGGTTCCAGGAGGCGCTCTGGCGCCGACTGGCGAAGGAGCGCGCCAAGGCGGAGGCCACACCTTCGAGTCACTTGCCATGAGCGACGCTCCACGTCCAGCCGAGGCCGACGGTGCCTCCTTCGCGGATGAGACCAGCGTTGTAAGGCGGGCGGAACTGAGCGCCGGCGCCAGCGCTCCGCCCATCTACCGTGCGGTTCGTTCGGGGCTCGATGCGGTAGGCGCCCGCGGGGGCCTTTTCGTCGACCTGGGCGCGGGCTCGGGCGCGCTCTGGGAGCACGTGAGGGACGTGTGCAGTGAATACTGCGCCGTGGACGTCGTGCGGTACGAGGGCCTGCCCCCGTCGGCGCGCTTTGTCGCCGCAGATCTCAACCGCCCGCCGGTGGCCCTTCCCGGCGGCTGCGCTGACGCGGTTCTGGCCGTGGAGGTCATCGAGCACCTCGAAAGCCCGCGGGCCTTCGTCCGCGAGCTCGTCAGGCTGGCTCGGCCCGGCGGCTGGATCGTAGTGACCACGCCGAACCAGGTCAGCTTCCTCAGCGTGCTTGGCCTCGCGCTGAAGCAGCAGTTCGTTCACTTCTCCGGATCGAGCTACCCAGCTCATCTCACGGCGCTCCTGCCGATCGACCTGTTGCGCATGGCGGAGGAGAACGGCCTCGGGCGTGCGGCGCTGTCCTGGTCTCTCTCTGGACGGATTCCGGGCACGGCACGTCATTGGCCCCGGTTCGTGAGCCGGATGTGGCCTCGTCTCTTCTCCGACAACGTCCTGCTCATCGCCCGGAAGCCGCTGTAGTGGACGCCGGCGCTGCCGCTCGATCCGTGACGGGCGTCGGGAGCGCATCGGTAGGGGAGTGGGTCCTCACCCCCGACGACCCGCTCTACCCCAAGTCGCTGCTGCTCCTTCGGGATCCGCCGAAGGTGCTCCACGCACGCGGCGACCTGTCGGTGCTCGATCGGCCCATCGCGGCCATCGTCGGGAGCCGGCAGCCGACGAACTACGGCATCAAGATCGCGTACGAGGCGGCGCGCGAGGCTGCGCGTGCCGGGATCGTGGTCGTCAGCGGACTCGCACGAGGCCTCGACGGTCGTGCGC
>Ga0315287_10002193_pt1 | contig 18328 bp, 16 predicted proteins | sample YL17G11_0_MG_FD_205037 | JGI IMG/M metagenome (GOLD analysis project Ga0315287, IMG submission 205037) | Sediment microbial communities from Yellowstone Lake, YNP, Wyoming, USA - YL17G11_0 | ecosystem: Environmental > Aquatic > Freshwater > Lake > Sediment | place: USA: Wyoming | collected...
AATGGCAGTCAGAGGCGTCCTCGAGGTGACGCCCGGATACGCGGGCGGGGCGAAACCGAACCCCACCTACGAGGAGGTGTCAGGAGGCGCGACCGGACACCGTGAGGCGGTCCAGGTCGCCTACGACCCGAGAACAGTAAGCTACGAGCGCCTCCTCGACATATTCTGGAAGCAGATCGACCCCACCGACGACGGCGGCCAGTTCACGGACAGGGGCAGCCAATACAGGACCGCCGTATTCTACCACAACCCCGCTCAGAAACAGCTGGCGGAGGAGTCTGTGAGTAGGCTCGGGGAGTCGAAGAAGTTCAGGGGCCCCATCGTAACCGAGGTAATCCCGTACACGGGATTCTATCCCGCGGAAGACGACCATAAGGGATACAGCAGGAAGAACATGCTCAAATACGAGGCCTATAAGATGCTCTCCGGCAGGGAAGGATTCATCGAGTCGACCTGGGGAGGCGGGGAATCCGCCCCCATCACCGCCCCAGACAAGCTGAGGAGGAAGCTCACCCCCCTGCAGTACCACGTCACCCGCGAAGGCGGCACGGAGACGCCGTTCAAGAACGAGTACTGGAACAACCACAGGGAGGGATTGTACGTGGACGTCATCTCCGGCGAGCCGCTGTTCAGCTCAAACGACAAGTTCGACTCCGGCACCGGATGGCCGAGCTTCACGAAGCCGTTGAATCCGGACAGCCTATTGGAGAAGGCGGACAAGGGAGGCGTCATGCAGCGGACCGAGGTGAGGAGTAGGAGGGGCGACGCCCACCTAGGCCACGTCTTCAACGACGGCCCCACAGGGAAACGGTACTGCTTGAATTCGGCGTCGCTCAGGTTCATCCCCAGGGAGGACCTTGAGAAGGAGGGTTACGGACGGTACGTTAAGCTGTTCAATGCCTGATTTTCCTGAGGACACGGTATGTGTTCCCGTCCTTCGGCAATTCCCCGGACGCCCAGACGGCGTCGATGTCCTCCGGCGTGTCGACGTCATGGAGGTTCGGCGTGAACCCGGCCTTGAGGCCGAGGCCCTTCGCGTTCTCCGTTATCCTCTCAAGCACGTCATGGCGTTCCCAGTCGACGCCCTCGAATAGCTCCATCCTAATACTTTTCCCGCCGATGAGGTAGAAGCTTCCGTCGTGCGCGGGCCCGAGGACGACGTCGTTGTCCCGCATCAGCTCGAACGCCCCCTCTATGTGCTCGGTCTTGAGTGTGGGGACGTCGCAGCCGACTGCCAGCACATCCTTCACCCCCATCCGGTAGAAGTCCTTGAACACGTTCACCAGCTTCTCCCCGAGGTCCCCTCCACGCTGCGCGATGTATTTCCTCTCCCCGAGTATCTGCCAGAGCGGCTGCAGCTTCGCCTCCGGATAGTATGCGACGTACGGGTAGTAGTCCTTCAGCCTGTCGAGGGTGTCCATGAGGAAGGCGACGTACAATTCCTCCACCTGGTATGCTGGAAGCTTCTTCTGTAGGCGCGTCTTGATATTGCCCCGCTCGGGCACTTTAGTGAAGACTATGACATCCCTCAAGCCGGAAACACCCCGTAAAAGAATACCTTCCAGAGTATAAAAGAATACTGCGGGGTCTTAACCGCGGTATTCTTGCAAGAAGAGTCGGCACAATTCTGCCGACTCCCCTATAAAAGAAACGGTGCGGGAGGGGCTGGTTTAACCCTCTGGTTTTGCGTATATATTGTCGTTTTCTTATGTATTTAGGTTCTTTGCAGGCGGTTTCTAGGGCGTCTCAAGGGCGTTTAATGTGATGTCACACTGGTTGTAAAATGGCTAAGAAGAAGGGTAAGGAATCTGTCGAGGAGGAGAAGGCTGTTGTAGAGGAGATAATAGAGGAGAAGCCGTCTGAAGCGCCGAAGCCTGAGGCCGCGGCGACCGACGATGATTTCACGCCCGAGGACGAGGCACGTTACGCGTTCCCGATGGCGCCCATAGTCCGCCTCATGAAGCAGGAGATGGACGAGGACAAGATGATACGCCGCCGCGTCAAGGAGGGGATGAACCAGTGGCTGGAAGTCCTCTGCCGGAAGGTGGCGAAGAAGATGAACCAGAGCGAGTACACGATGGTGGAGATAGACGACTTCAAGACCGCCATCGAAGCCTACGATATGATAGACTCCGTCGAGCAGGAGCGCACGAGAATCGTAGCCACCCTAGAGAAGGTGAAGCAGGACTGCGATTCGCTTATAATGGACGTGAACAGGAAGTTCATCACCCCCTAAGGGGGCTTCCGGTTCACTGGCCTTTTTCACCGATCTCTTGGACCTTGAACTCCAAGCGTTCGGTGAAGCACTCCATTATCAGGTCGAGGCCTCCGGGGCCGTAGACTAGCCTGCACGCCCACCCCTTCCCGATGCCGCCAGGGTTCCCGTACACCATCCTGAATGTGGCGCCGTTCTCGTCTATGCGGCCGTTCTCTATCTGGCCTATCCAGTTCGGGACCGGGTCCTTGTAGTACTTCATCTTGCCGCCGGTTATCTGGTCTCCGTTGACATTGAACGCCATGAACGGGTGCTTCTCCGTTGCGAAGACGCCCTTCGCCAGGAGTTCCGAGAGCGCCTTCTTCCTGGCCGCACCCTGGGCCGCAGTCTTCGGGCTACCCTGTTCAGGCTGGACCTTGTAGGTGAACCCGTATTCGTGCTGTACGCCGGTCTTCGGCTTCTCGACTTGAGGCTGAACCTTCTCCTCGGCTACTATCCTCCTCGCGGACTCGTAGGCTCCGATGCCCGCATCCTTTATCTCCGCCCGGTACATCCAGGCCCCGAGGCCTATGGCGGCGGCGAGGCCGCCTATGAGCGCGTTCCTGCCGAACTTGCTCGGCTTCGACGTGTACTGCCTTTCTTTTTCAGGCGGCGGCTTAGGCTGCGGCAGCGTATCCACCCGTCCTTCGCCGTACTGTGGCCCCTGTTTCCCGTCGATTCTGCTTACAGCTGGCATTTTACATCACTTGTACACTACGGTTGACGGCAGGCCGCTCAGGCGGTCTGACACGTCCGTTATCAGGTCGAGGCGCGCGAGCTCCTGCGGGACCGGCTGGTTCTTCTGGTACCGTTCGCCCCATTTCCCCCTCGCCTTCTCCGCCTGCTCCGCGGCTAATCCGGTGTCGCCAAGCTTCTCCAGGAGCTTGGCTGAGCGGTTGTTGCATCCCGGCGGCGCGTCCTTCACCTCGTCCGGGTGGGTCTTTATGTAGCGTTTCAGCCCGGTGACCGCGTCCCTCTCGCCGGCCCTCGTCCCCCAGGGGAGGAGGGAGCCGAGGCTAATCACGTCCCAAATCCGACTCCAGTTGTTCCTGCGCACCGTCCTAATACGGTGGTTCTTCTCCGCCCGGTCGTAGACGCCCGCCATCGGATTCGCCTCGTGTTCGGCTTCCGTCCACACGGGCTGCGTGAGCGCGCCCCATGACGCCTCCGTGTAGCGGTTCAGGCTCTCGAGCGTCTCCCGCTTCAGCCTCCGTGCGGCGAGCGTGTCCACGAATATGTGGCGCATGTCTATGCCGTAGTCCGCTCCGGGAACCTCCACCCGGTAGGTGTGTAGTATCTGGTTGCACGTCACTGGGTCTAGCATCTTCAACGCCGTCCGGTACATTCCGAGCGCCGGGTCCATGTTGTAGGTGATGTGACTTCCCCTGAGGCCGTCCAGCCAGCCGTTGTCCGCGCTCTTCGCGAGCGTCTCGGCGCCGATTAGGCCGACCGTCCTCTGTTCCGAGGCATGGATGTAGCTTCTGGCGTCCATCGGGTCTAATGCGGCCGGGTCGTAGGCGCCGATTTCCTTGTGCGCCCTCCTAGCCCAGCTGTTCGCGAGCCAGCGCCTCTCCGTGAATGCGACGACGCCGTAGGATGCAGCGGACACCGCTGACGCTGCGGCGGCCACCGGCAGACCCACGGGGGCCGTTATGCCGGCTGACACTACGGTGGCGACGGTGCTGCCTGCGGCGACGGCCGCCGCGCCCGTGCCTATCTTGAGCGCCCTGCTCTTGCCGGTCTTGCTCTGCAGCGATGCTATCGCCCCAAGATCGTTGTTGACGAGCCCCATCGCGGCCATCGCCTCCGCGTTCTCGCCTTCCACGCGCTCCTTCCCGGAGTAGCTGAACCTGTTGTTCCACCAGCGCTCGAGCCTCGGGAGCCTCGGGACCGGTCCGTCCCAGTCGAGGATTTTCCTGTTCTCGTCGAGCACCAGGCCGGGCGATTCGCCGCGGGATATCAGCCATGCGGCCGTGAAGTCGTCGAGCGAACTTTGGAGCTTCCCCCACTTCTGCACCCCAACGGGAGCCATCTGGTCGGCCACGGACTTCTTCACCCAGCCTCTAGCGTTGAGGGAATGCACCCTGAAGTCGACAGCCCCGCCCCCGTACTTCAGGTCCTCCGCGCTCGAGTACGCGAGCTTGAACGCGTTCTCGGAGTCGTTCAATCTGCCCTCGTGCTGGGCTATGACGCCTTCGCCGTAGTACTTGAACACGTCCCCGAGATGCCTCATGTCCCCGGCCACCCCGTATTCGGCGGCCGTTATTGACAGGGAGTTGCCCCTGATGTCCCCGAGTAGTCCGAGCATGTTCTCGTTCTTCGACAGAAGCGTCGCCACTTCTTTTGCGTCAACCCCAGTCCCCGCCGTGAGCTTCCGGTAGGCCTCGTGGGTTTTCGGTAGGTTGTGTGCGTCCAGGATGCCGCGGGCCTCGTCCAGGCTTACCGGGACGTCGCCGTCGAGCTTCTCACTCAGGTCCTGGTAGGCCCTGATAGCAGACCATGCCGTGTGTTTCTCCGATACGCCGTTTGTGTCCAGTACGTCGGCGAAGCCTGCCATGTTGTTCCTTATCGCGCCCTGCTCCACCGCCTTGGCGGAGTCCTCGTAGGCGCTCTGGCATCGGGCGACGTTCATCATGAACCCGCGCATGTACGGCTCCTGCGTCAGAAGTTGGATGTCGAGCCTCTCGCTCGGCCAGAGGCCGTCGACTATGAGGCCCGGAGCCACTACGGTGTTCCTGTATGCGTGTCCCGGCTCCTTCGGCGACTCCCCGTCCTTCACAGCCTCCCCATGCGGTTGGACCCGCAGGTGGTTCCTGATGTTCGAGGGGTTCATTATGCCGTCTAACAGGTCGTCCGTGTGCACAACCGTCTCTATCGGCGGTATCGTCATCCCGTAGCTGTTGGTGAGGTCGTAGTGTTCCGCGAGGGTCCCGAACCAGGCGTCCGCCTCCTGCATGTACAGGTACACCCTCCTTGCGGCCTCGTACGATGAGAGTTCCCCGAACTGCCAGTTCGCGCCCTTGTTCTTCTCAAGCTCCATCTGCTGCTGGGCTATCTTGGTCTCCTTCTGGTCCTTGGTGTCCTCCGCCTTGACGTCGAGGCTCTTCGCCTTACACCACTCCTGAAAGGCCTTGGTCTTGACCGCAGCCCCAATCCTTGCGAAATGGTCTTTGCCTTCGACCCCGAAGAGGTCCGTCATGAGGCCTCTGATGACCTTGTCGCGCTCCACATCCACCGTGCTCTGGACGCCGTTCACGACGACCGGTATGTCCGCCCCAAAATCGTCCTTGCCTGCTACCGCGAGGGCGAAGCCGATGGGGGCGTACGCGTTTTTAAGGTGCGCCCTCAGCGGCTTAAGCTGCGCCTTGTATTTGCCTATGAGCTGCGCGGTCCTCACGCGACCCCAGTAGTCCTCCTTGTCCTCTGGGGTCCCCGGCGGCGCAGACTCCTTGAAGGCCTGCATCACCCAGACCTTGTCGTAGAAGAACCTCTCCTGCGCCATCGTCCCCGACGTGGCGTCCAGGTTGTCGAGCGTCGACTTCTTCGTTCCGGTTTCGACGCCCCACTTCACCAGCCTGTCCTGTTCGGCGGTGAACATGTCGTTGAGTTTGACTAGCACCATCGTCAGCGCCTTCCCGTCGATGGTGGAGTCGTTGGTGAGCGCCTGTATCTTCATCTTCTGCACCGGCGTGAGGGCGCCTATCATCATGTCGCCGACGGTCCCCGCCATCTGGGCGGCCTCCTCCGCTGAGCCCTTGTCCGGGCTGAATATGCCCTGGTACTGGGTGGAGTTCATTATCGGGCAGACTATCGTGAGGTCGTCCTTGAGGGCGAACGCGTACTTCCTTATGGCATCGGCCTCCTCCGGAGACACCTGCGCCCCGTACGGCATTAACTCATCGTCCGGCATGCACGCTATGTCCCGGAGCATGTACTTCAACATCGGCTTCGCGGCCCTGTTGTCGAACCCGCCCCGGAACATCGTCCGGTACCGCAGGTTGTTGTCTATGTCCTGGTCTAGGCCGGCCTTCCGGTAGAAGGTCTGCATGAACATGGCTATCCCCGTCTTCGTGTCCTCCATCAGGGTCGTGTAGGCGAGCGAGTCGACGAGCTCGTTGCCTGCGAGACGTCTTGTTCGTTCTGCGAGGGAGCCTTTATCGTAATCCTCCCGCTCGAAGAACTTGACGGTGGCATCGGCCTTATCGGGGGTTATGCCTTTCCTGACCGCGACCTGGCTGACGACCCGGTTGAACGCCATCTCATCGTCCCCGTAAGTAACCATCTGGACTCCGTCCTTTGTGACTAGGGTTCCTTCGACGTCTATTTTATCCTTCTCCGCCTTGTCGTCCTCGCGCACGATTCGTATTGTGCATTCGTTTGAGCCCTCCGCCTTACCTATTATTTTAACCACGTATCGGGTGGATACCGGCTCATCCTTCCCTTCCGCGACGGCCTCGTTGGTGACGGTGAACTGGTAGGGGTTCCCCTTGGCGCTCTGGACCTTCGTGACTTTGCCGCTTCCCGGGAAGGCGCTGAAGAGGACCTGCATCTGGCCTGTCGAACACGCCTTCCCCACATCCATGACGAAGTCGTCCCTGGTTTTTATGATGCGCTCATTCGCCCGCTCCACGAATCCTGATACGTTGATGACTTCGTCTTTGGCCCTGCCTGAGGCGTCCAGAACGTCCTCCCTCGTGACCTCCTCGATGAACCTCGCCTTCTTCTGCCGCCCGGTGTTGACGACCGATAGGACGTTGTTTATAGTCCTGGAGTCACGTATCAGATTCATTAGTTTTTTCCTGTCCGCAGCCAGTTTCTCCCCGCCCCCCTTCTCGTCGTCTTCGAGACCCTTCTGAGACAACGTTGAGACGCCTGAGGCCGCGACCACGGAGGGTGTCAGGTCCTCCGCGGTAAGCTCGTCAACTGTGTTCGCCCTTGGCTTGTGGCCTATGTCGCGTTCTTTGTTCACTGCGTCCAGGCAGGACAGTTTCTGGGCTTCAACGACCCTGTTGTCCTCTAGCCTGGTCGAGAACTGTTGGAGTTCATGGGCGCCCCATACGTCGTTTATCAGGAGGCCCCAGCCCCGTATCCTGTCTTCGTTGACGTGCCCGTATGTCCGCTTCAAGTAGTTTTTCACGGCGTCGTGCTGGGTGGGTGCTCCCTCGACCTCAAGGTCTTTGACGAAACCATCCCTGAATGCAAGCCCTTCATTGAGTACTAGCTGCCTGTTGGGGTCCGGGTTTCGGGTGTCCCTTACGAGTACGTTGCCTACCCTGTCCCACAGCATGTGTGTAATATGCCTGAAGTAGGGGGTTTTGGCGACAGAGCCGGGCATGTTTTCATCGTAGCCGTAGCTTATCCTGTCGTTCCGCATCTCGAAGAACCATGGGCGCATGTCTTCTGCAATAGTCTTGTAAACGGCGGTCTTCCATTCCGGGTTCGTGGCCCCGAGGACTTCCTTCTTCGATATGAGGGAGTCGTCGAATGCCTTGTTCAGGACCTGGCCGAGGTCCTTACCGTAGGTACTGACGTCGCCCCGGTCCTTGATCTCCTTCAAGGATTCGCCCGTAGCCGATGAGTACCTCGCCAGCTCAGACCGCGCCTTCTCACGCTCAGCCCGGTTGGCGGCGAAATAGTGTTCGCCGAGTATGGCCCATATCCTCTTCGGGTGGTACCGCTTCGAAGTGCGCATGTTCTCCAGCTTCGTGAACACGGCTGCGTTCCTGGCATGCCATCCCAATGCTTCGGTCAGGTGCTCGTTGAAGTCTACGCCGTTGTCTATAAGTTCGGTCTTCATCCCGACCAGCGTGCGTTCAGTGCCGTCGTACGCGTTGAACCTGAACTCCCAGTTGTAGAGCCGCTCGCGCATGCTCTTCAGGATAATGTCGTTTAGGGCTTTCGCTTCCTTTTTCCTATCCGTTTCCTTAAGGTACATGTATAGGGCTAGCGCGTCGGCTACGGTGACCTTCCGGTATAATGGGTTCGGTTTCCCATCTTCTTTCCGCTCTCTTTCCCGAGCAGAGAACATTCCCTTGAACTTATCGTCGCGGAATAGCGGGCCAAATAGACTAGGGCTATTGAGTTTGACCTCATCGAACGGCGAGCCGGCCCCGAGGTCCACGACCGTCCCGAAGAGCAGGCTCTGCATGAGGCCTGCGACGTCGGATGGGGAGACTTCGACTTCAGGAGCGGACGCCCCCTTACCCTGCTGGGGTGTGGCCATAGCGAGCGAGGAGAGCTTCACCGTCTGGCTTTTCTCCTTGAACTTTATGTCCTTGAACGCGCCGACGAGCGCGCCGACGGCGCCCTGGTTCTCGTCGAGGTCGCAGATTAGTCTGAGGTTGTTCTGTGCGTCAGAGACCGCGACCATGGACCTGACGTTGTCCACCAGCTTCTTGCCCGCGTAGTCCGCCGGCATATGGGATACGATGAACGATAGCGGGACTTCCCGTTCGGGTTCCTCTTTTTTACGCCTTGATGTCGGCTGTGCAGGTCTGCTTAGGGGATGGAGTATGCCAGGTATGGGCGAGGGTGATTTTGTTTTTGGAGTGGTTTCAGCCGGTTCCGCCGCCCCTTCCGTCCCGGTTCCCCCGCCTTGAGCCCCCGTCGTCTTGGTTACTTCCGCCTCCACGAGCGTGGCCTGCGCATTAGCCTGCCTAAGTTGCGCCTGTTTTATCTGCAGGTCTAGGAGTTGTTGTTCCTCTTCTATTTCCTCTCGGGTTCGTTTTCTTTTTTCCGGGGTTTTTTCGCTTGAGGAGGCCATTTTGCGTTGATATTACTCGGTGTTATAGGCTTAAATACTTCTGTTTTAGGCTGTTTTAACGGTATAGCGTGTTTTTAGGTATGATTAAAAAATAGGATTAAACAATGTTCAATGCATATTCTGTGTGTCCCGTATGGCCGGACAGGGACAGACATATCTTATATTACCGTAAACGCTAATCTGTTCCACAATGGATTACCAAAAATACGACTACGACAAACTCCTCGACAGGGTCTGGACCGGCCTGCCCGACAAGCTCAAGAAGCACGACCGCTTCGAGATACCCCAGGCCGACGCCTTCATCGAAGGCAGCGTGACGATAATCAGGAACTTCAACGACATAGCGCTCGCATTCAACAGGACAGGGGAACACGTGCTCAAGTACCTGTCGAAGGAGCTGGCAGCGCCCGGCACCATCGACAACGCGAGGGTGATAATCCAGAGGAAGCTGAAGAAGCAGATCATAGACGACAAACTAAAGGCATACGCCGCCGAATTCGTCATCTGCAAGGAGTGCGGGAGGCCCGACACCAAGGTCGGCGAGCTAGAGGGCACCAAGATACTCAAATGCGAGGCCTGCGGCGCTTGGTGGCCGATGCGCAGGATAAAGTGAAAGAGTATCTCGTGAAGTGCCACCTGGCGGGCGGGGAGGTCATGGTCGCATGCTGCGACAGTAGGCTCCTCGGGATGACGCTCAAGGACGACGAACTGGAAGTCCACGTGAGCGAACGGTTCTACGGCGGCGAGAAGGTCTCCGAGGAGATGATGCTCAAGACTATATCCGAGTCCACGGTCGCGAACATCATGGGCGACGACGCGGTCGAGGCAGCACTCAGGTGCGGCGCAGTCGACGAGTCCGGCGTCCGGGAAGTCTGCAAAGTCAAGCACGCTCAAATCTACAGGGTATGAAAAACATCGAGCTGCCGAGGAAGGTGCTCGTCGGCGAAGACGCAGTCTACGAGGTAGACGAAGTCGCCGCCGAACTCGGCCTCACCGGCCGGCCGCTGATACTGTGCGACGAGGTCACGCTCGGGATAGCCGGCGAGGCCGTCGCCGAGGAGCTCTGCGAGCCAGCCACCGTCCTCAAGGACTCATCCCCCAGGGAAATCGAGAGGATGCGCGGGAAGGCCCGTGAGGGCGGCCTGACGTATGTCGTCGGCGTAGGGGGAGGGAGGATACTCGACACCGGCAAGGTCGTCGCGTTCGAGAACAGGATACCGTTCATCAGCGTCCCCACCGCCGCCTCACACGACGGAATCGCCTCGCCGCAGGCTTCGCTTAAGGCGGACAAACCGACATCCGTCCAGGTCCACTGCCCCCTGGGAGTGATAGCGGACACTAAGATCATATCTAAGGCGCCGAGGCGCCTGCTCGCCTCCGGCTGCGGCGACGCCATCTCGAACTACACTGCAGTCCTCGACTGGCAGCTCGCCCACAGGGAGAATGGCGAATACTACGGAGACTACGCGTCAGCCCTCTCGTCCATGAGCGCTGAAATCGTCATGAAGAACGCAGGCCACATATACGAGAACATCAGCATACTAGTGGAGGCGCTCATCTCAAGCGGCGTCGCCATCGGCATAGCGGGGAGCTCAAGGCCCGCCTCCGGCGCCGAACACATGTTCAGTCACACCCTCGACATGGTATGCGAGAAGCCCGCGCTCCACGGGGAACAGTGCGGCGTCGGTTCCATAATCACGGCCCACCTCCACGGCGCAGACTGGAAGAGGGTGAGGGACTCGCTCAGGAAATGCGGAGCGCCGACGACAGCCAAGGAACTGGGGATACCGGCAGACAAGATAGTGGAGGCGCTCACGAAGGCGCACACCGTCAGGGACAGGTACACCATACTCAAAGGCGGGTTATCCGAGAAGGGTGCAAGGAAGGTTGCGGAAGAGACGGGCGTAATCTGAAAGGCTTTTAGTCTTGTCTTTCTGGGTTAGGGAGGTGTTCGTCTAAAGGTGACGGACATCAGCCCCCTGCTTATTCGCTTCGGCTCCGGGAGGAGGCTGATAATATTAACCGGGCTTTTTTTACCGAGGACGCCTATTATGTCCCCTATGGCAGTTATAAGGGGATGGCTCGGGAAAGGCATACTCCATTTCACGCTTATAGACCCTGACAAGCAGCCTCCGGAGGCGGCTGGTAGGCTCGCTGGTAAGGCGGAGGCGTACGGCTCGGACGCCATCATGATTGGCGGCTCGACCGCGGGGCATGAGGTGACGGACAGGGTGGCGGCCGCCATCAAGGCGGAGTGCGGGCTGCCGACGATACTGTTCCCGAGCACGGCGGCCGGGCTCACACGGCACGCAGACTACATCTACTGGATGATGTTGATGAACAGCATGAGCCGGCGTTTCCTCGTCGGCGAGCAGGTGAAGGCGGCGCCGTACGTTAAAAAACTCGGGATAAAGACGATACCGATGGGCTATATCGTCGTAAGCATGAGCAGTAAGCCGACGACTGTTGAAATGGTCGGGGAAGTGGACAGGATACTCCCCGGCGAGATGGATAAGGCCGTCGCATACGCGCTCACAGCGGAATACTACGGGATGGAGTGCGTCTACCTCGAGGCCGGAAGCGGAGCGGAGAAGCCGGTCCCCGCCGAGATGATTAGGGCGGTGAAGAAGGCGGTGACAGTGCCATTGATAGTCGGGGGCGGGATACGCGACGCCGCCGCCGCGAAGGCGGCGGTGGAAGCCGGCGCGGACGTGATAGTCACGGGGACGATAGCAGAGAGGGACCCCGAGATGCTCGGGGAGATAATAAGGGAGGTTAAGGAATCAGTACACCGCACCCTGAAGGGTGCGATATGACTTGCAAGGTCGCAGGAGAATCGGTCGGCATCCCTCTGCGACGTGAATGCCACAGTATCCTGCCGACCTTGCAATGATTGCCATCATCGACTACGGCGCAGGCAACCTGAGGAGCATCACAAACGGATTCAAGAGAATCGGCGTCGAAGCCGCCGTCGTCGACGAACCATCGAAACTGAAGGCTGCGGACGCCGTCGTACTGCCGGGGGTAGGGGCGTTCGGCGACGCGATGGATAAGCTGGCCGGGTTCAAGTCTTCGATCGTCGACTCGGCGGAATCCGGCATGCCATTCCTCGGCCTCTGCCTCGGAGAGCAGGTCGTCTTCGACGCGAGCGAGGAGAGCCCGGGGGTGGAGGGGCTCGGCCTCTTCAGGGGGGAATGCAAGAGGTTCACCGGGAACCTGAAGGTCCCGCACATGGGATGGAATACGATTAAAAAAGTCCGGGACACGCCGCTCCTCGAAGGCATCGGCGACGGCGAATACTTCTACTTCGTGCACGGCTACTATGTAGTGCCTAAGGATATGGGGCTCGCGGCCGCAGTCACCGAGTATGGCGTGACCTTCCCCTCCGTCATCTCGTCTAAGAACGTCCACGCCACCCAGTTCCACCCGGAAAAGAGCGGCGACGCCGGCCTCATGCTCCTGAGCAACTTCGCGAAACTGACAAAGAGATGAGATTTATATCTCCGGGCATAGTTTAACATAGGTGTGTATGGACAAAGTGAGGATAATCGCCTTCGCGGGCAGCCTGAGGAAAAACTCCTACAACAAGGCGCTACTGAACGCTGCAAGGGTGCTCGCTCCGAAGGACTGCGAGATAGAAATCTTAGACCTTGAGGGGATACCATCATACAACCAGGACCTGGAAACGGAGCCCCCGGGTAAAGTCAAGGAGCTGAAGGCTAAGGTGAAGGCCGCGGACGCGGTCCTTATAGCGACTCCGGAGTACAACTACTCCGTCCCCGGCGTCCTCAAGAACGCCATCGACTGGGCTTCAAGGCCTAAGGGGGACAACAGCTTCGACGGGAAGCCTGCCGCGGTGTTGGGCGCGAGCACCGGCGTCCTCGGGACGGCGAGGGCCCAGTATCACCTGAGGCAGGCCTGCGTGGCCCTGAACATGAGGCTCCTCAACAGGCCAGAGGTCATGGTCGCCTCCGCAGGGGAGAAGATAACGGCTGCGGGCGAAGTCACGGACGGGAAGACGAGGGATCTCGTCGGCAGGCTCGTCGCGGAGCTGGTTAAGGAGGCGAGGAGACAGAGGACTACTTCCTCTTGAGGAGCGTCTGTAGTATGTAGAGCTGGACCGCGTTCCTGCGGACGATTTCATCGTCCATGTCCTTGAACGGGGCCTTCTCACACTCCAGGAGGTGGCCGCCGACGGACAGGAGGACATCCTCAAGTTCTTGACCGCAGAACTGGCAGATTCTCACCATTGTAGACATGGTACACGGGCGCTTAAAAGACGCCTTACGCCCTGAGTATCCTCACAGCAAGTAGGGCGGCGTTTTTCCCGTTGTCGATGCCTACGGCCGCTACAGGAACCCCGGGCGGCATCTGCACGGTGGACAGTAGCGCGTCGAGGCCGCCAAGCTTCGACTCCACGGGCACCCCGATGACGGGCTTCTTAGTCTTCGATGCGACGACGCCCGGCAGTGCGGCGGAGAGGCCCGCCACGCATATGAACACCCTCGCATCCGAGGATGATATTATCTTGTCGAGGCGCTCGGGCTCCCGGTGGGCGCTACAGTACTCGACGGAGTATTTTACCTTGTTCTCCAGGAGCGTCTCCTCCACCTTCTTGACGACAGCCTCGTCGGACTTGCTGCCGGCGATTATTAATACCTCGGCCATAATACCTATTCCGAAGATGACGATAAAAGTTGCGTTCAACGGCCTCGGGAGGATGGGCAGGGCGGCTGCGCGTAGGGTGATGGAGGACGGAGATTTCCGGATCGTGGGAGGCTACGATCCGTCCGGGGGCGGAGATGACATCGGGGTCATGGCCGGGATGACCGCCCTTGGCGTGAAGGCCGAGGCCCCGGAGGGGATGGACGCATCCCTGAAAAAAAACAAGCCGGACGTGCTCGTCGACTTCTCAACGCCACAGGCCGCATTGTCCGCGGCGAAGGCTGCGGCTAGGGCAGGAGTGTCCATGGTCGTGGGGACCACCGGCTTCACGGACGCGCAGGCCCAGGAGCTCAGGAGGACGCTCGCGGACGTGGGAGCCGTCGTGAGCCCGAACATGAGCGTCGGAGTCAACGTATTCTGGAAGCTGGTGGGTGAGGCGGCGAAGGACCTGAAGGGTTACGACGCCGAAGTCGTCGAAGCCCACCACAGGATGAAGAAGGACGCCCCGTCCGGGACCGCCTTGAAGGCCGTGAAGGCGATAGCCGATGCCACGGGAGCCGACTTGAGTAAGGACGTGGTGTACGGCAGGCACGGCGAGGCGAGGAGGAGGAAGGGCGAGATAGGAGTCCACAGCATAAGGGGGGGCGACATAGTCGGCGAACACACTGTCATGTTCACGACCGACGGGGAGAGGTTCGAGGTCAGGCACGTCGCCCACACCAGGGACAGCTTCGCCTCCGGGGTGCCGGCGGCGATAAGGTTCGTCAAAGGCAGGAAAGGATTCTACGACATGGGTGACGCCCTGGGATTAAAGTGAAAATCCATGAGCTGTTGAAAAAATCATTCGCACTGTATCTTGTGTCAATCAGCCTGTTCTATGGTCTGATGGGACTTTCAATCACCTATCAGATACTCATATACGGGTGGAACCCAGCGATAATCGTCTTCAGCATCCTGTTTCTGGCATATGCCGTCTTCCTTGGTAAAGTGGGGGTTAGGACGTCCCAGGACGGCAGTCTAACGCATGGGTATGTACTGGGCGCTTCCTTGTCTCTGGTTGGTTTGGTTTCATCGTGGAGTTTCACCGGAGGAATGTGCGGATTCGATTACGTGCAAATGGCCATCTGTACTGCGTATTACATCCTGAATTTCCTTGCTGGACCAGTTGCAATAATGGCGGGACTAGCACTGTTAGCGAAGAAGGCAACGTCAAAATGAAAGTCGTCGGCGTCAACGGCAGCCACAGGAGGGACGGCAACAGCGGCATGATGCTCGAGCGGGCGCTCGAAGTCTGCGAGGCAGCCGGATTCGAAGTCGAGGAGATAGACCTCGCCGACAAGAGCATCGGATACTGCACGGACTGCGGATTCTGCGCTAAAAGGTACGGCTGCAGCCAGGAAGACGACGTGAAAGCCATACTGGACGCGCTCGCCTCGGCCGACGGGATAATCATAGCCTCGCCAACGTACTTCGGCGGGGTGAGCGGGAGATTGCGCGCCCTGTTCGACAGGACCCTGCCCCTCAGGAGGAACGGTATGATGCTCTCCGGCAAGGTCGGAGCCGCACTAGCGGTAGGCGGCTCAAGGAACGGCGGCCAAGAGTACGTGATACAACAGGTCCACCACTGGATGCTGATACACGAGATGACTGTCGTCGGAGACCGAAAGACCGCCCACTTCGGCGGCATATGCGTCGCAAGAAACCAGGGCGACGCCCTCAAGGACGAGGCCGGGATGGCGACAGTCGTCAACGCGGCCGATAACCTCGCAGGGAGGCTTAAGGCCGTGATGTAATGCCATGACATCGTTGAGCCAGTTCATGGAAGCCGTTACCGGCAGGAGGGAGACGCTGTTCCTCGCCGGCCTGAGCGTGGCCGTGCTCCTCATTGGAGCGGGGAGCGTCTCCAACAAGTCGGAGGTATACGACGAGCCGTGGTACATGGGCGCCGGATACTACCTCCTGAAGACGGGCAACTTCGAAACAGAATCGGTATGGTGGCATCCGCCGCTGCCGCTCTACATAAACAGCCTGCCGTTCTACGCACTCGACGCAGCCGGCATGCTGCCCGGCGCCGACACGGTGTTCAAGGACGGATGCCAGGACCCCAGGTGTTACAGGAACCGCTACTCGTACCTGTTCATGCACGGCGACAGATACAAGGCCCTTAACCTCCTTTTCCTTTCGAGGTTCTCGAACCTGCTTCTCCTCCCCCTTACAGCCATATACCTTTTCAGGCTGTTGAGACGGAGCTTCAGGTTCGAGACCGCGGCGGTCGTAACAGGCCTATTCGCCCTCAACCCGAACGTCCTCGCCCATGCAAGCCTCGCCACCACCGACTTCGCCCCGGCATGCTTCGGGCTGATATCCTTCTACTATTACCTGGAACTCCTCAAGGAAAGGTCGAACACCGCAGGGGTTAAGGCGGGAGTTACCCTCGGCCTCGCACTCATAAGCAAGGAGGTTAACGCCTACCTCATCCCCGCATACCTCCTGGTGGCAGCCTACGAAATCTTCAGCCGGGCCAGAGCCGGAGGGCATGGCATGTTATTCCAGGCCATAAAAAAATCCGTCCCGACCTTGGCCACCCCAGCGGCCGCCCTAACCGTATCCGTTATCCTCGTAGTGAACGCAGGATACCTCTTCAACGGGACGCCCACCTACCTCATCAGCGGATTTGGGACGAGCGAGTACCCTGAAGTCAGGGCGGCATACAAACTCTTGGCCGGCGTGCCCCTGCCCATGTCAAAATACATGCAACTCCACTACTACGTGGTGGACCTCCACCAGAGAAAAGGGCATGAAACCTACCTGAACGGCCAGGCCTACGGCAAGGCCGAGACCCCACCGAGGCTTATATACTGGCTGACCGTCATCACGACAAAGACCCCGGAGGGCGTCCTGGCCATATTGGCGCTCTCAGCCGTCTACTACATCACCCTCATCCGCTGGAGGAGGAATGCGGACTCGAACGCCCGGAGGATGATGCTGCAAGCCCTCATAGTCTCCGCCGTCGCTGCCGTCCTCGTGCTGTATGCTAGAACAACCATCGGGGTGAGGCTGGCGATGTTCGCATTCCCGTTCGTCTACCTTATGATGGCCGAACCCGTCGAATACTTTGTCGCGCGAAGCCGGATGACAAGGGCGATGGTTTACATCTTTGCTGCGGCAGCCATCCTCCCGATACTCCTTGAGTACCCCGACTACATCGCATATTTCAACAGCGTCTCCGGAGGCCCGGACAATGGATACGCGTACCTGAGCGACTCGAACATAGACTGGGGCCAGGACCTGCCGGGCCTCAGGAGGTACATGGAGGATAACGGCGTCAAGAACATCAAGCTGGCCTACTTCGGGAGGGGTTGGATTGAGAAGTACGGGATAAACTACACAGCGCTCCCGAACAATCAGGGGAAGTTCTCTGGCGAGGCCAGGGTGAAGATCAGATGCGGCCCGACGAATGGCCTAATCGCCGTCAGCGTCACGGCCATCACCGGGCAATACGGGAGACCAGGCTGTTACGGATGGCTCAGGGACGTGAAGCCATCATACAATATAGGGCATTCGATACTCGTTTACAACATAACGCTTCACCCGGGAACCCGAGCCCCTAGTCCTTGACGCACCTGAACGCGAGGAACCAGCCGGTTCGCAGGTTACGGCCCCCCATCCCGAACTTGGAGAAGAAGCGTATCCCCATGCGGATTGGGATGTCCATCAGTCCGGGGGAAATCGACGATAAGGTCTTCGCCAGGAGGTTGAAGGGGGTCGGCAGATGGACGATGGAGCGGACGTCGGACACGCTGAAACCAGCCGTAAGAAGCAGCGGCCGCACTTCGCTATCAAGATAGCATTTCTCCTGCATGTGGCCCTGTAGACCCAGTCTCTTTTCGATGGAATATCCGAGCCGGTAGAGCGGGTTGTGCGCGTTATCCAGGGTGAGCACGAGGACGCCGCGGGCGCGCATCACGCGATTTATCTCGGACAGGGCTGCTGGAACGTCCGATGGGCTGAGGTGGTCGAGGGTCGAGTTGCTGACGACCAGGTCGAATGAACAATCCCTGTAGGGAAGCGACCTCACGTCGGCGCAGGAATAGTCAGCCCCGTGAACCACAAGCTTCGCCCTGGATGCTATCGCCTTCGATACGTCGACGACGGAAACCGAGTCCGTCCGGGAGAGGAGCCACGGGACGAACGTGTCCGGCCCGTACGCCTCCTCGTACGCGTCGGTCTTCAGGGCGACGCGGCGGTCACCGGCACCCAGCCACTCGCCAATGAGCCGTACATGCTCCCGCCCCTTGTATTCGGCGACGCGCCGTTCAAGATGATGCCGCGCACGAGCCCGTCCCACACGGTCCCAATAGGCGGCACATTCATCCACCTAAACGACCCCCCTTATTTTCGCGGACTCCACGATGCCCCAGCAATACGGATTCCGCCCGAACAGGTAGACGTCCACGCATGCGAGCAGGCGGGACCATGCCTCCAATGCGGCCGCGGAGGCGGCCCAAATGATATTCCGTGGAGTGTAATCAATGCACCCGGGCAGGAGAGCCAGTAGGGGGAGGACGCCCAGCGTGGAAACAGAGTAGCCGGCCTCCCGCCTCAGCATCATGTGGCCGGCGTGTATCCTCCGCCGCTGCCTGACA
>Ga0315287_10002194_pt1 | contig 18327 bp, 15 predicted proteins | sample YL17G11_0_MG_FD_205037 | JGI IMG/M metagenome (GOLD analysis project Ga0315287, IMG submission 205037) | Sediment microbial communities from Yellowstone Lake, YNP, Wyoming, USA - YL17G11_0 | ecosystem: Environmental > Aquatic > Freshwater > Lake > Sediment | place: USA: Wyoming | collected...
CTCTCTGACTCTCTCTCTCTCTCTCTCTTTCCCTCTCACAGCAGGTCCTCCTGGATGGCGGTCACCACGTACAGGCCCGTCCAGTACCCGACGACGGCAGCCGAGCCCGCGGGCGCTCCGTGCCAGAGCAGGGCGAGCCCGCCCGCGGCCGTGAGCGCGCTGCCCAAGTACTGCGGGTGCGGCACTTTCACGCCCTTGCCGACCTTGCCCCCGCCGCCGAGCGCAAAGGGGAAGCCGTGCACCCAGGGCACGCGCTTCCCCAGGCGGGTGCCGTAGTACACGCCGTCCCCGCCGATGGTCGCGTACACGGCCAGGTTGAGGGCCTGGCCCGCCGCGATGGCGGCCACGGCCGCCGCCAGGCGGGGGAGGGAGGCGCCCGCCAAGGCTTGGGGGACGGAGCCGCCGCGGGAGACGAAGAAGGCGGCGGCCGCCCAGAACTGGCCGGCTGTGTGAAGAAAGAGAGGGGGAGGAGAGAGAGAGAGCCCGGGCGATGGTGATGACGAGGAAAAAGGGAGAGGAGGGTCGGGTGGCGGCCGCCTTTTTTCTCTCTCTCTCTGATGCTGGCACCTCGAGCTGGCCCCGCCCACTTCATCCGCCCTGCCAAGTGCACCAGTCGCTGTGCTTGCAAAAAAGGGGGTGGCGGCGGGCAGAATCGCGCGCCGCTTCCAAGCCCCATCCATGCATCCGCTCACGGTGTCTCATTTTTTTCCCCAACTCTCTCACCTTTCCCCACCGCCGCCAGGACTTCCAGCACGCGCACCGCGTTGCGGCCGAACGCGTCACGCCAGGCCTTGGAAAATAGCCAGGCGTGGGCGTACAGGAGGTGCGGGGCGGCCAGGAGGGCAAAGACGGCCGCGTCGGACGGGTGGGACGCCGCGAGGAGGGAGGAGAGAGGCATGATCGTGATTGATTTGTGTGGCTGACCGTATAGAGGGGGGCAGAGATACACAAGCGGAAAGCGTACGCAGGGCAGGCGCGTGCTGCTGCGTGAAGAAGAATGCGAGCCGCGGGCGGTCTGGAATAAGCTTGAAAAAAAAAATGGAGAAGGCTCAGTGTTGATCATTTTTTCTATATTCGTCGAGTCGAGAGCATTTCATGGCGGACTCGGACGACCACGCCGTCCCCACGGCGGCGGCGGCCGCCCCGCCACCCGCACCTGACCCACCCACAGTCCCACCACAGAGCGTCGTCGATGACGCGGCGCCCGCCGATCTGTCGCGTGTGGTCGCCAAGGCGGCCGCGAGCGCGGCGCCGCCGCCCGTCACCGCTGCCGCGCCCAAGCGCCCCGCGCCCGCCACGGCCACCACGACCACCACCGCCGCCCTGTCCAACATGCACAAGGCCTTTGTGGGCGGCATCTCCTGGCACCTGAACGACGCGGACCTTAAAGACAGTGCGTATGAAAGAAAGGAGGATGAGCGCGCTCCTCTCGCGCGCTGTTCACCGCTCACCGTCCGTCCGTCCCTCCCCCCCTCCCTCTCCCAGAATTCGCGCCCTTCCACGCCACCCACGCCTCCGTCATGCTGGACCGGTCCACCAACCGGTCGCGTGGCTTCGGCTTTGTCTACTTTGCGAGCTCGGGCGACCTGGACGACGCGATCAAGGTAAAAATAAGCAGGAGAGCAAAACGCATTGTTTTTTTTTCCGCCCACGCACGCGCGCCCCTCCCGCCCCTTTTTCCCAAATTTTTGCTCCCCTTGTCTCCTTCCCTAAGGCCCTGCACAACACCGAGGTCGACGGCCGCCGGGTCTCCGTGACCCGGGCGGTGCCCCAATCCGAGACCGCGCCCGGCACGCCCGCCGCCATCCTGGGCGGCGGCGGCGTCCCCGGGGCGGGTGGCGGCGGCGGGCTGCCAGGTGGCGGCGCCCGCGCGCGCGGCCCAGAACGCAGCGGGCGCCGGGGCGGCGACCGCGGCGGCGGCCCGGACTCCCGCGGGCCGCCCGGTGGTGGGTACGGCCCCGACCGTGGCCGCCGGGGCGGCCCCGACCGCGGCGGCGGCCCCGGCGGCGGCGGCGGGCCGCCACCAGAGTGGGGCCCCTACTCGCGTGGGCCGCCCCCGCCCGAGCAGCGCGGCGGCGGCGGGGGTGTGGGCGGCGGCGGCGGCCCCTGGCGGGACTGGGGCCCGCCGCCGCCGCCGCCCGCGCGTGGCGGCGGTGGCTACAGCGAGCGGAGCCGGTGGCCGGGTGACCCGTACGGGGCGCCGGACCCGTACGGGCCGCCGCCCCCCGCCGACCAGCGCGGCGTGTGGGCTGCTGGGTGGGAGGAGGGCGCCCCGGGCGGCCCTCCCGCCCCCCTGCCCTACGACCGGGGGTGGGCCGACCCGCCCCGCCCGGACCCGTCGTACGGGCCGCCACCCCCGCGCCGCCATGCGGACGAGGCGCCCCCGCCCCTACCCCGGCGTTCCCGGTACGAGGCGGACGACCCCTGGGGTGGCGGCCCCCCGCCCCCGCCCTACCCGCCACACCACCACCACCACCACCCCCGCCGGGGAGACGAGGGCCCGCACGGCCCGCCGCCGCCCTTTTCCTCCCGCGACCGGTACTACGGCGGCGGCGGCGGTGGCGCCCCCGAGTACGGCCGGTACGACGCGCCCGCCTCGGCCTACGCGGCGCCCCCCGCCTCCTCGCACGGCGGGCGCCCCCCGCAGCCGCTGCCACAGGGGGGGTACGAACAACAGCCTTCATCATCATACGGTGGCCCGCCCCCCTCCTCCTCCCTTTATTCGGACGCCATCGCTGCCGCCGCCCTGCGCGCGGCTGGGGGCGGCTCGACTGCGCCGTCCTCCTACTACGACGCCCCGCCCGCGGCCGGTGGCGGCGACTCCGCCTACGGCAGCTGGGCGGCGCCCCAACAGCAACAGCAGCCACCTGGCCGCGAGCCTATGCCTCACTACGAGGCCTCCTTCGCCGCCCCGCCCTCGTACCACCACGCCGCCGCGACCTCCCTGCCGCCCGACCTGTCCGTCGCGGGCTACGGCGCCTTCGCGGACCGGGGCACGTCCGGGTATGGGCGGGCGGGTGGCGGCGGCGGCGGCGGTGGCGGCGCGACAGGCCTGGCCAGCGGCGCGCTGCTCGGCCCTGCCGACCCGCCCGTCAGTTACTACGCCGGCCCGGCGGCCGCCCCGGCCGCCTACGACCCGGCGCCCGGCGGCGGGTACGACCCCCGGCCCCGGGACCCGCGGCGGGGTGGGGGGTACTAGGGTAGAGTTGAAGAGAGATTAAGAGAGGGCTTTTTTGGAAAAGGGGCAGGCCAGGGCATAAGAGGGCAGCGTGCGAGTGTGTGTGTGTGTGTTCAGGTCAGAGTCAGGGACTCCCCCCGCTTTCTAGGCGTGTGTGCGTGCGTGTGTGTGTGTGTGTGTGTGTGTGTGTGTGTGTGTGTGTGAGTGCGTTGCTTTGTGTTTCTATGTAAAGTTCAGGCACCGAGACGCCCGACGACTCTCACTTCCGTGTTTCCTATCCCCCTCCCTCTCTCCTCGCGCCACCCGCGCCCTCCACGACCGACCGACCCCCCGCGCTCCAAGCTCAGCGTCGACGGCGAGTGAGACAATGAGAGATATAAAAACAGCCCGTCATGGGGGTCGAGAGACAAAAGACAACAAAATAAGATTTTGACATCACACGCTGCCAGGCGGCGGCTCCTCCCGCCACGCCGCGCCCGCCCCACCACCCCCACCCCCACCACCGCCACGACCCCCCGCCCCAGGCCCAGGCCCGCCGGCCGGCCCCGCGCCCAGCAGCCGCCGCGCGGCCGCCCCACTGCCCACCGCCGCCCGGGCAGTCGCCAGCAGGGGCGGCGGCACCATGTCCAGCAGCCCGGGCGGCAGCGCATACAACAAGCGCCGCCCGGCCGTCAGGACGCGGGCGGGCAGGGAGGCGGGCGCGGCGGCGGCGGCGGCGGCGGCGGCGGCAGGGAGGAGCGGCGAGGATAGGGAGGCCGCGCGCGCGCTCCCTACCTCCCCGCCAGCCGCGGCTGCCGCCCGGAAGACGGCCAGGCCGCCGCCCCACAGGCCGGCCTCCTCGCACGCTTCCAGCAGGGCGGCCGCCGCGCGCGGGCGGACTGGCTCGCCCGCGGCCTGGGCGGCCTTGAAGGCCGCCAGCGCCGCCTCTGTGCGGCCACCCCGGGCCAGGGCGGTCATGAGCAGGGCCCGTGTCGTGGCGTCGGGCGCGCAGGAGGGCGAGGAGGGCGCCAAGGCGCGCTCCTCCATCTCACGCACGCGCGCGGCCGCGCGGCCGCCCGCCCGCCCGCCCGCCAGGGCGGACAGGAGCGCGTTGTAGGCGACCGTGTTGGGGGCCGCGCCCGCGGCGACGAGGGCGTCAAACAGGGCCTCCACCTCCCGCACGGCGGCGCCCGCCACGGTGATGGCGGTGGAGGAGGGCGACGGGGAGGGCGAGGAGGAGGAGGAGGAGGCGGACGTCTGGCCGCCCCCGCCATTGCGCGCGCGGTCGAGGGCAGACACGGCCGTCGCGAGCGTGAAGGCGTCCGGCCGGATGCCCCGCGCCGCCATGCGGGCCAGCACGGCCTGGGCGCCGGGCGCATCCCCCACGCGGGCCAGGGCCGCCAGGGCCGCGTTGTACGTGACCCGGGTCGCCCGGACGCCGCTCCCGCCATCCCTGGCCTCCTCCCTCTCCACCCGGGCCAGCACCTCCAGCGCCCGGGCCGGCGCCCCGCCCCGCCCGCACGCCGCGATGAGCGCGTTGTACGCCCGCGTGGTCGGGAGCACCCCAACCCGCCGCATCGCGCCCACGCACGCCCAGGCCTGCTCCCACTCACCGCACCGGGCGAGGGCCGAGAGCAGGGACTCATAGGCGACCCCGTCCGCGGGGCAGCCGGCCGCCTCCATCCGCCGGAATGCGTCCAGCGCGCGGGGCGCGTCCCGGGCGCGGGCGCAGGCCGCGATGGCGGCGGTGTAGGTGACGACGGACAGGGCGGGCGGCGGCGGGCGGGAGCGGCGGGGGGGGGAGGGGGAGGGCTGGACGCGGCCGTCCCCGTCCTCCTTGGCAACCTCCCCGCCATCGCCTGCCCCCGCCGCTGCCGCGCGCGCTGCCGCCGCCGCCGCCGCCTCCGCCTCGTCCAGGGTCGCCAGCGCGGCCGCCCCGTCCTTCCCGCACCGCGCCCCCGCCCCAATGAGGGCCGCGTACGTGTAGGCGTCCCGGGTGCAGCCCCACGCGTCGGCGGCGGCCACCAGGCCGAGGACGGCCTGCCAGTCCCGGGCGGCCCCCGCGGCAGACAGGGCCGCGTTGATGACGGCCGTGTCCGGCGCGGGCGGCGGCGGCGGCGCGTTGGAGTTGGAGGGGCCGGCACCGCGACCGCCCGTGTGGCGCACAGCAGCCGCCGAGGCGGCGGAGGCCATGCGGTTGAACAGGGCGAGCCCGTCCCGGGGCCCGGGCGGGCGGCGGGCGGGGGAGAAGGGAGGCGGCGCGCCAGCAGCAGCGGGAGCGACCGCGGCAGCGCCTCCTAATTGAGGCGCCGCCCCGCCCCCACCCCCGCCCCCTCCTTCCAGGGCCGCCACCGTCGCGCCCAGGCCCACCCCGCCCGCGTCCAGGCTCCATGGCTCGCCCCGGGCGCCGTCGCCCCGGACGCGGGCGCCCCATTCATTCGCGTCCCCCTCGCCCTCCTCCTCCTCCTCACCCTGTGGGCGGGCACCCGCCCCGCGCCGCCCGCCGCCGCCCTTCCCCGCCCGGGCGCAGGCCGCGATAAGGCGGGCATAAATGTGCGCGTCCGGGGCGGGCCAGGCGATTGGTGGGGGCGGGGCGGGCGGTGCTTGGGCAGCAGCCGTCCCACCCGCGCCCCCCGCAGCCCGCGCCGCCCTGCCGGCTTTGGCGGCTGCCCGGCGGGCGGCTTTCGCCCGGGCGTCGACCCAGTCAAAGGCATCTAAAGCCGCGGCCAGGCCGCCACCCTCGGACGGCGGCAGGTCCATCAGGTCGGAGAGCAAGGAGGAGAGCTGGCGTGGCGAGGTGAGCGGAGGGGTTGGGGGCGCCTTGGCAGCTTTTGCCTTGCCTTCGGCGGCCTCCAGGGCGTCGCCCGCGGTGCGGCCGGCGGACCGGGCGGCCGCGATGGCCCGGGCCAGGGCTGGGGGTCCGGGTGAGCGCAGGGCGGCGGGGGCGCGGCGGGAGCGGAGCTGCGCGTTGAGAAGAGAGGGGGCGGGGAGGGTGAGAACGGGCGCGCGCCTTGGGGTGGTCGCTGTGGTGGTGGTTGCAACCATCTTCTCCGTCCTGCCCTTACCTTTACCGCCGGCCCGGCCCCTGGCCGAGGGCGCGCCCGCAGCGGCAGGTCCGTCGCGGACGAGACGGCCAGGCGGGCGGCCCACCAGGCCATGCCCTCGACGCCGCCGCCGCTGCCGGAGGGGGAGGAGGAGGCCCAAAGGGAGGAGGCCGAGGGCGGGTCGTCATCGTCAGGAGGCCCACCCCCACGGTCGGGCCATTCAAAGGCGGCCGCCGCCGTGGCGCCGCTCCCGCGCGCCGGCTCCGCCACCTCCACGCCTGGCAAGGTCGGGCGTGCCTGTGTGGAGGTGCTGGCCGGCCCGGCCTCGCTCTCGCCCCCCGGCTCGCGGCGCGGCCGGGGCGGCGCGGGCGGTGTCGCAGTTGGCTTGGTGGCCAGCAGCGGCGCGGGGAGGCGGGCGCGGGGCGCGGGCGGGCCGGGACGGGGTGGCGGCACGCCAGCCATGTTTAAGAGCGTGTGCTGGCGCTGGTGCTGATACACGCGCGCGGCCCTTGGTGCGCCCCGACTGGTTTAGCGCGGGGCGGCCATGCTCTATGTCCAAAAACGGTGTGAACAAAATGACGCACGTCTCTCATCCCATTCACCCCTCTCTCTCTTGCCGCTCCTCTCTTTCCGCGCGTGTGTGTGTGCACTGCCCGCCTCTCTCTTTCACGCACCCACCATGGCGGCCCCTAAACGCCCGGACTACGACCACCTGGTCAAGCTGCTGCTGATTGGGGACAGTGGTACGGAAATAAGGAGAGAGACAGGATGGGTCGCTCGCCGTCCGATGGGCCTGCCACCTCTCTCACCTCTCCTCTCTACCTTCAAGGCGTCGGCAAGTCCTGCCTCCTGCTGCGCTTTGCGGAGGACCAGTTTACGTCCAGCTTCATCACCACGATCGGGTGAGAGAGAGGAACGGGATGAGAGAGAGAGGAGAGAAACGACGCCGACGCATCTCTTTCACCAGGCTGCCTCTCAACCTTGCCCTTGTCCAACACGCACTGCCCCGCCGCTGCTGCCACGCCTCACACACCCTCCCTCTTCACGCGCGCGCTCGCACACACACTCCTTCAGCATCGACTTCAAGATCAAGAAAGTCTTGCTGGACGGGGCCTGGGCCAAGCTCCAGGTGTGGGACACGGCGGGCCAGGAGCGGTTCCGCACCATCACGGCAGCTTACTACCGCGGGGCGGGCGGCGTGCTGCTCGTGTACGACGTCTCTGATGCGGCCTCGTTTGCCTCCGTGCGCAACTGGTTGAGGGGCATTGACCAGCACGCGGCGGACGGGGTTGTCAAGGTGAGTGAATGCATGGGTGGTCGTTTTTTGTGGAGGGTGTTGAGAGGCAAAAACAACCTCGCTTTGTCTTTTGCTGGGAGAGGGCTGCCCTCACGCACGTCTCTCTCTCTCTCTCTCTCTCTCTCTCTCAATCAGGTCCTCGTCGGCAACAAGGCCGACATCCCGGAGTCCGACCGCGCCGTCTCCACCGCGCAGGGCGCGGCGCTGGCCAAGGAATGCGGCATGGCATTCTTTGAGGCGTCTGCCAAGAGCGGGGAGGGCGTGGACGAGGCTTTCCTTGCGGCCGCCCGGTCGGTGGTGGCGAAAGGGGGTGGGGGGACGGCGGGGGGAGAGGGCGGGCTGAGGCTGGGCGGGCCCGGGGCGGGCGGCGGGGCGGGCGGAAGGAGTGGGGCGGGGCGGAGTGCGTGTTGTTCGTGAGAGAGAGAAAAAAGGGGGCGGGTGGTGGTTGGAAAAGCACGCTTTTTTCATCAACAGCAACGCGCCCCTCGGTCTCGCTCACGCCGTTACCTGGCTGGGGGGGGCGGACCCGACACCGGCCGGCGGCGCGCCAGGCTGCTGGGTCGTGAAGGGCGGGCGGTGGTCGGCCGGCTGCTGGGAGGCGGCACCGCCACCAGGCGCGGTGCACAGCCCTCCGCCGCCGCCGCCGCTCGGGGTGCTGCGCGGCGGCGCGCCCGTGGGCAGCGACCCGGCCGCGCCGCCCGCCTGGGAGGAGGTGTGGGGCGGCGGCGGGGCGGGCGTGGCCGTGGCGGCCAGGCGGGCGCGTGGGCGGGCCGACACGTCCTCTGCTGACGGCCGCAACAGAAACGACCCGTCACCCGCCACAACCCGTGGCGTCGCCCCCGGCGCCGCGCCCGCGCCAGCCGTGCAGGGGCCGGCGACGGCGCCCTGGATGGACAGGGCGGCCGCGGCGGCGCGCACCCCCCCACCCCCCCCTCCACCAGCCCGGGCGGGCAGCGCGGCGAGCGGGGTGTGCCAGGGAGAGGGCGCGCCAGGTGCAGACAGGTGGAGCGGGCCGCCCGCCGCCGCCGCCGCCGCCGCCGCCGCCGCCGTGGCCACGCCCACCCCTCCAGCCTCCTCCAGTGCCGTCAGTGGCGCAGGCGCCTGGCCGCATGGGGGGCCGGTGAGCGCCTCGGCGGAGGGGGGCGGGTGGCGGCGAGGGGCGCCAGTCCCGGCCGCTCCCCCCCCGGCCCCTCGCCCGTTGCCCGACCCGTCGCCCGCCGTGGTGGGGAGGGCGCCGCCCTCGGAGGAGGTGGTGGTCGTCGTGGCTGCTGCTGTTTCCCGGGCCCGGCGGGGTGGGGGCGGGGCGGCGGGGCCGGGCCCGCCCCCGTCCGCGCCGCCGCACGGGCTGGAGAGCGAGCGGCGGCGCTTGGTGCCGTGTTGGGGCGCGGCGGCCGGCGCGGCGGGCGGTGGCGGCGCGGTGCCCGGCAGCGCTGCGCCTGCGCCAGCCGCCGCCACCGCTGCCGCCCCACTCGCCAGGCCACCCGCCCCCCCCGCACCGGGCGCTGTCGCCACGCCGCCGGCTGCCTTGTCTTTGGGCGAGGTCGAGGCGCGCTGGGAGGCAGGGGGGGCGGGCGCGAGCGCGGCCGCCACCGACAGCAGCCCCGCCGTCGCACCGCCGCCACCCGCACCGATAACCCCCGCCGCGTGCGCGCACGCGGCCAGGACGGGGAGCAGCGGGCAGGGCGGCGGGCGGGCGCCCGCCCGGGCGGCGAGGGCCCGGGCGGCTGCCGCCAGCCCCGCGCGCGCGCCCTCCACTTCCGCCGCCGTGGCGCGCAGGGCCGCGTCTGTGTTGGCGAGGGCGGCGTTGAAGGCGGCGGCGGCGGGTGGGGGTAGGGCGGCGGGGTCGCGAGAGGACTGGCAGAGGACGGGAGAGAGGCACAGGGGGGAGCGAGGTCGAAAGGGTTTGCGAAACGCACGAAATGGCGGGTTGCAAAAAAAACGAAAGATGGAGTTTTCGTTTCCTCCTCTCTCTCCCCATTCGCTCTCACCTTCTGCACACACCAGCCCGCCCACTGCGCCCGGGCGACGGCCGTAGCCGTGTCCAGGGACCGGGCCAGCTCGCCCACACGGACGAGGAGGGCGGCGTCGGCCGGGGAAGCGGCGCCTGACGCAATGAGTGAGGCGAGCAGGGCGGGCTCGACAAAAAGGGAAGGCAGGGTGGGCGGGGGGAGGGACCAGGGATTGATAGACGAGGGGTTAGAGGCGTCTGCTGGCGAGGTGGGCGGCATGGCGTTTGGGAGAGGGAGGGAGCGCGGGCGCGGGCGTGGGCGCGGGCGGAATTTGCGGAATGAGCAGGATTGTGTTCGCGTTTTCCTTCCTCACAACTCTGTATAATTTCACGACACGTCCGCGCGACACCCCTATTTCCTTACCTCCCCCAAACCACGCACCCACCCACACAAAGCCATGCGCCTCGCCTTCTCCCACACACCCCGCCAGGTCGCCCGCGCGGGCGCGGCCGCGGGCGCCCGCCTGCGCGCCACGCACGCGACCGCGTCCGCCTTCCTCCGGCAGCAGCCTTACCACCACGGCCCCTCCTCCGCGTGCGGCTGCTGCGCAGGTGGGAGCGGCGTCAGCAGTGGGCTGACTGCCCGCCACACGCCGGCCTGTGCGGGCCACAGCGCCCCGCTCGCGGTGGCCACGCCCTTTGCATTTTCATCGAGCCCGTCGAGCGCGTCAAAGAAGCGCTCGCTCTGGGGCGCGGCCTCCTCCGCGGAGGCCGTGTTCGCGTCGGAGGATGAGCTCATGAACACCTTTGACAGCACCTGGGCCACCCACATTGACAATCTGGAGGTGAGAGTGTGGGTGGAGGGGAGGAGTGGAGCGGAGGCAGGAGCGCGTGGACCCGCCTCTCGCCTAGAATGGAGTGGCATGCGAGACGCCGGCGGCTGGCGCGCGCGCTGTTATGTGGACGAGTTTCACGCGCGATGGCAGGCATCCGGGCGACTACCACGCCCTGCCTCGCACTAGGAGGCGGGCTAGATGACATCTTGCATGCCCGCACGTGCCGGCGGGGCGTCGGCATGCCGCACAGGGGCTGGCATTGCCGGGACCAGGCCGCAGCCGCCGGGCGCCGCCGCCGCCCGCCGCCGCGAGTTGCTGTCGGCCTCCCCACCAAGCCTCTTTTCCAAAAACAAATCTCGCATCACCATCCCCTCATCCTCACCCCCATCCCAACCAACAATCCTCCCTCCCGGCCGCCCCCTCCCTTGTGGCAACAACAACAGTCCGCCGGCTTCTTCAAGTCGGACATGGCCTCCCTGGCCGACCCGTCCGAGGCGGGCGCCGTCAAGCGGGCCCACCTCCAGTTCGCGCGGGCCCGCGGGGACGCTCTCTACACGCTGGACAAGGCCAAGGTGGCCGCCCTAGCGTCCGCGCCCCTGCCTTACCGCGACCGCAAGACGACCAACGCCCAGCGCCGCCTGGCCGCCACGTTCGTGGAGGGCGCCGACCTGTCGACGGGCGAGGGCGGGACCGCGTCCACGCAGGACCTTGTCCGCCTGCTGCTGGCGGCGCACTTTGGGGCGGCCGCCCAGCGGGGGGGGGGCCGGGGCGCGGCCGGCGCGGGCGACGCCGCCCTGGCCGCCGCCGCCGCGGGCGAGGACGGCGAGGACGGCGGCGAGGACGGCGACGGCGGCGACGACCTCATGGACCGGGCGGCCACGCTCCGGTCGCCCGCCTTCATGGAGGCCGCGCTCGCCCTCCTCCCCGACCTGGACGGCCTGCTGGCCTCGTCCCCCGACCCGGCCGCCGTCGCCGCGGCCGCGGGCGCGGCCGCCGCCCGCACCGCCGCCTACGCCTCCATCACCGCCTCCGTGGACGCCGCGGACTCCCGCCGGTCGACCTCCCGCATGGGCGGCGACCGGTGGGGGGCGGACCGCGGCGGCGACCGCCGCGACGCCCGCGCCTCCTCGGACGGCGGCGGGTGGGGCAACAGCCCGGTCTCGATGGACGGCCCCGTCCTGCGCCGGGGGGACTGGCTGTGCCCGGACTGTGGCGCCCACTGCTTCGCCTCCCGGTCCTCCTGCTTCCGCTGCTCCGCGGACCGGCCCGCGTCGGCCGGGTCCGCCGACGATTACGGCCCCGCCTCGCGCGTGGCCAACGAGCCCCGCCCGGGCGACTGGGCGTGCTCCGCCTGCGGGGCCTCCAACTTTGCGCGCCGGTCCCAGTGCTTCAAGTGCGGGGAGGACGCGCCGGCGGGCATGGGCGGCGCCAACTTTGCGGGGCGCCCGCCGCGCGGGGCCGGCCTGTCGGGCGGCGGCCGCGAGCCGCGGGGCGCCTGGTCGGACCGGTCGGGCGGCGAGAACCGGTGGGCGGGCGGCGGCGACCGGGGCCCGCCCCCGCCCCGGGACGGGGACTGGACGTGCTCCTGCGGCTTCTCCAACTTTGCCTCCCGGTCCAGCTGCCGCCAGTGCGGCGCGGCGGGTGGCAACGGCGGTGGGGGTGGTGGGGGTGGCGGCTACCGCGGAGGCGGCGGGGGCGAGCGTTCCTACGGCGGCGGCCGCGGCGGTGGCGGCGGCGGCTACCGCGGCGGCGGCGGCGGCGGCTACCGCGGGGGCGGTGGGGGCGGTGGGGGGGGCGGCGGCTACCGTGGCCGCGGCGGCGGGGGCGGCGGTGGGGGCGGCGACACGTGGGGCGACCGGTCGGGCGGCGGCCAGCCCGCGGCCGACCTTGACTGGTGATGATATGATTCCCCCCAAAGGGTTGATGACCGCTGCGGAGGAACACCAAAAGGGCTGGAATGCATGGGAGAGAGGGAGAGAGATTGTGATGGAACGGGGCATGGGCGAGTGCAAAAAAGAAGACGACGGCTTTGCTTTTTTCTGTGTGGTGTGTGTCGGGGGCGGGGAGCGGAGCGCGCACACACACGGCGGGGCAGGCTTTGTGGCGGGGCGGGCTGTTTTTTATTTGAGAGGCTTTTTCTTTAGGTTGGATTGAAAATTTTCTTATCATTGCGAGGTCCGTGTTTGGGCTGTGCTCTCCCCCGCCACACACAAACTCCGCAAATGTTGGGCTCCGCCCTCAGCCGGGCGGCCCTAGCGGCCCTGGCAGGAAAGGGCGCGCCCTCGCCCAAGCAGCTCGCCCGCCCGGGGCAGGCATGGGCGGCTGCGCTCACAGCCGTGCGGTGGAAGTCGACGGACGGCGCGCTGCCGCCACCGCCGCCGCCTGGCATTCCGTACAGCAAACTGACCATTGGTGAGTTGGCTCTTGGCCCCACACCATGTTGGGGGAGAAATTCTGGAGGGGGCGGGGGCGGGGCGTTGTGAGAGGGGGGGGGCGTTTGATGGGAGGTGCGCCGGTGGCCAATCGCGGCCGTCGACCCCCGCCTCTCAAAAGCCACACATCCTTCTCTTCCCTCCCCCTCTTCCTTCAGCCGTCCCCGCCGAGACCTTCCCCGGCGAGAAACGGGTCGCCCTGACTCCCGCCGCCGTCAAAATCCTCGTGGACGCCGGCTTCGGGCGCGTCCTGGTGCAGGCGGGCGCGGGGGCGGGGTCGTCCGCGTCGGACGCGGAGTACGTCGCAGCCGGCGGCGAGATTGCGCGCACCGCGGCCGCCACGCTCGCGCCCGCGGACGTCGTCGTCAAGGTGCGCCCGCCGGATGCGGGCACGGAGGTGCCCCTCCTGAAGGAGGCGTCCACCCTGGTCTCCTACCTGCAGCCGTCCTCCAACGCGTCCCTCCTGGACGCGCTGTCGGCCCGGGCGGTGACCGCCCTGGCCCTCGACTGCATCCCTCGCACCCTCTCCCGCGCCCAGGCGTTCGACACCCTGTCCTCCCAGGCCAACGTGGCCGGGCACCGGGCGGCCATCGAGGCGGCGCACGCGTTCGGGCGTCTCATCCCGTCCCAGACAACCGCGGCGGGGCGGGTGCCGCCCGCGCGGGCGCTCGTCATCGGCGGCGGGGTGGCCGGCCTGGCAGCCGCCGGCGCGGCCCGGTCCATGGGCGCGGTCGTGAAGATTTTCGACACCCGGGCGGCCGTGGAGGAGCAAGCCAAGTCCATGGGGTGCGAGTTCGTGGGCGGCCTGGCCATCATGCAGGGCGAGGCGGGCGAGGGGGGCGGCGGGTACGCGGCGGCCGCGTCCGACGGCCTGATCGAGCGCGAGCGCGCGCTCTTTGAGGCCCTGGCCCCGGCCACGGACATCATCATCTCGACGGCGCTCGTCCCGGGCCGCCGCGCCCCCGTCCTCGTCACCGGCGCCGCCCTGGCCTCCATGCGCCGTGGGAGCGTGGTGGTCGACCTCGCCGCCGAGGCGGGCGGGAACGTGGAGGGGACGGTGGCGGGCGCGGCCGTGTGCACGGGCGGGGGCGTCACCATCTTGGGCTACACCGACTTGCCCTCCCGCCTCGCCCCGCAAGCGTCGGCGCTGTTCGCCAACAACGTCGTCAACTTCCTGCTGTCGGTGGGGCCCTTCACGTCCGGGGTCAAGGGGATCTGGGCCGTGGACGAGGCGGACGCGGCCGTCCGCGGGGCCCTGGTCCTGCATGGCGGGGCCCTGACTTGGCCGCCGCCGCCGCTGCCGCCCCCGCCCGCCCCCAAACCGCCGCCCCCGCCGACGGCGGCCGCCCTGGCGGCGCTGGCGGCCGCCACGCCGGAGGGGCGCCGCAGCGCGGCGGTGCGGTCGGCGGGCGTGACGGCCTTGGGCGTCGCCTCCCTAGTCGGCCTGGGCGCGGCCGCCCCGGGGCCCACCCTGGCCACCGCCGTCCTCGCGACGGCGGCCGGCTACCAGACCGTCCAGGGCGTCGCGCACGCGCTGCACGCCCCGCTGATGAGTGTCACCAACGCCATCTCCGGGACGACGGCGGTGGGCGGGCTGCTGCTGAGCGGCGGGGGGTTGATCCCATCCACGACGGCGCAGGGCCTCGCGGCCGCGTCTGGTGAGGGGGAGGAGATTTGAAACGGGAGATTGAGGAGGGGGGGGGGGCATGCGCGCGCGGCCTGTGGCCGCTGGCCCCCTCTGACACCCCTCGCACCCCACATTTCCCGTTTGCCGCTCTCCCCTCAACCCCTCCACCCCACCCACCCCACTGCAGTCGCCGCGTCCGCCGTCAATATCGCGGGCGGCTTCACCGTCTCCCAGCGCATGCTGGACATGTTCAAGCGGCCGGGCGACCCTCCCGAGCACGCCGCACTCTACGCGATCCTGCCCGCGGGGTCCATCGCGGCCGGCGTGGCGGCCGCCCACCTGGCCGGCCTGGACCCGGCGGCCCTAGAGGGCGCGCACGGCGCGGGCTTCCTCGCGTCCGCGGCCCTGTGCATCGGCGCCCTGGCCTGCCTGTCCAGGCAGGAGACGGCGCGGATTGGCAATGCCCTGGGCGTGGGCGGCGTCGCGGGCGCGCTGGCCACCACGGCGGGCGCGCTCGCCGCCGCGGGCGCGGACGCGGGGACTTTCGCCCAGGCCGCGACCGCCCTGGCCGCGGGCGGGGCCGCCGGCACGGCCATCGCCCGGCGCGTGTCCGTCACGTCCCTCCCCGAAATGGTGGCCGCCCTCCACTCCCTCGTCGGCTTTGCCGCCGCCGCCACGAGCGTGGCCGCGTTCTTGACCCACCCCTCCGCCGATGGCGCCCACCTCGCCGCGGCGTGGGGCGGGACCGCGGTCGGCGCGGTCACGGCGACGGGGTCCCTGGCCGCGTTCGGCAAGCTGCGGGGCGCCCTGTCCTCTGCGCCCCTGGCCCTCCCCGGCAAGAACCTGGTCAACCTGTCGCTGGCCGGCGTGGCGGTCGGCGCGGGCGTGTTTGGCCTCGCCCCCGCCGCCGCCGCGGGCGACGTGGCGGCGGGTGTCCTCGCCCTGTCCACCACCGCCGCCGCCGCGGGGGCCTTGGGCTACCACACCACGGCCTCCATCGGCGGGGCGGACGTGCCCGTCGTCGTGACCGTGCTGAACGCCTACTCGGGCGTGGCCCTGGCGATCGAGGGCGCGCTCCTGAGCAATGACTTGCTGACCAGCGTGGGCGCGCTGATTGCGGCGTCGGGGTCCATGCTGACCTTCATCATGTGCCGGGCCATGAACCGGTGAGACAGCGGAGCGAGGAAAGAGGAGCGAGAGGTCACACAGCGCACGCGTTGCCCGCTCCCTCCTTCCCGCCACGCGCGCCCTCCCACCGCCTCTCCCTCTCTTTCCATTCACAGGTCCATCGCCAACGTCATCTTTGGCGGGTATGGGACGGCCGCCAAAAAGGCCGACGCCTCGGCCACCGTAGACGGCCCCGCCCCGACCATCACCGATGTGGTGACCACCGCGGACGCCCTCCTCGCCGCCAAGGACGTGATGATCGTGCCCGGGTACGGCCTCGCGGTCGCGTCCGCGCAGTACGCGATCGCCGACATGGTGGCCGCCCTCAAGGCCAACGGCGCCAAAGTGCGCTTTGCAATCCACCCCGTCGCGGGGCGCCTGCCCGGGCAGCTTAACGTGTTGCTGGCGGAAGCGGGCGTCCGCTTTGAGGACGTGATCGAGATGGATGAAGCCAACGCGGAGATGGCGTCCGTCGACCTGGCGGTCGTCATCGGCGCCAACGACACGGTCAACTCGTCCGCGGTGGAGGACCCGTCCTCCAACCTGGCTGGCATGCCCGTCATTGAAGTGTGGCGCGCCGCGCGCTGCATTGTGATCAAGCGGTCCCTGGCCGCGGGTTACGCCCAGCAGGAGAACCCGCTTTTTGTCAAGGAGAACACGGCCATGCTGTTGGGCGATGCCAAGGCGGTGGCGGAGGGGTTGCGGGATGGGGTGAAGGGGCGGTGAAAAAAAAGAATGGAGAACAACACTCCTGTTACAAAAGATTTCACACGTCTTTTCTCTTTTCCAAAAAAAATATGTCCAAAGCCGAAGCCCGCGCCGCTAAGGCCGCCAAGCGGGACGCCACCAAGGCCGCCCGCAAGGCCGCGAAAGCTGCAAAGAAGCAGGCGAAGACCGCGAAAAAGAGCGGCGACGATGGAAAGGTAAAGAGAGAAAAAAGAATGCGACGGCTAGCCTCCCTTTCGAGCGCGCCGTCTGTCTCACCCCCTCGTGCATTACACAGCCCCTGTCCGAGGCCGACCTGGAAATCCTGCGCACTGAGGTGGCGGCCGCGGCCAAGCTAGCGGCCGCCTTTGTGGCGGAGGAGGAGGAGTTGGAGAAGAAGGAGGAAGGGGAGGGTGCAGAGGAAGCGCCGGCCGCCGCGGATGTGGGCGACGAGCCAGACAAGAAGAAGAAGAAGAAAAAGGAGAAGAAGGACAAGAAGCGGGCCAAGCCAGAGGCTGAGGAGGCTGATGCCACTCCTGCTGCTGCGCCCGCCGCGCCCGAGGAGGAGGCGGCCGCCGCACCCGCGCCCGCCGAGGAGCCCGCCAAGAAGAAGAAGAAAAAGAGCAAGAAGGCACAAGCCGACGACGGAAAGCAGCAACCCGCTGCTGCTGAAGCGCCCGCCCCCGCCACGCCCGCGTCTCCTGCTTCCGCCGCCGAAGAGGAGGCCACCACCACGCGCCAGGCCGGTGGCGGCGGTGGCACCGCCGCCCGTGCCTTCCAGCGTGTCAAAGATGACGAGTGGCTGGGTAAGAAGGGCGCCTGGGACAACTCGTACGGGGCCACCTTCGGCGCGGCGGGCTGGGGCGCTAAGGCCCAGGCCGTCCTGGGCGCGGTCCGGGGCAAGGACTTCCGCCACGAGAAGACCAAGAAAAAGCGGGGGTCGTACAAGGGCGGGGCGATCGACCCGGCCGCCCGGTGCAGCTACAAGTTCGAGGACTCGGACTGAGGGCGGGTTTTTGATAGGAGAGGCTGAGAGATGGAGATGGAGGGGGGGGGGGGTCTATCTTTTGTAATTTCAACACGCCCCGTCCCGCCACCCGCGGCGCCGCAACCCACCACCCCAGGGCCACACGTCATCACCCCAGGGCCACACGCCCCAGGGCCATGCTACGGGACCGTAATCGGAGAGAAATGGGGGGATGGAAGGAACACGAACACCGCTGTGCGGTGTTCGTGTTTCAAGTGATCATGACGACGTGCTTGCGCGCGATCAGGGCCGGCAGGTCCACTGTGCTGGTCCCGCCCCACACCAGCCGGATGTCCGCCGTCCCGGCCGTGGGCGCGACGCGTGTGAAGGTGCAGGTGTACCAGCGGTCGTGTTCGGGGTGGTAGATGGCCGCCACCCGGCCGCGCAGGGTGCGGTTGACCTCGGCACACGTCAGGCGCGGGCCGGGCGGGGGCGGCTCGATTGTCCCCGCCGGCCGGCCGCCGCCGCCGCCGGGGAGCTTCCATGAGCGAAACTCCTCGAGAAGGGTCGACAGCTCGTTGATGCGGGCAGACAGGACGGCCCGGCCGACCGAGTCCAGGCGAGCCTGGGCCCCGTTGTGGAAGGTGAGGGCGACCAGCCAGGCGTCCGAGTGGGTGGCAGCGTACGCCAGCCAGTCGGTCTGGTGGTGGCGGTGGCGGCCGACGGCCCGGTTGATCCCCGCGGCGGGGTAGGGCGTGTGCGGGGGAAAGAGCCGGGGAGCCGGCTCGTAATGCCAGCGCCCGTCGGGCGTGGCAGACAGGCTCATGGCCGCCCCCGTGGCCGTCACCATGCCAAAGAGCACGTCCGAGTCTGCGTGCGAGCAGAGGGAAGGTGGGGTGTGATGTTATGTTATGTGAGAGGAAGAGCGACGAGAGCGAGCGAGAGCGAGTGAGAGCGAGCGAGAGCGAGCGAGAGCGAGTGAGAGCGAGCGAGAGCGAGCGAGAGCGAGCGAGCGAGCGAGCGAGCGAGCGAGCGAGCGAGCGAGCGAGCGAGCGAGCGAGAGAGAGAGAGAGAGAGAGAGAGAGAGAGAGAGAGAGAGAGAGAGAGAGAGAGACCAGTGAAGAGCGAGAGGTAGAGGGGGTGGGAC
>Ga0315287_10002195_pt1 | contig 18326 bp, 14 predicted proteins | sample YL17G11_0_MG_FD_205037 | JGI IMG/M metagenome (GOLD analysis project Ga0315287, IMG submission 205037) | Sediment microbial communities from Yellowstone Lake, YNP, Wyoming, USA - YL17G11_0 | ecosystem: Environmental > Aquatic > Freshwater > Lake > Sediment | place: USA: Wyoming | collected...
ACGGTGCAACAGCCGCCCGAGTACCACAATGTTCGGCTCACGATGACGTTTGTTTTTTCGGGGGGGGCTAACCGGGGCGGGCGTCCGCTGCAGGGTTAAGCCCGGCGCATCGGCAGAGAGGTGGGTCAGGTGATCATCGTTGACCTCTGCCTCGCCATACCTTACGACGGTCCGCACACGATACCATGACGCTCATGCGGGAGCAAGTCTGTGGTCGCGTGCCGAAACTCAAAATCGTTGCGGGCTTGTCGGCACCGCGGACTTCTATTTCTTCTCCAGCTGGTGAATGAGGAGCCGGGCGTAATCTCTGCTGGCACTGCCCAGGTCCGAAGGATCGTACGCGCTCGATTGCATCGACCAGCGTATCTCCTCTGATACCGCATCGTACAGGTTACCTTCGAGGAAGTACCTCTTTTTGGCGTCGTAATAGCCGGGTGTGGATGTCATCGGAAACGAGAAGGCGACGTAGGTGGAATAGGAGCCGTAGTAGCTATAGGAGGAGTACGGCGAATACCCATACCCGCCGGCATAGGTCGTGGCATCCGGGATGAATCGTTGTTCGCTCTTTTCATCAAGCAGCGACACGGTAAACACGGCCTCGCATTTCGATTCTTTGATCTTCTCCCGCACCTCGTCCTTCGACGGGAGAATGTCGTTCGTAAACTTCCCCGGGAAGGCATCGATGCTTCGTGTTACGCTCAGCCCTTTGGCGTTTGCCGCGATGGCGAGGTCGGTTTCTACAATGTTGCGTGCGTCCCTGTCTGGCGTCACCGCGATAATGAAAACGGATTTGTACTTCTTCTCCTGAGCAGACTTGGGGTTCTTCCAGAAGCTGATCACCTCCTGTGAAGACCCGCATGACATGATGAGTGTGCATGAAGCGAGAAGAATACACGAGATTATCATTTTCATGATGACGACCTCCTTCGTCGTGGGGGGTGAATATGTGTTCGTCTCCGATAGGACGTTTGTTCGAAAGCCCGCCCCGTTCTTGTCAGAATACCCCCGCACTGTCCATTGAGATGGTCGTCCTCTTCGGTCTTCTCTGCAATGGGAGTGATGCAAGCATCATCGGGACATGACGGCCGGCAGAAGCGGAAGAGCACTATGCGTCACGCCCGCGCCAGCGACGCGTGGGGTTCATACATAAGTATGAAAACATAAAGAAAAAGAAGAGAAGAAGCAACGGGGCCTGGAAAGGGATGCGCCGCGATCTGAATACATCCCGGGCTCCCTCTTCGCGTCTTGTCTATGATCGTTGTACACTCTACGATCTCTTCGGCCAGTATCAACGACAAGGGAATTATCCAATGGACTCAATCCGCAATCCCCTGATCACGGTTGCAGCGGCGATGATCATCGTCGCCGGCATGCATGCGGCGGCCCCGCTTGTCAACATTATTCTGACGGCGTTTCTCGTCGCGATGTCCCTCACTCCCCTGATGGAATGGGCGATCAGGAAAGGGGTCAAGCCCGCACTTGCCGTGACGATTACCATCACGGCGGTGGTGATCGGCGGCCTCCTGCTTTCACTGGTCGTCGGCGGGTCGATTTCAAGAATGATCGAAGTACTCCCGACCTACCTACCCCGGCTTGCAGAGATACGGGATTCGATCATGAAGGTTCTGGCCGGTTTCGGGATCGACACCGGACGCTTTGATGTGGCTCGTTATCTCGAGCCTCAGCGCATCCTGGATTTGGCCGCCGAGGTACTTTCTGCAGGACTCGGGGTTGTCAGCACCTCACTGGTCATCGTCCTGGTCATGGTATTCATTCTGATCGAGGCCGCCGGGGCTATCGCGAAAACCCGGCGCGGCGAAGAGGTGCACGGTATCATGTCCCGATACGCGCTCTTCGGGAAGGAGGTCCGCAAGTACGTCTCGATTGTGTCGCTGACGGGGCTGTTCGTTGCTGTGGGAAATACCGTTCTGCTCCTGGTGCTGGGGGTGGACTTCCCCGTTCTCTGGGGGGTACTCTCCTTCTTCTTCAACTTCGTGCCGAATCTGGGATTCATTTTTTCGGTTTTTCCGCCGGCATTCCTGGCCCTCATCGTGTTAGGGTGGGAAAGAGCGCTGATCGTTGTCGTGGGATTTTTTCTCATAAACGCCTTTTCGGAGAACGTCATCAAAACCCGATTCATGGCGAAGGGGCTGGATGTCTCTATCCTCCTCATCGTGATTTCGCTCCTCATCTGGACCTGGGCCCTCGGTCCGATGGGAGCAGTCCTCGGCGTCCCCCTCACGTTGGTTCTGAACCGGATGTACGTAGAATTCACCAGAGAGGAACGTGCAGGCGGAACGACGGGAGAAGCACCCGGGAAAAGCGTCTCCTGATCACTGACAACCGTCAGGTGTGCCGGATGCAAAGGCGGCTTTGACTCCCCATGTGACGTTACGTTGCTCCTGACGTCCAAGATCTGCGATGATGAATGATACATTGCCCGTGTTGACATAACTAAGGTACCTTGGCCGTCGTTCACCTGTGAAGGAGGTCCTGATGATGCATTCACTTCGCCCACTACCAATCCTCTCGCTGGCTCTGTGCATGACCCTGTTGCCGGGAGTTGCCCTGTTGCTTTCACCGGAGGGGAGCTCGCTCTCCGCCCGGGCGCAAGGGGGCAAATCAATGTGGAGCTTTCTCAGCGAAGGAGATTTCGAGCCGATCCTCGAAGCGTCCTACGGGTACGGACTTTTCGACCATAAACTCTTTAACGCCGACTTACCGACGGCAGGGGTCGCCGGATTCAAGATCGGATACCGCGAGATCAAGCCGTTCAAGTCCTGGGGAAAAAAGCTGGATGAGAGGTTTATCGTCGGCGGTTATGCAAAATCCACCATGCCTCCCGGGAAGAAGAATTCCGGCGGTATGGAGGGGGAATGGTGGCGAGTGGGTACCGGCCAGCGCTCAGGCTATGGATGGGAGATCGGGAACCAATCGGTGATCCCGTATCACCAGTACGCGTTCAGCTACATCGAGCCCAAGTTCACGAATACGACGTCGCTGGGGTCGGACGACTCCGCGAGGGTGGCGCGTGTGATGGGTGACGGCCGTCTTCTCATGTCGACCGAGGGGGGGGCAACCGTGGAACTGTTTTCGAGCCTCAGCGCATCAGCGGGGTACGAAGCTTCGGTCATCTACACCCGTCTCGTGTTCCCCCAGTGGGTCTGCAGCTACCTCCTGCTCGGGTCGTCTGTGGTCATCATATCGGACTTCGCACAGGATATCGCTTCGTCCAGCCCCGTTCTGGGACCGATCCTCTACTTCGTGCTCCGGAATGCCGTTGCGTACGGGTTTTTCTATATGTTCCGCGGCGAGATGAACTGGCCGTTTCATTCCGAGACACCCTTCATGACCCATACGTTCAAGATAGACGTGAGTCTGAGGTTCTAAGACACGCGGCGTTGAGCGGCTATGATCCCCGTGCTCCACGAAAGCCAGCGCGGGGGAGATGTCCACGCGTGATGACGGCTCTCCAGAGCTGATCAGGCCGCACCGGGACAACCTTCCCGGCAAGACCGCATTAGACCCGAAAGAACCTTCTTATCCTTCAGAATCCGGGAGACACGTGGGAGACAAGAAGCCAATGTTTCCATTGAAAGAAGAGGGGAAAGCAACCGAGTTCAATCGTTGGTTGGTCGAACTCATGGTGAAGTTGATTCTCATTGCCGCTGGCGTCGGAGCGACGCTGTGTGTCCTGTTTCTGTCATTCGAGCAACAAAGAGAGCTCCTGAAGATGAATCTTCATGCTCTCCAGCAGAATCTTGACACGTCTCTTGCGACGCAGAAGGCTATGCTTGACACCGCTCTGAACAACCAGGCCGCCTCTCTTTCCATAACTCTTTCGGAGCAACAAAGGCTGCTGGAGAGGTCTTTACGGGGACAAGTTCGAAATCAGCAAAGACTAGACAGAATCAGACTGATCAACGTCCTGAAACAGATACGCGGTGAAATCGGCAGCAACATTCAACACATTACGGATGAAGAGAGGTATGGGTTGATGGGGATGAGACTCCAGCTTGAGTTGAAGGATGAAACTGTGCTCTTGAGCTATTCCCCGGACTGGAGATTCAAGACGACAATCTGGGAGAATGCGAATACGAAAGACTATTTCATCGCCCACCGACCTCTGAGCATCTACAACCTTGCTGCGGTGTATGAGGAGTTCTCCCAATTCAACAGGTTTGCTGATGAGTTCAATGAGCAGGTGCTCCTGATGCGTTCAATGGCGAGCAGAGATGGCAGCGCGCGTCTGGAGTTCGAGAACACTTTTCGATTCACGAGCAATCTGAAAGAGGCCGCCAACCAAATTGTGGACAGCCTGAAATCAGCACAAGGGGAATTTGACAACCGGATAGAAAGGGACATCCGTCAACTCGAAGCGAAAAACTGACCACCACTAATTTCTTCCGGCCCGAATTCGCGGACGGGCATGGCTCACCCATATTCCAACGGACCATCATCTGACACGTATCATCCGCCACCGTTACCACTGCATAGCGCTGCAAGCGGCGTGGAAGCTTATGTCTGCAGTCGCTCTGCTTTTGTGCACAATAGGCAGCGTTGCCGCCCAGACATCCCCGATGTCAAGCGACACGTTGACAGCGAAGAAGGCCACAACCCGGCCCTTGCTTGATACAACCGTGCCCGATAGTACCGTACGACATGCCGAGAGGGCCCGTGTGGTGATCGACACGCTGGCGGTGAAGAAGGATACGACTCAACTCCTGTATGTAACGACCGCCCCCGACAGCACCCGTGGTCAGGCAGACTCGGCGCGTGCCAACGAAGGGCATCCTCAGGATTCGCCCACCGATCGTGGTTTCTTGCTGCGGACCGGAGATGGGAAGGCTGAACTTCGCATCATTGGCTCCGTCAGGCTGAACGGAATCTACGACTTCAACGGCTTGCAGACGTCGATGAGCTTCAACACCTATGCCATCCCGGTCGGGGACGCCAACAGTCAGGAGGCGAGTTTTCAAATGAGTGCCGCCCAGACGCGTCTCGCCCTCGAGGCGACGAAGAAAGGGGACGCGGGAGACATATTCGTCAAGGTGGAAACGGACTTTCTCGGCCCTTCAGATGCCCTCCGCTTGCGTCAAGCCTATGGAACATTCAACCGGTTCCTGATCGGACAGACATGGTCGACATTCGATGACCCCTCTTCGATTCCGTTGACCGTGGACCTCGATGGCCCCAACAGCTCTGTCAGTGCGCGAACGGTCCAGTTCAGATACATGGGCACGATCAATCCGACACTGACGTGGGACGCGGCGATCGAATCGCCGAGCGTTGAGTCGTCGATACCGGACTCGGTGGGGCAGGAGCCGTCATTTCAAAGTTTTCCTGACGTTGTCGGGCGGATGAGAGAATCCGGGACCTGGGGGCATGTCCAGCTCGCTGCTGTTCTCCGGAGTATCAGTGTGAGAAATCCCCAAGGCGATCTGGACGTTCTGGCGGGGTATGGCATGCTGCTCAGCGGGCGAATCTACCTCGGGGGATCACGTCCCCACCGTATCCTGTATCAGCTGGTGGGCGGGAAAGGGATATCCCGGTTCATTACAGCGTTGTCAGGAGAAGGTCTGGATCTTGTCTACAACCCTCTCTCCGGGTCTGTGGAGCTGACCCAATCGGAGGGGGGATATATCTCCTATGCCCGGGAGTGGGTACCGTCTCTGTTGACATATGTCACTGCAGGCTTTCTCCGGATACGCAACATCGACTTCTTTCCGGATGACGCCTTCAGTTCGAGCCAGTATGTCTCCGCGAATCTCTTCTGGGATCCCTCGGCCGGGACGCGCATGGGGGTCGAATACGCCTGGGGACGTCGCGTGAACAAAAACGGCGACGATGGTACCGCAAATCGCGTCTCGTTCATTGTAAGATACGATTTTTGAGGGCGTCTCGATCGGCGAAGTATTCCGTTTCCACGTAGGAGACGGCTTTAGTGTCGTTCCGCTCCCCATGGGACTCAGTGGATCGTGGGGCCCGCTGCGAATTCCCCCCCCCCTCGGCTGCCGGGCACGCTCATTCCCCACGTTGAACATCTCTGAATCGAAGTCCGCCCTCGATTGCAGCGCTGCGGGTTCGATTGAGTCCTCCTGCTTCCGCTCTCGCTCAGGCCCGAAAGTGATCCGCCCGCCAGGTTTTGATCGCCTTCTTGACGTCCTCGCGTGAAAGCTTCTCTTCGGCGGCCCGTTTGGCGAGAGACAGGAATTCCTCGTCCGAGGCAAAGCGGAGCGCGATGATCTGTCCCATCGTCAAACGAGTGTCAAAAAGCTTTCCCGTGATTGCAAAGTGGCGCAAATTCTCTTCAGCCCGGATCGCCCGGTCCTGCACCTTCGTGGCGAACGCCCGGCTGTACCAGGACTGGATCAGCCCGCAGATCGTGAGGACGGTGATCAATGAGGCGCTGTAGACTCCCTGATGTTCACCGAGGCACACATAGAGGTTGACGAACGAGCCGACAAAAGCGGCGAAGAGCAGGAGAAACAGCACCCCGTGGTACATGGGGACATAGCGACGATGGTTTGCGTAGTTCTGTGTTTCCATAGGAGGGTTCTTTCTCGTGATGGGAGGATGTGATACAGTCAACATTGACTGTCGCCGTCGTGTAACGAGGATAAGATACGAAAGATTCAGGTCCCGTTCAGTCTTCTGGCTGATCATTCGCTGTGGCTGAGGGCGCCGCAAGGGATGATGCCGGGTAGCATCCGCATCAATATCCGGTTTGGCGAACGAAGCAGTGCGGGAGGATGCGAGCGATGATTGCATGTCGGCAAAGAAATGCCGTACACCATATAGTCTGCGACAAGGGAGGATTCGTGGTGCGGAGTCACCGTCGCGTCTGCCGGTTTCCCGATACGGGTCATTGGATTGAACGCCGATACCGCACAAGCGAGCGCCATGTCTCATGCGTCGACCGGGAATTTCGGAATCCCGGTGATCGGGATGGATGCCGGCTATCATGAGGCGCGGCTCGAGGCCGCCGATCGGGCAAGCGGGGTGGATTTCTATCGGCTGCGGGATGACACATAGCGTGGAAGGCACAGCGGCCGGAAACAAAAAAACCCCCGCTTCAGGCGAGGGTTTATTGTCATCAGTTCGCCTTTAGACCGTTCTTTAACGTCGCGGCAAGTAGCGTATAAATGACGACGATTCTTCTCTGAACTCAACATACGACAGGCATACACAAAAGTCAACTGGCTGGCCTGGTTCCCCCCCCCCCTTCACATGAGGAACAGATTCCCGGAATCGCTCACCGAGACGTGAAAAGAGAACGTGATCTCTCGTACAGATCCGTCTCTGAGCTGTGAAACCCGTGCAGTGAAACAGCCCGTGCGGACCTCTGGTCTCTCACCCTTCCGGGAATGTCGCTGTTGCGAGGCCCGGTTGTGCGTTCTCAGCGCACAAAACCACGGGCCGTCCGGATCAGGACGCGAATGTTTTCTGAGGGGGTTGTGGGGGGGATTGCGCAGCCTGCGTTCAGTATGAAGCGGGGCGTGTCCGCAAAGACCGTGAGGATTTCCCGTGTCTTTTCCTCAACCTTGCGGGGGGAGCCCAGCGCCAGAACGCCGCTCGGGTCTACGTTGCCGACGAAGGCCACGCGGTTTTTCAACGTCCGGTGGGCCAGGAGGGGGTCGGTCTTGTAGTCAATCTCCAGACCGTCTGCGCCGGTCGTGATCATGTCGTCGAGGATCGGCCCGGTGTTCCCGCAGATGTGAAGGATGTACGGCAGTCCAAGTTGGTGCGAGGCCGCGACGACCCGGCGCTCATACGGAAGAGCCAGGCGCCGGAACAGGGAGGGGGAGACCAGTTCGGGCCCGGCCATGCTGTCGCCATTGGATGCCATGTGGGCCCCGGTGGTGGCCATGTGGCGTATGAACTGCAGTGTCACGCCTGTGCAGTAGTCCAGAAGCCTGTGAATTCTTCCTTCGTTGTCCGGATCGAGTATATCCATCAGCCAGGAGTCCATTCCACGCACCAGGCTCGCGAGCGTGAACGGGCACTGATCGCAGTTGCCCCGGATATAGATCTCATCGCCAAAATACCGTTTCAGTATACGGACCGACTCGAGCCAGACCTGCACACCCACGGAGCTGAGCAGATCGACCTCGGGAAGGTCATCGATCTCTTCCAGCAAACCGAGCATCCCTCCCTTTGCGCGCGCGGGCTCATCTTCCGGCGCGTCGACAGGGACACCGACGGCGGCTGCAAGCGTGACCGTGTCCACATCGACCATGATTCCGTCGTACCCGTACGTTTCCACGGCCTGTATGAACGATCGGGCGAGGGCCTCCGGGTCGGACCGGAACCGGCGCATGGACACACCGGCCTCACGGGCGGCCATCATGAAGTTATGCAGCATGATGGGGGTGGAGTCAGGCACTTCCCCGCGGAGAGCCGCTGCTATACGTTCGTAGCCGTTCATGAATGCATCCTCTTGATTTCATTCCCCCCGTTTTCCATGCCCCCCCCGGGGGGGGCCTTCAGACCGATCGCTGTTCGAGTCGATTGATGAGCACCGCCAGCAGGATCAGGGCGCCGCGCACCACATGCTGCCAGTACTCGTTGACGTTCATGAGCGTCATGCCGTTCATGATCACGCCGAGGAAGATCACCCCTACCATGGTCCCCCAGACCCGTCCGACTCCTCCGGTGAAACTCGTCCCGCCGATGATGACAGCGGCGATGACGTCGAGTTCCCAGCCTTTCGCCGTCGTGGCGGTACCCGACATGATTTCAGAAGACTGCATGACGCCGCTGGCAGCCGCAAGGGTCGCGGTCAGGGCGAGCACCATGGTCTTGACCATGCTGACGTTGATGGCGCTGAGGCGGGCAGCCTCAGCATTTCCTCCGACCGCATAGACCGAACGCCCGAAGGTCGTAAAGTTCATCAGGAGGTGCGTCACCCCGAAAGCCAGGAGGAAGACCAGAGCCGGGAACGGAATGCCGAAGAGGTAGCCACCGCCTATGAAGTTATACCATACAGGAAAGGGGGTCAACGGGAAGCCGTTGGTGATGAGCTCCGCGGCACCGGTCAGGGCGGTCAGGAGTGCGAGCGTGGTGATGAACGAGGGAACCCCGTACTTCGTGCGCAACAACCCGACCAGTGAACCGAGGAGGAAACCGGCAAGAAGCGAGACGAATATTCCGGCGCCGACGGCAATGGCGACGGGGAGGCCGATCGGGGGGGAGCTCAGGGAGACCGTAAGCCAGGCGGTCAGGCAGCCCGAGAATGCGACCATGGAACCGACGCTCAGGTCGATCTCTCCTGCAATGATCACCGTCGTCATCCCGAGGGCGATCAAGCCCTGCATGGAAACGTTCCGGAGGACGTTCAGAAGGTTTTCCGGGGTGAAGAAATGGGGCGCGGCGAATGCGAGAAGCAACGAGAGCGCCACGAGGACGATCTCGAGTACAGCCGAACTCACGACGGCGCGAAGGCGGGTTATTCCATGCATACGGAAAACAATTGCTCCAGTGTCGAGGACTGCGGATCCATCTCCCCCGCGAGGCGCCCCTTCTTCAAGATCAGGATTCTGTGGCAAACTTCCATGAGTTCCTCCAGCTCGCTCGAGACGACGACGGAGCTGATCCCTTTCGCGCTCAGGTCCCGGATGATCTGAAACATCTGCATCTTGGCCTGGATGTCGATCCCGCGGGTCGGTTCATCAAGGAGGATGATACGCGGTTGCGTGTTCAGCCATTTGGCGATGACGACCTTCTGCTGGTTTCCGCCGCTGAGGGAGGAGACGGATGTGTCAACCGAGGTAGCGGCAATGTCGAGCTCCCGGACGAACCGGGCGGCAATGGCGCGTTCACGCCCGGCGCTGGTCACTCGCACGCGGGAGCCGAGACTGGCGAGACAGACATTGATCCGGGTGCTGAGCGTCTGGACAAGCCCTTCCTCCTTCCGGTTCTCGGGGGCCAACGCCATGCCCAGCCGCTTCATCTGTCCCGGCGAAGAGGGGGAGACCGTTCTGCCGCAGATCACCACGCTCCCGCTGTCATGGGTGTCCGCTCCGAAGAGGGCCCGGAGCAGCTCGGTCCTCCCGGAGCCGAGCAGACCAGCAATGCCCAGGATTTCCCCCCGACGAACGGTGAACGCAATATTCGCGAAAGCACCGCGTCGGCTGAAATCCCTGACCTCCAAAACCGGGTCCAGACCCACAGGGGTCTCTGTATGGTGCTTATGCTGAAGCGTGTCGCCGAACATCATGTGCACGATCGTTGAGGGGGTCGCATCGTCGATGCCGACCATGCCGACCAGCTCTCCGTTTCGAAGAACGCTCACCGTATCGGCGATCCTGTGGATCTCCTCGAGGCGATGGGTGATGTAGAGCAGGACCACTCCGCGTGCCGCAAGGGTTCGCAAGAGCGCGAAGAGGCGCTCTGTTTCGTGATGCGCAAGCGCCGAGGTCGGCTCATCGAGCAACAGCACAGAAGGCGTGTATGACATCGCCTTGGCGATCTCGATCATCTGCTGCCGCGCGATGCCGAACCTGCCGGCCTCTTCGCGCACGTCGATCACGACCCCCAGATCGCGGAGGACTCCCTCCGCCTGTCGGTAGGTCGCGGGCCAGTCAATAAGGCCGGAGGGACGTTTGGGGAGACGGCCGAGGAACATGTTCTCCGCCACGCTGAGGCCGGGGATGATGCTGAGCTCCTGGTGGACGGCCGCGATGCCGTGGGTGAGTGCCTCGCGCGGCGATTTGAGGCGCGCCGCCTTGCCATTGACGAGGAGGGACCCTGCCGTGGGCTGCACCGCACCGGCAAGTATCTTGACGAGCGTGCTCTTTCCGGCCCCGTTTTTTCCGAGCAGGGCGTGGATCCTCCCCCCGTCGAACCGGAGCGAAACATCACGAAGCGCCACCGTGCCGGGATACTCTTTGCGGAGTGCAACCGTCTCCAGTGTATGGGTCGCCAATGGCACGGAGGATCCTATTTGTTCAGCTCTTTCAGCCGGTTCTTGAATGCTCTGACGCCGTCCGGGTTCAGACGGCTCAGCAGGAGCCCGGGGAGCGAGACGGTTTTCTGGACTTTCTCCCCTCTCAGAGCCTTGAAGGCAAAGTCGACCGCCATGGATCCGATCTCGAACGGGCGCTGGCCGGTCACGGCCTGAAGGATCCCGTCTTCCGCAAGCAGAAAATCGGCGATCTGCTCCCCGGTGTCAGTTCCGAAGACGGCGACCTTGCCGGCTCTCCCCGAGTTCTTTACGGCCATCACGGCTCCCACCGTGCCCCCCTCGTTCGCGGCCCAAATGATGTCGAGGTCAGGGTGCGCGGTGAGCATATCCCCTGCCTTTTTCACCGCCTGCTCCGCGAGCCATGCGTCCTGCTCGGCAACGATTGTCACCCCCGGAATTCTCGCCATCTCTTCCTTGAACCCATTCACCCGCATCATGCTCTGCTCGGGGGCCTGTGCCTGAAAGGCGAGCAGGGCGACCCTCGCTTTGCCACCGAGGTGCTTCGTTATGTACTCGCCCGCGACCACACCCGTGGCTCGTCCGAGATCCCTCTGGTCGCTCTCCACATAAGAGGAAGGGGTATCCCCCTCCACGTTCGTGTTGTAGGTGACAATGATGATGCCTTTCTGTTTCGCCCGCTCGAGCGCGCTCATCGACGCCCGGGCACTCAGTGGAGAAACGACAATGGCGTCAACGCCGCTGGCGATGTAGGTGTTGATCAACTGAATTTCCCTGTCGGGTCTTCCGGCACTGTTGGCTTCCAGCAGTTCCGCACCACCTTTCGCAGCCGCCTCACGCATGCCAAAAAGGACAAGCCGGAAAAATTGGTCTTCCTGGAACACAATGCCGGCAATCTTCTTCTGGCCCGGGACATCGGGCTTCTTCGAACAGCTCAGCGCGAAGAACAGGAGCGAGAGCATGAGGCAGCAGGCAACAGCGGGGAGGGAGAATTCCAGAGTTTCCCTCGTCGGCGGGTCTCCGGGGGGCCGGGGGAGGGGACGATGGATGAAGGTGGGGGGGGGACGGCGCACGGGAATTCCTTTGCTGATGGCAGATCCAGAAACGGAAAAGGCTTCCTATCCTAAGGGGAACGGAGGCCTCTGACAATGAGCACTGAAGTTTTCAATTGTCTGAATCTAATACAATGCGTACAGGAAAGCAACGCAAAAGCATTTTGACCTATGCGTTCGCGCTTCCGTGCATTCAATGCAGTGGACGGGTCCCCCGCCGAAAACCTCCGTCGGACCCCCCAGGATGTATCGCAAACTGCCCACAATGTACAATTCCATGACACTTCGTCCTGCGGGGTATATTATGCCAGAACTTCTCACGGGAGCCGCCGTGCAGACGAATCTATCAGTGCTTGTCCATCTGGCCTTCGCCCTTTCCGCCTCGGGCTGCGGCTTGATCGGATACGGCATCGGGGCCGCATCTGATGCTAACGCCCCGAAGGAATTCACCCGCCTCACACCGCTGGATGCTCTCTCCGTGAGTTCTCCCCTGACGCTGATCACTACATACGGCGATACCGTCAGAGGAGAACTTGTTGGATCGAGAAAGATCTAGGAGTGCGACGGCAGTTATCGCAACAGGGTCTCAGGCACCCCGCTGGGCGATGTCGTGCCGGCTCTTCAGGTGCAGGTGGCAGTCGTGGCTCACGGGAAGCAGCAACTTTACGGGGCCCGCCAGTACAGATTCCAGGCCAAAGTCCTTGGATTCGATCCAGGAATCATCCGTCTGTTGCCGGTCAGCTCCAGCGACAACCCGGTTCTCCCCCTTGACGAACTGGACTCACTTCTGAGCGATGGGGGGCACTCCAGTGACGTCGCAACATTGGTCAGAATGGTTGAAGGCCAGGAGGTTCCCTTCATTTCGTAACTTGGGATCTCGACACCTGGGATCGGGGATCTTCTCGAGACTCACTGGATCCACGCTGGCGAGATCGGTTTGATCATCGACGAGTCTTCTCACAACGGAGCCATCACGCGTGTGCTCATCGGAGCCACCCTGGATGCGTGCGTTATCATCGGGGGCGCGGCGGCAATGCATACTATGCATGCGACAAAATGATAGGGAGGCCCTGAAAGACCTCCCGTCTGCTTCAAAGGTCCCGTCTTGCGCGTCACGCCTTGACGGGGGGGCCTTCGGGGGTCGCTTCCGTCTTCTTCAGTTTCGAGATGACTGTGTACATCACGGGGATGACGAACAGGGTGAGAACGAGGGAGAAAAACAGACCGCCAATAACAACAATACCCATTGACACGCGACTCTTCGCACTCCCCCCCAGTGCCAGGGCAATCGGCAGTGCGCCGAGAATGGTGGCCAGACTCGTCATCAGAATAGGCCGGAAGCGGGCGACCGCGGCGTGCCGTGCTGCTTCGAGGAGCTGTTTTCCCTTCTCTTTTTGCTGGTTCGCAAACTCGACGATCAGTATCCCATTCTTCGTCACCAGCCCGACAAGCATGATGATGCCGATCTCGCTGAAAATATTCAGTGTTTTGCCGAACACCCAGAGCGAAAGCAGCGCCCCGGCCAGAGCGAGCGGGACGGTGAGCATGATGGTGAACGGGTCTCTGAAACTCTCGAATTGTGCCGCGAGGACAAGATAGATCAGCACCAGCGCGAGCAGGAAGGCGAAGACGATGTTCGATGAGCTCTCCGCGTAGTCGCGCGAAGGCCCGGCAAGGGCCGTCGTGAACGTCTCGTCGAGTACCTTCTTTGCGATCCGGTCCATTTCCGCTATCCCGTCGCCGATCGTTCTCCCCGGCGTGAGGGCGGCGCTCACGGTCGCCGATTTGAACCGATTGAAGTGGTAGAGCTGGGGGGGGGCGCTCTGTTCGTTCAGGACAAGCAGGTTGTCCAGCTGGACCAGCTTCCCCCGGTTGTTGCGCACGTAGAGTGATTTCAGGTCGAGAGGCTCGTCGCGGTCCTCGCGGTTGACCTGTCCGATCACCTGGTATTGAAAGCCGTTCATTTCGAAATAGGAAAAACGCATACCGCTGAAAGCCAGCTGCAGCGTCTGCGCTATATCTATGACTGACACGCCGAGGCTCCTCGCCCGGTCGCGGTCAATGGTCAGGTCAATCTGTGGCTTGTTGAATTTCAGGTTTACGTCCGAATTCTGGAAGACGCCGCTCCTGTTCACCTCATCGAGGAAGAGCGGGAGCGCCTGGCGGATCTTCCCGAAATCCTGGTTCTCCACCACATATTGCACGGGCATGCCGCTACGCGCCCCCCCGCCGCTGGCCGAGATGGTCTGCTCCTGATTGATGAACACACGCGCCTCTGTCAGGGCGCGGGTTTTCGTAGTGAGGTAGTCTGCAATCTGCTGCTGGGAACGTTGTCGCGTTGACGGGTCCGAGAGGAGCAGGCGGACGCTGCCGGCATTGACAGCGCCTCCACCGTAACCCGGAGCGGTGACGTACAGGCAGACCCGTTTTTCCGGGATGGAATCCCCGACAAAAGCCGACAGCCGGTCCATGAATGCGTCGGTGTATTCGAAGGAGGCGCCTTCGGGGGCGGTGACATTGAGGCGGAGAAAACTTCTGTCGTCAAGGGGCGCCAGTTCGGACTGGAGGGTCCTTCCGAAAAGGAGCATGATCAACAACGAAAGCGCGATGATGGCCACTCCCCACCAGCGATGCTTCAGGAACCGTGCGAGGAGATGCTCGTACAGGGTGTTCATCTTCTCGAAATACGGCTCCGTCGCGTCGTAAAAACGGCTATGAGTGCGCTTCTTCCGGATCATCCGTGCATTGAGCATCGGTGTCAGGGAAAGCGACACGAACGCCGAAATAAGTACCGCCCCGGCGATAACGACACCGAATTCCCTGAAGAGCCTCCCGACGAATCCTTGCAGGAAAATGATGGGGAGGAACACCGCAGCCAGCGTGATGGATGTCGAGATGACGGCAAAGAAGATCTCCCTGGACCCCGTAAATGCCGCTTCCATCGGAGACAGCCCTTGTTCGACCTTCTTGAAGATGTTCTCGGTGACCACGATCCCATCATCGACCACGAGCCCCGTCGCGAGCACGATGGCCAGGAGGGTCAGGATATTGATGGTGAACCCCATTACGTACATGATAAAGAAGGCCCCGATGAGCGACACGGGTATGTCGATCAGCGGGCGGAATGCGATGATCCAGTCACGGAAGAAGACGTAGATGATGAGGATGACCAAAAGGACGGCGATGAGAATAGTCTCCTGGACTTCCTTCACGGATTGTCTGATGAAGCGGGTGTTGTCGATCGCGACGTTCAGGACGTAATCCGCCGGGAGATCCATCTTAATCTGTTCAAGCCGTTTGTAGAACTCATCCGCGATTTCCACATAGTTGCTTCCCGGCTGCGGCACCACCCACACGCCAACCATCGGCACGCCGGACTGCTTCAACATGGTCTCTTCATTCTCCGGACCGAGATTCGCGAACCCGATATCCCGGAAGCGAACGGTGGTCCTCCCGTCGGCCTTGACAATCAGGTTGTTGAACTCTTCCACCGTTCTTAGCCGTCCTCTCGTATTGACGGTAAGTTCGGTTTGGTCGCCTATGATTTTGCCGGAAGGAAGGTCAACGTTTTCGCTCGACAGCGCGTTCATCACATCGAGGGGGGTCAGCCCGTATGCAGAGAGTCTCGAGGGATCCATCCAGAGGCGCATCGCGTACCGCTTCTGTCCCTGAATCTGCGTCGAACTCACTCCTGGGATCGTTTGCAGGTTCTGCGCGATGACATTTTCGGCGAAATCGCTCAACTCCAGCTGGTTCTTGGTCTCGCTCCGGATGGTCAGGGAAATGATGGCATCGGCGTTGGCGTCGGCCTTCGTCACGACCGGCAGTGCGTCGATGTCCTGCGGAAGCGACCGCGCCGCTCCTGAGACCTTGTCGCGCACGTCGTTGGCCGCCGCCTCCAGGTCGGTGTCAAGATTGAACTCTACGGTGATGTTGCTCGAGCCCTGGCTGCTGCTCGACGAGATGATTCGTACGCCGGCGATGCCGTTGAGAGCCTTTTCCAGCGGCTCGGTGATCTGGGATTCCACCACTTCGGCATTCGCGCCCGTGTAGTTCGTCCGGACGCTGATGATGGGGGGATCGATGGCAGGATACTCGCGGACACCGAGGAACCTGAAGCTGATGGCCCCGAAGAGCACGATGGCCAGAGACATGACAATGGCCAGCACGGGGCGCTTGATGCTTGTTGACGCCAGGCTCATGGTGGAAGAAGATTATTCGCTTTCGGAGAAAGGCCGAATCACTGCACTTTTACCTGGACCGACATCCCGGGGCGCAACTGCATGATGCCGGTTGTCATGACCGTGTCTCCGGGGGAAAGCCCCTGGGTAATCTGCACAGAGGATGCGGTACGGATCCCCGTCTTCACCGGGACGGAAACCACGACACCGTTTTTCTGCACGAAGAGGGTCTGCCCCTTGAGCACAGGAATAATGGCCTGTGTCGGGACCAGCAAAGCATCGCTGATCTGTTTGAGCTGCATCTCGATGTGTACAAAAGCCCCGGGGAAAACCTTTTCTCCCCTGTTCTCGCACATAGCGCGAAGCTGCAAAGTCCCCATCGTGGGATCGATCTTCGGCTCGATCGCATACACCTTCCCTGTGAACTGCAGCTTCGGTTCATCGCTTGTGAAACGCACAGGGTCGCCGACGCTGACCTGGCCTGCATACTTCTCGGGTACCGCGAAGTCCACCTTCAGCGGGTTGATCTTCTGGACGGAGGCGATACGCGTGGTCTGCGAAACATAGCCTCCCTCGCTCACGCTGCGCAATCCGATGATCCCGTCAAACGGCGCGCGAACCACCCTCTTGCGGATGGATGCGAGCAAGTTGTCGCGATCAGCTCTGAGCGTGTTGACCACATTCAGTGAGATATCGTGCTGTTCTTTGCTGATGGCATTCTTCTCGTAGAGCTGTCTCTGCCGGTCCTCCTGGTCCGATGCAAGCTGAATCTGCAGCGCGGTCTTCTTCAGCTGTGCTTGCAGGTCGTCATCGTTGATTCTTACCAGGACGTCGTCCTTTTTGACGTGCCGGCCTTCGATGAAAGAGATCTTCTCGATTCGTCCGGCTGATTCGGCGACCAGGTCGACCGATTCCGATGCGAGGACTGTTCCCGACGAACGGACGATATTGTCCAGAGATTGTGGCCGAACGACAACGCCATTGACCACCATCGAACCTGCCCGTCCTGAAGAGCCCGGTTCAGGATCGTTCCCTCTTACGCCGCACGATGGAAGGATGGTGGTACAGCAGGTGACTGCAAGGAGGAGTGGAATTCGAAGGGTGATATGCATGCTCGCGCGAAGTTGTTTCCATAATATTGGGAAAAAGAGGCCGAAATACAACGGGCGGACACAGAAGAGCTGATCGGCTCGGGATGCTCACATGTCGGAATCATCCGAATGGTCGGGAGATCCCGTCTTGTGGTGTCCCCATGCGTACAACGATCCGGTGCTTGACCAGATCCCGGCCCAGAGGGATCACGCCGCCTTTTATCCGCTCCCCGTCCATTTCCACCCAGGAGATCCCCCGCTCGCAGTGTTCCGGATTCTCAACCTGTATCTCGTACATCGCTTCACCGTGGCGGTAGCTCATCTGGAAACCATCCCACCATCCGGGAATGACCGGGGCGAGCCGCATCGTCTCTCCGCGCACATGAAGTCCCAGGATCTCTTCGACCCAGGCACGATACATCCACGCTGCCGAGCCGGTATACCAGGACCACCCCCCCTGACCTATCCGCCCGGGCAAGCGGTAGACGTCGGCCGCGACCACATACGGCTCAATACCGTAGCGCCAAACCGCTTCCGAGTCGCGTGCATGTTCAATCGGGTTGAGCATGCGCATCATGTCCGCCGCGCGGGTGCCATACCCGCTACGCGCCATGGCCATGGCCAGCCACACCGCAGCATGGGTGTATTGGCCCCCGTTCTCGCGCACGCCCGGCGGGTACCCCTTGATGTATCCTGGTGATGGCACCGTCTTGTCGAAAGGAGGCTCGAAAAGAAGCACGAGCCCTTCATCTTCGCGAACGAGATGCTTCCAGGCTGATTCCAGTGCTTTGCTTGCCCGATCTCTGTCGGCAGCTTCGCTGAGCCAGGCCCAGGATTGCGGAAGCGAATCGATACGCGCTTCCACATTCGCCGAAGAACCCAGCGGCGTCCCGTCGTCAAAAGTAGCGCGAAGATACCACTCCCCGTCCCACGCGAAATCCTCAACACGCTCGATCAGCGCTTTCCGGTTCTGCCGATAGGTCAGACTCAGATCTCCCCGGCCCAGGAGTTCGGACATCTCCGCCATCCCCTTCAGCACATCCACAAGGAACCAGGCCAGCCAAACGCTTTCCCCCTT
>Ga0315287_10002196_pt1 | contig 18325 bp, 18 predicted proteins | sample YL17G11_0_MG_FD_205037 | JGI IMG/M metagenome (GOLD analysis project Ga0315287, IMG submission 205037) | Sediment microbial communities from Yellowstone Lake, YNP, Wyoming, USA - YL17G11_0 | ecosystem: Environmental > Aquatic > Freshwater > Lake > Sediment | place: USA: Wyoming | collected...
AGGGCGGCCGCTGCCGCGGCCAGGTCGCGGGTGAACTCGGCCACTCCGCTCACCTCCACCGGCGAAGCGCCCAGAGCCCCGCCGCTGCGAGCAAGACGTCGGGAAGCCAGGCCGCCGCGGCCGGCGGAATCTGGCCCGACCGGGCCAGCGACCAGGAGAATCCCTGCATCGCGTAGAAGGCCAGCGAGACGCCCACCGACTCGACGAGCGACGCGGTGACGAACCCCTTGCGCCCGCGCCGAAGCGCGAGCGCCAGCGCGAGGAGGCTCGCCGGGATGGCGGCCAGCGGATAGGCGAGCTTCCGGTGCCACTCGAGCGCGTACTCGGCGGTGGGAAGCCCCAGCCGGGCGCGGACGGCCACCTGCTCGGCCAGGACCGCTCGTCGCATCTGCGCCGGCCAGCCCGGACGGACGGCGAAGGCCATCGGATCCTCGTCGAACCGGTAGGCGCGCCGCGGCGCCCGATCGAGCGACATGGCCCCGTCGTCGCCGAACCGGCGCTCCTCGACCTGCTCCAGGATCCAGTCGCCGTTCGGGCCCGGGATCATGCGGGCGGCGTCGACGCGTCTCTCCAGGCGGAAGGAGGGGGAGACGTCCAGGATGGTGACCCGCTCGAAGGATCCGTCCGGCCCTGCGGCGCGCAGCTCGTAGAGCCGACGGCCGTCGCGGCCCCGGAACCAGGTCTTGCGCTCCTGCCAGCGGCTCCAGGCCGCAGCGCCCTTCCCGCGCGACGCCTTGATCTCGTCGGCCTTGGCTGCCGCGCCGGCCGCGAAGAGATCGTCGAAGACCACCATGCCGCCGGCCACCAGCGCGGCCACGGCGAGGACGGGAACCGCCACCCGCCACGGGCCGAGGCCGAGGGCCCGCATCGCGTCGTACTCGCGCGTGCGGCGGATCCCGGTGGCGGTCAGCGAGGCAGCGAGCAGCATGGACGCCGGCGCGGTCTGCCAGGCCACCGACGCGGCCCGGTACAGGTAGACCCTCCAGGCGGCAGAGAGGGCGCCCTCCCCCTGGAAGGCGCTCGCACTCTCGGCGAACTCCACCGCCAGGAATAGGACCACGACCGCCGTGAGGGCGCCCAGGAACGCGAGGAGCGCGCGGCGGGCCAGGTGGAGGAAGAGCGTCACCGCACGGCCCCCGTGCCCCGTCGGGCGAGCAGCGCCAGGAGGCCCGCGGCCACGGCCGCGACCGTCAGATTGGCGAGATTGGCGCCCAGCCAGGGCGGGAGCGTCCCGTCGTGCCCGAGCCCCTCCCCGATCCGGAGCAGCGTGTAGTAGCCGACGGCGGCGAGGAGGGTCACGCCGTAGCCGAAGGCACGCCCCCCGCGGCGCATGGCCGCGATGGGAACGGCCAGCAGTCCGAGGGCCAGGATGCCGAGCGGCACGGCGATGCGGCGCCAGAGGAAGGTCTGCCAGTAGCGCCGCTGCTCGGGGGACCCCTCCCCGGCCGCGCGCAGGATCTCCCAGGGGCGCAGCTCGAAGGCCGAGCCGGAGAGCTGGTTGCGGGCGTCGAGCGTGGCCCCGAGCCCCAGGTCGGCGGTGGCTCGGGCGAACCGGGCCACCACGTAATCCCTGGCCCCGGGCTCCTCCCGGTGGACCTCCCCGTCCTGGAGGACGAGGCGCAGGCCACCGGCGCTGGTGGCCTCGAGCCGCCCGGAGCGGGCGAAGACGAGGACGGGCGCCGACGGGTTGGTCCGGTCTGCGATGAGGAGGTCGTGAAAGCCGTCCTTCTCGGCCCGTGCGGCGTGCAGGGTGATGCCCGGGATGTCCTCGTAGAAGACCCCCGATCGGATCTCGCCCTGGAGATTTCGACGGATGACGTCGTCGACGCGCTGACGGGCGTCGCGAAGGCCCGCCGGCGCCACCACCAGGGCCACGAAGAGCGCGAGAAGCGACACCGCCCCGCCGAGAAGGAGCGGGACCCGAGCCAGCCGGATCGGCGATACCCCGACCGACGAGAGCGCCACCACCTCCCGGTCCTCGGCCAGCCGTCCCACGCCGAGCACCGCGCCGAGGAGGAAGGCCACCGGCAGCACGTACTCGAGGAGGTGAGGGACGAGGTCGACGAGGATGCGGGCCACGTCCCAGGGCGAGACGCCGCCCCCGAAGAGGACGTCGGCCTGGGCGAGGAGCTGCGAGGCGAGAAGAAGCTGCGTGAGAAAGAGGAGCGCCGCCGCGAACGGCAGCAGGATCTCGCGGGCGAGGTAGCGGTCGAGCCGCGTCACGCCTTCTTGTCGGCCTGGAGCCTGACTTGCAGCGCGGCGTCCTTGGCCTCGACCTCTCGGGCCATCCGCGCGCGCTGCTCGCGGACGCTCACCGCCAGCGCCGGGTCGGAGAGCGCCAGGATGCGCGCCGCGAGCAGTCCGGCGTTGCGCGCCCCGGCCTTGCCCACGGCCATCGTGCCCACCGGGACGCCGCCCGGCATCTGCGCGGTGGAGAGGAGCGAGTCGAGGCCGGAGAGGTCGCTCGAGGGCAGCGGCACGCCCAGGACGGGCAGTTCGCTCTCGGCGGCGACGACGCCGGCTAGATGCGCGGCCGCGCCGGCGCCACAGACGATGACCTGGATGCCGCGTGCGGCGGCCTCGCGGGCCAGCGAACCGGTCCTGGCCGGGGTGCGGTGGGCCGACGAGATGTGGATCTCGGCCTCGATGCCCATCTCGTCGAGCGCCTTGCGCGCCTCCGACATCACCTCCCAGTCCGAGTCTGAACCCATGAGGATGAGGACCTTCGCGCTCATTCCGCCTCCCCCGGGCTGGTACGCCCGATGTCCCTGCGATATTGGGCGCCGCGGAACCGCACCTGCTCCACGGTCTCGTAGGCGCGCGCCGCGGCGTCGGCCCGGTCGGTGCCGAGCGCGCAGACCGTGAGCACGCGACCTCCCGAGGTCACGAGCCGGCCGTCGGCGCCGCGCCGGGTCCCGGCCTGGAAGATCTGAACTCCCGGGGGGAAGGGCCCCTCGGCCCCCTCGATGGCGTCCCCGATGGTGACGCGCCCGGGGTAGCCCTCGGCGGCCATCACCACGCCCACGGCGGCCCGCGGATCGACCTCGACCCGCACCGAGGACAGGTCGCCCCGCGCCGCGCCCAGCAGCGCCGGGACCAGGTCGCCGGCGAGGCGCATGACGATGGGCTGGGTCTCAGGGTCGCCGAAGCGCGCGTTGAACTCCAAGACTCGAAGCCCGTCCCTGGTGAGCATGAGCCCGGCGTAGAGCGCGCCCCGGAACGGCGTCCCACGCCGCGCCATCTCCCGGACGGTGGGGAGCAGCACCCGGTCCCGCACGTCGTCGAGAAAGGCCGCGTCCACCGTGGGTGTGGGCGTGAAGGCCCCCATGCCGCCGGTGTTCGGCCCCCGGTCGCCGTCGAAGATCCGCTTGTGGTCCTGGGCCGGGGGAAGCACCAGCACCCGCTCCCCGTCCACCAGCGCGATGACGCTCACCTCGGGACCCTCGAGCCGCTCCTCCACCACCACCCGCGACCCGGCCGCACCGTGAACCCGGTCGACCAGAATGGCACGCAGCGCCTCCTCGGCCTCCGGCAGGGTGCCGCACACCACCACGCCCTTGCCGGCCGCCAGCCCGTCGGCCTTCACCACCACGCGGCCGCCGGCGGCCCGTGCGCGGGCCAGTGCCGGTCCGAGGGCGTCGAAGGCGCCGTGGTCGGCGGTGGGGATGGAGGCCACCCGCATGACCTCCTTGGCGAAGGCCTTCGACCCCTCCAGCTGGGCGGCGGCGGCGCTGGGTCCGAAGACCGGGATCCCGGCAGCGGTCAGCCGGTCGGCCAACCCCAGCACGAGCGGCGTCTCGGGGCCCACGACGACGAGATCGATCCCGTTCTGGGCGGCCCATCGGGCCAGCCCGTCCACGTCGTCGCCGGGAATGGCGACGTTCTCGGCCAGGCGCGCGGTTCCCGGGTTTCCGGGCGCGCAGAAGACCTTCCCGGCGAGCGGGCTCTGGGCGATCTTCCAGACGAGGGCGTGCTCCCGCCCACCCCCTCCGACGACGAGGATTCGCATTCCCGGGCGGTATACCACGGAGGGCTTTTAATGGCGGAAGTGGCGCATCCCCGTGGCCACCATGGCGATCCCGGCCGCGTCGGCCACGGCGACCACCTCGGCGTCCCGGACCGAGCCCCCCGGCTGGATGATGGCGGTGGCCCCGGCCTGGATGATCTCCTCGACGCCGTCGGGGAACGGGAAGAAGGCGTCGGAGCCCACCGCGCTGCCGGCCAGCGGGAAGCGGGCCTTCATCCGGGCGATCTTCACCGACTCGACGCGACTGGTCTGGCCGCCGCCGATGGCCAGCGTCCGGTCGCCCTCGGCGAAGACGATGGCGTTCGACTTCACGTGCTTCACGACCTTCCAGGCGAAGAGCAGGTCCTGCCACTCCTTCTCGGTGGGGGCCCGCTTCGTCATCACCTTGCAGTCCTCGCGGCGGACGCTTCCCAGGTCGCGGTCCATGACGAGCAGCCCGCCGGGGATGGAGCGCAGCTCGCGCGACTCGTCGGGGCGCCGCTTCCAGGTGGCGCGTGGCTCCCCGAGACGCGAGCTGACGAGCAGCCTCAGATTCTTCTTGGTCGCGAGCAGGTCGCGAGCCTCCGGCGAGTAGGCGGGCGCGATGACGCACTCGAGGAACAGGCCGGCCAGCTCCTTTGCCGCCGGTGCGTCCACGGGGCGGTTCATGGCCACGATCCCGCCGAAGGCCGACACCGGGTCGCAGTCGCGGGCCCGGGCGAACGCCTCGGCCGGCGTCGTGCCCAGCGAGACGCCGCTCGGGGTGTTGTGCTTGATGACCACGCAGGCGGTGGCGTCGTGCTCCTTCACCGCGGCCAGCGCCGCCTCGAGGTCGAGGAGGTTGTTGTAGGAGAGCTCCTTGCCCTGGAGCACCTGCGCGAAGGCCACGGTGGGCTCCTCCGGCTCGCGCGGGGCGCGGTAGACCGCGCCGGCCTGGTGCGGGTTCTCGCCGTAGCGGAGGTCCTGCACCTTGCTCCATGCGGCGGCGAGCGTGCCCGGGAAGCGGACCGGAGCCGCGTCGGGGGTGGGCCGTGAGGAGAGGTACTCGGCGATGGCCGCATCGTAGGCCGCCGTGTGGGCGAAGGCCTTTTTCATGAGCTCGAAGCGGGTGGCGTCGGAGAGGGCGCCTGCGGCCTCGATCTCGCGCGCCACCTTCTCGTAGTCGGACGGGTCCACCACCACGCCCACGTGCGCCGCGTTCTTGGCGGAGCTGCGGACCATGGCCGGACCGCCGATGTCGATCTCCTCGACGACCTCGTCGAAGGGCTTGCCGGCCGCCACCGCCTCCCGGAACGGGTAGAGGTTCACCACCACGAGGTCGATGGGGGGGATGTCCCGGGCCGCCACGTCGGCCTCGTCGGAGGCCAGGCCGCGCCGGTAGAGGATCCCCCCGTGAACGCGGGGGTGGAGCGTCTTCACCCGCCCGCCGAGGATCTCCGGGGCGGCGGTGTACTCGCCGACCGGGGTGACCCGGAGCCCGGCGTCGGCCAGGGCCTTCTGGGTGCCCCCGGTGGAGAGGAGTTCGACCCCACGGGCCGCGAGGCGGCGCGCGAAGGGCACGAGCCCGGTCTTGTCGGACACGGAAAGCAGGGCGCGGCGAATGGCCAAGGAAAACCTCCGGCTGTGGCGGGGGCGTCCGTTCTAGCTTTCGCCGAGCGGGACTTCAAGCGCGCCGAGAGGGCGCCCTACCGCTCGTACGGGACGTCGTTGCCCAGGCGGGACCGGGGCTCGTCCTCGGCCATGGCCCGGAGCTTCAGCAGCCCGCGGGTCTCGACCTGGCGGATTCGCTCGCGGGTGAGGTTCATGATGGCACCCACCTCCTCGAGCGTGATGCCGCCGCGGTCTGCCACGTCGAGCGCGCAGGTCTCGGCCATCTCCCAGATCTCCTTGTCCGGGAAGTTCAGCTTGATGGAGCCCGTGGACGGGTTCACGTCCAGGTAGAGGTGGTGCTTGCAGGAGATGAACATGCACGGCCGCTCCCCGGTGGCGCAGTCGGCGCGGCTGCGGGGCCGCTGGGCGTCCACCTCCCGGATGATCTCCTCGACCTCCGGGTCGATGACCCCCAGGGCGCGCTGGCGCCGCAGCTCGCGCGCGATCTCCTTGCGCGACATGGTGCGGGACCGCCGCCTACCGCGCCGTTCCTCCGGGCCGACCTCCTGGTCGGGACCCACCGGTTCCGGAGCCACGTCCTCCATGGGCTCGGCCTGCTCGCTTCGCTTCGCCTCGTTCATCACGCCGCCTCCCTTCCCCTTACTCGCCGGGCCCCGCCGCTCGCGGGGCCGCCGGCCGTTGCTCAGCTCACCTGCACCAGTTCCCGCCTCACCGTCGCCACCCGTCCGCCCACCTTCTCGATGCGCCGCATCGCCTGGCGGACCTCGCGCTGCGCCCGTCCCAGCTCCCCTTCCATCTGCCGGCGGTGCGGGTGCGATCGCGCCTTCCTCGACAGCTCGGAGAGCAGCGTGGAGAACCCCTGCTCCACGTCGCAGAGCTGGTTCTTCAGCCCCACGAAGCTCCCCCGGATCTCCTCGAGGGTCATGCCCTCGGCCATCATGCGCTTGATGAGGTTGATCCGGCGCACCACCTCGACCGGGTAGAGCCCGCTCGACCCGGTGTGCTTGCCCTTGCGCCCCACCCGGCGGCTGCGGGGGAGCAGGCCGACCTGGACGTACTTCCGGAAGGTCGACTCGGAGAGCCGCGCGCCCCGCGACTCGAAGATCCGCACCACTTCCCGGCTGGTGATGCCTCCGGCCCGCTCGCGCTCGAGCCGGCCGACCTCGCTCTGGGAAACCAGGAAATCCATTGAAAATGTGATTTTACGAATCCGAAAGAGACGCTAATCTATTCAATGGATCTCGTCAACGCCCCCTGAGGGAGGGACAGGCGGGGCCTGCGTTTCAGGGGAAAGGAGGGTCTGGCTAGGCCAGCGACAGCGCCAGCAGGAACTGCCCGGCGTAGTAGAGCGGCCAGCCCACCAGCTGGTTCACCTTGCCGGGGCGCACGAAACGGCCCCGGGCCACGAACAGGTCGGAGACGAAGAAGAGCCCCGCGCCCCATCGGACGAGCGGGTCCGGAACGCCGAGCGCGAGCCACACCATGGCGCCGATGACGGCGCAGTAGGCGAGCACCGGCAGGCGCATCGCGCCCAGATGGGGCCACAGCCACATCAAGATTCCCGCCAGCGTTGCAACGACCAGCGGCAGCAGGAGCGTCGGGCGGCTGGAGACGGGTGCGAAGGCCGCCGCGTACGCCACGTGGGCGAGGAGGAAGGAAACCAGCCCGGCCAGGAAGGCCCGGTGCGCCCGCGAGAGGAGCAGCACGTCGCCGGCCACCGACAGCACGAGCCCTGCCACGACCAGGGCCGCGTACCGTCCGTGGACGCTGCCCGAGAGCGCCACCGCCACGAAACACACCGAGCAGGTGGCCTTGGCCAGGCCGCGCGCCACCGGCCGGTCGCGAACCTCGGCCCACAGGAGCATCGCCAGGGCCACTGCGCTCATGCCCAGCCAGATCCAGGTCACCTGGTTCACCCGCGTCACCCCTACTGACCCAGCGTGGTCTCGATGCGCACGCGTTCCCCGGCGCGAACCTCGGCGTCCTTCACCACGGTACCGCGGGTGGGATGGACGAGCGTCAGTCGATAGGTCCCTGCAGCGAGCCGCATCTCCCGGGGGGTGTATCCCTCGGCGCGGCCGTCGACGTGGATCTCGGCCCAGGGCGTGACGTTCACGAAGAGGAGCCCCTCGCCACTCGCCGCGGCTGGGATCTGCAGCCCCTCGAGCGCGTCGGCGGAGGCCAGCACGGTGCGTGCGCCCTCGGCTCGGACGCGGGCCATCGCGGCTGGCTTGGGGCGGGGCGACTTGGCGCGGGAGGGCACCGCGACGGGTGTCCCCTCCCCTGCCGGAGCCGGTGCGGCGGCGGCCGCCATCGGCGGGGACGCGACCGGAGGGGACGCGACCGGTTCGGCGGGGGCAGGGGGCACGGGGGTCATCGAGTCGACGCGGACCGGGGTTGCCACGACGGTCGTGACAGGCGGGGGTACGACCCGCGCTTCCCCCCACCAGCCGGCACCGATCGCCGCGACCACCAGCGCGATGCCTGCGGTCAACGCCGCGATGCGCCAGCGCCGTCGCGGAGGCCAGGTGGCCGTCGACTCGTCCAGAGGCGAAGGTGCGGCCACCGGCGAAGCGGGACGACCCTCGGCGGGAGGCGGCGACGGGGTCGGCGTGGGGCGCGAAGGGATCTCCCCGGGCCAGAGGCGTCGCATGAGCGGCCGGAGGTCCCGCTCCTCGGGCGTCCGGGAGAGGGCCAGCTCGACCTCGGCGAGCCGCCGGGCCATCTCGTCGGCCGAGGCCGTCCGCCGGGCCGGGTCGCGCTCCAGCGCGCCGAGCACGATGGCGTCCAGTTCCCGTGGGACGAGGTCGTTCCAGAACGAGGGCGGCGAGATCCGTTCGTCCCCGACGAGCACGCGGAGCGTGGCCACCTCGGTGTCACGCGCGAAGAGGCGCTGCCCGGTGCACATCTCCCAGAGCACGACGCCCAGGGCGAAGATGTCGGCCCGGGCGTCGACCGGGGCGCCCGTCGCGTGCTCGGGCGCCATGTAGCCGACCTTGCCCTTCAGCGTGCCCGGCCCGGTCAGGCCGCCGGCGCCCTGCACGCGGGCGATGCCGAAGTCGGTGAGCTTCACCTCGCCCTCGAAGGAGACGAGAATGTTGGACGGGGAGACGTCGCGATGGATCAGCCCGGCCACCCCGCCGTCTGCGATGGGGCGGTGGGCGTAGGCCAGCGCGCGGGCCACCTGCTCGGCGACATGCACGGCCCGTGGAAGTCCGAAGCGGACGTTCGTCTCCCTGCATCGGCCGAGGACGGCGCGCAGGCTCCGGCTGTGCACCAGCTCCATGGCGATGACGTACCGCCCCTCGATGAGGTCGAAGCCGATGACGTGCACGATGTTGGCGTGGTGGAGCGTGGAGGCGAGCTGGGCCTCCTGGATGAACATCCGGACCATCTCGTCGTCGTCGCCCCGGTCGGCGCGCACCAGCTTCACCGCCACCTGCTTCACGAAGCCAGCCGGTCCGGCCACCTCGGCCCGCCATACCTCGGCCATCCCGCCGGAGGCGATGGGCTCGATGAGCAGGTACTTGCCGAGTTGGCGCACGGGGGCGGGATTCTATGCGAGCGCCGGGCCGGGGCGCGAGGGATACGGCAGCGCCGGGGGCCTGGCCTACCACGTCGAGGCCGGCGCGCGACTCCTGCCACAGCTGCTGCTGGGCTTCGACCTGACGGGGCTCAGCACCTTCGGGAACGCACCCTACGGCGGGGACGCCGGCGTCACCATCATCGACTACGACGTCGTGGCAACCCTCTTCCCGTTCGTGCAAGGGTCCTTCCTGCGCGGCGGCGCCGGCTGGGCATTCCCGGTGGCGACCCCGCTCCACATCACCCTGGGTCTCGACTGGTCCCGCCAGTTCTTCGGAGCCGCCGACGTGACCGGCTCGAGCATCTGGATGATGCGCGTCGGCTTCGGCTGGTACTGACGGCACGCCGCCGGCCGGTGGCACGGCCGCTCGCTCCCGTGACGTCTCGAGCCCGAGGCCGCGCTCCTGGCACGGCCCCGGGCCCGCCCCCCGATCAGATGATCTTGTAGTTCAGCTTCATGTGGAGCGTGAACTTCACCTGGAAGTTGGCGTTCTGGGCAGTGGTGCCGGAGGCCACGACTTTGAAGCGCCCGTTTCCCTGGAGCGCGTTGTTGATGATGTCGAGGGCCCCGGCCGTGAGCGTGATGGTCAGCGACTGGCCCAGCACGATGGGCTGGTTCGTGTAGGTTCCGAGCACCACGTCGGTGGCAGGGGTGGTCGCGGTGTCGGGGCGGATGGCCACGGTGCCGCCGCCGGTGTTCCCCGTCGCCGAGGAGATGATCGCCACGATGGTCCCCTCCACCTCGACCAGGCTCAGGTCCTTCACCTTGTCCTTGTGGGACCAGGCGTCAGGCGCATCGTCCGCCAGGGCGACCTGCTGCACGACGCTGTAGGCCGTGCCCCCGGTGCTGTTCACCGTGAGCGTCGCCGGGACGCTGAAGTCGATCTCCTTGCTGCACCCGGCGAGCAGGAGGAGGGCAGACATCATTGCGGTGCGAACTGCGAGCGAGTTTCGGAACATGAGGTACCCCCGTGGGAATAGCTTCGAGGCCAGATCTCACTCCGCGGGATACCCTGCGGGAATCCCCCGATGGGGTGTCACTTGTCCGGGGGATGCGAGGGACGGATCCAGGGGTTCCCTGGAGTCGCCCGGTCAGCCACCGCCCTGAGAAGCGGCGAGAGCCCGGTGAGGTCGGCCACGCCCCCCAGGAGCCCAGCCGCCGGACCGAAGGCGAGGACCGGCACCGGATTGCGGGTGTGGTTGCGGCTCCCGAGGTCTTCCACGTTGCCGTGGTCGCTCGCGACCACGAGTGAATCCCCCTCGCCGAGCCCGGCGACCAGCGCCCGCGCCAGACGATCCACGCGCGAGAGCGCCTCCACCGCGCGCTCCATCGACCGGGCGTGTCCGGCCTCGTCGGTCTCGAAGAACTCGAAGAGGGTGAGGTCGTGCTCCCGGGCGATGGCCAGCAGCATCTCGGCCGCCTCCTCCGGCTCCCGCGGCGGGATCCCGGCGCCGTGGCCGTTGGCTCGCGCCCCGGTGATGTCGTGGGTGAGGGCTTGTCCCCGGCGCGCGTCCTCCCAGGTCCGGAACCTGCCGCTTCCCGCCGCGAAGGCCACCGTCGTCGCCGAGGCCCGGGAGCGCCGGCGCACCAGTTCCATGGGCAGCTCCGGCTCGCCCGCGGCTGGCAGCCCAAGCGCGTGGAGGTGGGCCACCGGGTAGGCGTTCGCGAAGGCTGCGGATCGCCCCTCGGCAGCCAGGGCGCGAAAGATCGATCGCGGCTCGAGCCAGGCCCGGAGCCGTGCGTTGGGGAAGCCGAGCAGGTGCTGCCCGAGCGCGGCCGGCGCATTCTCGCCCGACAGGATGGCGCTCTGCCCGGTTGCGGACTGGGGTCGCCCCGGGACTCCGAGGCAGGCGTCGGCGAGCACCGCCCGTCCATCGCGCGGCAGCGCCTCCCCCTCCCCACCCTCGAAGCGCGAGAGCAGGAAGTCGCCCCGGGCGAGCGGGTTCACCTCGGGGTCGCGTACCCCCGCGCCCACGCCGTCCACGAAGAGGAAGATCGCCGCCACGCGCCCCCCATAATGGGATTATCCTCGCGCGCGCCGCCCATCGATCATGCCCCGCCTCCCGGACCCCCGCTTCGCGACCGACTGCACCGTGTCCGTGGACGGGCGCACCGTACCGGCGCGTGCGGGGGAGAGCATCGCCTCTGCGCTCCTGGCCGCCGGGCGCTTGACCCTCTCGCGCAGCGCCAAGTACCACCGCCCCCGCGGCCCCTTCTGCCTCTCGGGGAGCTGCGGCTCGTGCCTGGTGCGGGTCGACGGCGAACCCAACCAGCGCGCCTGCCGGACCCCGTGCCACGACGGTCTTCGCGTCGAGACCCAGAACGCCTGGCCCAGCGCGGAACGGGACGTGCTCGGCCTCATCGATCCGCTGACGCCCCGCGGCCTCGACGTGCACCACATGCTGACCCGGCCGCTGCCGCTCAACCGGGCGCTGGTGGCCTTCACTCGCCGTCTGGCCGGCTCCGGCCGCATGCCCGACCGTCCAGGCCCGCGGGGGCCGGGGGCCTCGGCGGAAACCTTCGACGCGCTCGTGCTCGGGTCCGGCCCGGCAGGCCTGGGCGCCGCCGAGGCGCTGGCCCGCACCGGCCGGCGGATTCTGCTCGTCGAGCAAGACCTGCTCCTCGGCGGCCGGCTGCGCGCCGGGCTCGAGCCCGGCTTCGCTCCCGGCTCCTGGCACGCCGACGTCTCGCGGGCGGTCGCCGCCGCCAGCGGCGAGGTGGCGATCGGGACCACCGCGGTGGGCCTGTGGCACGACGGCGGCCAGCCGGTCTGCCTGCTCGTCGCCCGCGCCCCGGCACGCACGCGCCTCGTCCGCGCCGGCCGGATCCTGGTCTGCACCGGCGGCGACGCCCGCCCGCCGGTCTTCGAGGGCTGCGACCTCCCCGGGGTCTTCTCCGGGCGTGCACTCGCGCTGGCGCTCGCCGAGCACGGCGTGGTCCCCGGGCGACGCGCCGCCGTCCTGGGCAGCGCGCCGGAGGCAGAGGCCATCGCGGACCGGTTCCGTGCCGCCGGGATGGAGGCGGTGCTCGTGGACCCGCCGCCGACCCGCGCCACCGGGCGATCGCGCGTGAAGTCGCTCGGGCTCGCCGACGGCTCGGAGATCCGCTGCGACACCGTCGCCCAGGGCGCCCCCCCCGCGCCCTCGCCCGACCTCCTGCGCGCGCTGGGCGTGGGCGTGGACTGGAACCCTGCCTTCGAGGCCTTCGCGCCGCGGGTCGCCGACGACGGCACCACCCCGGTTGCCGGCCTGTTCGCCGCCGGAGAGGTGGCCCGGCCGGTCAGCGCCGCCGAGGCCGCCGCCTGGGGTCGTCGCGCCGGGGAGGCCGCCCGTGGGTAAGACCGTCCTGTGCGCCTGCGAGGACGTGACCCGCTCCGAGGTCCAGCGGGCCTTCGCGCGCGGCCATCTGGATCTGGAGTCGGTGAAGCGGTACACCGGATTCGGCACCGGCCCCTGCCAGGGAAAGAGTTGCCAGAACGCGGTGGTCCAGGAGCTCCTGCGCCTCGGAGCCACCCCGGCCGAGATCACCCCCTTCACCTCCCGTCCGCCCGTACATCCGGTGACGTTCGGAACGCTGGCGGCCCTCGACCCCTCGAGCTTGCCGCTCGACGAGGGCGTCCCCCTGCCCTCCCTGCCCCCTCCGCCTCGACCGGCCCCCTCCGGCCCGTTGCCGGAGCGAGCCGACGTGGTCATCGTGGGCGGCGGCATCCTCGGCCTCTCGCTCGCCTACGAGCTGGGACGGCGCGGCGTTCGCGACGTGGTGGTGCTGGAGCGGAACTACCTCAACTCGGGCGCCTCGGGACGCAACGGCGGCGGGGTGAGGGCCCAGTGGTCCACGCCCACCATGGTCCGGCTCGGGCTCCGCTCGCTCCAGCTCTTCGCCCGATTCGCCGGCGATACCGGCGTGAACGTCTGGTTCCGGCGCGGCGGCTACCTCTTCCTCGCCCCCGACCCCGCGCAGGCGAAGCGGCTCGAGCGCAACCGCGCCGTCCAGGCAGCCCAGGGGATGCGCACCCGCATCCTCTCGCCCGAGGAGGCCTGCGAGGTCGTCCCGGAGCTCGAACGGAGCCGCTTCGTGGCCGCCTCCTGGAACCCCGACGACGGGGTGGTCTTCCCCTGGCCATTCCTGTGGGGCTACGCCGCCGGTGCGGAGAGGAACGGCGCCACGGTCCGCACCTTCACGCCGGTCACCGGCCTGGAGATCTCGGGGGGCCTGGTGCGGTCGGTGGAGACGCCGGCCGGGCGGATCCGCTGCGACACGGTGGTGAACGCCTGCGGCGCCTGGAGCCCGGAGGTGGCCCGGCTGGCAGGCGTGGCGCTGCCCAACCGCCCCACCCGCCACGAGATCCTGGTGAGCGGTCCGCTCAAGCCCTGGCTCGGTCCGCTGGTCTCGTTGCTCGGCACCGGCCTCTACTTCTCGCAATCGCAGCGCGGCGAGATCGTGGGCGGAATGGGGGACCCCGCCGAGCCGGCCGGCGTCGCCCACGGCTCCACGCTCCGGTTCCTGGCCCGCTTCTCCCGCGCCCTCACCGATCTCATTCCCGACACCGCGGGCATCCCCGTCATGCGCCAGTGGGCTGGAAACTACGACGTGACCCCGGACAACAACCCCATCCTCGGCCCGGCCGGCCCGGCCAACTTCCTCCAGCTATCCGGATTCGTCGGCCACGGCTTCATGATGGCCCCGGCGGTGGCGGAGCTCATGGCCGACTGGATGACCGGGCGGGAGAAGGACGAGATCTTCGACCGGTTCACGGTGGATCGCTTCGCGCGAGGGACCGCCGTGGGCGACGACTTCATCATCGGCTAGAGTGACGGCCATGCCACTCGGAAAGACCATCGCCTTCCTCGGCGCCGGCAACATGGCCGAGGCCCTCGTGAAGGGACTGCTCCGCGCCGGGGTCGCCGCCCCGGGCGAGATCCTCCTCACCGATCGCCGCAAGGAGCGCCTCGCCGAGCTGGAACAGCGCTACGGCGTTCGCACATCCACGGACAACGAGGGCGCGGCCGAACAGGCGGCCATCATCGTCCTCTCGGTGAAGCCGCAGGTGATGAACAAGCTGCTCGTCGAGATCGCCCCGGCCCTCGACGAAAGCAAGCTCGTCATCTCCATCGCCGCCGGGGTCCCGCTGGCGGCCGTGGAGCGCCGCGTCGGCCACGGCGTGCGGATCATCCGCACCATGCCCAACACCCCGGCGCTGGTCGGCGCCGGCGCCACCGCCATCTCGGCCGGCGAGCACGCCACGCCCGAGGACATGGAGCAGGCCAAGGCGCTCTTCGACGCGGTGGGGAAGACGGTGGTCGTGGACGAGTCGCTCCTCGACGCCGTGACCGGCCTCTCCGGATCCGGCCCCGCCTACGTCTTCCTGATCATCGAGGCCCTCAGCGACGCCGGGGTGAAGATGGGGATCGACCGGCGCAACGCGCAGGACCTGGCCGCGCAGACGGTGCTGGGCTCGGCGCAGCTGCTGCTCGAGACAGGCGAGCACCCGGGCCGCCTGAAGGACCAGGTGACGAGCCCGGGCGGCACGGCCATCGCCGGCCTTCACACCCTCGAGGCCGGCGGGCTGCGAACCACCCTCATGAACGCCGTCGAGGCCGCCACCCAGCGGGCCCACGAGCTCGGCCGCCGCTTCCTCGAGGCCAAGGACGAGGAAGACTGATCGGGGCGCCCAGGGAACGAGGCAACGGGTCCTTCTGAGTCCGACCTAAATATTCACTTGACCGATCGCCTGAGCCGGACCCCCGTTGGAGGGATTTCCCTGGCCCGGCCCACTCTGCTCTAGTCCCAGCGGTTCCGGCCCGACGTCGCGCGCAACTCGCGCCTTTTCCCTTCGTCCCTCCGCCGCCCGCCGGACCGCCAGCCGCCGATGCAGGCGTCCGGCTTCCCATGTCCCCTCGAGGGAGGAATCCATGAAGATCAGGATGCTGCTCGTGGCGTTGCTCGGTCTGGCGTTCTCGAGCGCGGCGCTGGCAAAGGAGAAGGCGCCGTACGTTGGGACCTGGAAGCTGAACCTCGCGAAGTCGAAGTACGACCCGGGCCCGATGCCGAAGTCGGCCACGGACGTGAACACCGAGGTGAACGGAGCCATGACGTCGGTGCAGGAATGGGTGGACGCCGACGGCAAGGCCAGCCACGTGGAGTGGACTGCAAAGTTCGACGGAAAGGACTACCCGGTGAAGGGCGGAGTTGCGGGGACGACCATCTCGCTCACCCGTCCCGATCCCCGCGACTCCCGCACGGTGGACTGGGTCTGGAAGGTTCCGGGGATGCCTGACGTGTCCGGCAGGACCGTCTACGGCAAGGACGGGAAGAGCCGGACGATCAAGGACAAGAGCACCGACGCTGCGGGAAAGCCGACCGCGAGGACCCGGGTCTACGAGCGGCAGTAGGGCCCTGCAGCACTCGAAATCCCGACGGTGCGGCGACTTGTGAATCGGCGCCGCTCCGCCGAAGCAGGTCAGGGCAGCTTGTAATTCGACTTCCCGCGAGTGACGGTCTGCGCGGTCCCCTCCATCGCGGGCCGGACGGCGTAGCGCGTCCACTCGATCGCGCCGGTGATGCCGGCCAGCTTCCCGGTCCCGCCGGTGATGACGGACGTGCCCTGCGTGACCCCGCCCTTGACCGCGAGCCCCGACGCTGCGGAGAGCTTGTCCGTCGTGAAGTACTGGTCGCCATCCGGCCGCGTGAAGACGCAGGAGTTGGCATAGTTCTCGGGGACGCCGCTGACGTAGAGTGCACCCCCGACGCAGCGAATCGAGGTGTTGTGGCCGAGCCCCTTCCCTGAGTCGTCGAGGTTCGCGCCGAGGAACTCCCAGGACATCTGGGCCCGGTCCTTCCCGAGCGGCAGGACCTTGAGGGTGACCGAGCCGATGGCCACGCTGGTCCCGCTCCCCTCCTTCGGAAGCGGCGCCGGTTCTTCGGCCGCCATGGCCAGCCCCGAGACGAACGCCACCGCGAGCACCACGATTCCCTTGTACATGTTCGACCTCTCTTGACGTCGCGACCACGACGGGGAGCTGGAGAGGTGCGCCGTCAGTGACGCGCGGCGCCCAGGGCTACTTGCTCGCCTGACCCGATGTCAGGAGTTCCCCGTTTCACGAGTAGTGTTCTGCCTGGCAACGCGGAAAAGCAACTGCCCCTGCCCGGATTCTCCACGGCGGGCTCGTGACGCGTCGCGTCCAGGCGCAGATCAACGTGACGGGGAGCGGAAGGTCTACGACGTCGTCTCGCAGGTCGCGTAGCCACAGGAGCGGCAGGTCAAGCAGCCGCCGCTCCGGGCCATGGTGGCACCGCAAGCCGGGCACTCGGTCCCCGGCAGCCCGGTGGTGAGCACCTGTCCCTCCCGCGAGCCGTCTCGGTAGACGGTGATCCCCTTCAGCCCGAGCTGGTGCGCGAGCCGAAAGGCCCGCTCCACCGCCTCGACCGGCGCGTCGGCCGGCAGGTTGATGGTCTTCGAGACGCCGTTGTCGACGTGGCGCTGGAAGGCGGCCTGCATGCGGACGTGGGCCTCCGGCGAGACGTCGTGCGCGGTGGCGAAGAGCCGCTGCACGTCGGGCGGGACGCCCGCCACGCCGCGCGCCCGGCCGGCGGAGCGGACGGCTGCGAGGGCCGCCGCATTCTCCGGCCCCCGGAGCCGGTCGGCGAGCAGGGGGTGCTCCTCGAGAAGCTCCACGCCCTCGAGCGCGTGGCGCACGTAGGCCACCGCGAAGAGGGGCTCGATTCCCGACGAGCATCCGGCGATGACGGACAGAGTGCCGGTGGGCGCGATGGTGGTGACGGTGGCGTTGCGACGCGGCGCCTCCCCGCGGCCCGCCGGGGCGCTCGTCTCCCATCCCGGGAAGGGGCCCCGCTCGACGGCCAGCCGTTCGCTCTCGGCGCGGGCCTCGTGCTGCACGAAGGCCATGACCTCCCCGGCGATCTCCAGTGCCTTCGGGTCGTCGTAGGGGACGCCCAGTCGCACCAGCAGATCGGCCCAGCCCATGACGCCGAGTCCGATCTTCCGGTTGCGCCTCGAGATGGCCGCGACCTGGGGCAGCGGCCAGACGTTCACGTCGAGCACGTCGTCGAGGAAGCGGACCCCGTCGCGGACCGCTCCGCGCAGCCGCTCCCGGTCCACCTGTCCGCCCTTCTCCATGACGGCGAGGTTCACCGAGCCGAGCGTGCAGGCCTCGAACGGGAGGAGCGGCTGCTCGCCGCAGGGGTTCACGCTCTCGATCGGGCCCAGCTCCGGCGTCGGGCTGGCTGCGTTGACGGGGTCGAGGAAGAGGAGGCCGGGCTCCCCCGTGGCCCAGGCGTCCTCGGCGATGCGCCGGAAGAGGTCGCGCGCCGGCATCTCGCGGGTGACGGCTCCCGTCCGGGGGTGGCGCAGCGCGAAGCTCCGCCCCGCCCCCACGGCCTCCATGAAGTCGTCGGTGATGCCCACCGAGACGTTGAAGTTTCCTAGGCCGGGCCCCCGCTTGGCGTCGACGAAGTCGAGGATGTCCGGATGGTCGACGCGGAGCACCGCCATGTTCGCGCCGCGGCGCACGCCCCCCTGCTTGATGGTCTCGGTGGCCGCGTCGTAGACGCGAATGAACGACACCGGTCCGCTGGCCACGCCGTGGGTTGTGCGGACGAGGTCGCCTCGCGGGCGGAGCCGGGAGAAGGAGAAGCCGGTGCCCCCGCCCGACTGGTGGATGAGCGCCGCCCACTTCAACGCGTCGAAGATCGACTCGAGGTCGTCGTCGATGGGAAGGACGAAGCAGGCGGCGAGCTGCCCGTGGGGGCGCCCGGCGTTCATGAGCGTGGGCGAGTTGGGCAGGAACTCGAGCGCGGCCATGCGCCGCTCGAACCGGGCCGACCAGGCCTCCCGGTCGGCGGGAGCCTCCGCCTGGGCCACGCCGGCGGCGACTCGCCGGAACATCTCGGCCGGCGTCTCCATGAACTCCCCGGCGTCGTCGCGCAAGAGGTAGCGCCGGGCCAGGACCTGCCGGGCGTTGGCCGTGAGGGCGGTCATTGGAGGAGTGTAGTGCCGGCGCGGACCCGATGGGGTAGAGAACCCGGATGCGCCGCCTCGCCGCCGCCGCCTCGCTCGCCCTCCTCGCCTCCTGCGCCCCGCCGTCCCTGCTCCCGGCCGAGGG
>Ga0315287_10002199_pt1 | contig 18313 bp, 8 predicted proteins | sample YL17G11_0_MG_FD_205037 | JGI IMG/M metagenome (GOLD analysis project Ga0315287, IMG submission 205037) | Sediment microbial communities from Yellowstone Lake, YNP, Wyoming, USA - YL17G11_0 | ecosystem: Environmental > Aquatic > Freshwater > Lake > Sediment | place: USA: Wyoming | collected...
GCGAAGCTTCGTTTCAAGTCGGTGCCGGTGAGACGGCGGATCCCCTCCTCGACCATCCTACGGATGACCCCGGCATCGAAGCACTCCGCGACCAGGGCACGAGCGTCCTCGATGCGCACGACGCGCCCCGGGAATGGACCGGGGATGGCGTGAGGCCCCCGCGGAACCTTGAGGAAGTCGGCGACGTTGGTGGCGACGCCGGGCGACGCCTCCTCCCCGGCCCAGCTCCGGCTGGCGACACCGAGAACCGCGGCGCACGACGCGACCGCGACACTGTCGAGGAACTCCCGGCGGTTCAAGCCCGTTCGTGGAAACAATCGGTAGGCTTTCACTGCGTGGCCCTCCCTGGCGTGGTGCACTCCGCTCCCGAAAGACTACGCCATCCGGCTGGCGAGGTTGTGCCAGTCTCCGGCCGCCGCCTTGACCCCCACCCACCGCCCGCCGTACCGTGCCGGCCGGACCGGTCGCCTTGGAGGGACTCTTCCATCCGCAGGTCGTCTCGTGGTTTGCCGAGTGCGTCGGCGAGCCCACGGCGGTGCAGCGCCTCGCCTGGCCGGAGGTGGCGGCAGGCCACCACGTCCTGGTGACGGCGCCGACCGGGTCGGGCAAGACCCTGGCGGCGTTTCTCTGGGCGCTCGACCGTCTCCTGACCGGGCAGTGGGACGGCGGGCGGGTGCGGGTGCTCTACGTTTCGCCACTGCGGGCGCTCAACACCGATGTGCAGCGCAACCTCCTCGTCCCCCTGGTCGAGCTCGACGCCGCGTTTCGCGCGGCGGGCGCCCCGGCGCAGCCGGTCAGGGTGGCGACACGGTCCGGCGACACGCCGCAGGAGGAGAGACAGAGGCTCCACCGCCGCCCCCCGGAGATCCTCATCACCACCCCCGAGTCGCTCAACATCCTGCTCACCTCGCGGCGCGGGCGGGTGCTCCTGGGTGGCGTGGAGCTGGCCATCCTCGACGAGATTCACGCGGTGGTGGGGAGCAAGAGAGGCGTCCACCTCATCACGGCGATCGAGCGCTTGAGCTCGCTCGCCGGCGAGGTGCAGCGCCTCGCGCTCTCCGCCACGGTCCGACCCGCCGAGCGGGTGGCCCGCTGGCTGGGCGGGCTGGCGGCGGGGGTCGGCGGCGAGCCGGCCTCGCCGCGCCGGGTGGTGGTCGTCGACCCGCACGAGCGGCCCCGCCTCGAGCTTCGCGTGCAGTTCCCGGGCGCGGCGATCGAAGGGGAGGGCGAGCGGCCCGCCGACGTCTGGGCCGCGGTGGTCGCCGCACTCGGCCCGTCAGTGCGGGGGAACCGCTCGACACTCGTCTTCGCCAACTCGCGGCGGGTCGTCGAGAAGCTCACCCGTCTCGTCAATGAGGCCCACGGCGAGGGGGTGGTGTGGTCGCACCACGGCTCGCTGGCCCGCGAGGTCCGCGCCGTGGTCGAGGAGCGTCTCAAGGCCGGGGAGTTGCGCGCCATCGTGGCGACGAGCTCCCTCGAGCTGGGCATCGACATCGGCGCCCTCGACGAGGTCATCCTCGTCCAGACGCCGCCTTCGGTGACCTCGGCGGTGCAACGGATCGGTCGTGCCGGGCATCGCGTCGGGGGCACCAGCAGAGCGCGCTTCGTGCCCCTGGTGGCGACGGATCTCGTCCGCGCCGCCGTCATGGCCCGCGCGGTGCTGGACGGAGAGATCGAGCCGGTCGAGCCTCGCAGCGGTGGGCTCGACGTGCTTGCACAGGTGATCGTGTCGACGGTGTGCGGCCAGAGCTGGCGCCTCGACGATCTCTTCAATCTCGTCCGTCGCTGCGATCCCTACCGGACGCTGCCGCGACGAGCCTTCGACCTCGTCGTCGAGATGCTCGCCGGCCGCTACTCCGATCACCGACTGCGCGAGCTGCGGCCTCTCGTCGACGTGGACCGCATCGACGGGACCGTACGCGCCAGGCCCGGGGCGGAGCGCACCGTCTACCTCGCCGGCGGAACGATCCCCGACCGCGGCTACTTCCACCTCCGCGTCGCGGATAGCGGGGCGCTGCTCGGCGAGCTCGACGAGGAGTTCGTCTGGGAAAGGTCGGTCGGTGACACCTTCACGCTCGGCGTCCAGGCCTGGCGCGTCGAGAGCGTGACGCATAACGACGTCTTCGTCCGCCCGGCCGGGAGTCGCGCCGCCCTCGCCCCGTTCTGGCGCGCCGAGGAGCGCGACCGGCCGTTCGGCCTGTCGGAGGCGATCGGGAGCTTCCTCGAGCGCGCCGAGGCCGCCCTCGACGGGGAGGCGTTTCGCCTCGCCCTCGAGCGCGAGTACTGCCTCGACCGGGACGCGGCCGCGGCGCTCATCGACCTCCTGCAAAGGCAGCGGGCCGCCCTCGGCGGGCGCCTTCCCCACCGTCACCGCCTCGTCGTCGAGAGGGTCGTCGACCCGCAGGGCCGCGGCGAGGGCGAGCAGCTCGTCCTCCACACCTTGTGGGGCGGGCGGGTCAACCGCCCCCTCGCCCTCGCCCTGGCCGCCGCGCACGAGAGGCACCGCGGCGCCCCGCTCGAGGTCCAGCACGACGACGACTGCGTGCTCGTCTCGGCCGCGGCGCCCGTCGACGTGGCGGAGCTGATGCGCGCCGTGGCGGCGGACGGGGTCGAGGCGCTGGTGCGCTCACGCCTCGCTTCCTCCGGCTTCTTCGGCGCCCGCTTCCGCGAGGCCGCGGCATGCTCCCTGCTCCTCCCCCGCGAGGGGTTCCACCGCCGCACGCCGCTGTGGCTGTCGCGCCAGCGCGCCAAGGAGCTGCTCGAGCGCACCGCCTCCCTCGACGACTTTCCCCTCGTCGTGGAGGCGTGGCGGACGTGCCTCGAGGACGCCTTCGACCTCCCGGCGCTGCAGCGCGTCCTCGACGACATCGTCGCCGGGCGCATCGTCATCTCGACCGTGACGACCGATGTTGCGTCCCCGTTCGCCGCCCATGCGGTGTGGAAGCGCACCAACGAGCTGATGTACGAGGACGACGTCCCCGGCGGGCCGCCCGGCCGTGCCCGCAACGACCTGCTGCGGGAGCTCGTCTTCTCCTCGCGCCTGCGTCCGAGGTTGCCCCGGGTGGCGGTCACGGCCTTGGAGGGCAAGCTGCAGCGTCTCGTCCCCGGCTACGCGCCGGCGACACCGCGGGACCTCCTCGCCTGGGTGATCGAGCGCGTGGTCATCCCGGTCGCCGAGTGGCAGGATCTCCTCGCCGCCTGCCGCCGCGACCACGCTCTCGCCGAGGAGTCGATCGCCACGGCGGTCGGCGCCAAGCTCGCGACGCTCACCTTTGCCGGCGAGCGCGGCCCCGCACTGGTGTGTGCCGTCGAGGCGATCCCGCGCCTCGAGCGCGTGCTGGGGGTCGCGTTCGAGGTCGCTGCCATCGCCGATGGGGTGCGACCGTCGCGGCCGCCGAGGCGACCTTCGCCGGTGAGTGTCGCCGATGTCGCCGACCCTCTCACCGATCTCGTCGCCGAGACGGTGCGTTTCTACGGTCCTATCGATCCCTCCTTCCCCGCGACGTTGCTGCGTCTCGAGGACGAGCGCTGGCGGCAGGTCCTCGAGGAGCTCGTTGCGAGCCAGCGTGTCGTCGTCGACGAGCTCGTCGCGGGCGAGACCGGTCTCCAGCTCTGCGACAGCGACAACCTCGAGCGCCTGCTGCGCTCGGTGCGCGCCGCGGCGCGACCCGCGTTCGCGCCGGTGGCGCTCGAGCTCCTGCCGGCGTTTCTCGCCCGCTGGCAGCAGCTCGCCACCCCGGCCTCCGGTCCCGACGACATCGCCGCCGCGCTCGAGCGCCTGCTCGCTCATCCGCTCCCCGCGGAGTCATGGGAGGAGACGATCCTGCCGGCGCGGCTCGAGCCCTACGACCCGGCCTGGCTGGACGCGGTCCTGGCACGAGGGTCACTGGAGTGGGGTGGGTGCGGTCGGCGCCGCCTGACGTTCCGCCCTGCCGCGGGCGGAGACCTCGTCCCGCTCTCGGACGGCCACGGTACGATCGCCGAGCGTGCGGTGGCGCTGTTTCCCCACGGCAGTGGCCGCTTCACCCTGGAGGAGCTGGCTCGTCACGTGGGGCTTCCCACCGCCGAGGTGACGAGGACGCTGTGGGAGCTGGTCTGGGCCGGTCAGGTGGCCTCGGATGGCTTCACGGTGGTGCGGGAGGGGATCGCAAGCGCATTCACGCCGGCCGTGCCAAGTGCGTCGGGCCCGACCTCACGCCTGCGTTTCCAGCGCTGGCAGCACTCGCGACCGTTCGCCGGCCGCTGGTACCTCGCCGATGCGCCGACGCCCGGCGATCCCCTCGAGGAGGAGGAGCTGGCCCGTGAGCGCGTCCGGGTGCTCCTGGGCCGCTACGGCGTGCTCTTTCGCGAGCTGCTCACGGGTGAGCTCCCGCCGTTCCGCTGGGGGGCGCTGTTTCGCTCCCTACGCCTCATGGAGCTGTCGGGTGAGGTGCTCGCCGGGCAGTTCTTCGCCGGGGTGCGCGGGGTGCAGTTCGCCGCTCCCGATGCCGTGCGGCTTCTCCGCGAGGGTCTCCCCGGCGCGGGGGTGGTGTGGATGTCCGCCATCGACCCCGCCTCACCGTGCGGTCTCGGCCTCGAGGACGTGGCGCGGCGCCTGCCCCGCCGGGTGGCGGGCTCGACGCTGGCGCTCGAGGGGACGCGCCTCGTGGCGCTCTCCGAGCGGCGGGGCGCCGCCCTCGAGCTCTTCGTCGCCCCCGACCACCGCACGCTCGGCGACATCCTGCGCGCCCTCACCGTTCAGCTCGAGCGTCGGGTGCGGCCGGAGCGCTCTCTCACCGTCACGACAATCAACGGCGAGGCGGCGGCGGCGAGCCCCTACCGCCGGGGCCTCGAGGCGCTCTTCCACGTCACCCGCGATCGCGGCGGGCTGCGCCTCGGCCGTCGCTACTGAGGCGGAGCATTGCGGACGCAGCGGAACCCGAGCGCCACCTGGCTCGAGGCGGGGTCGACGCTGAAACGGTATGAGGAGCGCAGGCGGCCGGGGTCGGACGTCCAGCAGCCGCCCCGGACGACCCGGGCAACGCCGGACGCCGGTCCCTGCGGGTCAACGACGCGAGCCGCGTAGGCCCGCTCGTCGTACCAGTCGGCAACCCACTCCCAGGCGTTCCCAGCCAGGTCGTAGAGACCGTACGCATTGGGCGCGAACGACCCGGCCGGCGAGCTCTGCAACCAGATGTCGCGCCCCCCGGTCTGGTCGAAGTTGGCGTCGTCGTGGCTGACCCGATCGCCCCAAGGGAAGCGCTGCCCGGCGATGCCTCCGCGCGCTGCACGTTCCCACTCCGCCTCGGTGGGGAGGCGCCCGCCGAGCGACCGGCAGTAGGCCTGGGCTTCCTCCCAGGTCACGTTGACGACAGGGTGGGTGTCCTCCGCCCAACTGGGAAGACGCGGCAGCGGGTTGCCGGTCGCGGCGGAGAACGTCTTGTACTGCGCGAACGTCACCTCGGTGGCATCCATCCACTGATCCCTGGTGAGCACGACCTCGTGTCGAGGCTGCTCGTCGGCGAAGCACCCGCCGTCGCCGCGCACGCATCCCATCTCGAAGCTTCCAGCCGGCAGGAGGACCATGCCAGTCGGCGGCTGGGGCGCGGCCGTCCCGTGGGGTGGCTGAGCCGTGACCGGCGGCGCGGCAGCCGGACCGGCCGGCGGAGGTGGGGCGGGCTGCTGAGGCGGAGAAGATACTTGAGGCTGCTCATCCGCATCGGGTGCGGCCGGGGGGGGCGTGGCGACCGGAGGCGAGGTGGCGACCGGCGTCGCCACGGCCCTCACCGCCGGGGGCTCGACAGCCGGCGGCTCGCCATCCCGGGCGCAGCGGAAGCCGACGAAGTCGACGCGCTGCTCCGGGGCGAGGCGGCCGCGGTTGGAGACGCGGGCGCTCTTGGCGGGCCCGTTCCACGCCCCACCCTTGAGCACCCGCAACGTCCCGGCGGGAGGCCCGTGGGGATCGGCCTCGCTGGCCCTTTGGAGCGCGTCAGAGGCGTACCAGTCGGCCACCCACTCCCAGACGTTTCCCGCCATGTCGAAGAGGCCGAGAGGGTTGGCGGAGAAGGTCGCCACCGGAGCGGTGGCGGGGAAGCGGTCACGGCCCGAGGAGCCTTCGAGGTTGGCCTGGTCGCCGCCGAGAGTCGCGCCGCCGGGGAAGATCGCGGTCAAGACGCCGCCGCGGGCGGCCGCCTCCCACTCGGCCTCGCTGGGAAGACGCTTGCCGTGCCAGGTGCAGTAGTCGACCGCGTCCTGCCAGCTGACGCCGACCGCGGGGTGGGAGTCGTCCTGACGGAATGGCGGTGGCAGGGCGGGCGTGTGGCCGGCGTTCTGGGCGTAGTCGCGATACTGAGCGACGGTGACCTCGCTGGCGTCGATGAAGAACCCGCGCGCGAGCCGGATGTCACGGCCGGGCACCTCACCGGGGTAGCAGGCCGTGTCGGACGCCACGCAGCCGAAGTGAGCCGGCCCCGCTGGCACCCAGACCATTCCCGGCGTCTCGCCGGCCCGGGCGGCGCCGACCAGCAGCAGCAGGGACCCCAACGCCGTGACGGAGATGCGAACGACCGTTCCCATGATGACCTCGCGTGCCAAGGATAGCGCGGCGGGGCGTCTTCGTTGAGTCTTCACGCCAACCCGCTATTCTTAAGACGACGAAAGGAGACGTTGCATGACGTTCGTGCTAAGCGTCCTGGTACTGGCGGTGGCGTTGCTCGTCCTGCGTGGGTTGGGCCGGGTCGGGAGCGACGAGCGGTCCGGTCCGGTGCAGGCGGGGGGACGGGCCGCTGCCGCGGCGGTCGCTGCAGTGGCGGCCCTCATCGCGCTGCTCCACTTCCTCACCGTGGTTCCCGCGGGCCACGTCGGCGTGGTCGACTTCCTCGGCAGCGTCTCACCGACCAGCCTCAAGGCGGGCGTCAACCTGCGCAACCCGCTGGCGCACATCGTCAAGATGTCGGTGCAGACGCTGGAGATCATGGAGGTGATGGACGTTCCCTCCAAGGAGGGACTGACCGTCCAGCTCGACCTCTCGGCGCTCTACCACCTCGATCCCGACCGCGCCCCGGAGGTCTACCGCAGCATCGGCGAGAACTACCGCGACATCATTCTCGTCCCCCAGTTCCGCTCGGTGGCCCGCGGTGTGACCGCCGGCTACGAGGCGAAGGCGCTCTACACGTCGGAGCGCGAGATGCTGGCCGAGATCATCCTCCGGGATGTCCAGCGCCTGGTCAGCCCGCGCGGGATCGCTGTCGAGGCCACGCCGCTGCGCAAGGTTGGACTACCGCCGGGGCTCAAGCAGGCCATCGAGGACAAGCTGCGCGCCGAGCAGGAGAGCCAGCGGATGGAGTGGGTTCTGTCCAAGGAGAAGCTCGAGGCCGAGCGCAAGCGCATCGAGGCCCAGGGCATCGCCGACTTCCAGAAGATCGTCACGGCCGGGATCTCCGAGCCGCTGCTGCGCTGGAAGGGGATCGAGGCGACGGAGAGGATCGCCAGCTCGCAGAACGCCAAGGTGATCATCATCGGGGCGGGGAAGGACGGGCTGCCGCTCATCCTCGACACCAAGTAGCGGCCCGGTCCGGGAGGGCGGCGGCGGCCGTCACGGTCGCGGCGTCGGGAACGGAGGTGGGGCATGCGGGTCTTCGTCACCGGGGCGAGCGGCTACATCGGTGCAGCAGTGGCAGCAGCGCTGGCACGGACGGGTCACTCGGTCAGCGGGTTGGTGCGCAGCGAGGACAAGGCGCGTCGGCTCGCCGCGGTGGAGGTCACGCCGGTGCTCGGCGAGATGGCGGCACCCGAGAGCTACCGGGGCGCCGCCGCTAGCAGCGAGGTGGTGATCCACTGTGCCGCCGAGCCCTCGGCCCGATACCTCGAGCTCGACCGCCTCGCCGTGGAGACATGTCTCGCGGCGGCGGCAAGCTCGGCGCAGACACGCCTGTTCGTCTACACCAGCGGGGTGTGGGTGTATGGCAACACCGGCCCTGATCTGCTCGACGAGACTTCGCCGCTCGATCCGCCGCCCTTCCTCCGTCTTCGCGTCGAGCACGAGGCGCGCGTGCTGGCCGCAAGCCGGGGGCTGGTGCGGACCCTCGTGCTGCGACCGGGTTGCGTGTACGGGGGCGGGGGCGGTCTTACCGCCTCCTGGTTTGCCAGCGCCGTTGCGGAGGGCGCGGCGCGCATGGTCGGGGATGGGTCGTGCCGGTGGGCGATGGTGCACGTCGAGGACCTCGCCGACGCCTACCTCCGGGCCGCCGAGATGACGACGGGCGGCGAGAGCCTCAACGTCACCGACCGCAGCCGGTTCACGGTGCGCGAGTGCGCCGAGGCGGCGAGCCGCGCCGCCGGCGCGGCCGGCGCGGTGCGAGCGACGCCGGTGGCCGAAGCGGCTGCCACGATGGGCGCGAGCGCCGAGTGCCTGACCTACTCGCAGCACGTTGATTCGCGCAAGGTGGTCCGGCTGCTCGGCTGGCAGCCGCGGCACGGCGGCTTCGTCGACGGTGTCGTCCGCTATTTCGCGGCGTGGCAGGCACTGCGGGAGGCATGACGGCGCAGGGGTGGAGCCGGCGCGCCGTAGAATGGCCTCGCCATGGCCACCATGACCGCGATGGTCTGCGTCGCCGCCAGGCGCCCTCTCGAGACCCGCGAACTGCCCGTCCCGTCGCCGGGTGAGGGCGAGGTGCTGGTTGCGGTCGAGGCGTGCGGCGTGTGCCGCACCGACCTGCATCTCGTCGACGGCGAGCTCCCCGAACCCAGGTTTCCGGTGATACCCGGTCACGAGGTCGTGGGCCGGGTCGTTGCGGTCGGGCAAGGCGCCCGAGGCCTCGCTCTCGGCCAGCGCGTCGGCGTGCCCTGGCTGGGCAACACCTGCGGGCACTGCGGCCCGTGCCGCGCGGGACGCGAGAACCTCTGCGATGCGCCGCTCTTCACCGGGTACACGCGCGACGGCGGGTACGCCTCGGCAACCGTGGCCGATGCCCGCTTCTGCTTCCCGCTCGACGAGGGTGGCAACGCCGCCCACATGGCGCCCCTCCTCTGCGCCGGTCTGATCGGCTACCGGTCGTACCGCATGGCCGGCGACGCCCCGCGCCTCGGTCTCTACGGTTTTGGTGCCGCTGCCCACATCGTGGCGCAGATCGCCGTCTTCGAGGGCCGGGAGGTTTTTGCCCTCACCCGGGCCGGCGACGAGGAGGCCCAGGCCTTCGCCCGGACTCTCGGCGCGGTCTGGGCGGGGGACTCGACCGAGCTTCCGCCGGCTCCCCTCGACGCCGCCATCATCTTTGCCCCGGTCGGTGCGCTGGTTCCCGTCGCGTTGCGCGCGGTGACCAAGGGCGGCACGGTGGTCTGCGCCGGCATCCACATGAGTGATATCCCGTCGTTCCCGTATCGGCTGCTGTGGGAGGAGCGGGTGGTGCGCTCGGTGGCAAACCTGACGCGGCGCGACGGCGCGGAGTTCCTCGCGCTCGCCGCCCGCGCCGGGGTCCGCACCGAAGTCGAGACGAGCCCCCTCGCCCAGGCCAACGAGGTCCTCGCCCGCCTGCGGGCGGGCGGGGTGCGCGGTGCCGCCGTGCTGATTCCCCCGGCGTCGTGACCGATTCCGTGGCTCTGGGGCGCCGCCGATCTCTGCACTGAGGTGCCGGAAACGAGTTCGCGTCTCGGCGCCGCATTCTCCCGGTGTGCCCCGTTTGCCCTCAGTGAGGGAGGCTGGCCTCGACGAGGTGCAGCATGCCGAGGGCGACCCGTCGCGCCCGGCGCACCTCGAGCCCGGCTCGCCTGAGGATGTCGAGGGGTTCCCGGTTCCACCGGCACCCGAGCCCGCGCTCGTGCGCGCCTGCCCAGCGGTCCTGCAGTCGCGCCAGGAGCGTCCAGGAGCTGCGCCCATGCTCAAGGAAGAGCAGGACGGCGCCGGGCGCGCACATCCGGGAGAGCTCCGCGAAGGCGGTCTCCGGGTCCGGGAACGTGCACAGGACGAGCGACGAGACCACCGTGTCGAAGCTCGCGCGGCGAAACGGCAGGCACTCGCCGTCGGCGACCACGAGGGCAGCCCCGGCGGTGCGACGCCGGGCTGCGAGCAGCATGCCGAGGGAGAGATCGATGGCGACGACGCGACAGCCGGCCGGGAGCAGGGCGAGGTTGCGACCGGTGCCGGCGGCGACGTCGAGGACGCGGCCCCTGGCTCGCTGCAGCAGCCTGCGGCGCCGACGCTTGAGCAGCGTCCACTCGACGGGAGCGAGAGCCGCGTCGTACCAACGGGCCGCCCGATCCCACGCGGCGCGCAGCCGCGCCTGGTCCAGTCCTAGCCCGGATTGTTCGTGGGGGTTCGTAGCGAGAGTGGCGAGATTGCCGCTATGGTGGGCGCATGGAGGGGTGAGGACCCGAGCCGTATCCATTGTGATACGGCGGCAGGGTCCGAACCCCGAGTCCGCCCGCCAGGGCGGTGATATCGCCACTCGCAGTAGAACCCTCATGAATGGTCCGGGCTAAGCTCCCGATCCGCGCGTGCGCACGGCACGCACCCCGGCAAGGACGACGACGACCCCGAGGGCCGCACCCGCGACCTGCTTCCAGCCGAGGCCCGGGTGGCCTCCGAGTGAGAGGGCGTCGGCCGCAAGCGAAACCACGACTAGCGCCACGCCAGCGACCACCATGAGCCATCCGCGCATCACGGGCCTCCGATGCCTCACGGTAGCACGGCCTCGCGGAGTGTGGCGTCGAGAACCGAGACAATCACGGGGGCGGAGGCGGTGTCGCCATCGGCGACCGCGATGCGGTGCACCCCGCCGACCAGCGGCCACGAGGCGGAGTACGGCGCCGACACGGTGACGAACGGGTGGCCGTCGACGAGCCAGGTCACCCGCGACGGCCGATCACGCGCCGCGCAGCGCAGCTCGAGGGTCTGGAAGCGCCGGGGCAGGTCGGGTGTCAGCATGAAACCGTCGCCGCTCGCGGGAGTCAGGATGGCGAGGGGTGCGTGGGCGGTCGGGTCGAGCATCATCGTCGTCGCGGGCCTTGGCGCGCTCCCGTCATCACTTGCCCAGGTGCGGTACAGCGCCGGCCAGCGCACGGCGACGCGGCCGTCGCTGCCGCGCACGTGCCAGTCGCAGCGCGGCAGGTCCGGCGCGCCCTGCCGGAGCAGCTCACGCGCGGTGGCGGGGCAGGCCGGGCCGGGAGACAGGCCGGAGAGGGTGCAGACGGCGACCCGTTCGAGGCCGGCGGGGAGAGGGCCGAGCGCCTCTTCCGCGGTCGGCGTGGCACCCGGGTGAGCCAGCTCGGCCCACGCCACCATCACGTCTCTCCACACCGCCCCCGCCCCGCTGACACCGGAGACGTTGCCCATCGGCGCCCGGTCGAAGTTGCCGCACCACACCCCGACGACGACCTCCCGGGTGCCGCCGACGCACCAGTTGTCGCGAAAGCCCTCGCTGGTGCCGGTCTTGACCGCCGCCGGAAAGGGCAGGCGCAGCACGCTCCAGGGCCCGAACGCGGCGGCGCGCGCCTCGGGGTCGGCGAGGATGTCGACGACCTGGGCGGCGCTCTCTCGCGAGACGACCCGGCGGCTCGCCTGCGGTGCCGGGCGCGCCAGGACCCGCCCCGCGCCGTCGGTCACGGCCCGCCACGAGGTCGCCGCGCGCCACTCGCCACCGCGCAGGAGCGCCGCGAAGGCGTTGGCGAGCTCGTCGAGCCGCACCTCGCCGGCCCCCATGGTCAGGCCGAGGCCGTAGTACTCCGGAGCCCGCGCCAGAGTGGTGAGGCCGGCGTCGCGCAGGGTGGCGAGCAGTGTGGCCGGGCCGACCTCGGCGAGGAGGAAGGCGGCGGGCACGTTGACCGAGCAGGCCAGGGCGGCGCGTGCGCGCAGCGGCCCGTGGAAGCGGTCGTCGTAGTTGCGGGGGACCCAGGTGCCGCTCTTCCAGGTGAAGGCGTGGGGCAGGTCGGGGAGCACGGTGGCCGGGGTGAAGGTGCGGTCGAAGGCGGCCGCGTAGGTGAAGGGCTTGAGCGCCGATCCCGGCTGGCGCGGGATCGAGCTGCCGTCGAGCTGACCCCCGGGAAGGTCCCAGAAGCCGGCCGAGCCCTCGACGGCCAGCCACTCCCCGCGCGCCACGTCGAGGACCACGACGGCGATCTGGGAAACGCCCCGGGTGGCCAGTCCGTCGCGGTGCCATTGGGCAATACGCTCGACGCGCCGCTGCAGCTCGGGTTCGAGGGTGGTGACGACCCGCTCCCCGCCGCTGCGAGCCGGCTGCGACTCGCGCAGCGCCCGGGCGAGGAAGTGCGGGGCCGGGAAGCGGTACGGGTCCTCGGCCAGCACGACCGGCTCGGCGAGTGCCGCGACCAGCCCGGCGGCGTCGAGATCGCCAGTTGCGCGCAGCCGCCACAGCAGCGCATCGCGGCGCGCGCGCAGCCGCTCCTCCTCGCGCCACGGGTTGCTGCGCGAGGGCGAGCGCGGCACCGCCGCCAGCAGAGCGGCTTCGGCCGGCGAGAGCTGTCGCGACGGCTTGCCGAGGTAGACATGGGCGGCCGCCTCGAAGCCGACGATGCGGTTTCCCATCGGTGCGCGGGAGAGGTACTCGGCGAGAATCATCTCCTTACTCAAGCTGAGCTCGAGCCGCGTTGCGAGGGCGATCTGGGCGAGCTTCCCGGCCAGCGTGCGCGGTCGCGGGTCGAGGAGGCGGGCGAGCTGCATGGTGAGCGTGGACCCACCCGAGACGACCCGCCCTGCCCGCAGGCCCTGCCGCGCGGCGCGGGCCAGCGCCAGCGGGTCCACGCCCGGGTGGAGGTAGAAGCGACGGTCCTCGGCGGCGAGGACGGCCGCGACGAGGTGCGGGCTGGTGCGATCCGGGAGGCAGGGGAAGAAGCGCACACCGGTGGGGTCGGGGTCGATGCGCAGCAGCCCCCCGTGGCGGTCGACGAGCTCCACGGCGACGGTGGGGCGGCGCGCCAGCAGGGCTCCGGGTGCCGGCGTGAGGAGGACGAGGACGCCGAGAGCGCCGGCCGCGGCGGTCAAGAGGGCCGCCACGAATCGCAGGCGACGCACGGTTCTCATCGCGTGCCCGGCGAAACCTCGAACGTGCCCGCCGTGCTGGTGCCGAAGACCTCCGGGGCGTACATCTCCTCGGCGTGAGCCGGAGCGAAGACGAAGGTGCCGACGGTCGTGGCCCGGGCGCGGAGGCGGTGGGTGTGCCGTCCGGGTGGGAGCTCCGTGGCGTAGAGCACGACCCGGTCGTCGCGCACCTCGATGTGATCGAAACCCTCCTCCCACGACAGGCTCTCGTCGTCGGCCCCCTCGAGGGCCGAGCGGGCGGTGGTGACGAGCCGCTCGTCGGCGACCTCCACGCCGGCAGGGAGCAGGACCTCGACGGCCACGAAGCGTCGTGGCACCGGGCAGTCCACCGTGACCTCGAGGGTGACGGGAGTCCCGTTGGCGACGGCGGAGAGCGCGCGCCCGTCGTCGGCGAGGATCCGCCGCGTGACGGTGAGGCCCTGGGCCAGCGCCGGCCGGTCGGGGCGGCGCAGTGTGGTCGTAAGCCGCACCGCCGCGTGGGCGCGGCCCGCCCCCGCCATGGTCACGGTGAGCGGCAGCGTCGCCGTCTTGCCGGCACGGGCGACGAGCTCGGCCATGGGGAGCTCGGACCGGGTGGCCGCGGGCGCCGCGGGGACAAACTCCGCGCGCAGGAGCTCCTTGCCGCCGAGGGTGATCACGGCGGTGCCCAGCGCCGGAGACGGCTCGAAGACGGCCTGGTACTCGGCGAGGGCCTGCAGCATCCACGCCGTGTCGTGGGTGGTGCGGTAGCGGTCCCTCTCGAGATGGTCGAGCAGACCCCGCGCGACGCGCTCGGCGAGGGAGCGGCTGTCACCGGCGGCGGCGAGGGAGAGCAGTGCCGCCGCGCTGCCGCGGCCCTCCGACCACCATGGGTAGAAACCGTCGCCGGGGACGGGCTCGACCAGGCGCGCGAGGCGAGCCTCGGCGGCGAGGCCGTTCTCCATCTCGGTGAGCGCGACACGGGCTCGCGGGTCCTCGCGGTTGACGGCGAGCATCGCGGTGGCGAGGACGGCCCGCGCCCACTGCGGGCGGTCGTCCCGGCGGGTGTCGAAGAGTGTCTGGAGATAGGCAGGTTCGGCGGCGCCGAGCCGCGCGAGGGCGAACGACGCCAGGGTGCGCGTCGTCCAGCCATCCTTCTCGCCGACGGCGAAGCGCTCGCGGCGCAACGTGCCAGACAGGTAGGTGACCGCACGCTGGAGCATCGCTTCATCGACGGCGGCGCCGGCGCGGCGCGCCTCGGCCAAGGCCCAGGCGACGTGGGCGGAGAGTTCGGGGAACGACGAGCCGCCCTCCGGCCAGAAGGCGAAGCCGCCGTCGGGGCGCTGGCAGGACCCCAGCCTGGCGACGACCTCGTCGACCCAGCGCGCTCGCGGCGTGCCGCCGAGGGAACTCGGCGCACACCACTCCCCCAGGCGTGCCGCGGCCAGGACGCCGAGCAGGCGCGAGGCGAGTTGCTCGGCGCAGGAGTGCGGGTACTTTTCGAGGAAACGGACCCCACCCTCGACGCCGACGAGCTCGGTGGAGGCCAGGCGCACCTCGAGGCCACCGCTGGTGGCGAAGACCCCCTGCGGGACCGTGACGGCCTCCTCGGCCCGCGCGTCAGTGGAGACAAAGGTGGCGACGCTCTCCGTCGCGGTCGCCGCGACGACCGGGAGCCGGACCTCGACGGTGTCCCGCTCGGGCGTGGCGCTGGAGCCCACGGCGGAGAAGGTCAGCACTGCTTCGCCCGGCTCCAACGCCACGAAGCCGAAGCCGACCTCCGCCGAGCCACCCGGGCGCACGGTGGCCGAGCGGGTGGCGCCGCCGCGCAGCCGCACCGGGGCCGTGGCGGGGACGTCGACGGTGACGTCGACCACCTGGTCGGTCTTGGTGCGGTTGCGGATCACCACCCCGGCGCGGGCCTTGTCGTCCGGACGGAGGAAGCGCGGCAGGGCAGGCTCGAGGCCGAGCGGCTTCGAGACCCGGAACTCCGCGTCGGCCGAACCGAACTGGTCCTGGCCCGCGGCCGCCACGGCCATGACCCGGTAGGTGGTGAGGGAGTCCGGCAGCGGGAAACGCACCGTGGCGCGGCCCTGCTCGTCGGTGACGACCACGCCCTGCCAGAAGGCCAGGGCTCGGAAGTCTCGTCGGACCTGCTCGCCGCCGGCGTCGACACCACCGCCACCGCCGCTGCGGTCGCCCTTGGATCCGTACGAGCGCCGGCCGACGAGACGGGTGCGCGACTCGGCGGTGGTGACGCCGAGGCCGCGGCGGGAGTACATCGCGTCCATCAGGTCGGGGGTGCGGAAGCCGGTCAGGGAGAGCACGCCCGCGTCCACCGCCCACACCGTGAGAGCCGCCGTGCCCGCCGAGCCGTCCTCGCCGCGGACCGTGAGCGCGACCTCGGCGCTCTGTCCGGGCCGGTACTCCGGCTTGGCGCTGGCCACGGACACGGCCAGCCGCTTGCCGCGCGGCGGCACCACGAGCTCGCACATGCCGATGCGGTAGGCAGGGCGGCCCGGGTCGATCACCTCGGGCAGCGGGGGCACCGCGAGGCGACCGCGCAGCAGCACGACCGAGACGAAGACGTTGGGAGCGTACTCTGCCCGGATCGGGAGCTCGATCACCGGCATCGTCCCGGAGAGCGTCACGACGCGCGCCTCGAGCACCCCGGCGCGCTCGATCGAGAGCAACGCCACCGCCCCCTCCCATGGGCTCTTCACCAGCACCCGGGCCACCTCGCCGGGCGCGTAACGGTCTCGCTCGGGCACGAGGTCGATGCGGTTCTCCTGGTCCATCCGCCAGGGGGTGTACCCCTCGCCGAGCGCGTAGAAGCTCGTCGAGGCGCTAATGGGGTTGCCGCGGGCGTCGACGGTGGAGGCGAGGATGGCGTACTCCCCGGGCTCCGCGAGGGGGAAGTCGAACGGGGCTCCTTCGCCGGTGGTCGTCGCGGTCTGCTCGGAGATCGTGGTGTGGACCGGGCGGGACTCGAACAGGTACCGTCCCGAGACCTCACGCCGCCGGACCGACTCCCAGTGACGCTTGACGAGCTCGAGCTTGACGGTGACTCCGGGCCGCGATGTCCCATCCAGAGCCAGCGCCACGACACGACTCGCGGCGCCGCCCGCGACGGTGACGAACGTCGGCGGCCGCTGCACGCCGAGGAAGAACTCCCCCGGCAGCACCCGCAGCCTCGTCGATCCGGCCAGGGACTGCCGGTCGACATCGGTGACCTCGCCCTCGACCACGAGCTCGGCGGGGAACCCACCCCTGGCCTCGACGCGGGGTAGCCGCACGGCCAGAGTCCCGCGCTCGTCGAGGGAGTCGTCACCCCGGGCGACGAGGTCGCCGCTGTCCGCGTCGTCGAGCTCGTCGGCGAATGCCTCGGGGAGGAACTCCCAGCCGTCCCAGCGCCGCTCGGCCGGCTGCCACACCGAGCGGCTGGCCCGTACGCTCCAGCTGACCTCGGCGCCGGCCATCGCACCGCCGGCGAGCAGCGCCCCTTCGATCCCGGCCTCGAGCGCGTCGCCGGCTACCACGGTGTCCCGCGGCGACGCCACCGCGACACGGAACTTGGGGCGGCGGAACTCGGCGACGAGGAAGGCGCCCTCGACATCCCAGTCCTCGCCGGAGGCGAACCACTTCCGCTCCTCGTCCCAGCCGCCGCCGAGGCGGACCTCCCAACGGCCGAGCGGTGCGGTCGCCGGCACGGCGAGCTCGGTCTCCACGCCCCCCCACCGGTCCACCGTCACGGTCCGGCGCAACGCCTCCTCCCCCCGCGCGTCGCGGACGAGAACCGTCGCCGTGGCCACGTCCGGCACACGCAGGCCGGTCTCGAGGTTGCGCCGCACCACGGCCTTGAGATGGAGCACCTCGCCGGGGCGGACGACGCCGCGATCGGGCCACACACGTCCCAGCATCCGGGGCGCCTCGCTGTAGTCGACGGGGAGGTTGAACTCCCAGCCGCGATGGCCTTCGTACCAACCTCCCCGCGCGTAGGCGAGGTCGTCGCCACGGCGGGCGGTGACGACGAAGGCCTGCTCGGCGCTGACGGCCGCAGAGGTGCGGACGAGACCATCCGCGTCCGTCACGCCCTGGAAGAGAACCCGATTCTCCTTGTCGCGCACGGCCACGGTAACGCCCGGCGCGGGGCGGGCCGCGGCCAGCGAGGTCACCCAGACCAGCAACCCCTCGTGGCGGGAGGACTTCACCGTCAACCCCAGGGAGGTGACCTGGGTGAGGGCGGTGCGCGGCGCCCGCAGCCAGCGCTTCTCGTCTTCGTCGTACTCGCTGCCGGGGACGACCGCGCTCGCCGCGACGCGGGTGAGGACGAGCCCCAGCTTCCCGCCCAGCGGCGGATCGAGGTCGATGGGCAGGAGCACGGTCCGTTCCGCGGCGGCTTTGACCGGCACGCTCCGCCCGGCAACCTGCCGCGCCTCTCCCTCCTCCCGCTCGCGCAGGACCCCGACGAGCTCGTACTCCTGGACTGGGCGCTGCTCCAGCGAGTAGGCGGTGACGTTGCGGACGCGCAGGGGGATGAGGTGGGGGCCGTCGAGCTCGACCACGCCGTCCCCCTCGACGAGGTAGAAGCTGGGCCCGCTGAGGCCGGTGGCGAGCACGCCGCACCACGGGAAGTCGAGCTCGGCATCGTCCACGGCCCGCGCCCCGGCCGCCACGCACACCTCGTACTCCCTTCCGCCCTCGAGCTGGAGCGGCCCGAGGGGGAGCTCCTCGCGCGCCCAGTCCCAGTACCAGAGGTCGGGGTTGGGGGTGACCGTGCGCCACGCCTTCGTCCCTTTGGCCCGGAACGACAGCGTGGAAGCCAGCTCCTCCCAGCGCACCTCGCGCGTGAAGAGCAAGGAGGCGTCGGAAGGATCGAGGCCGGCCTTGGCGGAGCGGCCGGAAAAGCGCAGCGGCGCGAAGGGGTGAGGCGTCTCCACCTCGGCGCGCTGCCCTCCGCCGAGGAGGTCCTTTCCCTCGAGGGCGCGGACGCCGGGGAGGATCTCGAGGGCGAGCGTGGCAGAGGGCGGCCAGCACCCGAATGGGCGAACGAGGAAGCGCTCCAGCGGCCGGTCGGGGTCGGGCTCGACGACGACGTCGGGCGGACCCCCGGCGGGGCCCCGTGCCGCGGAGAGGAAGCGCAGCCAGCCCGCGTGGGCGGCCGCATCCTCCTCCCGCAGTCGCTCGACGGCCGCGGGCTCCAGCAGCGCTGCGGCTTCGGCCAGCGGCCGCGGGCGCAGCGAGACGCTCAGACGCTCGAGCACTGAGGCCGGGTCGACGGGCTGGTCGAAGCTCACGGAGACGGGTGATGCGGAACCGAGGGGG
>Ga0315287_10002200_pt1 | contig 18310 bp, 16 predicted proteins | sample YL17G11_0_MG_FD_205037 | JGI IMG/M metagenome (GOLD analysis project Ga0315287, IMG submission 205037) | Sediment microbial communities from Yellowstone Lake, YNP, Wyoming, USA - YL17G11_0 | ecosystem: Environmental > Aquatic > Freshwater > Lake > Sediment | place: USA: Wyoming | collected...
ACGCGCCGTCGTTCACGTCGAGAACAGTCGAGAGGTCGAGGTTCGACCCGAGTCCGGCGGCGAAGTAGCCCGCCTCCAGTGCCACGCCCTGAGCGACAGGGGGTTCGACGGTCGTCAGCTCGATCTCGTCAGTTCCGCCTCCGATAATCTGCCAATCGACCTGCCCCTGCCGATTCTGGGCGGCCTGGCTAGGGTATGTGAGCAGGTCCGAGGGGAGAGGTCGGACGTCGTAAAGGTCGGCGACCGCCACGACCCCGCCGAGGTTCGTTCGACGAACGAGGGCGAGAGGAACCCATTCTGCCCCGGAGGGGGTCGGCCATCCCCCGCCAGCGACCCCGGCGACGGTCTGCGTCTCCATGGTCGTCGTCAGGATCTTCGGGACGTTCGTCGGGTTGAATATGTTCGTGAGCGTATTCTTGATGTCACGCACGAGATTCTGAATCGACTGGCCGCACCGAGCCTCGACGAGATACCACGTCGGGAGACCGACCGGAGTCGGCACGACGACGTTCGTGACAGTCCCCGCGTCGAGGCTGTTGAACTGCCTCCAGCCCGTGAACGCCTGGCCGGGAGTCGGAGCGGGGTATGCGGGGGAGTAGGTCGCGAGGATCCCCGGTGAGAGGTCGATCGAGTTCGCCACTCCCGGAGAGGGAACGAGTCCCGATGCTTGCGCGAGGTTTTGCCGGGTGAGCGCCGACGGGAGGGTCGTCGTCTCGATTCCTGACCGGGACTGCGCTCGGGTTGCGGCCTGCGAGTTCACGGCGGCATCGGCCTGGAGATTGTTCAGGTCCGAGGAAAGAATCCGCTCGCGGACGTTGAATATGATGCTTTGCAGGATCGACATGGGGGGCCTCAGTAATAGATGGGGTCGACGAGTATGAGCGCCGCGATTCCTGCGGCTCGGATGGCGTCGAGCTGAGATCGGAGAGCGAACAGAACGGTGAGCCAGTCGACGGGACCCCCGTCGCAGATGGCCTCCCCGTCGAGATAGTTCTCGTCGTAAGCGCCGAGGACGGTGTCGAGCATGGTTCCGTTCTCCCCGGCTCCAGTGACTCCGAGGGCGACAGCGAACATCCGAGTGCGGGTCGCGAAGTCGATCGTAACCTCGATGTCCGTCCCGGTTCCTGGAGGGGCTCCGGTCCATCGGAACGCGGTCAGCACGACGGGTTCCCCGGCTTCGATCAGCCTCCATGGAATCCCCGCGGGGGTCAGGAGTCGGGTCAGGAGTCGGACCACGGCACCCGGAGAGACCACGTCGATCAACGTCTCGATGCGGTCCCGATAGGACGGGTCCGCCTCGCCGTCCTGCCGATAGCAGAGTCGCTCATTCCCGATCGCATCGAGCCATCCGTGCCGACCGTCGAGCAGGGGCGACGCGAGCGACACCCGAACTCCGACGTCGTCGAGTTCCTCGACCTCGAACGGCTGAACCCCGACGAGCAGGGGAGGACCGTCGACCGTGATGGTGTTCGCCGTCGTCGCTTGGTTCGTGGCGATGAACGTCGCGAGGACCATTCGAGGGAACGTCCCGGAGTTCGGGCCGCCGACGAATCGGACATATCTGCCGGTCAGAGTGGGCACGATTCGGTCCCCGACTCCGACGGTGTCCGCGACGACGTTGGCGGGAGTCACGGTGCCGGGGATCGAGAGACGTCCGAGAGGGGCAAAGGACAGGAGCCGGGGGGTCGGCTCGTTCGCCTGATAGCCTACCCGGACGGCGTCGACGTCGACGAGATAGGGGCCGAGGTCTCCAGGGGCGAACGTGACCTCGGCGAGCGTCCGATAGGTTGACGCTTTGACGAGTGCTCCCGTTACGTCGTGAATCTCGACGACGACGTTCGTGCCCGCGGCGACAGTGATCGGGCCGTTCGCCGGAGGAACTCGCCGGAGTTCGATCGTCCCGGTCGCATACTCCGCGCCCATGGCTTCGGGGTCGACCTGAGTGGAGTGCGGTCGGATGTAGTAAGCCTGCGACGTGACTGCGATTGCCTGCCCGACCCGGACGAGGATGGACGCCTGCCCGACGATCGGGTCGAACCCTCGACCGTCGTCCTCGAACTCGATCCCCCTCGCATAGCCAGGGGCCATGCCCTGACGCCATACGGCGAGGAGATCGTCGATGGTGGCGACCGCGAACGTCATGGGGCCGCCGTGACGAGGTCGAGGGTCGTTCGGATTATCTGACCGACCGCGGGGACCACGTCACCCGCAGGAGTCACGACGGCGTCATCGAGGACGATCACCCCCGGAACGCGACGGCACGCTTCGGTTATCAGGGACACCGCGAGCGTCGTCTGAGGTCCGATCTGATTTACCGCTGCAGTCACAGCCAAGCGAACCCGGTCGAACGCGAGCGCAGTGTCGATGCCCGCCTGAAATCGCAGCAGGAGCACGATCGGCTGATATACCGGAGTCGCCCCGACGACCTGAACCACGACCCCCGCAGCCCGGTATTCATACAGCGCGAGCGCCACCTCAGAACCGAGCGACGAATTCCCGTTCCCGTTCGGGTCCGCGATATACACGTCGACCCGACCGTTCGGGTCGCCGAAGGTGTCAAGCTGCTCGATCACTGTCGCCGACCTCACGCCGGGGACAGTCAACGCCCCGAACTCGATCGCCGAGACAGTCCCTCGCCGAGCCGCCAGGTAGAACCGCCGAGCCCGAGCCCGGAGGCGACCGTCGCTCTCGATGTCGTCCCCTCCAGCAGCGACGACCATGTTCGTCACTTGAATGTCAGGGTCGGGGAGGGGAGCACTCGGGAGAGTGATCGTCCCGATCGCCACGTTCGTCGCAGTCCCCGTCGTAACAGCCCGAGAGGGGGCGGAGACCGGACCGTTAGAACCGGGGAGGAACGTCGCCGCTGCGGTCAGCTCGAACTCTAGCCCGGTCAAGGTTTTGAACCTCGTGCCGACGACCATGACAACGCCAGCCAGAGGGCCGGAGGACCGCGCGAACACGAGAGGGACGACGGCGGGCGACGCCTGCTTGCGGACGATTGTCGGGCTCCATCGGTCCGCGACGAGACGGTCGAGGTCCTCCCCCTCGGCCCCGTCGAGCAGCAGCCCCTTTATCCGCCTCTGCGACTGATACAGGACCTCATGCGCCATCGACGCAGCGCCGTTTAGGACGAGGTTGATATCGCTCCCCTCAGTGTAGACCTCGTCAGGGGAGATCCGACGTCCGGGGGGACGAGCATCGGCTCGGACGAGGACGGCGTCGGCACCGACCTGAAACAGTTCTGCTCGCGTTGGATAGTCGGGCACGTCAGCGTCCTCCGAGGGTCGTTTCGAATTGATCCGTCAAGCCTGCGACAGTTTCGATCCTCACGAACAGAATCACAACGCCGGGGCGAGGGTTGCTGACCGAGATCGAGACCGAGAGCACGTCCGGCTCCTGCTGTATCTGCTGCTGCGCCAGGACCTTGAGCCGAATCATCTCGCTCGCCCTGAGGTTCCGTTTAGAGGGGATCGCGAGGCCGTATCCGACGAGGTCGAGGAACGCTCCGACGGGCGTCGTCAGTCGACGGAGGACCCGCTTGCGAAGGTACGGCACCCCGGTCTCCAGGGCGAGATCGCCGGTCGAGTCGACCTGCAACGTCCCGAGGGCGACGACGTTCCCGGCGGCGTCGGCTTGTAACTGAGGGTTTGCCAGGTCGAACCGTCCCTGCGTGAGACCGGCGACGATCGGTCCGAGGGTCAGAGGGGTCGCGAACGCGAGGAACGACGCTGCCGCGGTTATCCCGCACGGGAGGTCGACGGCGGGCAGATACGTGAGGACATAAACCTGCCCCGGAGTGCATGGGGCATCGAACAGCACTCGGACGGTGTCCCCGTCGACGTATTCGACGGCCTGAACGAGCGGGAGTGCCGCTCCACTCAGGACGGGGGACCCGAGAGACAGGGACCACGACGAGACGTCAAGGGGGTCGGGTCCGAGGATGTCGGGGACCACGGGGACGTCTGTCAGGTCGACGAGGACAGAGTTCAGCGATTCCTGCGTGACGAGGATCGAGATGCCGATCCCCGACGCTGCGCCGAACGGGACCGCGCCGAAGCCGCCGCTGCCGAACGCGCCACACGAACTCACGATCGACCCTGAGTGAATCGATCAATCGAGGGAAAGGCGAGCTGAAGCGATGCCGTCGCGCTCGCCGTGATTCCTGAGTAGGTAAGCCAAACGATGCCGACCCGATTGCTCGGGACGGTTCCCCATACCGCGCCAGCGAAGCCGCTCGCGGCGAGCAGGAAGTTGCCGACCTTGACCACGGGATTGCCTCCGAGGTCGACGATCTCGGTCGTCCCTTGAAAGATCGGGATACCGCCGGGAGGGAACGTGCCGAAGTCGTTCAGGTTGCCATTGAATACCCACTCGACCCACGCGCCAGGCGTCGCCGGAGCCGTCAACGCCTGCTGAATGAAGCCCGCTCCCGGTCCGTTCCCGACGAGGATCTGCACGACCCTCAGGACTGCTAGCGCATCGAGCCCCGCGATGAACTGGACGCCGGTCCCGGCTCCGCCTGGGCCTGGGCCTGCGACGATGAAACCCGCAAGCATATTGTCTGGAGTGACTGGAGGGGGAGCCGCGTTCGTGTCGAGCAGGAGCCGGATGTCCATGCCCTCCATGAACTCGATTGGATCGTTGAACCATAGGATCGCGCCAGCGCCGACGGGCGAGCCGAGGTCCATCGAGAGCGAGAGAAGTTGTCCGTCGACGGTGCCGATCACGGTGGCCTGCGGATTCACCACGCCTCCGAACGACTCGATCGCGGCGAACTGCGTGAGGTCGTTCCCATTCCATGCCACGAGCTTCTGATTGTTCTCCTGCCGCATCCATATGGCTGCGTTCAGCGTAGGATCGAGGCACACGTACTGCGCAGGCACGTCGAGGCTGAGACAGGTATCGCCCTGGCGCACGCGGGGATTCTGCGTGCTAGCCCCGAGGGCGTTCGGCAGATTCGCAGGAGACGAAACCGAACTCCAGTGCGAGTGCGTCGTGTCGATTGTGCTCGGGGGTGGGCCAGGCATTGAAAGCTCCTATCAGGGGATGACGTAGGTCGCGTTGTGTCCGACCTCGTTCAGCGTGCCGAGGTCATTGATCGCTCCGCCGGGGATCGTATTCCCGACGACCGTGGAGCCCGCTTCGAGTGCTGACAGCTCGACCTGAAACAGATTCCCGAGATCGCCGTTCAGCGTGCAGCCGGTGATCGCGTGGTTGCCCGTGGCGCTCGCGCCGCTCGACGAAAGCAGCGCAACGAGTCCGACGCCGACCTGATTGACGGTGCAGCCGGTGAACGTGCATCGCTTCGCGTTCCCGTCGACGAGTAGGCCCCAATTTGGATTGCCCCAGGTCGAGGAATCCACGTCAACGGCCACGCCCGCGACTGCGATCTGCGTCCCGCCATTGATCTCGATCCCACGCTCGACGGTGTTCCCGACCGAGCCGCCGCTGACCGTGTGCTGGAGACCTCCGACGAACACGACACCTTGATCGGCTCCGAATATCTGAGGAGCCGTAATCTGGAGTTGCGTTCCTCCGACGACGAGCAACGCCTGGAGCGGCGTCGGGCTGCCTGCGTTGAGCCGGCTCACGCCTTGGATCACGACGTTGCGAATGAAGGATCGCGCGCTGGCAATCTGCACACGCACGAGCGCCTCGACCGTATCAGTCAGGTCGGCGGGATTGATCCCTAGTCCGAGCACCTGCACGTTGTCTAGCGATCCGCCGGAGACGATCACCGGATAAAGCCCAGACGCCGCACCCGGCGTCGCCGTCGGCACGTTTACGGTGATGCCCTGGAGCAGACCCACCACATAAAAGACGTGGCGATCATCCTGCCTGCCCGTGACGATGCACGCGCCTGAGCCCGAAGCGACCACTGACGCACTAGGAGGTACGACGAACGGCACCGGCACAGCGGGTCCGACGTTGTAGTTGCCATCACGGACGAACACGGAACCGCCTCCGGGACCGCCCACGATGGCGAGGGCAGCCGCGAACGTCGAGCAGTCGCCAGGGTCGAGGATGTCGCAATTCGCGAGCGTGTCCCCACTCAGGGCGTTGCCCACGATCACTGTGTACGGGCGAGGGGCCGTGCCACCTCCGCCTCCGAGGTCGAGGGCCTCGATCGCCTCTGCGATTGCCCGCCACCATCCCCACGACGACCCGAGCACGAACGGGGCGAAGGGTTCGTTTTGCTCGCTCGCCTCGATCGTCGATGCGCTCTGACTGACGAGGGTCGCCCCCATGTCCGCGACCTCGTTCGCCGCCGGGATAATCAGCCCGAGGTTCGGCGTCCGAATGGCGAACGTGTGAATCTCGCGAGACTCAGTCGGAGCCCCCTCATTCACGACGAGCAGGATGCGGTAACTCCCGCGAGCGCCCGCCTGAGGACTGAACTCCCAGGTCGTCGGGCCAGTCTGAACCAAACTCGGGACGGCGACGAGGTCGGCGGGAGGGACCCATAGCAACTCGAACCTATGGGTCGCCCCGCCTCCGACGCTCGACAGGGACACGAGAGCGCCCGTCGCGAGGCCGTCCGTTCGTCCGAAGCCTGGAGAGCCAGCCGGTAACCCGGCTTGATCGATCAACATCGTTGCCATGCCGCACGCTACCAGGCTCCGGGCGGTGCGTCACTCACCCCGAACTCGAACAGAGAGAGATGCGGCGAGAGCGGTGGCGAAGTTCGAGATGGCGGTCGCGAGGACAGGGCTCACAGTGATCGGATTCGCCGCCGGGAGGATGCTCACGAACGCCCCCGAGACCGACAGGGCGGTCGTGAGATTGTTCAGGGCAGTCTGGAGGTCCTGACCTCGGACGAACGACTGCGCCGCGGTGTCGTCAGCTAGGCGAATCTGCGGACCCTCGACGCTGAGCTGACTCGTCGCCGAGACTCGGACGACGGGGCCGAGTTCGGCGTTCAATCCTGAGGCGGACCGGGCGACGACGTTCCCGGCGGCGTAGGCTTCGGAGACAGTTACGCCATTGACGACGGTCGGGATCGGAGAGTCGGTCGGGTTGTGTAGGTAGCCGAGAATCACGGGCTGCACGTTGATGTCGCCATCCGTGACCATCACGACGACCTCTGCCCCGAGTGCGACGGGAGCGACGGTCGCCTCGTCGGGTCGACCGAAATACGAGAGGACACGGCACGGAATCGGACCCTCTCCGGCGATCTCCCCCGATACGAACGTCACGTCGGCGACCCATCCGAACCCCGGAATGAACTGAACGGCGTCAGGGGTGTCGTCGACCCGAGCGATCGCATTCCACGATCGAGAGTCAGCACGGGGACCCGCCATCGCCTCCCGGAGTCGACCGAAGTCGATCTGCTTCCGAATCCTCGACCGAGTCGCCATATTAGAGCCCCTCCAGGATCGAATTCACCGCGATCTCGTCGGCGACGAGTCGTGCGAGCTTGGCCTGAACACGGGGATCGGCCTGAGACACGGGATAGCCGTCCTTGACCTCGGAGGTCATCGCCAATTCGAGAGCGGTCTGCCGCCCCGAGGACGAGGTCAGGATCTCGGCGACTACGGCATCGAGCCCCGCTGCCGCTGCCGCCGCTGCCGCCGCCTGACGGTCGGGAGAAACCAACTGCGCTGCCCGGAACTGCGCCGCCGAATCGTCCGCCCGAGCCTCTCGGACCTCGATGAAGTTCGCGAAGTCGCACTGAACCCGCACCCCCTCGTCAGCGTCGAACGTGATGCTCGACGCCTGGACTCGGAATAGCATCGTCGCGACGACATCCTGCAGCGCCGAGACGTTCTCCGCGACGCTTCGGGTCATCCCGAGAGACATCAGAAACCGGGCACGCTGAGCCCGCTCCATGCCGATCCATCCTCCGGGGGTCGTCGCGTTATCCTGAGGCGATCGCTCACTCTGAGGCGAGACGAGCAATTCAAGGGCGTCCCCCGGCTTGAGGGCTAACAGGTCCGCCGCTTTGACCGACCGCGACTCGTCAGTGTCAATATCCCACGACGAGACATCGTTCGTCTCGAACGAGCCCTCAATCTCCTGCCTTCCGATCTGCTCGAACATCGACCTCGCCGCCCGAACCATCGTCGACGGGTCCGTCGAGGGCTTGATCACATACGTCTGAACACGCTCGTCGGGCCGGGACCCTGAGGGCGACATCTCGTTCGCCCTGAGCGCCCGAGGGGGAGCGTCAACCCCCAGAACCCCGAACGCCCGCTCGCCGGACCGGACAGGCCATCGAGCCCACCTCAGTCGCCCGACCGTCGGGTCGTAGGATCTCAGCTCGATCGTCGGAACTTTCGTGCCGCCGAGCTTTCTCGTGAAATCGAGCTTGCTCAGGTTCCTGCCGTACACCATCCGGCGGACGTCCTGCGTCCGATACTGAGTCACGGGCTCCACGATGTGGACCTCGTACCCTGAGACGACCGGGACGACCCCCAGAGCGACGCAGGCGTCTGTGATGTGATCCCAGAGCGACATGCGTTGATCGCCCGACCGACCCGACCGAGCGTTTCGGCCTCTCCGAGATCGAGAGGTCACAGGAACAGCACGCCCGAGAGACGGGGCGACTCCCGTCCCCGACCGGCCCGGCACCGGGACGTATCGAACCACTAGCCCAGCGACCGAGGGATAGTTCGCAATCATCGCGATAATCGCCTTGTCGATCGGCAAATCGAGGTTCAGGACGTAGTCGCTCGCGAGAGGAGTGTCGAGGAATAGGCTCGTGAAGTCTCGAAACTCAAGCTGCACGATATTGTCATCGGCATACGCGATCCCCCACTCGTCGACCCATCCCACGAACCGAGTCACGCTCGACGTCGTCGGGGCTCCGGGGTTCTGCTGAATCACTGAGAGGGGCATCCCCGTGACAGGGTCCGCCTGCCCCACAATCCCCCGAGCAAAATCGTCCTCGTCGACGACCCCGATCACAATCTCAGCCGCCGCCGCCCGGACGATGCGAGGGTCGAACGGGAGAGTGCGCCAGTCGAGGGACATGGTCGCCGTGTCCGCGGTTCGGTAGCCATTCTTTTGTATCTCGACGGACATCGGAGTGATGCCGAAACGTCCGAACCTCCGGTCGGGAGAGGCCCCGAGCAGAATCCACGGGCGAGGCTGATCGGAGGGTGACTGCTGCTCCTGCAGCAATAACTCGCGCTGCCCGACGAGGTTCCTCCGGGCGATCTCCGCCTCGGCGTCCGACAGGTCCCCCCGAGCTTGATTCTGCGCCAACTGAGCAAGCGACTCAGTAATCCCGTTTAGAGCGCGGGCAGGGTCCGAGAGCTGACGAGCCGTCGCCAGGACCGGGAGAGTCGCAGCCCCTCCAGCCGTCGCCGCCGGTCCCGTATTCTGCGCCCCGACAGTACGATCGAATTGCGCCGTGTCCGCAAGCTCGTCGACCCGAATCCATAAGAACGCCTGCGCCGACGGTCGGAACGTACTCACGACGGCCCCGCGGTCGTCAACGTCGTCCGGGTCGGGATGTAGATCAACTGCCCCGCCTCGACGATAGACGTGTCGAGATTGTTCGCCTGAGCAATCACAGTCCAATCCGCCGCGGTGCCATAATACTGCGCCGCCAGAGACCGGAGAGAGGTCCTCTGCTGGACTCGGAACGTCGTCGCGTCAGTGAGGTCGACCCCGATGTTCGCGATCGAGTCCCGCTCCTGAATCGCTCGGACCTCCAGAGACTCGACCTCAGAGCCCAGGGTCCGCCGGAAGTCCTCGACCCGGACCACGTCGACGACGTCGTCGAACGTGATGAAAGCCTCATAAGGGATCGCGAGACAGTCAGAGACGACGACCGTCGTCGACGCCTTGACCTCGGCGACGATCCCCGCCGTCCCCTGAATAACCTCCAGGGGGACAGTGATCTGCCCCGAGATCCTCCGGGAGTAGGCGAGCAAGTCGACGACCCTGGCGCGGACCTCAGACATCGCCCCGAGGATCTCCGAGCGAATCGGAGTGTCGACGATCCTCGGCATCACGACGAGAGCATCGTCGGACCGGACGAGAGCAGTCTGAACCGGCTGCCCGAACGTCGTGACCTGACCGGCGACGCGAGGAGCCCGCTCGATCACGCCATTCCAATCGAATGTCATCGACCAAGCGACATCCTCGTAGCGATCCCACGTCGGCACAAACGACTGGAGGAGCCCATAGCGGACGACGTCGCCCCACGTAAACCGGATCTCCTTGCCGCGGTCTCTCAGCGACTCGAACACTCCGACGAGGAACGAGGCCGGGTTCGAGTCCTGGACACCCTGAGAGATCGCGAACGCGCCAGGCACGTTGTAAACCTCGGCGTCCGCGGTCGAGTCCGAGGCCGCAAGCGACACAAATTTCGACTTCCACATGCCAGTCAGTTCGGTCGGGGTCGTCGTCGGACCGAGGACCTGCTGCGTCGCCTTCGGGTTGCCCTGATACCACGTCGTTTTGACTCGCTGCTCGCCGCCCGTCGAGACCCCCCGATACGGCATCGCCCGACCGCGCAGAACGATCTTGATCGGCCTAGAGCCGGAGACTTCCTCGACCGTCAGTTCGTTCGCACTCATTCCCGGAGACTAGCGGGCACAGGGCCGGGAGGAAAGCGACTACCGCGTGAACGCCTGAGTGAAGCCCGACTGAACCCGCTGCTCGGCGAATCGCGCGATGTCCTCGACCATCCGAATCGCAACCCGGTCGGGGTCGGCCTCCCTGAACGTCTGCTCGACCGTGATGCGACTCCCTCGGAAGTCGTTCACGGTCTGCTGCCGGTCCTGAGGAGCCGCCGTCGTCTCGGGTTGGTTCCGTTGATTCCTCCGACGTTCGATCTCGGCCTGAGTCCTCTCCCATTCCTCCTGAGTGTGTCCGTCCCGCGTGCCCAGGTTGTGCCGTCCTCCAGGCGGAGGCGGAGGCGTCAGCGACGTCCGCAGGAAAGTTTGGATCTTGTCCAACATTCGAGAGAAGCCCGACGACACGTTGCCGAGCCAGGTCAGGAGAGTCCCGAAGGCGTTCCCGAGCATGTCCATCGCTGGCTTGATCACATACTCAGCAAGGACATGGAGGACATACGCGAACGCCCGAATCGGGAGCAGGACGACCCTCAGGGCCATCGCGAAAGCCTTTAGGACGACGAGGACCGTCCCCCCTAAGAGCGCCCCGAACGCCGCCCAGATCGGCTGAATATAATCCCAGAGGTTCGACGCGATCTCCGCGAAGTCGCCCCCGACGCTAGCGAAGATTTCACCCGTCGATTCGAGCATCGGAGTCAGCCAAGATCCAAACGTCTCGAACCCCTGCCACACGGCAATCGCCGCCACAGCCAGGAGCGCCAGAGGACCCGCCGCAGCACCCGCCGCAGCAGCGGCACTCCCTGCCACCGCGCCGCCTCCAGCAGCCGCACCACCTCCGGCAGCAGCGCCCGCGCCGAGAACCCCTCCGAGTTCTATCATCGACTCCATGGCGGTCGCCATGACTGAGCCCGCTTGGAACGCCACGCCGAGAGCCAGTGCCGCGATCCTCATTTTCACGAACGTCTCGCCCCACGCGAGAACGATCGGGGCGAGACGCTTGAATTCCTCGACCCCGTGCCGGACCTTCGCGATAATCAGATCCCAATTCTCGGAGACATACAGGAACGCCGCCCGAGCCCGAGTCACCCCGGAGTCGAGGAAGTCCCGGAAGTTCTCTCCCGCTCGGGTGAGGTAAGCAGTGATCGCGGTTTTGTTCGCTATCAGCTTTTGATTCAGCTCGTTTAGCAGCTCGGCCATTCGAGCGAACGTCGGACCGAAGAACGCCCCTCGGAACAGTTCGAACAGATCGGTCGTCGTCGACAGGGCACCCGGCAGCGACCTCCCGTAAGCGGCGTTCGCGTCCTCGAACCCCTCCAGTGCGTGAGCGAGAAGTGCGACCCGCTCCTCAGGGGCCATGGCGTTGAACTCCTGCGCGGACGTAGTGATCGCGTTCATCGACCGAAGCGACTGGAATAGCTTGACGTCCATCCCGGCTCCGCCCCTGAGCATCGCCCCCATGTCTCGACTCGCCTGCTGGAAGTCGATCCCCAACGCCGCCGCAGCCGTCGCCGCGTTCGCGGTCATATCGTTGATCTGAGACATCTCAGCACCCGCACTCCGGGCAGCCCCATACGTCGACTGAAATATCCCGAGCAACTCCGCCGAGGTCGCCGACGACTCGATCGCCATGCTCTGCATGTTTTGATAGGTCGACGCCGACAACCTTTCAGCCTCGGCGAACCCGACCGGGCTCCAGTTCCCCGCCGCGTCTGTGATCCCCTCGACCTGCCCCATGATGGTCTGCAAGCCAAGCTGCGCCCCGCCTACCTCCCTCTGGAACTCGAACGCACTCGTCGCGAGCCGAGTGAACCCGCCCACCATCGCCGAGACGCCCAGATACGCCCCGCCGAACGCGACGGCCTGGCCCACCATCCCCGCGAACATGCTCGACGAGCCCCGGAGAGCACCCCCCATCGAGGACAGTCTCGACGACAGTTTCGACAACCCCGTTTGCGCGGTTTTGGAGTCGATCGAGAGGAGGGCATTGACCTCGAAATCAGCCATTATTTACTCGGGGCGTTCTCCTGACGGACGATCTCCGCCAGGGCGTCATTGAACTGTAGCAGTTCGTGCGTTCCGAGCGATAGAGCCTCGCTCAGAGGGATGTGCCCGTATCTCGTCGCATATGCGAGACGAGTCCACACTCGACCCTCGTGCTCGTCGACGTTCTGGCGGGACCACACGCTGATAAAAGATCGAGCGTAATCGTTCAGGTCCGGCCCGCCTAGTCGATGCGAAGCGAGCCGTAGGCTTTTCCCTGACTCTCCGCGTCGACCATACAGCCCCGAGCAAACAGCCCCATCACGAGCTGACGAGCAGGCCCCAGGGCTTCCCATAACCACTCGCGTTCGGCCTCCGCGTCATTGATCCGGTCGCCATTGACCTCCGACATCCCGTGGTATGCGTACCAGAACGCCATTGAGGTCGCGTCTCCCTTGGACTTCCTCGCGCACTCGATCTCCATTCGCGAGTCCAGGCTTTCGAGCGTCAGCTCGAAGTCGTCCGAGAACACTCCAGGCGAACACGTATCCGCCGAGACCGTGAAAGTGATCCGACGCTTCGGCATCCCTTTCACCATGACGATATTCGCATCGGTTTTCCGATTCATCGTCGACGTGAGGAACCCGCGCGTGCGCTTGACCGGGGCGGGCCTCGCGACGGGTTCGGGTGACGAGTCGACTTCCTGGCCTTCGTTTTCTTGCATGCTTCTCTCCTGAACGGGAACAGCCCGTGCCCCGAGCATGACACTCGGAGCCGGGCTGCGTCGAGACATTCGGGAGGGACTAGAACAGGAAGCGAACGGTCGAGCCTTGGAACTCGATCGATGTGCTCACGTATTCCTCGCGACCGCCGACCGAGAGGGGAATCGTCCCGAACGCAACGTCGCGGTAGATCGCTCGGACGACCCGACCGTCGGGGAACGAGAGGGTCGCCGTGATGTTGAACACCGTCGTCGCCGGGATTCGGCGCTGAGCCTTGTCGATCACTTGCTGAGCGAAGGCGAGATATTCAACCTTCGCGATATGAAGTTCGAGCTTGCCCGAGATCCCCATAAAGATTTCATCTTTACGCTCGGCGACCTCTCCGAGATAGCCCTCGGACAGAATGTCGATCTCGTGCTCAGCCTCGAACGACTGAACCGCATCGATCGATGTAATGTTTCCCTGAGGTCCCGTGACTGAAATCAGGACCTCTTGCCCACGAATTCGCTTATCGGCCATGGCTGCTCTCCTTTGACGGCTTAGGCCGCAAGATCCGTGATGGTAACGCTAGACCCGATCTCGACCGGGATCTCGATGAACTTCATGCTCGACAAGGTCCGCACCTTTACCGTCACGACGAACACGCCGCGAGCCTCAAGCTCGGGGGAGTTCCCCGAGTATTGATCGAGCACGTATCGGACGATCCTCGCTTGATCCGGGATGTCCCGAGACAGGAGGCCATCGAGGAACGAATCGAGGTCGCCGAGAAACGCGCTTTTGATCTGGAGAGTCGGATTGCGCTTGGAATAGGGCAACGCGATAATCGCGCAGGAGTCCTGAACGAAATCCGCCATGTTCCGACGCTGAATCTCAGTCCGACCCGACTCCAGAGACGAGGTCACCCCGGATTGAAAGAACAGCCCGGTCGCGAATGAGTCCGTGCGGGGAGCGCAGATGCCCGCCGCTCGAAACGCTGTATAAGTCGTGATGTCGTAGCTATTGCCGATCGACCCGGTCCCGAGCCACGCCCCGAGCAGGGCGGTCTGCTGGCCCGGATCTTCCTCAGGCGCGAGCGTGCAGCACAGAGTCGCGAGAGCAGTGTCGGCTCCGACACTCAAGACCCCGTTCGCCGTGAACCCGTCCCCGCCACTGAGACCGCGAACTGCGATCTCGGGGGCATACAGATTCAGCGGAATCGTCGTGTAGTAGAGCCGGTCCGTGCGGTACTGCGCGACGTCTGCGATCGACTGAGTGTCATCGTAGGCGAGCGGGGCGCGAGTGATGAACTTCCGACCGAAGCAGCCCTGAGACGAGGCGTCGATCACGCCCTGACGTCCGAGGAATACGGTCGTAGGCGTTCGACGAGCAACGAGCATGAAGTTCGCGACCCGACTCGGGGCAGTGATCGACAGGGCTTTCGTGAACGTCGCACCATAAGCCGCATCAATCTGAGGCTCCGTCAGCGCCGAAGTCAGCGCCGAGGGGTTGACGACCGAGAACAGAGCGAAGGTCGGCTGATCGTTCGTCGGGAGGATCGTCACCGTACCGCTAAGGGCTCCTGCAGCCGTGCCATTGTCAGTCGCAGGGCGAACCTTGACCGAGTGGGGGCCAGCGTTCAGGCCGGACGAGAAACCACTGCCAGGGGCGACCGTGAGGGTCTGCATCGTAACCCATTCGTCGCCGCCGACGTTTCGGACTCGGGTCCCCGAGGGGATCGTGCCTCCGACATGCTCGCCCGCGAGGACGATGGTCGTCGAGAGTCCGGTCGCCGCCTGAATCGCACCGGCAGTTATCAGGACCGAGCCGAGCGAAATCGACGTCGAGTAAATCTGCAACTGCCCGACCGACGTCGCGATCGCCTTCGCGTTGATCGCAGCGAGGGCGACCGTCCCGTTGACGATTGTCGCGAGTTCCGAGGCCGTGACCTGCAGAATGTTCCCGACGTTCCCGGTCCCCGCGGTCGACCCGACGACATGCCCGATCGCAGCGAGAGCGCCGGTCGTCGTATCGGCGAGCGTGACGTTCCCCGAGGTTCCATACACGAACCCCGTGAACGTCACGACGCCGAGGGCCGCGGTCGCGACGGTCGCTCCTACGTATAGGTTGATCCGCGCCGCGACCTGAGCCGCCGTTTGATCGAGCGCCGTGAACACGACGAGGACAGGGTTCCCGCCATCGGCCGAGACTGTGATCTGCTCACCCCCGACGAACCCCGTCGCCACGATCACGCCGCCGACGACCGTCGCCCGAACAGCAGCGAGAGCGGTGCTCAGGGCCGGGCCTCCGACGTCAGTCGTGACAGACAACTGCTGCCCGACGGCGAGGGAGAACGGACCTCGGAGAGCGCCCAGGGTCGCAGCGAGAGGAAAGAAACTAACCTGCCCGACCGACGTGTCGACTCGTCCGAGCATGAGCCGCTGACCCTTGAACCCTTTCAGCTTTAGGTAGCCGTTGCCGTTCCAATACTCGCCCGCGTGCTGACGAGCACAGGGGTTAGAACTCGGGAGGCCGTCGGAGACGAACCCGAACCCGCCGAACTTGCGCATCTTATCGGCGTCGGAGAACACCTCCAGGATCGACTGCGAGGACACGCCGACGATCCCGTCGACCGTCGTCGGGTTCGCGTAGTCACTGGAGTCGCCTCCAGTCGCAAACGGACCATCCTCATACTCGCCGACCGCGAGCAGGGTTCCCGAGCCGACCCCGAGGAACGTCGACTGCGGAGCGAGGTCGACGATGTTGACCGCTTCGATCGCGGTCAGGACGTCGAGCGAGGGGAATTCAGTGAATCGGCGAATGAAGGCGGACATGAGGGGGACTCTCCTGAGTGCTTTCTAGCACTCCTTATCGGTCGGCGGGAACTCCGAATAAACATCGACAGGCGCGAGGAACTCTGAGCGGGCCGCTCGGCGGAGGTCGAGCACCGCAATCTGCACGCGAATTGTCGTTCTGAGACGTCTCTCGCGGACATACGCCGTCCCCGAGTCGTCCTCCCGGAGACTGGCTATCAAAGTCGCCCGAGCTGACGTTCGGTAGTACCGCTCTGAGCAGGCGAGTTCGACACCATACGTCTCGCCGGGAGAGAACGCCGACGGGAGCGCCGCCGCGATCGACTCTCGGGTCGGCTTGTCGTCAGAAAAAAAGTCAACTTGAAAGTCCGCGGTCAGCTCAGAGAGACGCCAGAGGACAGTGCCGGGACCATGGCGGTCGACCGTGTTTTCGAGACATACCGGAACGAGGTTTGCCGCCTCATACGACGACATGCCGAGATCAATAATCGAGGCGCACGGGTACGCGAGAGGCTGATTCGGCTCGGGCCATTCCCTCTGAACATTCCTCAACTGAAACGACGAGGCCGGGGATTCGAGGTCGGCCCCGTTCCACTTGCAGAAGTGTAGCGACAGCAGGTAAGCAGCGATCGCCTCCGCAGCCGCCTGGCGAGGGTCGAGGGTCGCCCGACCGACCGAAGCCAGCAGGACAGGAGTCAGGACGTCGCCGGTCCGGGTGCTCATACCGCCGCCCCTCTGAATCCAGCCGCAATATCGGCCTTGCCCTTCGGGGTCGACCGCCAGCCCGCTTTGACGATCTCGTCACAGAGGACCGCGGTCATCCTCTCCACGCTTCGATCCCAGGCGTTCCGAAAGTAGTGACGAGGGGCAATCCCATTCTTCGCGATCGCACTCGCCATGACGAACGCCATCGCTCGCAGAGCCGCGTCCTCGTGTCCCGCCTTGTCTCCCCGAGCCGAAGCGCGGGCGGCAGTCCTCCCGACGACCGCGGTCGCCTGAGCAAGCACACGCTTCTTTGCCGCCTTGAACTGCGACGTGAACGCCCCGCGCTTACCTCGGATGCCCTTCCGACGCATCCAATCCATAATCGCCTGAACCGGAGGCATACGACCTCCAGGTCGACGACCGTGTTCAATAACTCCCGCGTGAGGAGCATCGACAGAGACAATGCACCCCCCAGGAATAACCGTAACGCCGACCGACGACCGGAGTTCTCCAGTGTCGACCGCGGGGTTCGGCTTTGTCTGGCCGATCTCGACGACGACGGTCCGGTTCAGATACGCACCCGCACGGCGCATCCCGATTACCGCCCGAGCCTCAGTCGCCGCGTCGAGTTTCGTCACCATATTGTGAAACTGGCCGAGGGTCAGACGTCGCATATTACCTCCGCACCGCGAAGGGGTCTCGGTCGGTCGGGACGTCAGGAACCCCCGAGGGGAGACGCTCGACGTCCTGCCGGATAAGGTCGACACGCCATGACATCGCGTCAGTGTCCCGATACGGGGCCGCCGCAATCGAGAACCGCCGACGTTTCGTCCGGTCCCCGTCCCGACGGTCGATCGAGACCTCGACGAAAGTCTGATATGCCGGTCCTCGACACTCGTCGACCCCGTAGCAGAGGAAGTCGATCTGCCCCTCGGAATACCGCGGCGAGACCTGAGTGAGAGTCAGCCCGCCACGCTCGACCGTCCCGCCAGAGAGCAGCGTTCGCCGGACAGAGGTCAGGGAACTCGTCTCAGGGGTCGGGAGAAACTCCGACTCAGAGGCGACAGAGGGACGGCCACGCCCGATCTCTCCCCCGCTCCACAGATACGTGACAGAGAACACCCGATATGGCCTCGCGCCGAGGTCGACGGCAATCTGATTGACCGAGTCGACGACCGAGCCGAGAGACTCGACGAGAGACGTCTCGGGGACGGCCAGAGGATGCAGCCGAGGGTCGACCCCTGGCTGATTCGGGCCGCGGGGATTCATGGCGACGACATCCTCCGACGGCACTCAGGGCACGACACCTCGTCATCGGACTGCGCCGCTCGATGGCCGATCGCGGGCATCTGACCGCAGAGGGGGAGACCTCCGGGCGGGAGTTTATGGAAGATCGACCCGAACTCATCAGTGCGACCGACCCCGTCGACGGGACCGACCCCGGAGACATACTTCTCCGCGATCGCCCGCTCAGCGTCGGCGAACCTCTCGTCGAGTCGACTCCCGAGACGAGCGAGAACCACGTCGAGCCCATGTTTCGAGTGCTCACGAAAGAACCGGACGAGGACGGGGATCGCCCGAACGA
>Ga0315287_10002201_pt1 | contig 18300 bp, 17 predicted proteins | sample YL17G11_0_MG_FD_205037 | JGI IMG/M metagenome (GOLD analysis project Ga0315287, IMG submission 205037) | Sediment microbial communities from Yellowstone Lake, YNP, Wyoming, USA - YL17G11_0 | ecosystem: Environmental > Aquatic > Freshwater > Lake > Sediment | place: USA: Wyoming | collected...
CGTTTCGTCGCCGTCGAACAGCACCCGCGGGTTCCCGTTGCGGTCGATCTTGAGCAATCGTCCGCGGTCGCCGGTGGCCGCGAGGATCGAGCCGTCGGGCCCGGCGGCGAGCGCCCACACGTAGCGCTCGTTGGTTTCGCACCAGACCCGTCCCGTTCCGTCGGGACGCACCTTGTAGATCTTCCCGCCGGGCGCCGCGGCGGCGAGGAGGTCGCCGCCGGGCAGGGGCAGCACCGAGGTGACCAGCGGCTCGTTCACGCGGAAGACGACGTCCTCGTCCCCGGCGCGGTTGATCTTCACGATCTGGCCGTCGGGGCCCGTTCCCAGAAAGACGTTCCCGGCTTCGTCCGCCCCGGCTGCGAACACCTGGGATGGAAAGGAGCCCGGCAACGTCTTGCCGAGCCGGGTGATTCGCGGCGCGAGGAACAATCGTCCGCGCGAGCTGACCGCCACGCCCTCCGCCTCCCCGCGCTCGAGCTCCGATTGAGAGGTCGTGGCGAGTCGCGTTTGCTCGCTCCTCCCCGGGGAGGCCGTCAGGCCGAGGCCCAAGACGAGGCCGGCCCCGAAACGCCTGAGGCGCGCGCCGGTCACTTCGCCACCACTTCGAGGGCGACCCGCACGAACCCCTCGACCGCGCCTTCGACCGGTACGTCCGTCTCCAACACGCCGCGCTCCGGAACGAACGTGTAGTTTCCGAAGCTGCGGGGTCGCGTCAGGATCGACGTGATCGAAGGGGGGAGGTTCGGCAGGCGCGCCCCTCCGAGGAACACGCCGTTGTCCGGGCGCGAGGCGACGATGTACAGGCGGTCGTTCCGCCGCAGCCGGTTGACGAGCGTGACGAGTTGCTCGAGATTGCGCGGAACGATCGGGCCGTCGGCGTCCTCGACCCGATTGATCGAAGCGGCATCTCCGATTTGCAGGGTGAGGGGACCGGGAGCGGTTTCCTCCGGGATTTCGATCTGTCGGGTGATCGCGCGGTCGGCGCCTCGGTACGGCGTCAAGAGCACGCGGGCCGTCACCGACGTACCGGCCTTCACGCGGTAACGATCGAGCGTCACGCGGCGCACCGTGGCCGTCTGCGGCTCGCGATCGTAGTCGAGGATCAGGTTGATCCCCGAAACGCGCGGGGTCGACCACTCGTTGTTCATCACGAGATAGAGGAAGAACGCCGACAGGCCGGCGGCGTCGGTCGTCGCGCCGTCTCCCGCGAAGAGGTTGTCGAGCCGGACATCGTTCGCGCCGTCGACCTTGATCACCGAGCCCTCGCGCAGGCGGACCGTGGAGCTCCCGAACGTTCGCTCGATCGTGCCGAGGACGCCGTTCATGGCCGAATACAAGAGAAGTGGGGACAGCAGGGGATCGTCGACGAGATCGAACGCGAAGTTGCGGCGCGAGCCCGAACCATCGGTCAGCAACAGCCGCACCGGGAGCATCGTGGGCGTCACGCCGAGGCGGCCGAAGATCCCCGAAGCGCGATCTTGCCTGAAGGCTCCCGCCTGGTTGAGCGGCACCGCGATCTTCGCCGATCGCTCGAGGCTGGGGAGCAGCGTTTCTACGCGCGCCGCCGTCAGCGGCATGTCGATGTCGCCCAGGCCGTACAGGGGGTGGCCGAACGCGTAGAGCGCGTCGTCGTCGACCCACGTCACCGTCCCCGTCGCCGTCATGTCGACGTCGCCTCGAACGAGCTGCACGCCCACGGCGGATCCGGGCCGGATCGGGGCGGTCGCCGATGCGGGGGTTGCAGCGGCACCCCCCGATGGGAGCGCCACGAATCCGGCACGCGCCAGATCGGGCGCAATCCGTGCGAGACCGGACGGGCCGATCCCCGAGACCGACAGGGGAATCGACGCCGACGCGCCCGCGGGCGTTGCCGCGAGCGAGGACAGGCGCGAGACGAAAAACGCACCGAGCGACTCGGGCGCGCGGAGGTGCTCCCGCGCGTCGCTCCAAGGGATCGAGGCCGTGGGGCGCCCTTTGCGAAGGGTTGCGCCGTCCCGCGTGCCGACCGACAGCATCTCCTCGATGGGCGTGATCCCCGCGATCGCGTCCTTCGCGAATCCCCAACTGTAGGCGATGGCTCCGACGAGCTTGCCGTCGATGGTCACCGGGCTGCCGCTCATTCCGGCCAAGATCCCGGTCTGCGCCAAGGGGCCGCCGGTGCAACGGCCCAGGATGAGGTTCTGCCCCGGTCCGATGTTCGGCAAGAGGCCCACGATCTCGACGTCGAAGGTCTCGATCGTCTCGCCGTGGAAGACGGTCTTTCCGGTTCCCCTCATGCCGGCGCGGACTTCGGAGAAGGGAAGCGTGGGCGGGGCGGCTCCCCACGTCGCCGACGCCGCCAACAGGAAGGTGGCGGCAAGAGCGCTCACGCGGGAGAGGGGAAGGCTCATCGGCATCCGGAGGGCCACGCGACAGGAAGACTATCACGCACGACAGGCGTCACATCCGGTCCGGGACCTCGATCCCCATGAGTCCGAGCAGATGGGTCATGCCGTCGAGATACAAGCGGGTCACCGCGGCCCGGACCCGACGGGTGAGCGGGTCGTCCTCCTTCGCCACCGGAGAGCGGTGATAGAAGGAGTTGAAGGCCTGCGCCAGGACGTACGCGTGCTTCGCCACGGAGGCCAGTTCGAGCGATTCGACGGCCTGTCGGAGCACCGCTTCGGTGCGGGCGAGAAGCAGCGGAATTTCCCAGAGGCTCGCCACGTCGTCGACGGACATCCCGCCGAGTTCGACATGGGTCGAAAGCCACGCGGCGTCGGACTCGTCCGCGCCGCGCCTCTCCGCGAGCTTGGCGAGGATGTTCCGCGCCCGCACGACGGAGTACTGCAGGTACGGTCCGGTCTCACCCTCGAAGGCGAGCGCGTCGTCGAGGTCGAAGGCGACGACGCGGTTGCGCGAAAAGCGCAACATGTAATAACGAAGCGCGCCGACGGCGATCCGGCGTGCCGTCTCCTTCACGCGCGCGGCGTCTTCGTCCGGGTTGCGCCGCCGTATCTCTTCTTCGGCACGTTGCAGCAGCGCGTCGATGAGGTCGTCCGCGCGCACGCCCAGCCCCTTGCGCCCGCTCATCTCGAGGTAGGGTTTCTTGCGGTCGTCGTCCGAGAGCACGTGGCCGGGGATCAGCGCGGAAACCGCGGCCGGCGTGAGCGCGACCATCTCGTAGGCGAAGTGGATCGAACGGTCCGCCTCGGCGTCATGGCCGAGGCTGCGCAATCCGGCTGCGACCACCCGCTGCAGATAGGACTGACGGGTGTCGATGACGTTGTAGACGGTCTCCGCATGCCCGAAGGGCGGCGCGTCCGCGGCGCCGTCAAGGGACGTGGTCGCCCAGAGCTCGTAGACCGGGGTCTCCGGCCGCCAAGAGAAACGTGTGTAGAGAAAGTCGCGGCCTAAGAGTCCGAACTTCCACATCTGGTAGGCGATGTCCTTGCCGACGTAGGTGACGACCCCGTTCGAGCGGACGATGACCTTCTGATCCTCGCCGGCGCCCTCCAAGACACCGGGAAGATCCATGACCCAGCACCCGGCGTTCTTCCCGGACTCGACCCGCGTGATCGCCGCCGCTTCCTTCAGGCGCAAGAAGGCGTCGCCCCAGAACTTCAGCGTCAAGATGTCGCTTTCTTTCGGGACGAGGTCGTAGCGAACTCCGATGCGGTCCATCGTGCGCAGGTGGTGGCGCACCATCCGCTGCGCGACGTAAGCGGCGAGCCCCGCGACGGGGTTCCCACCCTGTTCCATCGCGTGAAGGGTCTCGTTGCGGTGCGCAAGGCGATCCTTGTCCGCTTCGTAGAAGCGAGTGACCTCCGCGTAGAGATCCCAAGCCAGGACGTCGAACCGCTCACCGCGGGCTGCAAGTGCGGCCTCGTCGTACTTCTCTCGCACCGCGGCCAGATCCTCCCCGCGCAATACGAGGAAGCCGACCACGAGGTCGGCCACCTGAACGCCGGTGTCATCGATGTAGTTCTGGATCTCGACGGAGCGACCGAGCTGTCTCAGGAAGCGAACGAGCGTGTCCCCCAGGACCGCGTTTCTCAGGTGGCCGATATGCGCGGCCTTGTTCGGGTTGATGTTGGTGTGCTCGACGATGATTTTGCCGCCGGGAGCGGGGCGGGGCGATCGATCGGCGGTGAGCCAGGCTTTGAGGCACGAGGGGCGATCGAGGAACCCGTTGACGTATCCGTTCCCCGCGGCCTCGAGGCGGACGATGCCGTGGGACGGAATGAACGCCGCGACGATCGCGTCGGCGAGGACCCGCGGCGCCTTGCGCTCGGTTCGCGCGAGGTCGAAGCAGAGGGCGCTAGCCAGGTCGCCTTGTGAGGCGTTGGGCGGATAGGCCACGGGGATCTCGCCGGGAGAGGAACCGCACGCCTCGGCGGCGAGGCGAAGGGCCTCCTGGAAGGCACGCTCGGGCGACAGGGAATTCACGGATCGGCTTTTACGGGGCGGGAACGAGCGCGGCGTCCTCGGACTGGCTCTTGAGCCCTTCGAGAGTCACCGCTTCGACGAGATAGCGATAAGCGACACCGGGGACCGCGGACGCGTCGAAGAACGAGTACGAGGCCGGGCCGTTGGCTCCACCCATCGACGGGATCCACACGGGGTTCACACGCGACGCTTCGCCGCCGGTTCTCGCTCGCAAGACGTTGAAGCCCAAAAGACCTTCCTCGGCCGAGGTCTCCCACGAGACCAAGGCGCCGCCCTTGGGGCCGGCCGATTCCGCGTGGACGGCGCCGAACTCGGCCGGGAATCCCGGCTCGAAGTGCGCCGCCCAGGAGTAGCGCCGGGCGGGTCGCCCCTCGGTGTCCAAATTGCGGACGAGCAGCACGACCTCTCGGACGTCCTGCAGCGGGACGGACAAGGCGCCCGCGTCTTCCGCGTCCAGCACCAGGGGGACGCGACGCAGGGCTCCGTCAGTCCGAACGAGGAGGAGGTCGGCCGCCCAACGCGCCGCGAGGTCGCCCTCGAAGCGGACGGTCAGGCCTCCTGTCGACTCAATCGAGCGCAGCAAGACAGCCGCCTGACCCATCGGCCCCACCTCGGGGTCGGACTGAATGGACAACGCGGGGAGCGCCTCCGTCGACGACGCGAAGGCCGGGCCCGGGAGCCGGGACGCGAACGAGAAGTGCCGTCCGTCGTCGCGAGGCCCCACGAGCAGCGACCAGATCTGGTAGTCGCGGAGAGCGGCATCGATCGTGTCGCCTGTGGCGCGGCGCATTGCGCGGTCGAGCGCGGCCTGATCGGAGCCCCCGCGTCCCAACTCTTCAACCGCGAGCTTGACGGCCGTCGGTCCGTAGGATTCATTGAGGAACGCAAACCACGCGGCGTTGCCGCTCGCGAGCTCGAGATCGTCCACGGCGAGCCCTGCGCCCTGTTCGGCAAGCCGGTTCGTCAAAAACGAGAGGGTCCGGTCGTCCGGCGACCCCTCGAGGGTGAGCGCCACCCAGCCGGAAAACGCTTCGCCCCAAGCCGGATCGAGTCCGGCCGCCGCTGCGACCGCATGCGCGTACTGATGCTCGGCGGCCCGTCTCACCGTGGAGGCTCCGCGGACCGCCGGATCGAGCCAAATGTTGGTGCGGCCCAGCTTGCCGGCGAACGGGATGGAGAGCCCGTCGACGTTCGATCCCAAACGGCCGAGAACGATTTCGACCGTCCCGGGATTCGGCAGATCCAGTTGCCCGACGAGCAGGCGCTGCGCGCGGGCGACCCCGGTCAGAGCCTCATCGACTACGTCCGGCCGGCCGTTCCCATTGTCGTCCGCTGGGTCGACGCGGTCGAAGGCGTTGCGGTCGATGGTGTAGCGGGCGGTGGCGCCGTCGCCGTCGATCGCTACGCGCTCCCCGGGGAGGCCCGGGTCGCTGGCGAGGATGGCGAGCGCTCGTCTTGTGGCGGAGGTTCCACGCTGGCGCTCGACGCGGATCGACTGAACGAGGGGGGTCAGGCAGGGCGGGGGAACCGCTGCCGTTGCGGAAAGCGCCGCGATGGCCTGGGCGCGGGGGCCGGATCGCACCGGCACGAGATCGGCGACGACGGGGGCGCCAAAGGCCGGAACCACACCGACCAGCCCCGCGATGGCAACCGAACCGATGACCCGACGCATTCCCGACGCAACCCTCATCACAGACACTCCACCCCTGAATATAGACCCTACATATATAAAGGGGATCGGCGCGAGCGTCAACGTCAAATCGCTGAAGCCAGGGTGTTTATGCGATTTCTGCGACGCAGCCGACCACGACGGTCACGTTGTCGTCGCCCCCATGCCGGTTCGTCTCATCGACGAGGGCCCGGCAGGCGGCCTCCGGGTCGTGGTGATGGGCGAGCACGAGCGCGTGGATCTGTTCGTCCGCGAGCATGGTGTTCAATCCGTCCGAGCACAGGAGAAACACGTCACCGGGCTCGATCTGCAAGCTGGTCAGGTCGACGAGCACGTCCGGCCGGCTTCCCAGGGCCCGAGTCACGATGTTGCGCATCGGATGCCTCTGGGCTGTGTCGTCGTTCATCAGGCCGAGTTTGACCTGCTCGTTCACCCAGGAATGGTCGCTCGTCAGCCTTGCGAGTTCGCCCCCTCTCAAGAGGTACATGCGGCTGTCCCCGACGTGGCCGACCACGGCGTCTTTGCCCGAGTGGACCAGGGCCACCACCGTCGTTCCCATGCCTCGCCGTTCCTCGTGGAGGCGAATGGAATCACAGATGCGGCGATTGGCTTCGACCACCGCGCCGCGAAGCCATTCCGCGGCGTCTTCGGCGTTCATCGGCTTGGCCGACGTCTCGTTGCGCTGCAACACCTCTCGCAGCGTTTCAATCGCCAGTCGGGAGGCGATTTCCCCGGCCGCATGGCCGCCCATTCCGTCGGCGACCGCGTAAACGCCGCGACCGGGCTCGAGCAGGAAATCGTCTTCGTTGGACTCGCGCCGTCTGCCGACGTCGGTGAGACCGAAGGCGGAGACCTTCATCGCGTCACCCCGCGCCCAGCCTGCCGGCGGGAGTCCGCGGTGCGTCCCGTGCGCAACTCCTCGAGCTTCGTTGACGCGACGCTCTGGGAGGGTTCCTGTTCGAGGACCTCCTCGAGAGCGTGCTCCGCGTCCTTGAATTGGCCGGCCCTGAGGAGGGCAAAGGCCAGGTTCAACTTCGCGACGCTGTGGTCGGGATTGAGCGCTACCGCCCTGCGGAACGCGGCGATCCCGTCATCGACGCGCGACAACTCGCACAGAGCGACGCCGCGGAAATTGTGCAGGTCTCCGTATTTCGGTCCCAGTTCGATCGCCTCGTCGAGCTCGACCAAGGCCTTTTCGTATTGCTCCGACTTGAGGAGCGCCAGCGCGGCGCGATAGTGCCCCTCGAATTTGTTGGGGGCGGCCAGAAACGCTTCACGGAAGAACTCCTCCGCCTCGGAGGCCATCCCCTCGCGCAACCTCTGAATGCCCTTGCCGTAAGGATCGGACAATCGCCGCATCCGCAGGGCCAAGACCGCGTCGAACGCCTCGACGGCCTCGTCGTGCCGCCCCGCGCGCAGCAGGCAGAACGCGAGCGCGGTGCGCGCATGGTCGTAGTTGGCATTGCTCGCGATGGCGAGCCGATACTGGTCGAGCGCGTCGTCGAACCGATCGAGCGCTTCGTACGTCCGTCCGAGGCTGTAGCGGATGTCGGGAAACTCCGGGCTGACCTCGTTGGCGCGCACGTAGTCTCGCGCGGAACCGAGCAGATCGCCCGCCGCCGCCAACTTTTCCGCGGAGTGGATGTAGGTCTGTGTCAGAAAATACCGCGCGGTCTTGCGGTCGCTCTCGCTGACGCTCGGCTCGTCCTTGAGGGCCTTCGTGAAGAAGTCGACCGCCTGTTTGAACTCGTTGCGATAGAAATGGTAGATGCCGGACTTCACATGGTAGCTGCCCATGAGGTTCCGGACTTCCTTAAGGAGCCGCATCAGGAGTCCTCGGTCATTTCTTGCGGAAAGAGGTTGCGGACTTCTGCGTGCGCAGCTCGAAGGTCCGCTTGGCCATTCTGCGGATGATCTCGGGGACGTTGCGGTCGCCGCAGAGTATTTTGAGGTCCTTGTTGGTCAGACGCGCGACGAAATTCGTCGAGAGGGACGGCGGCGTGCGCGGGTTGCGAACGAGGTTGGCCGTCACGGCGTAGTTCTGGGACCACTCACGGTTCATGCCGACATTGCGGAGGATCTCCTCGGACACGTTGCGCATCGCCGCGATCCGCTCGACTTCGCCTTCGGTAATGCGCGCATTCTTCAAGACGCCGAGCGCGACCAGCTTGTTCGTGTCGCGCACGAGGATGATGCGCTCCTCGCGCCCGCCCTTCATCGCGAGGATCGCTTTTTGCCCGACGTTGAGCGTGAGGATCCTCTTGTAGGCGCTGCGAACGACGGGGTTGTCGGATTGGACGAACTCCTCCGCGTCCATGATCTCGCTGGCCGCGAACAGCTCGCCGACGTCGATCTCCAGGATCTTCGCCGCCTGCTCGGCGTCGATGGGCTCGCCGGATGCAATGCCGGGTCCTGCTTCCTCCGCGGTGGGCCGCGCGTGTCCGGTGAAGAAGCGATCGATGAGGTCGAGCAGGCGTCCGCATTGGTCCGCCCGCAGCGCGGGGTTCATCGAGAGCCTGTCGACGAGTCCGGGTGTCGCGAGCAGGCGCTCCTGATTGGTCAGCACGAGATCGAGTACGGCCGCGCTTCCCTCGGAAGCCAGAATGCCGAGCGTCTTGCCGGAGGCCGAGGGGTGGAACGCGACCTTCTCGGCGAGTCGTTCGTCTCGCGCCGCGGTCGTCGCGAAGTGCTCGAGGACGAGCGGATCGCAAACGGGATCGCTCAAGACCTCGAGCAGGACCTCGGGCGTGAGTTGCTGGAGGCTGATTTCGGCATCCGAGCGAACCGCCTCGTCGGGATCGTTTCGGAGGTGGAGGTAGAGGCGCGTGAGGACCGCGCGAGGCAGCGGGAGCGCCCCGCGCGCAGCGGCCTGGCGGACCGGAAGCGGCGCCCCGCCCGAGAGGATCCGCTCGAGGATCGCATTGAATCCCGACGCGGACGGCGCTCCGGCTCCGCCACTCAAACGAGGCCTCCGGCGATCACAGCAGCGTTGGGGCCCGCGGACGAGCGCAGTGACTTGAAGCGTGAGGCGAGAGGCCCGTAGCCCAAGGCGGTGAGGCCAGCCGCGAGCAAGACGATGATGAGGGCGATGACGAGCGCGGCGAGCCACAGGCGAGCGGCGTTGGACCGGACGGGGGCTTGGGCCTCGTGAACGTGGGGTGCCGCTCCGCCCGCGCGCGCCGCGCGCGTCTGCTGCCGGCCGTCCTCCTCGAGGTAGGCCGTCACCATGGTTTCGGGATCGATGCCGATGAACTGCGCGTAGGCGCGCACAAAGCCCTTGTTGAAGACTCCGCCGGGAAGATGGCGGAAGTCGTCGCGCTCCAAGGCGTCCAGATAGCGGAGGTTGATCTTCGTCGCCTCGGCGATCTCCCGGAGCGAGATTTGACGCAACTCTCGCTCCCGTTTGAGGGTTTCTCCGAAGGAAGACATCAGCGGTCCTCGGGGCGAACGATCATCCCGAAAACGCCGGGATTTCGACGATCGACGAGCGATTGTAGGAAGTGGCGCAAAGCACTGTCAACCAAAGCGCGTGCGGGAGCCGCCAAAGCCGGCGCCGGCGAGGTGGCGCTCCGCGGCGACGCGCACAAGGCGCGGCGCGGCGAAGTCGCGTCGTAGCTCGTCGATGTCCCGGCGCGACAGCGCGGGAATCAGATGGAGCGCGGACGGGGGAGGGGTGCGCGGATGGCGAACGAGGGCCAGTCGCACCGCGCGTCTTTGACTCCACGACGACTGATCGGCAAGCCACCCAAGAAACGTGGCCGGAACGTCGGATCGAGTCAGAATGCGCGCGAAGTCGCTCTCGGTCGCGCGAGGATTTCCAGCGACCGCGCGAAGCACCAAGGCGTCGATGTCGTCGCGCAGCATCTCGACGATTCCGCGGCTTCCGCGGCGGGCCAACGCGACCTTCTCGCCCACGGCAAGTTCGGGAAGGCGCGTTCTCAGCAGTTTTTCCGCCTCGCGCCGAAGCACCGGCGACACGCGGGCGTTGACCGACAGGTCCGTGAGGTCGCGCCAGCCGAGGTGGGGAAGGAACTGCCGGGCCAACACCTGGGGCGCGTGCGGGTTCGAGACGAAGGCGAGCTTCATTTCGCGCGAGCGCATCCACGCGCGATTTCGCCCGATGCGTGTGACGGCCTCTGCGGGCGTCTCATGGCTGCGGAGCAGGCTTAAGAGCTCGTCTCGGCCGGGGTCGCCGTTGTCGAGCGACGGGGGGAGACCGGGTGCGGCGGCGTGAGGGTCCACCCCTTCAATATAGGGCACGTACCCGCCGAGGCGCGCTGGAGCGTGGTAGGGTGCCGCCCCGGTCCCTTTGGGACGCAAGGAGTGGCCCCATGGATGCCCAGACCGTCGCCCTTTTTCCCGTCTGGTATGCAGCATTCTTGCTTGCTCTCACGTGTCACGAGGCCGGGCATGCCCTGGTTGCGCGGTGGGGCGGGGACGACACCGCCTACCTGTCCGGCCAGGTCTCGCTCAACCCGTGGCCGCACATCCGCCGCGAGCCGTTCGGGACCGTCCTCGTCCCCATCCTGACCTATTTCACCGGAAGCACCCGCTGGATGATGGGCTGGGCGAGCGCGCCCTACGATCCGAGCTGGGAAGATCGCCACCCACGCCGCGCCGCGCTGATGTCAGCCGCGGGCCCGGCGGCGAACTTCTTACTTTTTGGGTTCGCTTTTGCCGTCTTGAAATTCGGCTTGCTCGCGGGCGTTTGGGTCGTTCCGCAAGACGAGATCGGCCTCGATCGGCTGGTCGCGGCGGCTCCGGGCGCGGCCGGGCTCGTCGACGCCGCCGGCCGCTTCCTCTCCGTCGTCATGGGACTGAACTTGATCCTCGGTGTTTTCAATCTGCTGCCGTTCCCGCCGCTCGACGGTATCGCGGTCCTCGCCGGGATCGCGCCCCCGGTCCGAACGCTCTACCAGAAAATGCGCGCGATCCCGGCAATGGGGATCGTGGGGGTCATCGTGGCGTGGCGCGTTTCTCCGTACGTCGTCGGGCCCGTGCTCCGCGCCGCGGTTCGCGCCCTGTTGAACGGCTAGCCGGCGATTACGCCGAGCCCAAAGCCTCGTCGAGGCGAGCGGCGCCTGCATCGAGGCGCAAGGACACCCGCGCCGATTCCTCTTCTCGTTGTTGCGGACTCCATTCGAAGTGCGCGGCCATGCGCTCGATGATCGAAGGCAGCGCGCGAAGCGCCTCGCGGGGATCGTGCCCGATCGGGAGACGGCGAAACACGACGTCGTCCGCGTGCCGGGCCATCTCTTCGACGAGGACGGTCTCTAGCTTTGGGTGCTCGTCGTGGCCTCCCGGGAGCGGCTCTTCGATGAGGGATCCAGGCGAGGCGCCTCCATGCCCCAGACGCGAAACGACCGCATCGACCGTCGCCAACGCCATCGTGCGCCACGTCGTCAGTTTGCCGCCCGCGATCGTCACGAGACCGTCCTCGTCGAGGACGCGGTGCTCCCGGCTCGACGCGAGGGTGGCTCCGTCTTGTCGGATGAGCGGCCGGACTCCCGTGAAGGCGGAAAGTACGTGACGGCGCGTGAGACCCGCACTCGGAAAGAGCCGGCGCGCTTCTTGGAAGAGCAAGCGGAGATCCTCGATTTCCGGGAGGTCGCGGCCGGGATCTCCGGCGTCGGCGACATCGGTCGTGCCGAACAACGTTGCGCCGCGCCACGGGATCGCGAACAGGCGGTGGCCTCGCTCCACTCCGGGGAGGAGGAGGGCCGTGTCCAAGGGGACTCCCGAGAGGACGAGATGCGCGCCGCGGCTGGTGCGCAGGATCGGGCGGGACTTCCCGGCGAGCAGGCGTACACGGTCCGACCAAGGACCGGCGGCGTTCACGACACACCGGGCGCGGGCGAGGGATTCCCGGCCGTCCTCGTCGCGAAGCGACGCCCGGTAGCCCGGCGCGCCGGGGGTCAGCGCCGTCACCGTCACTCCCAACCGTATCGAGGCGCCTCGGCGACGGGCGTCCCTCGCGATCGCCACGGTCAGGCGGCCGTCATCGGTTTGGCGGTCGGCGAAGGCGACGCCCCCGCTCCACCCCGCCGCAAGTAAGGGGGCGCGGGCCGCGATCTCGCTCGCCGAAACGGAGCGCCCGTGTTCGAGCGGGTGACGGCCCGCCAGGAGGTCGTACAGCCAGACGCCGACGCGTGCGGCGAAGCGGCCCGGAAAGACCCCGGGACGGACGGGCATGACGAACCGGAGCGGGAGAGAAAGCGCGGGCGCCAAGCGAGCGGTGACCTCTCGCTCGCGGAGCGCCTCCCGCACGAGGCCGAGGTGGCCGTGCTCGAGGTATCGCAGGCCGCCATGGAGCAATTTCGTCGAGCGACCGCTCGTTCCCGACGCCAGATCGTTCTTCTCGACCAGGAGAACCGTCAGACCCCGGGCCGCCGCGTCGCGCGCGACGGCGCAGCCGGTGATCCCGCCTCCGATCACGAGAAGATCGAAGTCCGCGTCCGTCGGCTCGTTGCTCACGTTCACACGGCGGATGCTCTCATGCGTCGGGTCAGAAAAAGTAGTGGAAACCGGCTCGCGTTCCTCGACGGGGGGGCCGTGAAATGCCATTCTTCACTTTCGCCAGCGGAAGCGACCTCATGGTGCATCTCTCCGAAGTCCTGGGACTGCCCGTTTTCGATGCGGACGGATCCCGCGTAGGCCGCGTGGACGACCTGCGTGTCGATTCCCATCGCGGAATAGTGGATTGCCTCGTCCTGCGCGTTCGCGGGGAGGTCCGCTCGGTGCCGTGGAACTCCGTGGGGTCGTTTTCTCCGGAGCACCGGAGGGTCGCGCTGGTCGAAAGCGCGGTGCTTTCGACGTGGAACGGCGGAGTGGCCGATACGATCTGCCTCAAGCGCGACGTCCTCGACCGTCAGATCATCGACACTCAGGGCCGGAAGGTGGTTCGCGTCAACGACATCGCCCTCGATACCGCGGGAGACCTGCTCCTCCTCCGGCGCGTCGAGGTCGGCCTCGCCGGCGCCGTGCGACGACTGCTCGCGGGCGTGATCTCGCCGCGCCTGCTGCGACGGCTCGCGGACGGGCTCTCCCAGCAGGGGATTCCGTGGGACTACGTCGGCATGGTCGAGCCGGGCAGCGCTCGCATCCGGCTCAAGGTTCACCAGCAGTTGGCGAAGATGCACCCCGCCGATCTCGCGGACATTCTCGAGGATCTGGGCCGTGTCGAACGAAGGGAGATCGTCTCGGCGCTCGACCCGGAAACGGCGGCGCAGGCCTTGTCCGAGGCCGAGCCGTCGGTGCAGGCCGCCGTGGTCGAAGGGATGCACGTCGATCGGGCCGCCGATCTCCTCGAGGAGATGGCGCCGGACGAGGCGGCGGACATCCTCGGTGATCTCCCCGAAGAGCGGCTGCAGGCCGTCCTCGATGCGATGGAGGACGCCGACGCCGACGAGGTGCGCGAGCTCCTCACGTTTCGCGAGGACTCCGCGGGTGGATTGATGTCGACCGACTTCTTCCAGGCGCGCTCCGCATGGACCGTCGGGGAGACTCTGGCGAACCTCCAAAAGGTGGACGAGGACCTGCTTCCCGAGCTCGACGAGATCCCGCTCGTCGACGACGAAGGCAAACTCTTCGGCATCGTCCCGCTCGTGCGGCTCGTGCGCGCGTCCGGCGGACGCCCGATCACCGAGTTCATGCGACGCGAGGTGCGCGCGGTGACGACGAGCACCCCCTTCAATGAAGTCGTCGAGCGCTTCGAGAAGTACCACTTGAGGGCGCTCGCGGTCGTCGACGAGTTCGGCGACCTCAAGGGGATGATCAACATCGAGGACGTGCTCTCGCGGCTGGTCAAGGGCGACTGAGCCGTGCAGCGCCTCCCGTTGCGGGGTCTGGGGGCCCGCTTGGCGCTGATGGCCGCCGTTTTGGGCCCGGGCATGATCACTTCGAACGTCGACAACGATGCGGGAGGCATCTACACCTACTCGGTCTGCGGCGCGCGCTACGGCTACCGCCTGCTTTGGGTTCTCCTCCCCGTCACGGTCGCGCTGGTCGTCGTGCAAGAGATGTGCGCGCGCATGGGCACCGTGACCGGCAAGGGATTGGCCGATCTGATCCGCGAGGAGTTCGGCCTGCGGATCACGTTTCTGCTCATGATGCTCTTGTTGTTGACGAACCTTGGGAACGCGGCCGCCGATTTTGCAGGTCTCGCGAGCGCGCTCGAAGTTCTCGGGCTCACGCGTTGGGTCTCCGTTCCGTTGGGAGCGGTCGCGATCTGGTGGCTCATCGTTTTCGGAACGTACCGCAGCGCGGAGCGGATCTTCTTGATCGCCTGCCTCGTCTACTTCGCTTACCCGATCTCGGCGATCCTCGCGAAGCCCGACTGGGCCCTGGCGGTGAAGGGGACGTTGACCCCTTCTCTTCCCGTCGATCTGTCCGGATTCGCCATGGTCGTGGGCATTGTCGGCACGACGATCGCCCCGTGGATGCAGTTCTACCTGCAGTCGTCCGTGGTCGAGACGGAAGCTCGCATCTCGGACTACCGGCGCGTGCGCCTCGACGTGATCCTGGGCTCGGTCGTCGCGGTGCTCGTGGCGTTTTTCATCGTCGTGGCCTGTGCGGCGACGCTCCACAAGTCCGGCGTGACCGAGATCGTCTCGGGCGCGGATGCGGCCGAGGCGCTCGCCCCGCTGGCGGGCGCGGCGGCGAAGTATTTGTTCGCGTTCGGGCTGGCCGTCGCCTCGCTGTTCGCCGCCTGCATTCTACCGCTTTCGACGGCGTATTCGGTCTGCGAAGGGCTGGGCCTCGAAGCCGGGGTCAACAGGCGCTTCAAGGAAGCGCCGGAGTTCTACTGGCTCTACACCGCGATCATCGTGTTGTCGGCTGGGATGATCCTGATGCCGGGCGTGCCCCTCCTCAAGATCATCCTGACGTCGCAGATCCTGAACGGACTCCTCCTGCCGGTGATCCTCGTCTTCATGGCGTTGCTCATCCGGCGCCGCGAATTGATGGGGGAGTACGTCAACGGCCCGGTGTACAACGTGGTCACCTGGGGCACCACCATCGTCCTGGTGGGGCTCGCGTTGGCGATGGTCGTGACCAGTTTCCTGCCCGAGGCCGTCGTGGGATCGTGACGCGCGGACTACTTCTTAAAGAACATCCAGACGGCCAGCGCGGCAAGGACGCAGGCGAACACCTTCTGAAAGACGGAGCCCGGCACGTGTTGGAGGAGGCGCGGGCCGAGCTGCGCGCCGATGACCCCGCCCGCGCCCAACAGCAACCCCACCTTCCAGTCGACTTCGGCGAGTTTCGCGTGTCCCGCCAGCGACGACAGGCCCACCAGGAGGATCGCGGCGAACGAGGTCCCGACCGCGCGCTGGGGCGTGTAGCCCAGCGCGATCAGCAGGGGGACGACGACGAAGCCGCCACCGAGCCCCGTGAAGCTCGCGGCCACCCCGACGAGGATCCCCAGAATCGGAAAAAGCCAGACGCTCATCGCTCACCTCCCACCGCTAGAGCCAACCCTTCCGTCTGAAGAGCCACAGCATCGACACGATGCTGGCGAGCGATACGCCCCAAAAGCCGAGATAGCCGTACTTCCACCCCAGCTCCGGCATGTTCCACGGCAGCTGGCGGTCGAAGTTCATGCCGTACACACCGGCGACGAACGTCAACGGCATGAACACGGTCGAGATGACGGTAAGCACCTTCATGACGTCGTTCAGGCGGTGGCTCAGACTCGTCAAGTAGATGTCGAGAAGGCCGGACGCCATCTCGCGGAAGTTCTCCGAGACCTCCAGCGCCTGGACAGCGTGGTCGTAGCAGTCTCGAAAGTAAATCCGATTGTCGTCCGGCATCAGCTCGTGCTCTTCACGGGCAAGCCGGCCCATCACCTCGCGCTGCGGCCAGAGCACCTGCCGCAAAACGAGCAGCTCCCGCCGCACGCTTTGGAGCTGCTCGATGTCGTCCTGATCCGGCCTTTCGAGGATCCCTTCCTCGATGGTGTCCAGGCGGTCGCCCATCGCTTCGAGCGCCGGGAACGCGGCGTCGACGACCAAGTCCAGGAGTGCGTACAAGAGGTACCCAGCCCCTTTCTGCCTCAACCGGGCCCGGCCTCGGACGAGGCGCTCGCGAACGGGGGAGAACAGGTCGTTTCCCCGGGGCTGGAAGGTGAGGACGAAGTTGGTTCCGAGAAACATCGACACCTGGATTTTCTCGAGTCCGTCCTTCCCGTAGGCGAGGTGCTGAACGATGCAGAACAGCGTGTCGTCGAACTCCTCCGCCTTCGGGCGCTGGCCGAGGGTGAGCACGTCCTCGAGCGCCAGCGGGTGAAGCTCGAAGACCCGTCCCATCTGTTCGACGAGCGCGACGTCCGCCAACCCGATGACGTGGAACCAGTGGATGCGGCCGTCGCCCCGCAAAGCGTCGAGCTCGGCGGGTTCGGCGAGCTCCCTCACCTCGATCCCGTCGGCGGTGTAACTGGCCACGACGACGCGGGTGGGGCCGGACTCTCCGTCGGGAGGACTGAGCGTTCCCGGAGGCGTCCCAGGGTCCTGGTAGTCCTTGAGTAGGCCCGAGCCCGGAGCCGACTCGCCGTCCTCGATCATCGAGATCCCCTCCGCAGCCCAAAAAGGCGTGCGCTCCACTTTACCAGCGTCATGGCCTTGGACTCACGGCCCTTTCCGGCGTATCTTCCCGCGTCGCGAGGTGCCCATGATCCGTCGTGCGTTGAGTCTGTTCGTCTTGGGGATGTGCCTTTCGTTCGGTGCGCGAACGGTGTTCGCCGAGGAGCCCGCTCCGGCGGCCCCGGCGGGCCCCGCGCCGCACATCAAGTTCGACGCGACCGAGGTCAACCTCGGAGACGTCGTGCACGGACAGGACGCCGTGGCGACCTTCACCTACCACAACAGTGGGGACGCGCCTCTCCACATCCTCTCCGCGAAACCTGGCTGAGGATGCACGGTGGCCTCGTTCGACGAGGTCGTCCCGCCCGGGAAGGCGGGAAGCATCAAAGCCAGCATCCACACCGGGAACTTCAAGGGCTCGATCGGGAAGTCGATCACCGTGACCCACGACGACGCGACGCAGGGTCCGATCACCATCAACGTGCTCGCCAAGATCGTCGGAAGCGTCGACGTGCTTCCCTATCCGGCGCTGCAGATCGGCCGGCGGCGCAGGGGGTTCGAGACGCCCGCGATGCTGATCGTCAGGAAGGACCCTTCGGAGCAGGGGGAACTCGCGATTGACGGGCTCGTCGCCTCCGCTCCCTGGATGAAGGTCAGCGTGCGCAAGGTGTCCGCCGAAGAGCCTGCGGTCGAGGGGCTCCCCGCCGCGTTGCCCGGCGACGTGGTCTTGTCGGTTCTGGCCCAGCGCGCTCCCGTCGGGACGAGTGTTGAGACTCTTTCGTTCCAGACCGGGCTGACGCGCGAGCCGAAGGTCACGATTCCGGTCACGGTCAACGTTCAGCCGCTGATCACGTTCCAGCCGAACGACCTGATCTTGAACCCGACTCCGGGCGCACCTGGGGGCGCGAGCGGGCAGGTGCTGGCGGCGTTGCGGGACGATCTCGACCCCAAAACCGTCACCGTCGTTTCGGACGCCAAGGCTTTCGTCGTTCGCCTCGAGCCTCCGGGTGAACGCGCGTTCCGTGTGATCGTCGACTGGGCCGGTAAGGGGAAAAAACCCCCGACCGAGACCACCATTCACATCCGCGTCGGCTCCGAGACGGTCAATCTTCCGGTGCGCGTCAATCTCGGTCGCGTGGAGGCGGCCCCCTGACCGAAGGTCCCGCCGCCTAGGCTTCGAGCTTCTCCATCAGCCGGCGTACCGAATCCACCGGGATGGCGATCTCCACGCGCTCCGCGTCGGAGAGGACGCGAATCAGCAGCTCGGCTCCCGATTTCTCGATCCTGACCGTGCCCTCGTCATTCTTGACGTCGACGAGCACGGCGTCGGGGAGGGTCTTCAACCGACCGGCGACGGCGCGCAGCATCGGCGCGATCTCGACGAGACGCGCCCTGAACTTCGGATCGGTGGGGACGGGGCACAGAGCGATCGCGGTGTTCACGAGGAGGCCCGGGAGCCGCATCGACAGATCGCTCCCACCGGGTCCCGTCTCGTGGATCGCGATGCGGACGCTTCCGGCTCGGTGCCACGCGTAGGCGGTGGCCCCGGTGGTTCCGCCGAGGAGAACGCACAACCCCAAGATGATGGCTAGTGAGAGCCTCTCGCTTGATCTCATCGTGCATCCT
>Ga0315287_10002203_pt1 | contig 18297 bp, 12 predicted proteins | sample YL17G11_0_MG_FD_205037 | JGI IMG/M metagenome (GOLD analysis project Ga0315287, IMG submission 205037) | Sediment microbial communities from Yellowstone Lake, YNP, Wyoming, USA - YL17G11_0 | ecosystem: Environmental > Aquatic > Freshwater > Lake > Sediment | place: USA: Wyoming | collected...
TTGCCGAGGCGCTCGAGAATCTTCGGCAATTCCACGGCGTGGAGCTGTTCGAGATCGGCCTTGAGCTTGTCGTAGCCGGCGCGAGTCATGGGAATACGGTCGGACATGATGCGGCTCCGCAAAAAATTCGCGACCCCCCACAATGGTTAGGGGGTCGCCAGGGACTCAGTACTGCAACTATGTTACCAAGAGGAAGGCCGTATTTCCAGGCCCCCCAATGTTTCGACGGCCGTACCCGGTTACGGGTTAGCTGTGGGGAGTGTTGCCGGCTGCGTGGCGGGCAGGGCGTTCGCCGGTTCAACCTTCACCTCGCCCCAGTTTGACCAGACGGTGCCGATGTCTTTCCAGGTGGACGGTGTGTAGCCGGCGCGGACCTTGACGGTCCCGGCCCGCGGATAGGTCCAGGACCCATCCAGGCCGTTGGCGAACGTCCCCTTGCCCAGCAGAGATACCGACTGGCCGGGCTGGAGGTCCAGTCGGGCGGCGTGCGGGTTATCCTGTTTGTCGAGCGTCGGCGGCCAACCCAACTCGGCACGCATTTGCAGCGCCAGCCGGCCTTCGGCCGAGAGCGTCGGCTGCGCCGCGTTGATCGGCTTGTCGGAATCGTTGGCGACGGCGATTTCAAGTAGGTCGGACAGTCGGGCGGGTTGGTCCGCGATCAGGTTCCGCCGCACCTTCAGCGTGACGTTCAGTGGCCGCTTGACGGCGATCTCGATGGGGGCGGAGACGATCTCGAAAGGCTCGACACCCTTCATCCCTCCGAGATCGTCGGCTGGTCGCGAGGCGGCCCCCTTGCCGGCCTGCCCACCGCGATAGGCGTAATGCGCGCGGATACGATAGCGGCCGGCCTGCTGGAACTCGAACGCGCTGCTGGGCGGCAGCAGCCAGTCTTTCAGTGGTAGGCTATCGCCGGGCTTGAGCGTGACGACGTCCTTCTGCCAGTTGCCATCGTACAGGCCGCAGCGCCCAATCGGCACCGGGTCCAGCCGCGTCCAGCGGCCGTCGGCGGCAAGGCGTTCGGCCGCGTAATAGACGTGCGGCTCGCGCCAGCCCGACTCGGAGCCGTCACCCGGCTTGACGACCGGATAGGCACGCGTTCGGGAAGCATTCACCAACTGCATCCCAAAGGGAATCGCCTGGCCCGGCAGGAACTCCGCCGGCGCGTTAGCCCCCAGCACGGCCTGGAGCTTCAAGCCATCACCGTCACCGGCAGCGGCACTCGGCTGTGTGGCGGGCGGGGCTGCCGCGAACGCCTGAACGACGGCCTTCCGGTTCTCCAGCGTGTCGGGCAAAGCCTTTTCGCCGAAGCAACGGGACTTGGTCATGCCCGTAATCCAGATAACCTGCTCTCCCTTGCGAACGGCCCGTTCCCACACTTCGGGTGTGTCGACGTATTTGTAGTGTATGGTCTGCGTGCCGGCAGATGAGGGATCGACGTTGCCCGCAAGGGTGTTGACGACTTGAAACCACTGGGCAACCTCAAAGGTACCGATCTCATCTGTCGAGCCCGCTCCGTCCTCCATCGCACGGCAAACCGCAATCCAGGGCGCTCGCTTTGTTCTTGTCACGATTTCAGCGGCCTGGGCGACGGACAATCTGCTGCCGGGCAGTTCCGCCGACAATCCGGCCGCCTGCCGCCACTGCCTTCGATGCGGTCGCAGGGGGGCGAGGAAGTCGTCCATCGCGCCCTCCGGACGGCCGCTGTTGCGCAGCACCGCCCGCAGGGCCTCCAGCCGGTCCAACATCGGCAGACCCCAGTTGAGTTCCTCGAAGTACACCGCCTTGTCCGGGCCGGAGACGCTCATGGTGACGCCGGGAAAGCCGCAGGGCTCCATGGGCGTGCCGTAGACGCGGGCCCGGTCCAAAAAGCCGTCCGCCGCCAGATGATCGATGATCTTTGCAGCCTGCTCCTTGTTGATCTGCACCACGGTGCGGGTTTCATCCTCTTTCTTGTGGCGGAATCCGCCAAAGGGGCTGCCGTCAATGTCCTGTTGCCCGTCGGGCACGCTCAACGTGAGGTTGGCGTGCTTTACGCCGGTACCGCCGTCAAATCGCCAGAGTGACAGGCGGAATCTGTCGATGTCGGCCTTTAGTTGCCGGGGGCGAATGATGTCATGGAGTCGATCGAGTTCATGGGAAGCTAGTTGGCGGACATACGGATCTTCATCCTTCAGCCGTTCCTGAATGACCGGGACGGCCTTGGTGATATCCGCCCGCGAGCGCACGAACGCCAGGGCCCCCACAGCCGACGCGCGGACTTGCTTGGCGGGGTTCCGCATTCCCGCGATCAGGACGTCAATTGGAGGCAGCTTCGTCGGATCGGCCGTGCCCATAAGGTCAAAGTGAGCCTTGCGGAGCTTGTCCATCTCCCTTTCCCATCGCTCCGGGGAGATCGCCTCCGGCCGCGTGGCGGGCTGGGTAGGTACCTGTTTCTTCCACTGCTCCCGGTGTCCGCTCAGCCGTCCGAGCAGCGCGTCCATGCCTTTGGCCGCATCACCCTCCAGCACCGTCCGCAGGCCGTCGAGGCGTTGGAGCATCTTCATATCCCAGCTTAGCCACTCTTCGTATTGGACGTATTGGACCGGACCACCCTGGTCCCCGACCCGCACCGTCAGCCTGTAATGCCGCCCTTGGCGTTCAACAGGCGAACGGCCGCCTTTGCTTTCGCTCGCCTTGTCGAGAAATCCTTCGGTGGCGAGGTGGTTGATGATCTTCGTGGCCTGAGCTTCCGTAATCTGGAGGTAGGGCTTCGCCATTAAGACAGCCCGCACGCTCAGGCAAAGACTGGAGTACGGTTTGTCCTGTTCGCCGAGGTAATCCAGCCCGAACATAAACGTCTTGAGGTCGGTCTGGAGTATCGCGGCGCGTTCAGCAGCGCGTTTGGAGGGCTGGGTGCTCGGTTGCGTTGCCGGTGGTTGAGTGGGCGGCGCGGTGGTGGGGGCGGGTTGGCCGAGACCCGGCTGCGTAGTCGGCGGGGTGGGCGCGGTGGCGGCGGGCTGGCGGATCTTCCGCAGGGCCTCGGTGGCCAAAGTGCGAATGTCTTCAGGGCCGTCCTTCGCTGCTCGCTCCAAGGCTGGTATTGCCTCGGCGGCGGCCGGGCCGAAGCTGCCCAATGCCCGGATGACTGTCGCCCGCAGCTCCGGCTCGTCGGGCTGGTTCGCCAGCGTGGCCAACAGCAGGATGCCGTCCCGAGCTTTCGGCCCAATCTCGATCAGCACGTTCGCCAGGATTCGGCGAGTCCGCTGCGTGCCTTCGCGCAGCGGCTTGATCAAGGAGGGCACTACACCCTTGCCGTAACCTGCCACGGTATGAGTCAGGCAGGTGACAAGTTGTTGTTGTACGGTGGCTGCCGTCTCTTCGGCGTTGGGGGACCGCCGGGCTTCGGCGATCAGGGCATCGATCAACGCGACCAGGGCCTCGCGTCGGGTCGCGTCTCCAAGGTCTGCCAGGTTCAGCGCGGCCACCAGGCGCTGCCGGACGTCGGTGCTGGCAAGCTGTTTCTCGAACGCCCTGGTCTGGTCAACCCAGTTCTGGCCGGTGATGCGCCGCAGGGCCGCGCGTGCGCTGCCCGCGACCGTCTGCCCCTGCCAACTCAGGTTGCGGTACACGCCGCCGATGGCCAAATCCTCGTCAGAAAGGTATCGGGCAGTCCGCACTGAATTCCAATCGAGGAGGGGCGGACCCTCGGCCAGGTCCGTCAGCATATCTCGAATCCGAGCCTCATCCTCATGCAGGCCGAGCGTGCCCAGAGCCTCAACGGCCAGGCAGCGGATGGCCGGCTCCTTGTCGGCGAGCAGTTTTCGCAACTCCGGCGCGTCGCTCCGTGCAGGCCAAGGCTCGAGATCGAACGGAGCCTTTTTCCACACAGTTGCCAACTGCGGCGGAGATCGCCACTGCCAAGGCCGTACCTGCGCGTAGACCTTGGCGTCCTCGACTCGCGGAAGCAGCATGCCATCTACCCGACGTGCCTCGACGGGTGGGGCGAACTCGTGAAAGACCGCCTTGCCGGCAGGCACACCCTTGGCCGCCAACTCACGGCTGACGTCGACGGCCCGCTGGAGTCGCTGCCGGACGGAAAGTTCCGGTGGCTGGGGGAGCTTTGCAGTGGAGGGTGCAGCAGCTGATGGGACAGGGGCGGCAGAGACGCCCTGCTCATCTGCACGCGCGGCAGCAACGAAGAGCGATAAGACCACAAAGGCTATCGCAGCCAAGTTCACGATTCTCATGGGACGGCCTCCCTTGCTTGGGTCCGGGCGGGGTTTCCCCGGCCAAGCCTCAATTATATCAGGGTTCAGACCGGCCGCGTGTAACAAGATTGTAACGTCCCGCATGAACCTTGGTGCGCCTCGCGCCGTGTTGTGCCATACGGTTGTCGTGGACTCATGAGGGCTCAAACGGAACGTAGAGAATTCTCAGGAACACCATCGTCGGCGAGCCATTGATTTTGAAAACGACGACGAAAGTATCGCCCTCCTTGAATGAAACCTCCTCCGTGTTGAACGACGCGGCATAGTAGCCTTCAATGACGGGTTTGTTGTATACGCTCAGCGGAGTAGTCTTGATCTCTCGGGTGTTGATCGTTCCGTCCTCACTCGCCACCAGCATGTACACCTTTTGCACGGTCACGGTACTGTCCAGCCGGAACCAGTATTCGCCCTTGAACGACGCTTTTGTCGGCGGGTCCGGCCGGTCCACTCGGGCGGACGGACCCTGCATGTAAAAGTGTTGAATGGGTATGCCTTTGTAAGTCGATCCTCTGTCGCCTGCTCTGAAGGGTTTGGCGTTCCCAGCCGGCGGCCATTTATCCGGGGTCGCTCGCCACCCCTTGTGGGCAGATTCACCGAACGCATTGGTGGCGACCAGGAAACTGGTCAGCGCAACCAGGAAGAATGTCTTCATGTGTCTCTCCATTCCCGCAGAAACCTGCTAACCATTAGACGAAGTTACCTCCGGATTAGTTCCAAGGCGGTCGCCGGAACATCAGCAGCCCCCCATTTGCTATTTTTACCACAGCCAATCGGGGATAGTCCATTTTTCGGCGGGAGAACGCTCTTTGCGAACCAACGATTACCCAATTCCCAAGGCTTCCCACAACCGCCGGTCGGCGAGGCTTTCGAGGATCAGCGATGCCGTGCTGAAGTCTTGCTGGCGGCTGTGTTCGCCGGGCACGGCCACGGTAAAAGCCCCCGCCGCCGCCGCCGCGCGGCAACCGTTCTCGCTGTCCTCCAACACCATCATCTCCGTAGGGGGCACGCCAAACCGTGTCGCCGCGGTCAGATAAATCTCCGGGTGCGGTTTGCCGTGCGCGATGTCTTCGGCGGCAAGGATGAAATGGAACCGACGCCTCATGTTGAACGGCGCCAGACAGACCTCCACCAACTCGTGGCTGCTGCTGGTGCCGATCGCCTTCGGAATGCCCGCCCGCTCCAGGGCGTCGAGCAGTTCCAGCAGTCCGGGCATGGGGGCCAGGTTCTCTGCCAGCACGCCGATGAAAAGCGCGTTCGATTCGGCGGCCAACTGCTGCCAAGTGTCGGTCAAGTTGCAGTGGCTAATCATCGCCTCGAAAGTGGGCTGCGGCCGCAGACCCATCATGGCATTCTTCAGCTCCGCCGTGAACAAGTGCCCGCGCCGACGCAGCAACTCCGTGCCCACGACCGTGTACACGTCCTCGGTGTTGAACATCAACCCGTCCATGTCGAAGACAACTGCTCGCATCGCAGACTTCCTTCCAACATTCTCGTTCATCGCAAGCGGTAAATGACGTAGGTGCGGTTGCGATACACCTCGGGCAAGTCTGGCGGCATCTGGGCGGCTTGAGTGATCGCGTACCCTGCATTATACCGGGCCCCCAAGGCTTTGAGCCGCGCGGCGCCCAGAGTGGCCAACGATTCGTGCCACCGCGGCGGCGACGGCTTGCCGGTCATGTAGATTGCCTCGATCCGCCGCCACCACTCCAGGATTTCCTGGGCGTCCTGCGGCACGTCCTTCCAGTTGGCCACGTCGGTGCGGCCGGTGTACCACTTGAAGGTGGACGACAGCCGTGGCGTGAGGAACTTCGCGTCCAGCGGAATCTGGCCGGACTGGACGACCCAATCGCATGCCTCCCGCCAGGCAACGTAATCGACAATGCGGTTGGATCGCAGCGGCCCGGGCGACAGCCGGTCGATCGCATGGTTGCCCACCTGGAAGCCGGCCACGACAACGGCCAACGCCAACCAGCAGCAGCGCCAACGGGTGGGACAGACATTCTTGTCTGCCCGACCGGCCAATCCTCCGACAATCAACGCCGTTCCTTCCAGCGCTACGCCCAGGGGCAAGGCCACGTCGGACAAGCGAAACCAGTAGAAACGAAGCAAGTCGGCGGCCAGCGGCCCATCGACGTACATCAGCGGATTGATCGCCGCGCCGATCCAGGCGATGAGCATGGCCCCGGCGACAAACGCCCGCAGCAACACGGTAGCAGGCACACTCCGTGTGCCGTCCGCACCGGCACACGTAGTGTGCCGGCTACACTTGCCCAACGCCAGCCAAAAAAGCCAGAGCAGCGCGAAGCGGAGGACGAAATCCCACCGCATGCCGGTGAGAATGAGGTGATGCGGCAAACGCTCGAAGACGTAGATTTGGCGGGCTTGCCGCAACGTTTCCCGGTCGATGCCCCAATCGAGCAGCAACACGGGGATCAACCCAGGCAGCGCGAGCAAGCCACCGCCCACGATTCCCGGCCAGATCGAGCGAAGTCGGGGCAAAGGGGACTGGCCGCTCACAAAGCCGCGACCGGTGGTCGCGGAGCCTCGCGCGACCACCGGTCGCGGCTTTTTGAGCCAAAGCCACGCCAACCCTACCGCCACCGCGGACCAGCCGCCGACCAGCACGTGAAACGCGGAGGCCGCCCCGAGCATCAGCAGCGCGCGGTTCCACCGATTGCGGACCAGCGATTCCAGGGCGAGAAAGACCAGCACGTAGGCGAATCCCTTGGCTTCCACCCCGCCGATGACCCACTCGCCGGCCATGTGGCAGCGCTCCATCAGGCAGCCGAACAACGTGGCGGTGAGCACCGACCACCACGGGCGCGGGATCACCGCCGCGCTCAACCGCCGCCAAGACCATGCCAGCAGAAGCCAGGTCAGAATCCGGCCGGTCCAGACCAACGTCGTCGGCGCAAGCCAGAGCGACAACCAGCCGAAAGTGAAGTAGAAGACACCGTGCGTGTCGGCCGACTCCATGAAGAAGTCGCCGCGGAGCCAGTCGGGATTCCAATAGTGGATCGCCTTGCCCAGATAGCACGGCTCGTTCACATCGGGCACCGGCCACGCGCCCTGGAGACAGAACACGGCGAAGATCAAAGCGATCTCGACCAGTGTCTGACGGGTGGACGATGGGAATAGAGACCCCTCGTTCCCACGCTCCGCGTGGGAACGCACGGGCGGAGGCGACACATCGATCTGGGATTGTTCGGCCAAAGGTTCATTGAGGGACGCAGAGCGTCCAAGGCTTGTGTTCCCACGCAGAGCGTGGGAACAAGACTAAGATGGCGACATTCGTCATTCGTGCTTCGTCATTTCCCCAGCGCCGCAATGCTCTTGAAGTCGTTCTTCAACGATTGGTAGAGCTGCTGGTAGATGGGGAACGCCCGATCGTAGTACTTGCTCGCTGCGCGGTTGACGGGCGTCTCTTGCACCACGCGGATCACGGCCGCACAGGCTTCCTCGATGTTCTTGAAGGCCCCGGCGCCGACGGCGGCCAGCAGGGCCACGCCGTAAGCGGCCCCTTCCTCGCTGTTGATCGTGACCACCTTGCGGCCGAAGATGTCGGCTTGGATTTGCCGCCACAGCGGGCTGCGCGAGCCGCCGCCCGAGGCGCGAATCTGTCGGATCGGCACGCCCAAACCGTCGAAAATCGCCAGACTGTCGCGCATCGAGTAGGTCACGCCTTCCATGATCGCGCGGATCAGGTGGCCGCGCGTGTGGGCCAGTGTCAGGCCGATGAAGCAGCCGCGGGCATCGGGGTCGGCGTGGGGCGTCCGTTCGCCCGAAAGGTACGGCAGAAAGAACAGCCCTTCGCAGCCCGGCGGCGCGGCCTTGGCTTCCTCGGTCAGCCGGTCGTAGATCTCGGTCTTCGCCTTCCGGGCCGCCGCCGCGTCGGCCTTGCACAGCTCGTTGCGGAACCACTGTAGCGAGCCGCCGGCCGACAGATTCACGCCCATCATGTGCCACTTGCCGTGGACGGCGTGGCAGAACGTGTGAACGCGGCCCAGGGGGTCGATCTTCACCTCGTCGCTGTGGACGAACATCACGCCGGACGTGCCGATGGACGTGGAGAGGACGCCCTTGGCGACGATGCCGTTGCCCACGGCGCCGGCCGCACAGTCGCCGGCCCCGCCCACCACCACGCAATCGGCCGTCAACCCCAGCAGCTTCGCCGCCTGCGGAGTGAGTTTTCCGGTAACTTCCTCCGATTCGTAGCACTCGGCCAGCAGGCCGATATCGAGTTCCAACGCCGAGAGCAGCTTCTTTGACCACGTACGGCGGGCGACGTCCAACAGCAACATGCCGCTGGCGTCGCTTACTTCCGTGGCGTACTCGCCGGTCAGGCGGCGGCGGATTTCGTCCTTCGGTAGCAATACCTTACGGGTCTTCTCGAAGTGCTTGGGCTCGTGATTGCGAAGCCAGAGGATCTTCGGCGCGGTGAAGCCGGTCAGCGCCGGGTTGGCGACCAGCTTGATCAGGTTCGCCCGGCCGCCGACGCGCCGCTCCATTTCGGCACACTCGGCGGAGGTGCGTTGGTCGTTCCAGAGGATTGCGCGGCGGATGACCTTGTCGCTCTTGTCGAGGAACACGGAGCCGTGCATCTGGCCGGAAAGCCCGATCGCTTTCACATCGGCCGGCTTGAGTCGGGCTTTGGCCATGACCGAGCGGACCGATTGGATCGTGGCCCGCCACCAATCCTCGGGGTCTTGCTCGCTCCATAGCGGCTTGGGTACGTAGCAGGGGTAGGTTTCCATCGCCGAGGCGAGGATCGTGCCTTCGTCGTCGATGGCCAGGGTTTTGGTGCCGGAAGTGCCGATGTCGATGCCTAGAAAAACGGCCATGGTGATTCTGCTCTCCCTGTTCATGGAGCGAGTAGTTGAGCCGGCCAAACGGCAGGCAACGCTGATGGATTGTAACCCCAGTCAGGGGCATCCGGCAACCGGTCTATTGCGACTGCCGTGCCGGGCTGAATAACCGGAAAAACCCGCAAGTTTGTTACAGATTAACACGATAACTAATCGTAACCACGGTGGGGACGATGTATTTTCTCCCATTGCCGGGGGGGGAGCTGTGGAGCCGGGGTGCAGTTAATCGCCGCAGGGCTAGCCATTTTGCCACCGATTAGTCGAGGAACGACGGATGTCCACGAAAACTACTTTTTCTCTCACGGGTACGCTGGTGTTGCTCTCACTGCTGTCGGCCACCGGGTGCAGCACGGTCGCCGGCCCGAACTTTGGGATCCTCAACTTCCCGATTCCCGTGTCGCCGTACTTCCAGAAGCTGCCGGAAGATAAGTTTTGGGAACATGAACGTTATGAGCGGATGCCCGTGTTGGGCCCAATCACTCCGGGCGCGCCCCAGACGGCGTTGGATCCGCCCTCGGAAGACGAAATAATGCGGGCTTTGGAAAAGGCCAAGCCGGTGCAGGGCGGGCTGCCGTTTATGCACGAAATCCAGCGAAATAACGTGCGAATCGTGGTCGAGCCGCTTACCGACTCCATCGATCCGCCGCGCGTCTATCCGCTGACTGGCCCGGCACAACTCCATCACGCCCATTACAAGTGCATCGTCTACTACACCGAAGTCACCCGCGTGGGCTGGCCGATCCCCTACACCACCACCGACGAAGACTGTCAGGAAGTGGTTTACATCGACCACGACCATCTCCACATGGTGGGCAACGTGGACCCCGGCCCGGGCACGGGCTATTGATCCGCAATAGCCGGGGGCTAACAGCCCTCAGAGGTGAAACCACGCAATCACGCGCGTTCCGGGGGCTGTTAGCCCCCGGCTGTTCCGTGAGAAGATGAATCCGACGGAAATCATCGACCCCAGTGGCCACGGCCACCGGGGTCGTTTCATTTTAGGAAGTCTGGAATTGAAAAGAGGATAGCTCTTTCCCCCTCTCGTAGACCAGTGCCCCTTGTTCTCGATCGGCGAGTACGGATACCATTGGGGGAGCTATGGTCAGCTTCCTCCGTCCAATTTTGGTTCTCGTCTGGATTGCCTGGTCACTGATGGCATGGGCAGCGCCACTCCGGGCCGACGACGCCGACGACCAGTTCGCCGTGGCGGCGGGACACTACGATCGACAGCGATGGAAGCTCGCCATCGAAGAGTTCCAGACGTTTCTACAAAAGTACCCTAACGACCGCCGGACGAACCAGAGCGGTTTCTTTCTCGGCGAAGCGCTGCTGCAATTGGGGCAATTCGACGAGGCTCGCCAGCGGTTCCAACAGTACTCCGCCCGCGAACCCGAGGGCAAGTACGCTCGGCCAGCCCTGTTCCGCGCCGGCGAAGCGGCCTACCTGGCCGAGAAGTTCGATGCGGCCAAGGCCGACCTGGATCGCTTTGCGGCCAAGTATCCGACCGACCAACTCAACGCTTTTGTGCTGCCTTACCTGGGCGACATCGCCTTGGCGAAGAACGACGCGGCGGCGGCGGCGGCGTACTATCGCGACGCCCTGAAGCGCTTTCCCGAAGGGCGGCTCCAAGATGACTGCCGCCTTGGGCTCGCCCGCGCGCTGGAGAAGCAGAACCAGACCGAGGAGGCCGAGCGGCTGTATCTCGCGGTGGCCGGGAAGACCGGCGGCCCACTGGCCGACGCGGCGCAGTTCCATCTTGGCGCCTTGCAGTACACAGCCGGCAAGTATCCGCAAGCGGTCGAGAGTTTCTCGGCCTTCGAGACCCGCTTGGCCGGCAGTCCCTGGCGGCCGAACGCCCGGTTGGGCCACGGTTGGGCCCTGATGAAGCTCAACCGCCCGGACGACGCGCTGAAAATGTTTGAAGCGGTAGCGTCCGATCCCAAGCTCGGCGTTGAGGCCCGCTATTGGATCGGCTTGGCGCAGAAGGCGAAGAAAGATTGGCCGGCGGCGGCGAAAACGCTGTTGAGTTTGGCCGAGGCGAATCCGGCGCACGAGTTGGCCCCAGCCCTCCATTTCCATGCCGGCGATGCGCTGCTCAGTGGCGGCGATGTTGCCGCGGCGATCGAGCAGTTCGACATCGTTCTGGCGTCCAACAAGGTCAATGCCGAGTGGCTCCAACAGGCCGCTCGCGGCAAAGTGCAGGCGGCCGTGCAGGCGAAGGATCACGCCGTCGTCGACCGCGAGGCGGCCGAGTTCGACAAACGGTTCCCCAACAGTCCGATGAAGGCCGACGTGCAACGGATGCTCGCGCGGTCGCTGGTCGAGTGGAAAGAGTTCGCCCGGGCGGCGGCGATTCTCGAACCGATGATCGGCCCGGCCAACCGCGGACCGCAAGACCTGGAAAACCGCTACCTGTTGGCGCTGGCCCAAGAAGGGTTGAAACGCTACGAGGAGGCGCTGGCCACGGTGCGGCCAGTGGTTGAAGCGGCTGCGGGCCAAACGAAGGCCGACGCCCAACTGACACAAGGTTCGCTGCTGCTGGCGCTGAAGCGTTATGGTGAGGCCGTCGGGCCGCTGGAGGCGTTCCTGGCAACAAAACCGACCGGCGATGCGGCCGTCAAAGGGATGGGCGAACTCGCCATCTGCCATGCGCGGACCGGCCAACTCGACAAGGCCAAGAAGCTCTACGCCGAGTTGACGGTGCAGTATCCCAAGCATCCCCTGCTGCCGCCCACGACCGAACACCTGTCCGAAGCGGCGTACGACGCCAACGACGCCGCCTGGTCGGCTGAACTGTCGGGGCGGCTGCTGGGATCCAGCGGCTCGGCCGAGTACGAGTTGAAAGGCAAGTTGGGCCTCGGGTGGAGCCGGTTCAAGGCCGGCAAACTGACCGAAGCCGAGGCCGCGTTCGCGCAGGTGCTCACGGCCAATCCGCCCGAAGCAATCGCCGCCGAAGCCGCGCTGGTCCGCGGGCAAATCCTCGATCAGTTGAACCAGGTCGAGCCGGCGTTGGCGATGTACGACCTGGTTATCGACAAGTATCCCAAGAGCAAACAGCACTGCGACGCCCTATTGGCGGCAGCCCGGCTGCGCGACAAGTTGAACCAGGACCAACCATCGGCCGCCCTGTACGAACGGCTCGTCAAAGACTACCCGCAGTTTACCAAGCTCGATGTGGTGTTCTACGAATGGGCGTGGGTTTTGCAGAAGTTGGGCAAGGCCGACGACGCGGCCAACTTGTTCATCCGCCTCCGCAAAGAGTATCCGCAGAGCCCGTTTTGGGCCGACGCCACGTATCGGTTGGCCCAGCGAGCCTACGAGGCCAAGGACTACGACCAGGCCGCCGCCTTGGTCGGCGAGGTGCTCGGCGGCAAGGCCGACGCCCGGGTTCGCGAGTATGCCGCGTTTCTCCGCGGCCAGATTGCCGTGGGGCGCAACGACTGGCCCAAGGCCCGCGAGGCGTTCGAGGCGTTCATCAAGGACTTCCCCGAAAACCAGCGGCGGCCGGTGGCGGGCTTCTGGATCGCCGAGACGTTCTATCGTCAAAGCGACTACGCCGCCGCCGCCACGCGATTTGACCGGCTCGCTGCCGAACTTGGCGGGAAGCGCGAGGCGTGGATGGCCATGATCCCGCTGCGCCGCGCCCAAATCCTGGTGCAAAAGAGCCAATGGAACGAGGCCCACGAGATCGCCGCAAAGATCGAAGCGGATTTTCCTGGCTTCGAACAGCAATATGAAGTAGACTACGTGCTCGGCCGGTGCCTCGCCAACCAGGCCGATTTCGAGGGCGCCCGCCAGACATACAACAAGGTGATCCGCTCCGTGGCGGGCGCCAAGACGGAGACCGCCGCCATGGCGCAATGGATGATCGGCGAGTCGTTCTTCCACCAGAAAAACTACGAGGCCGCCTTGCGCGAGTACCTCCGGTTGGAGATTCTTTACGCTTATCCCATCTGGCAGGCGGGAGCGCTGCTCCAGGCGGGCAAGTGTCACGAACTGCTGGGCGAAACCAAGGAGGCTGGAGAACTCTATCGGCGCATTCTGAAAACCTACCCGAATACGCCGTTTGCCGAACAGGCCCAAGGGCGGCTGCAAAACCCCGGGGCGCAACGGGCCGCCGCCAAGCCGCCAAATTGACTCATACCGGCTATTCGGAGTGTACGAAGTAGATTATGGGAGATTAGGTCCTTTATCGTACTCCTCACGCTCCGCGTGAGGTTGGGCGGCACAACCTCACGCGGAGCGTGAGGAGTACATTGAAAAACGCGACATTTATTTGATTTGCCGGTCTTGGCCGGAAAGCCGGCTCGCCACGAGGGAGTTGTTGAACATGAGTAATAGGCACTGGTCTTTATTTCGATCTTGCGCCGCGGCGATGCTAGCATTGCCTGCGCTGGCGTGGTGCTTGGCGGCCGTGCCGTTATTGGCGCGCGCGGAAGGCGAAGCAGCCGCTCCGGCTGCCGTGAACGTCAAGCCGGCCGACTCGCCCGACACGCCCGCCGTCAGCGACCGGGCCCTCATTCCCACCCACGACCTGAAAAAGATCATCCAGGATGCCGGCCCGTTGATGTACGCCATCCTTTTGTGCTCCTTCCTGTTGGTGGCGTTCCTGCTGGAGCGGACCGTCAGCCTGCGGCGGCGGCGGGTGATCCCCAAGCCGTTCGTCACACGATTCCTGCAGCAACTCCGCGAGGGGCAACTCGACCGCGAACAGGCCCTGGACCTCTGTGAGGAAAACGGCAGCCCCGTGGCCCAAGTCTTCGCCGGCGCGGTGCGCAAGTGGGGCCGGCCGGGCGTCGAAGTCGAGCAAGGCGTCATCGACGCCGGCGAGCGCGTCACCAACGGACTCCGACAATACCTGCGCGTGTTCTACGGCGTGGCGACGGTCGGACCGCTGCTGGGTTTGATGGGCACCGTGATAGGTATGATCCAAACGTTCAACGCGATCGCCGATCCGGCAACCAACGCGCTCGGCCGGGCCGCGCCGTTGGCCGGCGGCATCGCCAAAGCCCTGCTGAACACGGCCGGCGGATTGGCCGTGGCCATTCCCGCCTCGATCTTCTACGTCTTCTTCGTCAGCCGCGTCGATCGACTGGTAATCGAGATCGACAAACAGGCGCAAGAGGTTGTCAACGTGATCTCGGCGGAAGACCTGCAAGAGAGAAAGAGCGGGGCCGGCAAGTCACGCCGGGCGAGTGTGGCGACCGCGCCGTGAGCGGAAATGACGAATGACGAAGCACGAATGACGAATGACGAATGAATGACGAATGAATGACGAAATCCGAATGACTAATGACCAAGGGCGCAATTGCGGCACGTTTCGTGCTTCGTGCTTCCTTCGTCATTCGTCATTCGTGCTTCGTCATTTTTCCCCTGACCCCTCTGCTTGCCATGCCACTGAAAACCCATCTCGACGATGAACCGACGTTGAACCTGACGGCCATGCTCGACGTCATGTTCCTGCTGATCATCTTCTTCATGCTGGGCACGCGCTTCGTCGACGAAGAGCGAAAGATCGGGCTGCTCGTGCCGGAGGTCGTCGATCGCGGAACGCTCACCGCCGCCCCCTCTCGAAAAGAAGTAAATGTCTACCGCGACGGCACGATCACCTTGGACAGGGCGACCGTCACGCTGGAGGAACTGACCGTCCGGCTGGCCGCCGCCCGGCGACAATACGCCGACCTGGGCGTGCTGGTGCGCGGCGACGCGAAAGGCGAGTTTCAGCGGGTGGCCGACGTGTTGAACGCCTGCAAGCAAGCCGGCATCCAAGACCTGGGAATTACCGTCCGGTTGGCCCCGCCACCGCGAAAATAAGTTATGGAATCCTTGCACCTCGATCGCCTGTTGGAGTTCTTCACCAGCCTGCAACTGGTCGTGGCGCTGCTCTGGCTGGGGCTGGCCGTCTTCACGATTATCCTGGCGATCCTGATGTACTCGCGTTGGGGGCAGTATAAGCCGTTGCGAAAGTGCATGGCGCTGTCGCTGCTGGCCCACCTGCTGCTGGCCGGCTATGCCGCGACGGTGGAAATCGTCGCGCCCGTTCCGCCGCCAGTGGAACACGTGTTCCACGTCTCGATCGGCGACGGAGGAGGAGGGAAAGAAACGCCCAGCGGCAGCGGTGGCATGTCGGTTGCCAAAGGGAATGGGCAGCCGTGGGAAGTGTTCCCCAACGACGCCGTCACCCAGCCCGAGGCGGCCGACTTGGATCGCGGCCAAACCAATCTCCTCCTCGAACCCAAGCGGCTGGTCAGGGCCGAGGACGCCAAACTGCCCGGCGACCCGTCGCTGGATCATCTGGCGCTAGCTGAAGTCAAACCACCCGATCCGAAGCTGCTGGCTGCGGTGGAATCGACCCGGCCATCATCCTCCGGCGAATCGGCGGAAAGCATCGACGCGCCGGCCGCAAAGCGCCGCGACGCCGCTCAGCCTGCCGTGCCGGGCATCGCGGCTGACGGCGAGCGAATCGCGACCCAGCCCGGAGTACAGCCCGTTCGCCCGTTCTCAGACGACGTGCCCACGGCCTTGTTGCAATCGCTCGCGCCCTTGCCGAAGATGATCGAGAGCACGGACGCTTCGGATCCCGGGAACGTGATGGCCGAGATTGCCGGCGCCCGGCCCAATCCCGTGCGGCCCGGCCCCGCCGACTCGACGACGACCGGCGGGGGAGTTGCCTCCACCGCGGCGGATGCGGCGTACGGTGGCGGTGCGGGCACGGGTGGCGGTGCGGGTAGGGGCGGCGGTGGAACTGTCGCCGGCCAGCCCGGAAGGCTTGCGGCGCCCTCGATTGCCGGCTTGGGCGTCAGGCGGCCGGGTGGCGGCGAAGGTGGTCAGGGTAGTGGTGAGTTTGGGCTGGGCGGCGGCGCCCAACTCGCCTCCGCCGGGACGGGAATCGGCCCGCCGGGGCTCGCCCGCGGCCGCCACGGCAACAGCGACCAGCCGATTCCCGACGCCTATAAGTTGCGGGTATCGCCCAATCGCGCCGGCGTAGCCCAACGGCAAGGCGGATCGGCCGAGACGGAAGCCGCCGTGAAGGCGGCCTTGAAGTGGCTCGTCGATAACCAGGCCGCCGACGGCCACTGGGATCCCCGTGTCCACGGCGCCGGTAAGGAGATGAACGTCCTGGGACGAAACCGCCAGAACGCCGGCAGCCGGGCCGATACGGGCGTGACCGGCCTGGCCCTGTTGGCGCTGCTCGCCTCGGGCCACACCCACCGTGATGGCCCCTACCGCGAGGACATTCGCCGCGGCCTCGAGTATCTGATGCAAACGCAGGCTGCCGACGGCAATCTCGGTGGAAAGGCCGCCTCGTTCGAGTTCATGTATTGCCATGCCATGGCGGCCTGCGCGCTCAGCGAGGCCTACGGGATGACGCACGATGATCGACTGCGCGGGACGGTTGAAAGGGCCATCGGCTATACGGTCGCCGCTCAAGACCCCGTCGGCGGCGGCTGGCGCTACAAACCGGGCGATGCCGGCGACACCAGCCAACTCGGCTGGCAACTGATGGCGCTGAAGAGCGCCGAACTGGCCGGCATTCCCACGCCGGTCCGAACGCGCAACGGCGCCATCCGCTACTTGCAGAGCGTCGCCGTCGGCACGCACGGCGGTCGGGCGTCGTATCGGCCGGGCGAGCAGGTTTCGCGAACGATGTCCGCCGAGGCCCTCGTGTGTTGGCAATTCCTCGGCATCCCGCGCGACCATCCCGCGTGCAACGAAGCCGGCGACTACCTGCTGGGCGAGTTGCCGGGCGACGGCGTGTATAACCTTTACTACTGGTATTATGCCACCCTTGGAATGTATCAATTGCAGGGAATCCATTGGCAACGATGGAACGACGCCTTGCGAACGGCTCTGGTGAGCCGGCAAGTTAAAGATGGGCCTCTTGCCGGCTCTTGGGACGCCAACGACCTCTGGGGCGGCCACGGCGGCCGCGTCTATACCACCGCACTGGCGGCACTGGCGCTGGAAGTCTATTACCGCTTCCTCCCCCTCTATGCGGTGGAGGCTCCAGAGGAAGATCGGGCGAAATAGTCTCTGTCGCGGAAACCGGCAAAATGGGTGCCATAAGATGGCACCCTGCCCCCCTCCTGGGTGGACAAGTCCGCCGACTAAACGGATCGGCCATGCCCATTTGACATGCCACCGGGGTCTAGTACAATAAACTGGTTAGGCAAAGCTAGCTCGCCTCTTGGTGTTGAGTGCGGCGCGCGTGAGCAAGTATTGCGTCGAGAACCTGCCAGCGCCGCCCAGCGGTACGGGTTTAGTCACCGCCTAGGCTTACGATTACTACGAACCCGAGGGAGATTTCCGATGGGTGCTTTTGGACCGATACATTGGCTGATTGTGGGTTTGGTGCTTCTCTTGCTGTTCGGCAACCGATTGCCGAGCGTCATGCGTTCGCTCGGGCTAGGGGTTGTCGAATTCAAGAAAGGGCTTCAGGGCGTCCAGGACGAGATCGACAAATCCGGCGCCGCGAAGGACAAAGACAAGGAGAAGATCGAACAAGATCAGGCGAAGAAGGAGTAACGGAGCTTCTTCCTGGTCCGTACCGTCGATTTTTGGCCGATGTTGTTCGCATTTCTTGACCCCAGCCCCACGACGCTCCTGATCTTGGGCGCCCTTGCGGTGCTCTTGTTCGGCGAGCGGCTGCCCGAAGTGGCCCGCTCGGTCGGCAAGGGTTTCATGGAGTTCAAGAAGGGCATGAAAGGAATCGAGCAGGAGATCCGCAGCGCGGTCGACTCGGCCACAACCTCGGTCACGTCGGCGACTCATCTTGACGACGCGGCGGAGCGCGAGGAAGCCACCGCGCCGAAGTTCGAGCCCCCGCCGCCAGAGCCGAAAACCCCCGACGTCCCAGGGCCTTGAACTCCCGCCGTTGGTTCGCTAGACTCTAGTTTTTCCGGGCGGCTAGCTCAGTTGGTTAGAGCGCCATCCTCACACGGTGGAAGTCGCTGGTTCGAGTCCAGTGCCGCCCACCTGACCGTGTGTACACTGTTGCAACCCTTGGAAATCTGTGGGGATTCCAGGGGTTGCTGTGTTTTCTTGCGAACCGTTGCAAGGGTTTTCGTGCGCTTGCTGCACCGGATTCTGCACCGCCTCTTGCGACGCCTGCAAGTAGTGTTCGTCGGTCACTTGCAGATAGTGCTTGGCGGCCACCGCTTGGCTGTTGCCTATCCACTGGCAGA
>Ga0315287_10002204_pt1 | contig 18296 bp, 12 predicted proteins | sample YL17G11_0_MG_FD_205037 | JGI IMG/M metagenome (GOLD analysis project Ga0315287, IMG submission 205037) | Sediment microbial communities from Yellowstone Lake, YNP, Wyoming, USA - YL17G11_0 | ecosystem: Environmental > Aquatic > Freshwater > Lake > Sediment | place: USA: Wyoming | collected...
GGAGGAGGAGGAGGAGGAGGAGGAGGAGGACGCCGCCGGAGCCGCCGTCCCTGCCCCTCTCCCCGCCTCCCCCAAACACGGTGGCCGCCGCCCGCTCGCCACCCTGGGCGCCCGGGCCTGGCGGGCCCGCCTCCTGGACTGGCTGGCCGCCCTGAAGGCCGCGGGCGGGGCGCTCAGGTCGGAGCCGCCGGCCCGGCGCGCGGCGCTGGCGGCCGCGCTGGGCGAGGCGGCGGCGGACGTCGACGGGTCCGTCCAGGCGGCCGCGCTGGGCGTGGCGGCGGCGGGCCTGAAGCTGGCGTGGCTGGTCCCGCTGGCGCCGCGCCTGGCCCGCCTGGCGGACGATGCCACCCTGCGCCGGGAGCTCCTGTCCTTCCCCCTGAGCGCGCGCGCGGCGGCCGGTGGTGGTGGTGGTGAGATAGGCGGAGAGGCGGCGACGGCGGCGGCGGCCGCCTCCTCCACCCACCGCCTGGACACGACCGCGCTCGTCATCCACGTGCTGTGGCCCAAGATGCGGCGCCGGTCGGGGCGACTGGGCGGGCGGGGCGCGCCCGGGTCCGCCCGGGCGGCCTGCCTCAACTTCCTGGGCGGCGGCCTCTCCCCCGGCCCGGAGGCGGGCGGCCTGGTGTCCCGCTTTGCCGCCCCGCTCGGCCCGGCCCTGGTGTGGCCTGGCCGGGGGGGGCCGCCGCCGGCGCCCACGTCCGCCGCGGGCGGCCTGGTGTCCGTCCCCTGGTGGGCCGCCGCCCTGTCCACCGAGGGCACCTCGCACTCGGTGGCCTGGTGGCTGGCGGCCGCCCCGGCGGGCGCGCTCTCCGCCTTGCCGCCCCGCGCCCGCCTGGGCTTTGCCAACGCGGCCGGCGACCTGGTGGACCGGGCGGGGCACGCCCTGAGCGCGCAGCTGCCCGCCCTGGCCGCCCTCCTGGTGGCTGTGCTAGAAGCGGCTGTCGTCATCGTGAGCGAGGAGGACGCGGTGGGTGTGGACGGCGGCGGCGGCGGCGGCGGCCCCGCGGCCGCCGTCGCGCGCACCAGGGCGGCCGCCCGGCGGGACGCGGCGGCCGCCGCCCGGGAAGCCCGGGCCGCCTCCCTCCGCGCGCTCGCCGCCCTGTGGACCCGCTTTCCGAGCGGGGTGGTCGACTGGAGCGACGTCTGGCCACGCTTCCTGGGCGCTGTGGCCCCCCTGGTCGGCCGGGCGGGCGCGGACGCGGCGGCGCCCGGGCGGGCGCCGGCCCTGCTGGAGGTGGTCGCCGCGCTCGCGGCCTCGCCCGCGCTCGCGCCGGTCCTGGCCGACGCGGACCCGACGGAGGACGGTGCGGCGTTCGACGCCGGCGAGGACGGCGGCGCCCAGGCGCCGCCTTGCCCGGCAGCCGGCTCGTCCAGCGCGGCCTGGGCGGCGTCCGGGTCGGGGTCGGCCCTCATCACCGCCCTCGCGGCCGCCCTGGCCTCCCCCGCCTGCGCGCCGCCCGCCCGGGACGCGGCCCTGGGAGCGCTCGAGGCGCTCATTGCCCACGGCCCCTCCTACGTGTCCGCCATCGCCGCCCCGCACGCGCCCGCCCTCTTACCCGCCCTCCAGGTTCTGGCTGGTGCTGGTGGTGGTGGTGCTGGTGGGGGGGGGGGCGGCGCGCACCACCACCGGCGCCGGCCGCGGGGTGGCGGTGGGGCGGCGGCGGCGGCGCTGCCCGCGCCGCCCGGCGCGCGCACGCAAGCCCGCGCGCTGGCCGTGCTGGAAGCCCTGGCCTCCGCCTCCCCGCCGGGGCCGTGCGCGGGCGGGCCCCTGGCCCGTGCCCTGCTACCCTTGCTGGCCCCGCGCAAGGGTCGGGGTGGCGGGCCGCCCCGGGTCGGCCCCGGCGCGGGGCGGGCGGCGGGCGCGCTCGCGGCCGTCCTGAGGCGGGCCGCGGAGGGCGAGGGCGGGGAAACGCTCTGCCCGGCCGACGTGGGGGCCATCGCGGCCGCCCTCTCCGCCCCGCTGGCCTCGCCCTCCGAGCCGGGGGACGCGGGGCGGGCCGCCCTGCTGGCCGCCTGGGAGGCCCTGGCCCGCCACGACGCCGCGGGCTTGGGGCCGGCCGTGGGCGCGCTGGCCCAGCTGGACGCGACCGAGCCCGGCCAGGTCGGCGCGGCCTGCTACGACGCTCGCCTCGGGGCCTACGAGCGCCTTCGGTCGCCCGGCGGGTGGGCCGCCCTGGCCCCGGCCGGCGCGGTGTCCCCGCCGTCCGGCCCGACCGCCCTGGCCCGGCGGGCGCTGGCGGACTTGGGAGACGCGTCCGACCTCGCGCTGCGCCACGCGGCGTCCGCGGCGCTGGGGGCGCTGGTGGCCGCCGCGGGCGCGGGGGTTGAGGCGGAGGACGGGGGTGCGTCCACCGGCAACCCCCTGGCCCATGCCTCCCGGGCGGTGCTCCTGACGGCCGCCCGGGTGGGCGCGTCCGCGCCCGACCTGGCGGTGCGGCAGGAGCATTTGGGGCTCTTGCGCGCGGCCGCGCTCGCTGACCCGGCCACCCACCCTGGCCTCGCCGCCCTCGCGTCCGCGACCGACCCGGAGGTCGACTTTTTCCTCAACGCCGCCCACCTGCAACCCCACCGCCGGGCCCGGGCGCTGGCGCGGCTGGGGCGGGCGGCGACCCAGGGCGCCCTGCCGGCGGGCACCGCCCTGAGCGTCGGGCTGCCCCTCATCGAGGCCGCACTCCTGGGCGGGCGGGGCAACCACACCTCGCCCCCCACCACCACCACCGTCGCGGGCACGGGGCACTCGGCCCGCCCGGCGGACGCTGGGCGGGAAGCGTCCGTCGCGGATGCGGCCGTCGACGCCTTGCGCTGCGTGGCGGCCTCCCTGGCCTGGCCCCACTACTCCCAGGCCCTGGGCCGGGCGTTGCGGCTGGTCGCGCGTGTGGCCCCGCCCGCCCGCCCGCGCGGCGCGGCCGCGGCAGCCGGGGCCGGCTCGTTCTCCCAGACCGGCCCCCGGGGCGGGGACGCCGCCACCAAGGCCGCCGTCCGGGCGGTCTGCGCCGTCGTCGACGCCTTCCACTTTGACCTGCCGGCCGGCCTGGCGGGAGCGACCGCGGCGGAACTGGCGGCCGCGGCGGATGAGGAGGACGCCGCGCGCGAGGCGGCGGCCGCGGCGGCCGGCGCTGCCGACGCGGAGCGCGAGGCCGCGGCCGCGGCCCAGCTGGAGGATGGGGGCGTGACCGGGAGCGTTCCCGTCCCTGGCGAGCCTGCTCCACGCGAAGAGTCGGACAGCGGGGATGAGGACGCGGCCGCCGCCGCGGCCGAAGCACGCGCCGCCCTCAAAAACCAGGCCGCCGCAGCCCACCACGCGCTCGTGTCCCGCGCCCTGCCCGCCCTCCAGGCCCAGCTCGTCGTCGACGGCGCCGTTCGCGCGCCCGTCGGCCTGGCCATCGCCAAGGTGTGCCGCCTCCTGCCCGCCGGCGACGTGCGGGTGGCCTTGCCCCGGGCCATGCAGTCCGTGGCGGGCCTGCTGCGCTCCCGCCTGCAGCACGTGCGGGACTCTGCGCGCACTGCCCTGGTCGCCATGGTGGCCGCCCTCGGCCCGCCCTACCTGCCCTTTGCCCTGTCCGTCCTGGGGTCGGCCTTGCCGCCCAAGGGCGTGTTTGGCCATGTCTCGGCCTACACGGCGCACGCCATGCTGGCCGCGCTGGCCGCGGACGGCGGCAAGCGGGCGGCAGAGGGAGGAGGAAAAGGCGGTGCGGAGGAGGATGGGTGCACCACCACCACCACCACCGCCGCCACCCTCATCATTCAGCCCACCATCTCGCCTCCGCCCTACCCGCCGGGTGCCCTGGACTCCGCCCTAGACCGCGCCCTGCCCATCATCGAGCGGGACTGGTTTGGCGAGGGCGCGGAGGAGAAGGAGGCGGCCGGCTTTGCGACGGGCGTGCGCGAGGCGCGCCGGGCGACCGCGCCTGCGGCGGTCGAGCTGCTGGCCGCGGGCGTCGACTTCCGGGCCCGCTTTGCCGCGGTGCTGGAGCCCGCCCTGATTCGGGCCCCCGCTGCCCTGGGATCGTCGCGGCTTGCCAGCCGGGTGTCGGCCTGGCTGGACGCGGCGGCCCGGGGCGCGGGCGCCAACGCGTCCGCGTCCCCGACCGACCGCCTGGCCTGGGTGTGGGGTGCCCTGGGGGCGGGCGTGGAGGCGGACGAGGCCGCCCGGGCCGCCGCCCGGGCGGACGCGGTGGCGGCCACGCCCGAGGCGGGGCCGGCCCGCCTGCGCGTGGCGCTGACGGCCAAGCCAGGGCCGGGCACGGCGACGGAGGCCGGCGCGGCGGCCGACGCGGCGGCCGCGGCCGCGCGCGCGGCCCACCTCCTCGCCGAGGCCGCCCTCGCCTGCCTGCGCCGGGAGATCCGGGCCGGGACGGCGCCGCCCGATGCCCTGAGCGGGCTGCTGCCCCTCCTGGTGCGTGCCATGCGGTGCCGCCACGACAGGGTCGCCCAGGGCGCCCTGCGGTGCGTGGCCGCGGCGGTGCGGGCGGCGTCGGTCGGCGGGGGCGCAGGGCCCCTCCCCGGTCTGCCCGGGTCCGCCCCCGCCGCCGCGGCCGCTGCGTCGGCCCTGCTCCGCCGGGCGGCCGACCCGTCCTCGCCCGCCGCCCAGGGCGCCCTGTCCCTGATGGCCGCCCTCCTGCGGTCGGCGTCGTTTGACCCGCCGCCCACCCAGCTGCGGGCCGCGCTGACGCTCGCCTTCTCAGGCGCGGCGTCCTCCACCGGCGTCCCGCCGCCCGCGGCAGCCATCGACTTTTTCCGCGCCGTCGTCTCCCGGTGCGCCGGGCGGGCCCCCCCCGGTGCCCGCCCCGTCGAACCGCCCCCCGCCCTGTACGACGCAGCCGACCTGCTTCAGGGCGTGGCCGTGACGTCCCCCGGCGCGGCCGACCGGGCGGCTGCCCGGGGCGCCCTGCTGGCTTTCCTGCTTGACTGCCCGCTGGGGCCGCGCCGCCTGGGCGGCCATGTTGAGCGGGCGCTGGCCAACCTGGAGTACGAGCACGCGGATGGGCGGGCGGCGGCGGCCCGCCTGGTGCGGTCCATGGCGGAGGCCTTCCCGCCCGAGCTGCGGGCCGAGTGGGCGCCGGGCATGTTTTTGCCCCTCGCCGCCCGTCTGGTGGCGGAGGGCGAGCCCGGGCCCCGGGCCGCGGCCGCGGGTGCTTTGGCCGCCGTCGTCAAGGGCTCCCCCCCTCCCATCGCGGACCGCCTGGCCGGCTTTGCGGCCGCCTGGATGGGCGGCGGAGGCAAGGCCGCCGCCCTCAACCCAGCGCGCGCGCGCGCGGGCGCGGCCGCGCTCGCCATCCAAGTCCGGACGGAGGGCGCCCGGGCGGCCCGGCATGCGGGCGTTGCCTTACCACCTGTCCTCGCCCTGTTGGAGGCGGCTGTGGAGGGGCAGGAGGAGGGCGGGGCGGGGCGGGGCGATCCCGGGTGGGAGGCGGCGTACGCGGCGCTGTCTCTGCTGGAAGCCTTTGCCGAAGCGGCGCCCGCCGCGCTCGCCTGGGGCGGGGGCGACGGCGACGGCGCCGCCTCCCCACCCCGCCGGGCCTGGCTCGCGGCCGCCCGCCTCGCCCTGTACCCGCACGCCTGGGTGCGCCGGGCGTCGGCCCGCCTGGTCGGCCGGGCCCTGGGTGACCCGGCCGCCGGGCCCGGCCTCCTGGCCTGCCCTGGCGGGGCGGTCGGCGGCCGGGCCGCGGCTGGCCTGCCCGCCTGCCGTGTCCTCGCCCGGGCCGCCCTGACCGCCGCCCAGGACCCCTCCGCCGCGGGCGATGAAGGCCTGCTCTCCCAGGCCTGTAAGAACGCGGTCTTCTTGGCGGAGGCCTTGTACGTGCTGGACAGGGAGGCCGGGCTGGTGCCGGCGAGCGTGTGTGGTGCGGGTGGTGGCGGGGGTGAGGCGGCCGACGCAGCGGCTACTACCGCTGCTGCTGCTTTTTCGGACGATGACGAAGACGCCGCCACCGCCGCCACGCCTTCCAACCGCACCGGCCTCACCCTGCTCGGCCTGTGCCGGGCAGCCGCCCGCCTGGCGGACGGGCGCCCCTGCGGCGGCCGCGGGGCGCCCTCGTCCGCCGACCCGGAAGCCCTTGCCCAACGCCTGGCCGGGTTGCGCCTGGTCGCGGCCCTGCCCGCCCGCCTGGGCCCGGCCGCCATCGCGCCCTACCTCCCCACCCTCCTCACCCCGGCCTTCCGCATCACGGAGGGCGGGGCGCCGGCGCCGGAGGAGGCCAAGGCGCTGACGGCGGAGGTCCTGGACGCGGTGCGGAGCGCAGCGGGCGCGGGCCCCGCCCTGGCCGGCTACAACGCCGCCCGGGCGGCCGTCCTGGCGGCCCGGTCCGCCCGGCGCACAGCCAAGGCGGTGCATGCCCTGGTCTCGCCTGAGGCGGCTGCCCAGGACCGGATCCGGAAGCAGCAGCGCCGGGCGGTGGGGCGCAAGAGGCAGATGGAGGAGGTGGGAAGACGGCGGGCAGCGGGCCTGCCGGTCGCCAAGAACCGGCGAGCGAGCCGCAGGGAGGAGTAGATTTTGCTGTACTCGTGTATGGTGCGTGCATCACATGTGAACGGCGAGAGAGAGAGGAAGCAGAAAGAAGTGCGTGTAGTTTTCAAAAATCATCATCACCCCCTCCGACCACCAGCGTCCAGGGCGCCCGCCCCGTTTCCGCCTCCTCAAACCGCTCCCAGAAAGACGACCACTCGGCATTGTCATCACTCTCCCCAACGGCCACCGCCCGGCGGCCCCCTAAATCCGCCCGGAAGGCAGCTAGCAGGGCGGCCGGGGTGGTCGCGCCCGCCACCGCGCGCGAGCCGGGCGCGAGCTGCAGGTCCAGTTCCGGGATAGAGAGCGCGGCGTCCGGGTGGAGCGGCGGTAAGGGGGCGGCCGCGTCCTCAGCGCTGGCGATGACCAGGCGAAAGGGCGTGGTAGCAGTGGAAGCCGCGCCGCCATCGCTCTCCCACGCGTCCACGCCGCCCTTCCAGCCGCATGCCGAACACGAGTCCGCTGCGACCAGGAGCAGGGCGGTGTCACTTTTGGAGCTGAAAGAAGAAATACGCGTGCTCGCCGTCGCCGACCCGCAGGAGGGGCAGGTGCCGCCATCAAATACGACGACCGGCGAGCTGTCGCTGCTGAAAGAGGAAAGGGAAGACAGAGGGGAGACGTCAATAGAAAGTGTCTTTCGTCGGATACAACAACGGAAGAACTCTCCCCATCTCCAAAAAAAAAACTTACCGGCCCAGCCGCGCCTTCAGCCGCGCCTTCAACGCCTCCATCCGGCCCGTGCGGGTGTCTTCTTCATCCTCGCCGCCATCTCCTTCACCCCGCTCTGCAAGCGCCTTCCGCACCGCAGCCTTCCGCCGGGCCCGCTCCGCGCGGTCGCCATCCCGGGCGGCGGCCAGGCGGGCCGCGCGAGCGCGGCGGCGCACCAGGCGCCCGTCACCACGCCCGGCCGCCATTGCGGCCGCCACGTCGGCCGGCGGTGGGCTGGCACGATCCGCAGTGCCACCGCTGACCTCCGCGCCCCAGAGACCGTACTGCCCCGAAACCTTGGCCGGGCGGAGCAGGCGCGGGGCGGACGTGCAGGCCGCACAGCAGCACCCCGCGTGCTTGCCCGCACAGGCACGGCACGCGAGGAAGAGCCTGTTGCAATCGATGTTGGCGCAGTTGAGGTGGGGCAGGGCCGCGTCGGCGGCCCCACAGACCGCGCAGGGCATGGCCGCGGCGAGAGGGGGCGCCGAGGAGCCCTCCCCGCCATCCTCCGTCAGGCCGCTCCGGCCGTCCGGGCTGACGGCCAGTCGGGCGTCAAAGACAAAGAGCGACCCGTCCCACCCGGCCCCTCCCCGCTCCCGAAAGTAGCCGTGCACGCCGCCCTCCAGCGTGTACAGGTTAGTGAATCCCTGGGCGGTCAGGTGGGCGGAGTAGACGTCGCACCGGATGCCGCCCGTGCAGTACATCAGGACGGGCGCGTCCCGCGGGGCGGCGGCCAGGTGGGCCGGGATGGGCAGGGGCGGCGGCGGCGGCGAGGCCTCATCATCATCGCCCTCACTGTCGCCGCCGGGCGCCGGCCGGGGGGACACGTCCGTCGGGGTCTCATTGAAATTGTCTTCCAGGGGGCGGGCCGCCCCCTGGAAGTGGCCGGCATCCCATTCATACCCGTTGCGCACGTCCAGGAGGATCGGCGGGGTGGAGAGGGAGGGCGAGGTTGATGGAGGACCCTCCTCGCCTCCTTTTTTGATCCCCAGCATCGCCGCCCACTCGTCCGGCTTCAGAGGCTTGGCACGCGCGGCCGGGTCGGTCAGGGGCAGCCGCCCACAGCCGCCGGCCAGGGAGATCAGGTCGGCCTTCAGCTTCAGGCGCAGGCGCGGGAAGAGGTGGCCCCCGCCCGGCGCGGCCTCGGCCGACGGCCTGATCTGGCCAAACCCGGGCGTCTCGCTCCTCACCCAGGCCACGTACGCGTCTGCATCGCCGGCTGGACCGGAGAACTGGGCGTTGATGCCTTGAGGGGTGATATAGATGCGGCCGGCGATGTCCAGGGTGTCCAGGGCGCGGGCGTGGGCGGCGTGAAGCTGGGAAGAGAGAGAGAGAGAGGGAGGGGTTGTGCGGTGAGAAAGCGGCAGCCCGCCCGCCCGGGTGTCCGCCGCCTGCTCTCTCTCTCCCTCGCTCTCTCTCTCCATTTCATCTTACCTTCCCAGGATCCACCACGTCCACCAGGTGGTAGAAATTGACGACCACAAACGTGGCCGGGTCGGTGATGCCGGCGGCGGCGGCGGGGCCGAGGGCGGAAGGAGTAGCCGCGCCGGCAGCAGCGGCAGCGCTGGCCGCCGGCGCATGTGGGGCCGTGGAGGCGGGGCGGCCGGCCAGCGGCATCCTCCCGACGCCCGGCCAGGCAGATGCTAGCCCTGGCTGGCCCTGGCCAGCCCGCCGCAAGCTTCCGCCCGCCCACCCACTCCGGCCGCGGCGCACTAGGGGCGAGGCTGGCAGTGCCACGCTGGTCGCGGCACTCCCACCCGCCTGGCCGCCCGACAGGCGGCGGGCCACGACCAGCAGCATGAGGGTCCTGGTGCGCTGGATGGTGGCAGACAGGAAAGCCTGTGTGTGTGTCTGTGTGTGTGCTGTCGCGCACAGGAGGCTCCGCCCCGCGCACACAGCGCGCCCGGTGCAAACAAAAGTATGGAGGCCAAAAAAAAAAGGGGGCAACTCTCTCCACACTTTCATTCAACAATGAGCGCCTGCTGCTCCCCAGCAGCATGGGCGGACCCGCCCCCTCCATCCCCCGCCGAGCTGGCCGTCCTTGAGTCCTTGCTGGGCGGGGCGGCCCCGGCGGCGGCGGTGGTGGAGGCGCTGGGCTTGGAGGCCGCGCTTCGGAGGTGCGTTTGGTGTGTGTGATGCGAGTCAGAGAAAGGGTGCCCTGTGCTTGGCGCATGGGGAGGGCCGTTGGGGGCACGCACGCCTGGAGGATGTTAGCGGACCGCCAAGGCTGTTTGCATGCGTGGTGAAGGCGCCTAACCCCTCAACACACCCGCGGGTGGTGCGCTCCCCAAGAAGAGAGGTGTACCGGCGCCTTTTTGTCGCCTGCGGACCCTGCGGGTCACTTCTGGCGCGCATGGGTGGCCCGCCTTGCGCGGGCTCGGCCATTCCTCAGCCACGCGCTGGCCTCCCTCGCGAAAGTAACTTGGCTTCCTTTCTGGTGTGGCCGGAACCTGGGGGGGCCGTGTACCCTCTGGCGGGCATATTTTTGCAGCGCACACACACAGACCCGCCGGGGGCCGCCCCCCACCGCGTCGCGTCGCATCGCACCACTTTCCTATCAGCCTCCCACATATCCCTCCCCCTTCCTCACCCCACTCACGCAGCGTCCTCGGCAGCGCGGCCGCCCCCGTCACCGAGGCCGTCACCGCCGCCAGCCGGGCTGCGGCCGCCGCTGAGAAAGGCAATGCGGCCGCCGCTAAGAAAGGCAAGGGCAAAGCCAAGGCCGTGGACGCGGCCGAGGCGGCGGCGCCTGGAGCGGCCGCCGCGGCCGCCGCCTCGGCGGGCGGTGGCTGGTGGGTCGTCGGCCCTAGCCCGGCCCTCGCCAACCCCGTCCCGGCCCGCCCGTCCGCGCCGCTGGCTGCCACGGCCGCCCACTCGCCCACTGCCTTGGCCGCCTTGCTGGCCGCCCTGGTCGCCCTGGCGTGCGGCGCCTTCGTGGCCGACCGCTTTCTCTGCCTCTCCTCAACCACCCTTGCCGCCGCCACGCCCGCCGCCCTCGCGACCTGCGCCGCGTCCGACGCCCTGGCGCTCCTGGCCCCGCTGGTGGCTGTGGCCGCCCGGTGGCGCCCTGTCCGCGGCGGGGTGGAGACGGCGCCCCGCCCGCCCAAGGCCGCGGCGGTCGCTGCCTGTGGGCGCGCGGCCGCGGCCGGCTGGCTCGCCCTCGCGGGCGGGCGGGCGGGCCGCCTGGCGACCCGCCCCCGGGCCGGGCCGCACCTGTTGGCGGCCCTGTTGTCTGCGGCTGCCCCGGCGAGCGCTTCCGCCCTGCCGGCAGGCGCGGGCGCCCTGGGCGCGGCGCTCGCTTGGAGCGCGCTCGCTCATTCGATGCCACCCCCTGCCTGGGCGGACGCCCCGCACCTCCCGGGCCGCGCGCAGGCCGCCGTCGCGGCTCTGTCCGCGTCCGGCGCGGCATCCCAGCTGTTGGGGGCGGCCTTTGTGGCCTGGACGGGCGCGGCACGGTGACCGACTGAAAGCGTCGCGCGGGCGGTGTCTTTTCTGAATCAGCTTACTCCTAAATGAATCTCCCCCCCCCCCAGTCCCCCCTTTTTTTTTATCCATCTCCCCTTTTTTTGATCCCATCCCCCCTCTCTCTCCACACCTGCCATGCCCGTGCCTGCGCGCACCGCGAGCGTACCAGTGCGTCGGAGAGAGAGGCCCGCGGCGCCCCTCTCTTTCCATCCTTTTTTTGAACGGCCCCCGTGGGCTTCGTGGCTTCCTTATAACCCAAGACCCTGAATTTTCTCTTTATTACTGAATCTTGGTCTCTGTGTTTCTCGCGCGGGCGCGGTGGGGAAAGGGGAGAAAAAAGTACAAACCCTGCACATTCACGCGTGCGTGTGTGTGTTTGTGTCTCTCCCCCTCCTGCGGCCACCGCGCGTGTGAAGAAAAATGCACAAATTATTTTGTCGGGTCTGACCTCGGAAGACGTTTCACACACAACACACTTCCGTCCGGCCCTCTATCCGCGCGCGACCCCAGGACCCTTTGGGGGGCTCGGTCTCCGCGAGGGCCAGGAAATCGAGCTCACGCGCCAGGGCCCGGGGGAGCCCCGGCAAACGCCAGCCGCCCGCCCAGCGCGGAGGGCGAAAGCCACAAAATTGGTCGAAATGTCTGCCGCCGTTGCCGCCGGCTCCGTCCTCATCGTGGTCGCCGCCCTGCTGGCGGCGTCCGTGCTCAGTCCCCCCATCGCTCGGGCCCTGCGCCTGCCCACCTCCAAGCTGGTACGGGTGACGAACGGGCGGAAAGCAGGGAACGGTGACCCAGACGGCGACGGCGCCCACCCCGCCCCACCGCCACCGCTGCCCGGCTGGTTTGCCTTCTCCATCCTCAACCCGGCCCACCCCGTCGCCAGGGCCTGGTCTCGCTCGCCCCGCCCCTCGCGCGCGGTCCTGACCTGGCGCCTGGTCGGCATCGCACTCGCGGTCGCCTCCCTGGCCGTCAATGCCAGCACGGGCGGCGGTTTCGGGGCGGACGGCTGGTGGGCGGCCTTCTTCACAAACTGGACGTTTGTGCTGATGCTGGCCGCCACCCTGCTGGCCGCCTGGGTGTCCGGGCGGGCCGTCACGGCGGACAGGAGGCGTGGAAAACCGGCTGAAAGCAGCCTGAAACCTGCTGCTCCCCTTCCCTGGCGCCTGGACCAGAGGGCGCACGTCCTCCTCATGGCCGCCCTGGCTCCGGCCGCCCTCTTCGTGACCATCTTCTATTGGTCTGCCCTCTTCCCGGCCGACTCCAAGGCCCGCGGCGGCGCCCCACCCCACCCGGACGCGGTCATGAAGCACGGCGTCAACGCGGTGTGGGCGCTGGTCGACACGATCCTGGCCCGGACGCCCGGCGCGAGCCCGCACTTCCCGGTCCTGGCTGCCTACGCGGGCACGTACCTCATCTTCCTGTTCTCATTCCACGCGGGCGCGGGCGTGTGGGTGTACCGGGTGTTCGACTGGGGCCGCGGGCCGGCCACCCTGGGCGTGTATGCGGCCCTGCCGTGCCTGCTGGCCGTGTGCGCGCTGGCCCTGTACGGGTTGGCAGCCGGGCGGGAGGCCGGGCGGCGGCGGCTGGAGCGGAAATGGGGTGGGGGGGGAGGGGGAGGGGGGGCGGCTCCGCCGCCGCCAGCAGCAGCAGCAGCAGCAGCAGCAGCAGTAGGGAACGACAGCGGCGGCGCGGGCGCCGTGTGATGAGTTTGTTCGAGCAGCAAAACGTACACGGAGGAGGAAACAACAACAACCTCACCCATCAACCCGCCTTTTCGTCCTCCGCCGCCGCCGCCTCCCCCCCTTCCTCAATCACTTCACACTCCCCGCCCGCCGCGTTGGTCGCCGCGTTTGCCTTCAAGAAATCGATGCCGTACTCCTCATCCTCCTCGGCCGAGCGCTCATAGTCGACGCAAGAAAGGGCGGCATCGGCGGCCGGGTCGGCCTCGTCCGGCCCCAACCCGGGCGGTCCGGAAATGAAGGAGTTGGCGAGCGGGTCGGACATGACGAGCGTCCAGGGCCGGTCGCCGGACGCGCAGGCTTCCAGGCCCTCATAAAATGTCTTCCAGGCCAGAGCGGACGGGTCCAGCCCGCCCGCCGCGTCGCCCAGCTGGAAGGTCTGGGTCGATTGCAACGAGTCCCGCACCGCCAGGGCCAGGCCCTCCACCGTCGTGATCAGCCCGCCCAGCGACCCCGTGCTGACCTCCAGGTCCAGTTCGGGGATGGCCACCCGGGCCGTCTCCGCTTTGATGACGTCCCGCCGCAGGTCGCCCGGGGTGGCCACCCTCAGCTCCAGCCGCCTCCCCTTTTCGGGCACGCCGCCCCCGCCCTTCACCTCCGCGTTCTTGTACCCGCACGCATCGCACGCGTCCGCCATCAGGATGACGTCCTTGAAGAAGGGGATGGTCGTCTGGTACACCCGGGTCTCCGTGACGCCCCCGCACGCGCCGCAGTGGCCGGGGAAGACGAGGACCTCCTCCGGCGCGGCGTACCGCGACAGCAGGGCCTCGGCGGCCGGCCCGTTCAGGCGGGCGAAGGCCTTGTGGGCGGCCACCGCGCCCAGGGGGGCGTGGCCGTGGTGGGGGTCGTCGGGCGAGATCTCGGGGAGGTGGGTGGAGGGGCCGGTGGTGGGAGCCTGGAGGGGGGTGGGGGGAGTGAATGTGATGTGAAGTGCCCTCAGCATGTCGCGCGCGCGCTGCCCCAACCCCCCCGGCGCTCACGTCGCATCGCGCTCTGTCCATCCATCCTTTCTCTCCCCGTCACTACCGCTCACCTCTCCCGGCTTGAGCCCGCATGCCGCCGCCTGTTCGGGCGTGCGCTCGTAGTAGGACACGCTGACGAGCGGGTCGGAGGGCCCCGCCGACTCCACGCCGGAGTTGCCGGCCGGGTCGTCCAAGACAAGCGTGAACGCACGTTCCCCCCTGGCTGCAGCATCCAGTTTCCCTAGGAACACATCGATCGCTGCCCCGGCCTCCGGGTGCGCGGCCCGCCGCTCCGGCTGGAGCACCCGCAGCTTGTCGGCGGCCTCGGACAGCAGGCCCTCCACCGTCGTGATGCAGCCCTTTTGCGTGCCCGCCGGGATCTCAAACTCCAGTTCAGGGATGGCCGCGGCCGCGGTCTCCGCCTTCACGAGCTGGCGGGACAGGATGCCGGGGGACCCCGCCGGGATGGTCAGGGTGGTCTTGGTGCCGCGCTCGCCGAAGGCGCCCGTGAAGGAGATCTCGTTGTTGCTGGGGGTGTCGAGAGAGAGAGAGAGAGAGAGAGAGAGAGAGAGAGAGAGAGAGAGAGAGAGAGAGAGAGAGAGAGAGAGAGAGAGAGAGAGAGAGAGAGAGAGAGAAAGAGAGAGAGAGAGAGAGAGAGAGAGAGAGCGAGCGTGTGCGTGAGTGGCAGACTGGGAGAAGAGGACGGTGTTGGGTCGGTGCTGCGCTGCGTATGGTCCCCGCTTCTCTCTGTCACCCATTCTCAATCTTCTCTCACCGGTTCCCACAGTGCGGGCATTCAAAGGAGCAGACCATGACCTCCCGGAAGTGCGGGATCTTGGTCATCAGCATGCGGGTCTCGCCCTGTTGGCGGGGGTCCAAGTAGGGACGTGATGTGTGTGTCGATGATTGAGGTGAGAAGAAAAGGTTGCGCACTCGGCTGGCCGCTCGCACTCCCTTCTGCGCCGCGCGCCCGCCTCTCACACCCCGTCCTCCTCCTCTCCTCCACGGCACGCCCCCCATACCCAACTCACATTCTTGAAGCACTCCATGCACAGGGAGGGCAGGGTGAGGACCTCCCCGATCGTGCCCTCGATCACTTCCTGTTGGGCGCCGTCGTCGCCGGCGCAATCGGCATCCGTTGCTTCATCCGCCACGGGCGCGGCCGGTGCGGGCGGGACGGCGGTGGACATATAGAGGGTGATGCGCGTGGGTCACAGAGGAGCTGGATGTAGTTTTAAAGCTCAGGCGGGGCCTCTGGGGGGAATATGGTTGCTTCCGAGAAGGCGAGAGTGACAAAGGCAGAAAGAAGTTCAACCACCTCTGTGCTCCCGTCCATCCGCGTTTTCAATTCACACGCAAGGGTTCCGTTGTTCCCGTTTTCAATTCACGCGCATGGGTTTTGTGCAATCCTCTCTGTTTTGTTTGCACAATCTCATTACCCTCACGCGCACGCACACGACCCCTCCCCTCTAAAATCACTGTCCCAAAATGCACAGGACAGGCTCCTCTTCTCTTCTTCACTGCGGCAGGAAGCGCGAGGCAAAGGCAAACCCGTTGTTCGTCCCGGGAGCGCTCAGGTGTGATTTCAGGTTGGCGATGGGGCCTGTATTGATGGAGGTGGAGGAGGAGGGAGGAGAGTGAGTGATGAGGTCGGGCGTGCTGCGCCCGTTTTGCGTCCTCTCTCTCTCTCTCTCTCTCGACAAACGCACCCGCCCCCGTCGCGATCGCCTGCACGAAGAAGCCCAGCATCGCAAACATGGCCAGCCGCCCATTCTTGATCTCCTTGACCTTCAGCTCGGCCAGGGTGTCCGGGTCGTCGGCCAGGCCGAGCGGGTCGAAGGGCCCGCCCGGGTACAGGGCGTCGCCAGACACGTCGTCGTCCTCGATGCCCGCGCCCCGGCCGGCAAAGCGGAAGCCCTCGATGGGCCCCATCAGCAGGACCTGGACGATGACGGTGGCAATGATGGATTTAGCGTTGATGAGGCCCGGGATCCCCAGGTACTGAGTACCCTGGGGCTCGAAGATGACGGCGCCCGCGTTGTACCTAAATGAAAAGAGAGAGAGAAAAAGGTGAGGCGACTACGGATGGAAAGAAAAAGAAAGAAAGAAAGAAAAAACACTCCCGTCCTTTCCACTCACCATTCCACGTGCTTCGTCCCGTCCAGGGCCTCCGGGACCAGGCAGCCCAGAGCACCCAGCATGGCCCACCGGGCGTGGATGACCTCGATCTCCCGGTACCGGGCAAAGGTGGCCGGGTCGGCGGACAGGCCGGCGGTGTCCCAGCCGTAGTCCCCCGGGAACTCGCCAGTCAGGTAGGCCGGCGGCGCGGTGAAGGGGCCCAGGAATTTGGGGCGGTCCGCGCCGTACCAGGAGATCTTTGTGCCCCGGACGCCGGTGGACTTGCGGGCGGACCGGGTGGCGGTCTTGGATGCCTTCTTGGCGGCGGCGATGGTCAGCTGAGGGGGATGGGGATGGAGGATGGGATGAGGGAGAGAGGTTGAGCCATGCGCGAAAGGGTCGGGTCTTCTGGAAATGATCTTCCGTCATCCACCGCAGGGGGCGAGCCCGAGCTCGCTGGCCGGCTGATTTCCAACGCAGCGCATGCGGAGACTCTAGCATCATACAGAGAGATGGCAGGGAGGAGGCGGTGCGACCAGCGCGCGTCGCCCGCGAGGGATAGAGAGGGAGGGCAAAAAGAGGGGAGATGCGCAACCCTTTTTTTTTGCTGCTCGCCTCTCTCCCCCGCGCGTGCCCACGATAAACCCCCATTTTTAATTCCGCACTCGCGCGGGGCGTCGCCTTTCCAATATCACGGCTTCTCGCACCTGACCGCGGGAGGCGAGGACGGTCTGCATGGTGAGGATTGAGCGATGAAAACGACGGGGAGACGAGAAAAGGGACGGGGAGTGTGAACGAATGGACCTTGATTCATTGATCCATTCTTTGCTCACACACGCCCGCCTGGGGAGATAGACAATTCCCCCCCGCCTGCCGCGATGAGGGGCTCACGTCGTCGACTTTCACACACTTTCCTCTTCTAATCCCCATCACTGTCCTCATCGCTCCGGTCCGCCCCCTCCACGGGCGGCGGGCCCTCCCCGTCCACGCCGCCGCCCTCGCCCTCATCCACCTCCATTTCGCGGGCCCCGCTCCGCCCGCGCCCGCCCCGGGCCGGGGCGCCGCCCAGCAAGGAGGACCGGCCTTTGCCCCGCCCCCCACTGGGCAGGTCGCCCAGGTCGGCTTTGAAGGAGGTGGTGGCGTCGTCGCCGCCGTCGCCGCCTGGAGACGTCGCGCCCTCTCCTTCCTCCTCACCCTCCTTCCCACCACCGCCCAGGGCCGCCGCGTTTTCGCGGGCCCGCTCGCTCGCCGCCGCCAGCTCGTCGTCCAGGTAAGGGTAAACGAAATCGTTGGCGGAGGCGGTGGGGGCCAGGCCGGGCGGGGCGCCGTCCACGGGAAAAGCTGCCGCCCGCTGCTCCACCGCCTCGGCGCCCGCCCAGGCGGCGGCGGACGCGGAGGCGACCTCCTTGTCGGTGTGCGGGCGGGCGGGGGCCTCGCCGTACGAAAAAGGCCGGGGTGGGGGCGGCTCCTGGCCGCCCGGCCCCCGCACCAGGCGCCTGAAAAAGCCGCGCCGCGCGCCCGTCGCTTTCTCCGCCGCGCGCGCGCCCGCGGCCGCCAGGGCCGCCCGGTCCGCCCTGGCGACCGGCAGCGACGGGGCACCGCCCTTGCCACCACCCTCCAGCGTCCGCCCCCACGTCTCCCCGGCAAGGCCCTGCTCATCCATGAAGGCCCCCGGCTGGATGGGCGCCAGGTCGCCCGCCAGGGTGGCCGCCCGCACAGCCGGGCTCATGCCCGCCGCCGGCAGCAGGCGCCCCGTGGCGGGCGTGTGGCGCCGCACCATGGGCGACCCCCGGCAGGCGCCGCACCGGACGGTGCCCGCCAGGGGGGGGAACGTCACCGGCAGCACCTGCCGCCCCAGCAGCGCCTGGTGGATGTTTTCTCGGAAGGCGTCCGCGGCGTCCGCGTTGTACGGGATGCCCGCCTTGTCCAGGGCGATGTCGTGGTCGAAGTCGAAGTCGTAGGGCGCGGGCGGGCCACAGTGCTGGCACCGGTAGGCGTCGCGGGGCCCCCGGGAGACCAGGGCGAGGGCGCGCGCGGACGCGTCGCCCGGCCTGGAGCGCTGCGTCGCGCTCCCATCGCAGTGCGGGCAGGTGAGGCGGCCGGAGCCGGCGCAGGCGGCGCAGGCGTCGGTGAACAGGTCATCGTAGGCGTCCTTGACGGTGGAGGCCAGGATGGAGGCGGCGGTGGACTGCAGGAATGGGGTGGACAGGGGGCGGAGGAGCTCAGAAAAAAAAGGGGATGGAGGGTGGGGTGGGGTGGGCCAGCCGCCGCCGGGGACGGACCGACGGCGCAAGAGAGCTGGGGCATGTCCTCCCCCCTTCCTCTTTCCTCCTCCACAAACAAACGCACCACGGCGAACATGCCCGTCACGACCCAGACCAGGACGGGCGCGGTCTGGAGCCAGACGGGAGGCATGGTCGAGGGTGTGTGGGGCGTGTTGATATGGAGAGACGGTGAAATTGAGCGCGGCGCGTGAAGAGGCGAACCCGCTGTTGCTGTGTGGGTTGCGAGAGCAATGCGCGCGACTGGCCAAGGGATGGAGCGCCCTCTCAGCTGCTCAAACGCCAGGGACGCGGCGTGTAAAAAAAGGGGGGGCCGTGCCCGTGAAAGAAGAGAGGGAGAGAGGGAAGGCCGGCGGGCCAGCAAGGCTGATATGCACATTTTTCTTTCTTCGGAATTTCTTTCATCACAAAAAACGCACACACCGGGGGGGGGGGGGGGGGGGGGGGTCACGATTTTTTTTTAAGAAAAAAACAATAAACGCAAAAAATAAAAAAAAAAAATGGGGGGTGGGTTTTT
>Ga0315287_10002205_pt1 | contig 18291 bp, 15 predicted proteins | sample YL17G11_0_MG_FD_205037 | JGI IMG/M metagenome (GOLD analysis project Ga0315287, IMG submission 205037) | Sediment microbial communities from Yellowstone Lake, YNP, Wyoming, USA - YL17G11_0 | ecosystem: Environmental > Aquatic > Freshwater > Lake > Sediment | place: USA: Wyoming | collected...
CATCGCCCTCGGAAAGGAGGGTTGTTCCATTGAGACTTCCGTCCAGGGACACAGAAACCAGTTCTGTCCTGACCACTTTTTCCTCCTGAACAGTCTTCTTTACAAAGGCGATGGAATCATTATCCTCCCAGGCTGGATTCTCTCCCCTGCCAGGAGATTCGAGACCTTTTCCCGCAACATCGTAGCAGACGACTTCCCCATCCACGGCAGAGGCAAGGATCTTCCCGCCGGATGGGGAAAATTTCGGGTTCCAATAAGCCTTGTTGCCATTGGTCAGTATTTTGCGAGTTCCAGATGAAAGGTTCAGCACAACGATCTGATGATCCGGATCATTATACGCAACTTTGCTCCCATCCGGAGAGACAGACAGGAGGTTCACATGATGCCCCAGATCGAAGGTTTTTGCGATATTGAAATTCGAATCGAGAATATGGAGTTCATGGTCCAGGGTGAAGGCAATCAAGCCGTTTTGGGACACAGCAGGCGTTCCGGCCTCTTTCGCGCCGCTTGAAAGATTTTTATTCTCTCCTTTGGCAATATCATAGAGCATGGGGGTGTGCAGAGACTGCCCCAGCCCAAGACTTACGGTCTTGTAGCAAACATATTTATTGCCTGGAGAGATGGAGGCATAATACCCGGCATTCGGGGCAAGGGTTACAATCACGCTCTTGCCGGTTTCCATACTCATTAAAACAAGACCGTCATGGTGCGGGTCAGTGAGAAGGGCCAGGGATCCATCCTCAGAGATGGAAACAGGCACAGGTTCTTCGGCAAATGCCCCTGTGAGAAAAATACAGAGGACAAGGAGAAGCATCTGATATTTCATGTTTTTAATTGGATTCCTTTATTCTGGTACAACTGAAAATCAGAGAATCGCTACCATACTCTTTTTCTGAAAGGGAAGCTTAATTTTCCGGATCCTCTCGCGAATTCGGGAGATGGGTCTATCAATTTATTCATGTATCAAATTGGGGGGGCTTTGATTGAGGAGCATGGCGAGGATATTTTGCGCTGCCATGAGGGACATTTTGCCGCGGATTTCGAGCGTGGCGCTGCCGATGTGGGGAAGAAGAACAACATTCTCAAGATGAAAGAGATCCGGATGGATCGCGGGTTCTTTTTCATACACATCAAGTCCTGCTGCGTGGATTGTGCCGTTTTTCAGGGCGCGCGCGAGAGCCTCTTCATCCAAAACCGCGCCGCGGGAGGTATTCACGAGAATCGCATCCCGTTTCATCAGGCTGAACTCCCGCTCCCCGATCAAGCGGCGCGTCTCGGGCGTAAGGGGCGTGTGGATGGAGATAAAATCGGATCTGGTGAGGAGTTCATCAAGAGAAACCTTTTCCGCATTCAGTTCGGTCTCAAGGATTTCATTTCGTTTCACATCCGCGTACAGGACTTTCATTTTGAATCCCTTTGACATGAGGGCCATGGCTGTTCCGATGCGGCCTGCGCCGATAATGCCAAGCGTTTTGCCGCTCACATCCATTCCCAGGAAAAGGAGGGGCTTCCAGGAGGTAAATTTTCCTGCGCGGCAAAACCGATCCGCCTCAGAGGTTCGGCGCGAGGCTGCAAAAAGAAGCGCCCAGGCAAGCTCCGCAGTGGTTTGTGTGAGAATGCCAGGGGTGTTTGTCACCAGAATCCCTTTTTCCGCAGCATATCTGACGTCAATATTGTCATACCCCACCGCCAGATTGGCAAATCCCCTGACTCCGCATTCCTTTGCCAGATCAATAACATCCCGATCGATTTTATCCGTGAGAAGGCATAATACAGCCTGGTGCCCGGGGAGATGATCCATCAGTTCTTTTTTCGTCCATATTCTATCTGTAATTTCTCAAAAGGATATCATTGGAATATTTCACAAGCCCGGAGAGGTAATCAGTATATTCACGGGAGAGAAGCGTCGGTTCAGTATCTCCCCATGCAGTTTTTTTCCACACGGAAAAATTTCCCGGCGACCCTCGATACAAATATCCGTCTCTAAGGACAATGATCTGCCGACCCTGGACAATAACCGACGAGGATGCCTTTGAAAAAAGAGATAATCCAAGCCACGGCGTGGGATCGTCATGAAAGCCCAGAAAATCCATAACCGCGGGCGCAACATCGCCTGGGAAACAGTACTTGCTGATCCTCCGGGAGATGTTTTCAGGATAAATAAAAACAAGAGGAACATGCTCCGGGTATTCTCCGATCTCGGAAACTTTTTCCTCGAGATAATCCAGGGCAGAGTATGTTTCCTTTGAGATCTTGGAGCTGTGGTCGCTGAGCAAAACGATGATCGTATTTTTCAGAAGTCCCTTTTGACCCAGGATTTCCATGAAACGACCCACTGCGGAATCCACGAAATGCATGGATGAAAAATAGTTTTTCACAAGCGGCGGTGTGAGATCCTGAAACTCCGGCGGATCCTTTTCCCGCGGGTGAAAGTCAAACGGGGTGTGTGAGGAGATGGTGATGATATAGGAGAAAAACGGCTGACTATGTTCGCCAAGGCGCGCGGCGGAATGCTCGAGGAATGTAAAATCATAGAGCGCCCATGCGCCTTTCTCAGGCTCGGGAAAATCCTCTCTGGAAAAGAAGTCGTCAAATCCGAGTTCCCGGAAAGCAGTCTCGCGGTTATAGAACGTGCCGCGGTTCGCATGCATGGCAGAGGTGTAATATCCATGATTTTTCAGCGCTCGAGGGAGAGAGGTGAATCCGGTCATATCGCAGAATGTGAATGCGGTGTAATGCGCGCCTGCATAATTGGAGGTAATGAGGGAATAATCCGCATCCACTGTGCCTGTATTATGCTGTGCGAAATAGCGATCATAATAGCAATTTTGTTTCACAAGGCGGTTGATATTCGGAATGATCTCGATGCCGTTATGGGAGCGGAACAGGATTGTTGAGTCGAGAGCTTCGATCTGGAGGAGGATCACATTGGCTCCGGGATAAACTGGGGATATGGGATAACCGGTCTCATTCAAGGATTCAGGCAGGGATGGTTTATGAATCGCGATGCCTCGGCTCTGTCCGAGGATTTTATAATGATGATAGATATCGTAAATGGTATAGTAGAGGAAACCGTGGCAATTGATGAAGGAGGAATTGCCCACGCGTTTCACGTGCGCGAAGCTCTGGCGCGAACGGATGTTGAAGGCAATGGATTGAAAAAATTGAAGGAGAAGAGAAAGAATAATGCAGGAGATATAAACAAGGAGCCTGAGGCGCCTCGGGCGATGTTTTCTCACAAGACCCGCGATCCCCAGGATTAGAATCACAATTCCACCCAATAGAAAAAGGATGTCCCCGGGCCGCGCAATCTGTTTGGTCAAAGAATGGATCACAGGAGCCAGGTTCCCTGCGCGGTCAAGGTCAGCCCAGCTTGCAATCGTGCCGAAATAACGGAAATAAAACACAAACGTAAAGAAGAAAAGGGACAGAACGAACGAGAGAAAAGCGAGAAGAAATCTGCCGAACCGGAGAGAGAGGACAAGCCCGGCAACGCCGAACACGAGGAGCGCCAGATTGCCCGTGCGGAAGAGATTCACATAAAGGCGATGATTCCCCGTGACATTTGCCAGGAGATAATTCATCTTCATTGCCAGGCCGAGGAAAAAAATTACAAGGACTATCAGATCCCAGGGGGCATGAAAAAAGAATCGCTCCGTTTTCTCCTTTTGATTCATCCGCTTTTCCGTCTCTTTAAAAAATATATGGGGTATTATCATTGAGACGGGAGTAACGTCAACAGTACAGTTATTTACGAATAAGCCGTTCTTTTTTGACTTTATTGTAGGGTCTGACCCCCTTCCTTCATAAAGAGATTACGATTGGGGGGGTCACAGGAGGTCGAGGGGATCCACGTCTATGATGATTGAAAAACCGCCTTTGAGTTTAAGGGAATGATATTTATCGAGCGTGGCATGCAGGAGGCGCTGCATGGGATGGATGCTCTCACCGCGCAGAAGGAGCCGGTAACGGTATTTGTCGCCAATCCTGCCGATGGGAGAGGAGGCGGGACCCAACACGGAAAGGTCTGTAAGTCTCATCTGGTTTCTGAACACGCGCATGAGGTTAGAGAACCTGGCGATCCGCTCGGATACCATCTTCTGATTTTTCCCTGAGAAAAGCACGGAGATGAGTTTATAGTAAGGCGGGAAACGAAGGGCCTTCCGGTTTTTGAGTTCGCGTTCGGCGAACACGGAATAATTCTGGGACAGGGCGTGCACAATGCTGTAATGGTTGGGGAGATAGGTCTGGATGATGACCTCGCCGGGCTTGTCGCCGCGTCCGGAGCGGCCTGCCACCTGGGTCAAGAGGGCAAAGGTGCGCTCCGCGCTCCGAAAATCGGGGAGGAATAATGAATGATCCGCTGAGATCACGCCCACGAGTGTGACAGGCGCAAGATCGAATCCCTTGGCAAGGATCTGGGTGCCGAAAAGGATGTCCACCTCGCCCCCTGTGATCGCCTTCCATGTCTCGATAAAGGCTTTCCTTGATCCGAGAGAATCGGAATCCATGCGGAGGATGCGGGCAGAGGGAAATTTCGATTGAAGTTCCTCCTCCAGCCTCTGGGTGCCGATCCCCAGAAGGGAAAGCGGCTCATGGCCGCAGTAGGGACAGGCATTTGGAACAGCCTGGGTCTCGCCGCAATAATGACACACCAGGCGCTGGCCCACCTTGTGATAGGTCATGGTCACATCGCAGTGGAGGCAATTCAGTGGCTTATCGCAGGAAAAGCACATGAGGAAATTGGCAAACCCCCTGCGATTTAAAAAGAGTATCACCTGATCGCCCGATTCGAGGTGTTTTTGAATGGCATGCTCGAGTTTATGTGAAAAGATTCCGGTTCCCTGTTTGTGGATCAACTCCTTTCCCATATCAATCAATTCCACAGCGGGCAGGGGGATCTTTCTGATCCGTTCCGGAAGCACAAGAATGTTGAATTTCCCGATTTGAGTATTATAATAAGCCTCGAGCGAAGGTGTGGCGCTCCCGAGGATGACCGCAGCGCCGCAGCGGCTGGCGCGCAGAACCGCCACATCGCGCGCATGGTACCGCGGGGATTCATTCTGCTTGTATGTCCCTTCGTGTTCCTCATCCACCACAATAAGCCCAAGGCGCGGAAACGGGGCGAACACTGCGGAGCGGGGACCCACAAGGCAATGGACGCGTCCCTCCCGGATCGCATGCCACAGGTCAAACTTCTGTCCCAGGGACATCTGGCTGTGATACACGCCGACCCTGTCGCCGAACCTCGAACGGAAACGCTCAACGGTCTGGGGCGTGAGCGCAATTTCCGGAACAAGCACAATCCCCTGGCGTCCCTGGTCCACCACCTCCTTCAGGATTTGCAGATAGATCTCCGTCTTCCCGCTTCCCGTGACTCCGCACAGGAGAAATGTGGCATACTGCCGTTTCATTACCGCCTCTTGAATGCGGTCAAAGGCTGCGCTCTGGAAACTATTCAGGATGTGAGGCGCAGCGGGGGCCACGGGCATCCCATACCCATCAGGACGCTCCTCCGGGTATTCCTTGAGCCGGATAACGCCCTTTTTCACAAGACCCTGGATCACGGAATGAGACACATCGAGATCCTGATGAATTGCTGAGGTTCTCACCCTCTGAAGATCATCCTTCCGAAAATAATCAAGGATTTCCCTTTGCCGCGTGGTCAGACTTTTCAAGATTTCAGGATTACGCAAAATCGCGGGATCTATCATCTCCGCCCATTTCTCATATCGTTTGCTGCAGTCATTGAATCCGATGAAGGACACGCAGCTGAGCGCATCGCCGAGGGAGCAAAAATAATACTCGGATATCCACCGCGCCAGTTCGATGAGCTCCGGCTCGATGGAGAAGCCGGGCGAAAGGATCTTCTCAACCGGCTTGGGCGACTCGCATTTTTTTTTCCCGGACAAACCGACAATGCAACCCTTCACAGCGCGGCCGCGCAGGGGAACTTTAACAAGCGCGCCGATCTGCAATACGCCCTGCATCTCCGGAGGAACAAGGTATTGATAATTTGCGGTGACAGGCAGAGGAAGGATTACATCCGCATACACAGGAGACGAATCTTGTGTGGATGATGGAAGAGAGGTCATATTCATTTTGGAACATATCCGGGGGTGGCGATAAGGTGATCAGGTCCTTACATCTGAATAAATATTCCGGAAGTGTCCGCTCCCCAATTTGCCCTCAAATAAATTATCAAGATTCCCGGATTTTATTGATTCAATTCCGATTTTCGTTTTTCCTGCCTGGCAATGGCCAGCATGTCCTTCAATTCTTTATTATCCGGTCGAACAGCAGAGGCGACGGTCAGATAGTGAACCGCCTTTTTCCAATCGCGTTTTTCAAAGGCTTCCTTGCCTCTTCTAAACTGGTCATTGAACAGGATTTCATTCCGATCCTGGACCTTCCGCCTGGCCTGTTCCTCCTTCACCTTGAAACCGGTATCCTGTCCCTGGAAGGAATCAGGGCTGACCATCAGAGATTCTTCTTCAACGGCAGGAACAGCCTCCCCTTCCTCGATCTGTAAAGGCTGGGTCATGAGGTGCTCCGCAATCGTCTTCTCGTCAAGGGCGCTTTTTAATTCTTTCTCTGAGCGAATTATTTCCTCAAAAGCCAGTTGGCTGATATCTTTTTCTTCTGGTTCATCGTCCTTTTTATCAATGGGCGGTTTTGAGGGCAGAATAATTCCATGATCTTTCAATTCCTGCTTCTCAAAGGGGGAAAGTCTCTCCATCCGCGGGGTGGTGGAAATCATCGGTTCTCTCGATTCCTCTTGCAGGGACATCGAACTCTTTACCGGGGGAGAAACAGGGGTCTTTTCCCTGGGAGTCTCCGGAGTTTTGATTTTTGTTTCCGCAAGGGCGGACTCATCAAATAGAAAACTCTCGAATACATCGCTCTTGGCAGGAGTTTCCTGTTCTTGTTCATCAGGGGCCGGTTCCCCGGTCATGGCAGCGGCTCGTCTTTCCAACCGTCCGGGAACATCCAGGATGGTCTCCGCCTTGTCCTCTGAGTCAGAATCAAAAAGAAACATGTTCAAATCCATGGTTGTGGCGTTAACATCCTTCTCAGGGACCACAGGAGATTGTTCAATCACACGCGTTTTTTCCACCTCTGGAGTTTTCTCGAGGGAGAAATCCATTCCAAGGGCTTCCTCAATGGAGATAGAGGGAGAATGTCCTGCTGCTTCCTCCTGGGAAATCGGCATGGCAGGGAAAACCTCGATTTCCCCTTCTGGTGCGGGCATCTCCGCGACAGTCTGTTCAAAAGCTGGAGGTGTTTCCGCATCCGTCGTTGGGGTGGGCAGCGCCTCCTGTTCCGGTTTTGCCAGATCAAAGGTAAAAGGTTCCTCCGGAGTCTGTTCTGCAAAGGGTGCAGGTTCAGGCACAGGTGGTTTTTCCTTTTCCTGCCTGATCGTCATGGGAAGTTCCAGTTCCTCAGGTCCCGGCGGGGGCGGTGGGGATGACAGTTCTTCAGCCTCCATAAGTGTGGGAAGGTCTGGGGGAAAACCGCTGAACGCCTCAGCGGATTCTGCCATTCTCTCCTCTTGAGGAATGCGCGGTTCTGTCGGGCTTGGGATATCGGGCAACTCGCCTTCAGGCATAACCTCGGTCTTGAGGGCGCCCAGGGAGGAGGGGGATGGAATATCCGCCGGATCCTCTGTGGCAAAGGTTGCAGGTGCAGCCTCAGGCGATGGCGCATCCGGCGCCAGAGCGGGTTCAGGCTCCTCTTGTCCCGCGACCTGGCCGAACGCTTCAGGGAAAATGGGCTCATCAGGTTCCAATTCTGTAAGTTCAGGGGAAGCCGCAGGAGTCATGGCTTCCTGCAGTTGGGATGCCTGTCTCTCCTCATAAGCCTTCTGCAAACGGATCAGTTGTTTTTTCATGACATATTTACGATACAAGAGAATACCCAAAACCAACACAATAATGACAACAACAGCTATCAAGGCGATGATGGCATAAAACATGAGTTGTTTGATTCGGCCGGATTTTTTATTATCTCCGGGAGGAGGAGGCGCAGGCTTGGATAGCGGGGCTTGTGTTCGCGCCGGAGCAGGTGTAGCCGCGGGTACATACGTTTTTCCCGGTACCGGGGAAGCTTCCGGGATCTTGATTTCAGCGGTTTGTTCCTGCGCCGGAGTCTGGGTGGGAGTGCCCTGGGGCGCCATGAAGGGGCTGGTGGTTTTCGGTAAAGGTGTTTGTGTGGGCATCATCGGTCCGGGCGAAGTGGGAAAAGGGGTTCCGGTTGTTTTTTCAGGAAAGGGGGACACTGTTGCCAGGGGTGTGCCCTGGGATGGAGGCGCGCCCGGCTGGGAAACCATGGGTGTGGGTTGATCAGGCTTGATTCCCATCTCCACCAGCTTTGCCTCTGCGCGGCTTTTATAATAGCTGGCCATTTTGTTTCCCGGATTCCGCTGTTCCAGCTTCTGGCATTCGGTCAGGACCTGGGAATATTGTTTCATTTGATATAGGAAACGGATGCGCTCCAGCATTTCATCCACAGTCGGAATATCTATAATAGCAGGTGTCTTCTCCTGCGCAAAAATCGGGACAAAAGGGGATGTCATGGTCAGAAAGAAAAACATGATGCCGATTAAAACCGGGATCAAGCCGGGGGTGTGGAAGGTTTTTATGGGATGGTCATGACGCATCAACTATGTCACATCCTTCAGGACGTTTTTGTAAAAAAATCAAAAATGAATACCCCATTTCATAACATAAATTAGATACTTTTAACGAACTTATCCATTGAATGCAACAATTTTGTGTCAAAAATCCGGCAATTTCGCATACTCCATTTTTATCTGTTCTCAAACCAATCCTGGAGCAATAAGCCCATCGGCAGGTCTGCAATTGGCAAAAGAAACTATTGCGATTTTCGCCTCCCATTCCCCCCACCACCTGGGCATTTTGAGGATAAAATCATTATCCCCCTTCTCAAGATTGATCTGGTAAATTTTATTGAATGGAGCCATGGACAAGGTGCGGGTTCCATTGATCCACAGCTCGCCTGGTTCGTCAATCCTGATTGCCAGATTGAAACGCCCCTTCTTTTCCGAATGCACACGGAAATAGAAAAATGCGATTTCCTGAATTCCGCTGAAATCTAGAATTTTCCTGATATCCAGGATGGGGACATTCCCCCACACATCCCTTGCGTCTATGGGAATCCGGACATGCTTCCAGCGGACAGATCCATATTTCCCCTGATACTCGGCATTGGGATCAAAACCTTTTTCAGGTCCAAAGGTTTTTTCCATCCCGCATTGTTCAAGGTCAAATGTCCCGGCAACCCATACCTCCCGGATGCCGGACAGATCCAGGCTCGCTTTGGGATGGAACGTATAACGGCGCTTTCCAAGGGATAGGGTCATTTCTGCTGTAAAATCGACGCGACCCAGGGGATTATAGGAGATGGGGGCGTGAACTTCCAGCTGGGAAGAAAAAGGCATCTGGCGGGAAAGGGGAATGCCGGAGAGTCTGGCAGGTCTTCGAGCGCACCAGTCTTTGGGCAGGTTCCACTCAAGGTCAAGGAGGGCACTTTCCGACATCTCGACACACGGCCATACGCGCGAAGTCACGAAAAGGGCATCCGGCTTTCCCGCATCGGATATGCGCAGCTCGGCATGGATGCCCAGGAGTTCCTGGACAAGGGACTCGAAGCTCTCCCCTGCATCGGGAACGGGATTTCGGGTATGGTAATCCAGCCTTTGTTTCAATAAGAGACGAATTTTTTTCAAAGGCACTGGATTTGCGGAGAGTATCCGATCATAGTCCTTAAGAATCTTTTCCGGTGAGCCGATCTGTTCCTCAAGCGCACGCGCCACCTGCGCCCTTCGGATAAGATCGCTCTCCAAAACGTGCGCCTCGATCTTTTTGGCCATATTTTTATCAAAACGGAACTTGGCCCTGGCTTCCTTGTTATTGGACAAAGGCTTGAGGGACCGACGGAGATCTCCGTCCTGTGTGCGTAAAAGAATGGAATGCTCTCTTTGGCATGCCTTCGGGGCAAAGATCCCCTTCCAGGGACCTGCCTGGAAAAGAGCGAATCTGCCGTCCTGGACAAAGCGCGCCTCCAGCCTGGCAGACACCCCCTGTTCATATCGGGTTGTCTCTCCGTCATCCTCATATACACACCCGGAACCGCATGCGCCGGGAAACGCGAGGAATTCCAGGCTGCGCGGGTCTCTTTCTTCCGGAATCATGGGAATCGGCGCGCCGGCGCGAACAAAGAGGGGCATGCGGGAGAGCGGGGAATAAATGCGCCTGACCGCTGGTCCACGAAACGCCTCTCCTGTGAAATAATCCCACCAGAGACCTTCGGGGAAGTAAACCGGCCGGATGCCGCCTTCCGTGACCTGAGGATCGCACACAGGCGCGCATAAAAGATCCGGACCCAGGAAGTATTCCTCCGGATGCTCATACGCGATGGGATCTTCGGGCAGGGATAAATAAAGGGGCCGGGACAGGGGAAGGTTTTTCTCGGTAGCCTCAGCCATGGCTGTGTACAGATACGGCTCAAGCCGCACGCGCAACTCATAAAAACGCCTGACAATGGATTGCGCCTGAGGATGATAAGACCAGGGCTCCCGGTCGCCGTGGGAGCAGTGCATACGCAGGATCGGGGACAGGGCGGAAAACTGGAACCACCGCACATACAGATCATCAGGCAGATGTTCACCCCAAAATCCGCCTGTATCGTTGGACCAGAAATGAAAACCGATATTACCGCCAGATGCTGTGAAGGGCACAAGATACTTGAGCACGTGCCACTCGCTGAACGTATCGCCGGAAAATCCGATAGGATAGCGCTGGCTGCCCCATCCGCCGCACCGGGAAAACACCATCGCCCTCTTTCCCGGCCGCGCCTTTTTTGCAGCGTCAAAATAAACCTTGTTTGTCCAGAACTGATTCGAAAGAGGAGAGCCGAGATGGGCAGAGTCGCCGTCAATCCACCAGAAATCCATGCCCTGCTCATGGAATGGCTTGATCAGGAGATCTTCCACCACCCGCCGGTCGCGAGGATCCGCGGCGTTGATCATATACCGTTCCTTCGTTTTATCCTCAGGCACACGGGCGCGATCGCAGAACTCTTCAAAGTGAGAATCCGCAGGCAGAATTTCATGCGGATGCACATTGAGCGTCACAAGAATGCCCTGTTTATGACACCACTCAATGAGTTTTTTCGGATCAGGGAAGAGGTTCGTATCCCAGTCCCAGTGGCACCACCCCTCCTTGTGCCAGTCCATGTCCAGGACAAGAACCGAGAGGGGCATGCCTGCTTCCCGGAATTGGCGCACCAGATTTTTTACATCATTGTCCGAGTACGCATGCCAGCGGGACCACCAGAACCCGAGGATTTTTTTCGGAACCATGGGCGGATTTCCGAGGAGCACGGCAAGGTCTCTGAGCGCTGCGGCATAATCATCGCCGTACACAAACAGGTACCAGTCAATGCGTTTCGTCGTATCGCGGAACGCGAGGTTTTGCTGTTCATCAAGAAACGACGTGAGGGTATCATCGAAGAGATACCATCCTGCGCGGGAGAGGAGTCCGTCTTTGAGCCGCGGGTGCCGTTGTCCCATTCCGCACAGATCCTGACTGCGCGTAAAACCCCCGAGATTGGAGGCGGAGAGTCCCGGTCGCCACACGTCGCTTTTGCCTCCCCTGCTCCATATTATCTCAAGAGCTGGGCAAGGATCAAAAGGCGTAGAATCCGGGGAGAGATGAATCCGAAAAGGACCCCCTGATACGATCACGTCATCATTCCTGTTTTCGCACACAAGGATTGGTTTGGGAGCGGGACGCGCTTCCACAATCGCTGTGGGTCTGTCGTTGAACAATCCGTTCTCCGCCCATTCGATCCTGAGAATGCCCTCTCCGAGGATTTGAAATCGCCAACATTCACAGATCATGGATTGCATATATTCTTCCTTTAAACAAGTATATACCAATTCAATATTGCTGGAGGAATGTGTGGCTCTGAGTTTATATTTTGTCGAGGGAAAAATGGCAAGACCCTGAATTCCTTATTGCTTTTTCAGGGCGCTATTGAATTCAACAATCGTCAAGCCCGCTGCTCGAACGACGTCATGTCCGCTTATGATTTGGAAGCGGAGGCATCAAATAGCAACCTCCACTTGTCTTGTTTCGATAGTCAGGGGCAGACCTTTCTCCGCGCGAACTTCGAGGCAGAGTCCAATGGCCTCCTTAATATTCTCCCGCGCTTCGTCCTTTGTTTTACCCTGACTGACGCATCCCGGAATGGAAGGACATTCGGCGATCCAGATGCCGTCTTCATCCCGGTCCAGTGTTATGATAAACCTCATGATGGGAACCTCCGAAAACAAATAATCCTTATTACATCACACTCAATGAACAGGATTAATTTCTCAATTTATCTGCCGGTAATGCAAGTTTAAAATAAAGCGGAGCATAAAAAAAGCCCGATTCCCTGCGGAAGCGATCCAAAGATCATTATCCCTTAAACCGATTCGTTCGAGCGGAAATTTTACCCGCTCTTTCAAAAATTGAAACATGAACGAAAAAAAAACTACCGCCAGGATCGCAAAGAAATTCTTCTCTGCGTTCTCTGCGGCTCTGCGAGAGATATTTTGAATTTACCAGATGACACAAAAGTCCCCATTCCATTTTATCCAAGAAAGACCAATGGACGAAGCCGGACCGATGCGGAATTCCAGTCTGGCGGGAGAATCCTCAGCGGAAGAAAGGGCAGGCTTCATTACACTCATTATAGCGTCCGACCCCCTATGCGCCCTATGCGCTATAACGCTATTTCAACGCCTTCCCTGCGAGCAACTTCAAGAATAGGGATTGCCGAATCTTCCTGCCATTGAAGTTCACCGCATGGAATCGGCTCAATCCTGTTATCTGTGCGCGCCGCTATCCTCCAAAGACGATTAACCAATTCCCTCGAGTAATCTCCGTCAAACAAAGGTGACACGACAACAAGATCGATATCGCTCCATACATCAACGTTTCCTTTTACATGAGAGCCAATAATGACTCCCAGGCGCACAGGAATTCCCTGCGACGGGAGTTTTTTAAGATAGTTTCTAACAACGTTTACTATAGATTCATCAACCATTGAAATAACTCCCTGGAGGTTTCCATATATATTTCCGCTATGCCATCTGTTTTTCAATATCCATTGCTTAATTTGTCCCCGGATATTCAATCTTCAGATCGTGATTGTCTCCCATCTTCTCTAAAAAGATAACGATTTATCGCATAATAACAATGAAACATGCAATAAGAAAAGACCCCGAAAAAATCGAATACCTTTTTACTCCGATATATCCGTTTTTGACGGAGCGTTCGATGAAAAATTCAGTGATGCCAGAGGGCATTTTTTTGAATGGGAGGTGATACCCGATGAAAAAAGGGACGTTTGATTGTGTGGAAATGAAACGACAGGGCGCGGCTGCGATTCTTGAAAAAATCAAATCCATGACCCGCGATCAGGAATTGGAATACTGGCGGAAAAGAACTCAGGAAATGCTCAGCGCACAAAAACAGACAACGCGTCGAGCCGGCAAACCCAAACCCACCAAACCGTCAAATGTGAAAGTTTAAAATTGCATTATCTCGCCAGGACGCCGGGATCGCAAAGAGATTCTTCTCTGCGTTCTCTGCGTCCTCCTATGGTTTACCCGCCGAAGGTGGGCGGACAAGTCTCTGCGAGAGATAATCTTTATCAGATGTTTCGGCAAGAGCCATTCTATTCCGCATCAGGTTAAAGCAATATTATTTTACACTTATTACATAGTACGACCCCAATAGCCGCTTTAATTTGGGGAATACATTACTCCTTGAATCATATCATTACGTTGGATTGATAATTTCAGGATGAAGGGCCTTGGACATGCTCTCTTATTTTATCCGTAAATGTCAGCAGATCATCCAATCCGGAGACTATCACGGACTCAACAATGCGAATGTTCACTTTGGTGTACTGATGCACCACTGTGTTACGAAATCCGACCATCTTAATCATGAGTCCCGCCAGCCGCTCATCCATGATATGCGCGGCCTGGAGCAGATTGAAGCTCTCGGCGCTGGACACCGGTATTCCCAGTTTGTCGGTACGGATAACATAATTGGCCAGATCAATTGCGGTCTCACACGCCCTTAGAATATTAAGAAGAGCCGCATCTTGGCGCGTATAATTGGCCGCGAAGCCCTCCCTGTCCGCCTCGTATTCCTCTCTGGCCCGTTTGATGCAACGCTGAATGCTCTGAATTTTATTGATAATGACATCATTCATATCGCGTAAGCCCTCCCTGTTTTTTGAAAGGATTCGATAATCATCCGGCGTTCCTCATTCAATTTTTGATACTGGGAGATCATAAGCGACTCGAAATCGGCAACCGCTTCAGAATCCGCGCAATAAATCAGGCGGCCGGTTTTGATGATCTCCGTTTGAAACACTGTCGAGACGGCGCGGATATTTATCAAGTCCACCACTCTTCCCGTGGCTTTCATCAGGTCGTCATGGCAGGAAGTCAACGAGAAATCGCGATGTCCACAAGATTCCTCATGGGGTAACAGGAGCGCAATGTCCAAATCGCTATCGGTCCACTCATCTTCCGTTCCATAGGACCCGAAAAGATAGACCGCCTCCATGCCGGGAAAATGATCCCGGATAATGTTCACAATGTTATCGTACTGATTCATGCGCTTGCCTCAATGATCGAAAAAGTAAATATGCGCCCTTTTAAAATACGTTCTATTTTGATCTGAAAGACAAGGTAATCCTTTGTCAAAATCCCCGCCCATTCAACAAAAAAAGACGCCTAACGGCGAATATTCATAAAGAATGAAAACCATTTGGCGTCAATGTAATCAACAGTGGCTATCAGCACGACATCTTCGTTTGAGATAATCTTTACCAGATAAACCAGCAGGAAACATTCCACCAAAAGGTGGACGGAAGACCAACCAATGCGGAATTCAAGTTTGGCAGAATAGCCCTCCATGCCCTCCGCCTTTGGCGTTACAATGACCGACCAATTCTGCCAAGCCTTCAGTTTCTATCTCTCCTGAAGGACGTCCGGAATGCGATAAGGTGATATTGGCGTTCTTGATAATTTTTAATCTCCATCTCTCCAATTGCCGACAAAAAAGACAGGCTTCATTACACTCATTATAGCGCCCCCGATGCCTTTGAACCTGCTCCGCGCCTTTTTAAGGCTCGGGCGTCCACCAAGCCTCCAAATTAAAATCATGAACTTCCCGGATTCTGCCGAAATCCTTATCGGCTGATACCAGAGTCAGATCGTGTTTTATGGCGGTGGCAGCGATCCAAAGATCATTATCCCGTAAACCGATTCGTTCGAGTGGAAATTTTGCCCGTTCTTTCAAACTCTTAGGACCGAATCGCTTCAGAAAATTTTCTTTGATCTCACCATACAAAAGGGATGTTTCCGTATCAATCGGGAGAACCGTGATCTGGCGAATAAACAACGATACTTTATCAAGATTTTCAACTTTATGTCGGGAATGTCGGGCCATGAAAACAAGTTCACCGCACACAATAGCGGAGGTGAAAATTTTGCTTATGCCGACACTGGCAACGCGATTGACCACGGAAGGATGGTTGTCCAGGAGTTTACTGACCTGGTTTGTGTCAAGCAGATATCCGTTTACCATTGAGTCCTCGATCTTGTCTTTCCTACCATCTTGAGACATTCATCCAGGTCATCACCCACCCAGGAACCGGCAAATTCTTTGAGAAACCGAGCGGTTGATTCATCAGAAGGTTTGGGACTTCTTCGTTCAGGCGATTGATGGGTAGAATCGGGAATAAGAGTCACGCGAACCCGACGGCCCGAAAACTTCGCGGCTTGTTTTTCAACTTCCTCCCAAATCCCTTCAATTGTAATGGAAGATCCTTTCATTAAATGCCTCCGATTTTTATAAGCCCATTCAAATTTCAAATTATCGGAACCATATCGGGAAATGCAATATAACTTCAAGTATAAAAAATTGAAACATAAACGAGAAAAACACATTCCCGCCAGGACGCCAGGATCGCAAAGAAATTTTTCTCTGCGTTCTCTGCCCTGTCCTGAGCTTGTCGAAGGGCCTTGTCCTGAGTCCCGCTAATGGCGGGAGGCGGCTCTGCGAGAGATAATTTTTATCAGATGATCAGGCATATGACCCAACAGGCCCCATTCCAGTTTATCCGACATAGCCCAACGGGCAAAATCGGACCAATGCGGAATTCCAGCTTGGCGGGAGAATCCTCCATGCCCTCCGCCTTTGGCATTACAATGATTGTCCACTTCTGCCCGATTTTCAGGTTTTTGATCTCCTTCAGGACATCCAGAATGCGATGGGGTGAAATCAGCGCGGACACATTATCATGGATGATCAACGCTCATTGAGGTGTCTGATCCCAGTCGCTCCAATAGCGGAAGAAAGGGCAGGCTTCATTACACTTATCATAGCGTCCGACCCCTTATGCGCCTCGATGCCCTCCGCCTTTGGCGTGACAAGGACCATCTTCAGTATGCGTTTGTGAGAAATCGGCGCTCATATAAAAATTAGAACCATTTGGAACCATTTGGGGTCAGTCTGGTACTTTTGGAGCTTTTTTATCGCTGGACTTTTATCAAAAATCCTCCCTTTGGGCTTCATAGCATAACCTTTGAACATACTTCGCGCTGCAGTGCAAATATTGACCTATATGACGGAAAGTCCATTCAGATTCTTTTCTTAAATTCATGATCAATTGTATCATCGCCTTTCTATAGTCGCCGGTTTTCCAACGCATTCTCATGAACTCATCCCTGGAGCATTTTAAATTTGAACAGATGTCTTTGATCAATCCTTCTGCAATTTTATAACCTTCCTTCCAGATTTCCTCCTCCTGCCAGGCGTGGCGTTCGTCTTTTGTCATGGCGCGCGGCTGATTTTCTCGTTTCAAACGGATATTAATTCGCTTCACAAAAGCATCGCTTCCCACATAACTCTGGGATCGTATCAGCGTTTTAATCTCTTCGTCAAGGCCCTCACGGATAAATTTAATGTATTTTTGCCTTCTGTTTCCAAACCAGGACAGGATCTCTCTTGTGTAAACAAAACCCGACGATTCTTTCCCCGTATAAATTCGCATACTCGACCAGGGATAATCCTCCGCATTTTTCACGAGTGATGCTTCTACCGGATTCAGATGGATATATCGCGAGACCGCAACAAGGTAATCCCCTCTTTCAACTACAAGACTTTTGAATCGCCCTGCAAAAAGATGCCCGTGCGTTTGATGCTTCCTGTGAAACCAAACCGTATAGGCAGTCAAAAGCCGCCGCATGAACTCCGAGAGATTCGATTTGCGTGTCTCGATCACAAGGTGGAAATGGGTATCCATAAGGCAATAAACATGAATGCGCACGTCAAATTGTTCGGCATAGTCGTTTAAATATTCCAGAAATCGCTCTTTATCCTTTTGATCTTCAAAAACCGTATCATCACGATTGGCCCGGCAAATGATATGATACACGCAACCGAAAAGATTGATTCTTTTTGGACGACTCATGTCATGAACTCCTAATAATCTATTTTTGTGCTGTCAATAAATATATTACAAAAGTACCAGACTGACCCCAAACGCTTTTGAGAAGCCTTCTTGTAATCATCATCGAATTTGAAGGTAAAGACCAGCTCGTCAAAGATCAATCTTCTTTTGCAACGGAAATTCAATAGAAGATAAAAGGGGTATTTCCCTTTTCAGAATCACACAACCAGGTTGAGGAGTTTTTTCGGGACATAGATGGCTTTTTTGAGGGGCTTTCCGGCCAGATATTTCTGCACATGGGGATCAGCCAGCGCTGCGCGCGTTACGGTTTCCTCGTCCGCATCCGCAGGCACGGTGAGCCGCGCCCGGACTTTGCCGCACACCTGTACCACAATCACAATCTCCTCGAATGCGGCAGCTTGGGCATCATATTCCGGCCATGCCTGGAGCGTGATAGATTCTTCATGACCGAGATAAGCCCACAGTTCCTCCATCAGATGCGGCGCCATGGGGGAAAGGAGGAGAACCAGGGTTTTTAAAGCCGTGAACGCCGCCATCTTTGACACATCGCTTTCCGTGATGGGAAAATCCGAGATGGCATTCAGGAGTTCCATGGCTGCAGCAATGGCAGTGTTGAAATGAAACCTCTCGGATATATCCGTGGTCATGCGTTTGATGGCAATATGAACCTGACGGTTCAGGTTCTTTGCAGCTTCGTCATTGCCCGGATCAAGGGACGCGTTG